>Ga0190274_10001936_pt1 | contig 12154 bp, 13 predicted proteins | sample Popmic531T_FD_133002 | JGI IMG/M metagenome (GOLD analysis project Ga0190274, IMG submission 133002) | Populus adjacent soil microbial communities from riparian zone of Yellowstone River, Montana, USA - 531 T | ecosystem: Environmental > Terrestrial > Soil > Riparian zone | place: USA: Montana...
GCGGCTGGCGATCCCGAATGTCGTCACCACCACGATCCAGGGCTCGATCGGGCTGATCGACATTTACTTCATGGCGAAGCTCGGCACCGACGCGGTGGCGGGCGTGTCGCTGGTGTTCCCCGGGCTGATGCTGATGCAGATGATGTCGGGCGGCGCGATGGGCGGCGGCATCTCGTCGGCGGTGGCGCGCGCGCTCGGCGCCGGCCGCCGCGATGACGCCGACGCGATCGTGTTGCACGCGCTCGTCATCGGAGCGATCTTCGCGGGATTCTTCTGCGTGGCGGTGGTCGCCGGCGGACCCTGGCTGTACAGCGCGCTTGGCGGCAGCGGCGCCACGCTCGACGTTGCGCTGACCTACTCGAACATCGTGTTCGGCGGCGTGATCCTGATCTGGAGCTTCAACGTGCTGGCGAACATCCTGCGCGGCACCGGCAACACGGCGATCACCGCCGTGGTGACGGTGGCCGGCGCCGCGCTGCTCGTGCCGCTGTTGCCTTGCCTGATCTTCGGTTACGGCCCCTTCCCGCAACTGGGCGTGGCCGGCGGCGCCATCGCGCTGCTTAGCTATTACGGCCTCGGCACCGCGATCTACGCGGCCTATCTGTGGTCGGGGCGCAGCGTGGTGCGGCCGAACCTGCTCGGCACGCGGCTGCGCTGGCCGCTGTTCTCCGACATTTTCCGGGTCGGCGCGGTCGCCTCGGTGATTTCGCTGATGACCAACGCGACGATCGCACTCACGACCGCGCTTGTTGCGGCGTTCGGCGCGGCGGCGATCGCCGGCTACGGCGTCGGCACGCGGCTCGAATACATGCTGGTGCCGCTGTCGTTCGGGTTCGGCGGCGCGCTGGTCGCGCTGGTCGGCACCAATATTGGGGCAGGTCAGCGTGAAAGAGCGCTGCGCGCCGCCTGGATCGGCGGTTGGGTGTCGTTCGCGCTCACCGAGGCGATCGGCGTGTCGGCCGCGCTGTTTCCGGCGGCGTGGCTGTCGCTGTTCGTGAGCGATCCGGCGGTGATCGAGGCGGGCAGCACGTACCTGCGCACGGTCGGCCCGTTCTACGGCTTCTTCGGGCTCGGCATGGCTCTTTACTTCGCCTCGCAGGGCGCGGGAACGCTGAGATGGCCGCTGCTTGCGGGATTTCTGCGCATGGTCGTCGCGGTCGGAGCCGGCTGGCTGGTCCTGAAGTGGACGGGCAGCCTGACCGCGGTGTTCCTGACGCTCGGACTGGCGCTCGCTTTGTTCGGCACAATGATCGCGGCCGCGGTGGCGCGCGGCGTGTGGTTTCCCGACAGGAATGTTGGACAGCAACCATGACGGAAAAGACCCAACCCAATCCGCTCCTGAAGCTCGTGCTCGATGTCGGGCCGCTGCTGCTGTTCTTCTTTGCCAACGCCAGGCCGGCGCTGTTCGAGCCGCTGATCCGCCCGATCATTCCGGCGGCGGTCGCGACCGGCGAGCGCGCCGGCATCTTCGTTGCCACGGCGGTTTTCATGGTGGCGATCCTGGTCGCGCTCGCGGTGTCCTACGCGATGACGCGGCGGCTGCCGACCATGGCGCTGGTCTCGGCCGTCGTCGTGATGGTGTTCGGCGGCCTGACGCTGTTCCTGCAGGACGAGCTTTTCATCAAGCTCAAGCCGACGATCATCTACGTGCTGTTCGCAGCCGTGCTGTTCGGCGGCATCGTGTTCGGCAAGAATTTGCTCGCCATGGTGTTCGACCAGATGTTTCACCTCACCGCTGAGGGCTGGCGCAAACTGACCATACGCTGGGCGACATTCTTTCTGGTTCTTGCCGTGCTGAACGAGATCGTCTGGCGCACGCAGTCGACCGACACCTGGGTCACGTTCAAGGTGTTCGGCGTGATGCCGCTGACGTTTGTTTTCGCGATGCTGCAAATGCCGCTGCTGAAGAAATACGACAACAGCCCAAAGGCTTAACCTTTGCGCATGACCTTTCCCGAAAACCGGTATCCACTTTTCGGGGTCATGCGCTAGTTGCAGTTCTTCAGCACACCCGTTGCGGTGTAGCAGAGATAGCCCTGCCGCGAGATCGCCTGCTTGGCCGCTTCGAAGTTCATGACGCCGAACACCGCGGCGTGCAGCGCGTTCTGCAATTCGGCGTGGTAGAGCCAGCGCGAGGCGAGGGCCGGCAGCCGGTGACCCGAGCGCGTGCCGGTCGCGCAGTATTCGACCAAATTGTCGCCGTTGCGGAACAGGAAGATTGCCATAGGCCCGCGTCCCCCGGAGCGATTCGCTCCAGTGAGGTCAGCCTATGCGATGCGTTTTTGACGGGACGTCCGGCGGCGTCTTATCACTAGGTTTTATTGCGCGGCGAGCGCCTTTTCGATCGCCGGCTTGAGCGCGGTGTCGAGATTGCCCGGCGTGATCGGACCGACGAGCTTGTAGGCAATGCGGCCGTCGCGGCCGACCAGGAAGGTCTCCGGCACGCCATAGACACCCCAGTCGATCGAGGCGCGGCCGTTGGCGTCGGCGCCGACCGCGGTGAACGGGTTGCCGTGGCGGCCGATGAAGCGCCGCGCGTTGTCCGGCTGGTCCTTGTAGTTGATGCCGACGATGCGGATGCGCTTGTCGTCGGCGAGCTTCATCAGCAGCGGCGCCTCGTCGTGGCAGGGCACGCACCACGACGCCCAGACGTTCACCAGCGTCACAGCGCCGGTGAAGTCGACGTTGACGATGCCTGGCACCGGCGCGCCATCGCGGACGAGGCCTTCGACCGGCAGCAGACTTGTGGCGGGGACCGGCCGTCCGATCAGCGCAGACGGTATACGCGAAGGATCTCCGCTGCCGAGGCGGTAAAGGAACAACAGAGCCAGCGCGAGGAACGCCAGCAGCGGGATGAAGACGAGGAGTCGGCGCCGCGGCGATGCCGGGCGCTCGGAGGTGAGCGTCATGCCGGCCTGCCTGTCGAGCGCCGCGTCACGCCGCGCGATTCCAGTTCGCCTAGCGCGCGCTGCTGCGCGCGGTGATCGAGCACGATCCAGGCAACAAGCGACAGAAGGATGACCGCCGCCGCGCCATAGGCGATCACGATGAAGCTGGCGTGCTGGCCCAGAGTCATGCGGCGCTGCCCGGCGCGGCCTGCGCCTGCATCAGCATCAGGGTGCGCACGCGCCGCCGCAGGATCTCGTTGCGCATGGCGGCGAGATGCAACGTCACGAACAGCAGCGCGAAGGCGAACGCCATGATCAGCAGCGGTATGAGAATGGTCGGATGAATCGCGGGGCCCGCCAGCCGCAGCACCGACGCCGGCTGGTGCAGCGTGTTCCACCAATCGACCGAGAACTTGATGATCGGCAGGTTGATCGCGCCGACCAGCGTCAGGATCGCGGCGGCGCGTCCGGCGCGCGACGGATCGTCGACGGTGCGCCACAGCGCGATCAGGCCGAGGTACATCAGGAACAGGATCAGCACCGATGTGAGCCGCGCGTCCCACACCCAATAGGCGCCCCACATCGGCCGGCCCCATAGCATGCCGGTAACGAGGCAGATCAGCGTGAAGGCCGCGCCGACCGGGACCGCCGCCTTGGCGGCAACGTCGGCGAGCGGATGGCGCCACACCAGCGTGCCGAGCGCGGCGATGCTCATCAGCGTCCAGATGCCCATGGCGAGCCAGGCGGCCGGCACGTGGACGAACATGATCTTTACCGTCGCGCCCTGCTGGTAATCGTCCGGTGCGTTGGCGGCGAGGTAAAGCCCGGCGGTGAACGCAACGGCGGTCGCGCCGATCAGCCACGGCAGGGCGCGCTGCACCAGCGTGAGGAAGCGTGTCGGATTGGCGAGGTCGAGCAGCAGCATGTTTTCATTCTATTCCATGCCGCAATGCGGCGGCGGCGGCAAACGTGCCGACCACGAAACTCACTAGCGTCAGCGCGCACAAAATCGTGAACGGCGTCCCGAACGGCAGCGGTCCGACGATGGCGGCGTTCGATGCGCTGACGCCGAAGATCAGGACCGGCACGGTGAGCGGCAGCACCAGCACGGTGAGGAGGAGGCCGCCGCGCCGCAGCGTCACCGACAATGCCGCGCCAAGCAGCCCGATGAAGGTAAGCGCCGGCGTGCCTGCGAGCAGTGTCAGCGCGACCGCAAGGCTCGCCTGCGAGTCGAGATTCATCAGCAGCGCAAACAGCGGCGTTGCGATGACGAGCGGCAAGCCGGTGCTGAGCCAGTGCGCCAGCGCTTTCGTCGCGACGGCGAGCTCGAGCGGCGTTTGCCCGGTGAGGATCAGATCGAGCGAGCCGTCCTCGGCATCCGCGGCGATCAGACGGTCGAGCGTGAGCAGGCTTGCGAGCAGCGCGCCGAGCCACAGGATCGCCGGCCCGATCCGCGCGAGCAACGCGAGGTCCGGTCCGATCGCGAAAGGCGTGAGCATGATGACGATCAGGAAGAACAGCACGCCGATGCCGGCGCCGCCGCCGACCCGCCCGGCGAGCTTGAGATCGCGCATGAAAAGGGCGGCGAGAGGGTTCACCCGGTTGCTCCGAGCTGCAATTCGCGCGCACCTTCGAGGCCAATCGGTCCATGCGCCGCAGCGACGATGAGCCCGCCGCCGGCGAGATGCCCGCGCATCAGTTCGGCGAGCCGATCCTGCGCCGCGCGGTCGAGCGCGGAGGCCGGCTCATCGAGCAGCCAGATGGGGCGTTTGATTGCGACAAGCCGCGCCATCGACAGCCGCCGCCGCTGTCCGGCGGAGAGATAGCCGGCCGGCAGCTTGGCCACGGTGTCGAGGCCGACGGCTGCGAGCGCCGCAGGCGCGCCGTCACCCGTCCCAAGATATCGCGCCCAGAAATCGAGATTTTCCTCCACCGTCAGCGAAGGCTTCAGCGCGTCCTGGTGGCCGAGGTAGTGGGCCTGCTCGGCGAGCGGGAGATCGTCCGCCCCGCCGGTCAGCGCCAGCCGTCCGGCGGCGACCCTGACCAGCCCGGCGATCATCCGCAGCAGCGAAGACTTGCCTGCCCCGTTGCGGCCGGTGACCATCAGGGCCTCGCCCCCGGCCACGGCAAACCGCAGCCCGGCGAACACCTCCCGGCCGCCCCGAACGCAGGCCAGATCGCTTGCCTCAAGCCTCATGTCGGCCGCCTCGATGGGGCGGCGCCCGGCCCCAAATGGCCGCGATAGCCCCAAAATCCTGCAACGCAGCCCCCATTCCAGCAATTCTTGATTGTCTAGCAGAGGTCCAAAAAACACCCTATAAACCCCCAGGCCGCGCTCATTGCACCCGGGCTCGCGGCCCAGGGGCGAAAGACTTGTTCTGGCAATAGCTTAGCCTTGAACCGCTCGGCCGCTACAGCGCCTGGGATTGGAACATTCGTCATGACGTCGCTCGACAGCTTTAGATGCGCCAGAACCCTCAAGGTCGGCAGCAAGACCTACGCGTATTTCAGTCTTCCGGTGGCCGAGAAAAATGGACTCAAGGGAATCTCCCGGCTTCCATTCTCGCTCAAGGTTCTGCTCGAAAACCTGTTGCGCAACGAGGACGGCCGCTCAGTGAGCAAGGACGACATCCTCGCCTTCGCGCAATGGCTCAAGACCAAGACATCGGACCGCGACGTGGCCTTTCGCCCGGCGCGCGTGCTGATGCAGGATTTCACCGGCGTGCCGGCGGTGGTCGATCTCGCCGCGATGCGCGATGCGATGAAGCACCTCGGCGGCGAGGCGAAGAAGATCAATCCGCTGGTGCCGGTCGATCTTGTCATCGACCACTCGGTGGCGGTGAATTTCTTCGGCCACAGCGACTCGTACAAGAAGAACGTCGAAGAAGAGTACAAGCAGAATCAGGAGCGCTACAAATTCCTGAAGTGGGCGCAGCGCTCGTTCGAGAATTTTCGCGTCGTGCCGCCCGGCACCGGCATCTGCCATCAGGTCAATCTTGAATATCTGTCGCAGACCGTTTGGAACGCGACCGGCAAGATCAAGCTCGACGGCAAAGAGGTTGAAGCCGACATCGCGTATCCCGACACGGTGGTCGGCACCGACTCGCACACCACGATGGTCAACGGCCTGTCGGTGCTCGGCTGGGGCGTCGGCGGTATCGAGGCGGAAGCCGCGATGCTCGGCCAGCCCTATTCGATGGTTCTGCCCGAGGTGATCGGCGTCAAGCTTACCGGCAAGCTCAAGGAAGGCATCACTGCGACCGACCTGGTGCTCACCGTCACGCAGATGCTGCGCAAGCGCGGCGTGGTCGGCAAGTTCGTCGAGTTCTTCGGCCCCGGCCTTGGCGGCCTGACCATCGCGGATCGCGCCACGCTCGGCAACATGGCGCCCGAATACGGCGCGACCTGCGGCTTCTTCCCGGTCGACGACGATACGATGCAGTACCTCGACGACACCAACCGCACCAAGGAGCGGATCGACTTGGTCAAGGCCTATGCCCAGGCGCAGGGCATGTACCGCACCAAGACCACGCAGGATCCGATCTTCACCGACATTCTCAAGCTGGAACTGGGCTCCGTCGAGCCGTCGCTCGCCGGCCCCAAGCGCCCCCAGGACCGCGTTGCGCTCAAGGAAGTGAAGTCGGGCTTCGCCGGCTCGATGGACAAGGAGTTCAACAAGGCGTCCGAGATGACCAAGCGCGTGCCGGTTGCCGGCCGCGACCACGATCTCGGCCACGGCGACGTGGTGATCGCTGCGATCACCTCATGCACCAACACGTCGAATCCGAGCGTGATGGTCGCCGCCGGCCTGGTGGCCAAGAAGGCGGTTGCCAAGGGCCTCAAGGTCAAGCCTTGGGTGAAAACTTCGCTGGCGCCGGGCTCGCAAGTCGTCGCGGATTATTACGAAAAGTCGGGCTTGCAGAAGGATCTCGACGCGCTGGGCTTCAACCTGGTCGGCTTCGGCTGCACGACCTGCATCGGCAACTCCGGGCCGCTGCCGGGGGAAATTTCCGAAGCGATCAACCAGAACGATCTGGTCGCCGCCGCGGTGCTGTCCGGCAACCGCAACTTCGAAGGCCGCGTCAACGCGGACGTGCGCGCGAACTATCTCGCTTCGCCGCCGCTGGTGGTCGCCTATGCGATCGCCGGCTCGATGAACATCGACGTCGCCAAGGGCGCGCTGGGTCTCGACAAGAAGGGCAAGAAGGTCTTTCTCAAGGACATCTGGCCGACCAGCCGCGAGATCAACGCCGTAATCCGCAAGTGCATCACGAAGGATGTGTTCAAGCGGAAGTACGCCAACGTGTTCAAGGGCGACACCCAGTGGGGCAAGATCGCCGTGAAGGGCGGTCTCACCTTCGACTGGGACGACCGTTCGACCTACGTGCAGAACCCCCCGTACTTCGACGGCATGGAAAAGCGCCAGCGTCCGATCGAAGACATCGTCGATGCGCGCATCCTCGGCCTGTTCCTCGACTCGATCACCACCGACCACATCTCGCCGGCGGGCTCGATCAAGGAGGCAAGCCCGGCGGGCGAATACCTGCGCGACCACCAGGTCCGTCCGAGGGACTTCAACCAGTACGGCACGCGGCGCGGCAACCACCAGGTGATGATGCGCGGCACCTTCGCCAACATCCGCATCAAGAACCAAATGGTGCCGGGCGTCGAAGGCGGCGTCACCGTCCACTATCCGTCCAAGCAGCGCATGCCGATGTACGACGCGGCCATGAAGTACAAGGCCGAGGGCGTGCCTCTGGTGATCTTCGCCGGCCGAGAATACGGCACCGGCTCGTCGCGCGACTGGGCCGCCAAGGGCACCACGTTGCTCAACGTCCGTGCGGTGGTCACCCAGTCGTTCGAGCGCATCCACCGCTCCAACCTGATCGGCATGGGGGTAATCCCGCTCTGCTTCGAGGGCGATACCTCGTGGCAGTCGCTCGGCCTCAAGGGCAACGAGACAGTCACCATCCGCGGGCTGCACGGCGATCTCAAGCCGCGCCAGAAGCTGATGTGTGAGATCGTCGGCGCTGACGGCAAGCTCACACGCGTGCCGCTGCTCTGCCGGATCGATACCTACGACGAACTGGATTACTTCAAGAACGGCGGCATCCTGCAGTACGTCCTGCGCCATCTCGCCGCGTAGGGGCCGCCAGTCACCGCGAAGTGAGTGGCGGGTGAACGCCCGCCCCAGTATGACTGCGATGGCTGCGTGGGCTTAAGGTGGCAGGGTGACCATGATACCTCTCCGCATCGCGTCCACGCTCGCGCTCGGCTGTCTCGTCATTCTTGAAGTCCCTGCCGCGAACGCGGAGCCGCGCGCGGTGCTGGAGCTGTTCACCAGCCAGGGCTGCTCGTCCTGCCCGGCGGCGGACAAGCTGCTCGGCGAGCTCGCCAAGGATCCCTCCCTGGTGCCTCTGACCTTGGCGGTTGATTACTGGGACTATCTCGGCTGGAAGGACACGCTGGCGCTCAAGGGCCACACCGCGCGGCAGCGAGCCTATGCCAGCGCGCGTGGCGACCGCGACGTGTACACGCCGCAGATGGTGGTCAACGGCGTCGCGCATGTGCTCGGCAGCGACAAGGCGGCGATCGAGCGCGCCATCGACCAGAGCCGCAAGCAGGCGCTTACGCTCGGCATCCAGGCGTCGGTCGCGGGCGACAAGCTGACGGTGAGCCTGCCGGCCAAGGACGACAGCACTGCGGGCGAGATCTGGCTCTGTCCGATCACCAAGTCGGTGCCGGTCAAGATCGGGCGCGGCGAGAATCGCGGCCACGTCATCACCTACACCAACGTGGTGCGGCGCTGGACCAAGCTCGGCGAATGGAACGGCAAGGCGCAGACGCTCAGCGTGCCGCTCCAGGATTTGCAGACCGGCGATATCGATGCGGTGGCGGTTGTGGTGCAGCGCGGCAGCGCCGGTGCGCCCAAGACCATGCTCGGCGCCGCGCAAGTCACGCTGCGGTAAGCGCATTTGTCTCGGGCGCTGCACAGCGTCCGGGACCCGGATCGCACTTCAAAATAAAAAGGGGCCGGCGGTGAAGCCGGCCCCAGACTCGTTGGGGATTGAACTTACGCGGAAACAACGGGCCCGGTCCGTCGACACCCCGGGGGGCTGGGGGGCTGAGGAATCCGGAGCGCTGAGCGGACCGGGCCGTAGTCAACTATCCCCTATATGATCGGGCGGTTAGGCCGCCGCTTGGCCGAAATTGGGCAGCTTTATGATTCACCTAACGAATCCGTGAGCGCGACGGGCTGTCGCAGCTGGAAAAATCGAGCATTGCTAAGCCCTTGCCTGCGTTGATTTCTAGCGCGATCATGTCAGCCCCAAGACAAAAGGAGGCGCCGCATGAGCTTCGGCGAAGCCGATCCAAGCCAGAATTTCGGGGGCGGGACAGCGCCATCCGCCGCCCCCGCAAATCAGGTGACCTTCGAACGGCGCGAACTGGACCGCATCCTCAATCTGTACGGCCGCATGGTTGCCGCCGGAGAATGGCGCGACTACGCGATCGACTTCCTCAAGGACCGCGCCGTGTTTTCGGTGTTCCGGCGGTCCTCCGAAATGCCGATCTACCGCATCGAGAAAAATCCGCGCCTGGCGCGCCGCCAGGGCGCCTACAGCGTGGTCTCCGCGACCGGGCTGATCGTGCGCCGCGGCCACGAGCTCGATCGCGTGCTGCGCTCGATCGACAAGTCGGTGAGCCTGGTGGCAGTGTAGCCGGGGTCATTCCGGGGCGCGCCGAAGTCCGGAATGACGCCCTCATGGTTCCGTTGTCGCGCCCGGTCCGAGCGCGCGCTGCATCATCACGCTGTCGAGCCAGCGGCCGAACTTGAAGCCGACGTTCTCGAACGTGCCGACCATGCGGAAGCCTGCGGCGCGATGCAGTTCGATCGAGCCGACGTGCGCCGAGTCCCCGATCACCGCAAGCATCTGGCGGAAGCCGCGGCCTTCCGACTCCACGATCAGTGCATCGAGCAGCGCGCGGCCGGCGCCGCGGCGCTGTGCCTGCGGCGCGACGTAGATCGAATCCTCGACCGTGAACCGATAAGCCGGCCGTGTGCGGTAATGGCCGGCATAGGCGTAGCCCAGCAGCTCGCCATCCGCCTCCGCTGCGAGGTAAGGGAAGCCGCCATCGAGCAGGGCGCGCATCCGCCGGCCCATTTCCGCTTCGTCCGGAGGTTCCAGTTCGAACGAGGCGGTGCCGTGCCTCACGGCATGCTCGTAGATGCGGGTGATGGAGGGGATGTCGGCAAGCGTCGCCGGGCGGATCGAGAGCGTCATGCCTCAGTTTGTCATTACCGGGCTTGACCCGGCAATCCATCTGCCTGAAGGGCTTTTTTGCATGACGATGCGCCAAAAGAAAAACGCCCCGGCGAGCGGCCGGGGCGTTCAGCGCTTCAAGTCTGCTCAAATTATCTGCGGTCGCCGACCAGGCGCAGCAGCATCGTGAACAGGTTGATGAAGTCGAGGTAGAGCGACAGTGCGCCCATCACGGCCTTGCGGCCGTCGGCGTTCACGTCGTCCCTCGAGTCGAACATCTCCTTGATCTTCTGGGTGTCCCAGGCGGTGAGGCCCGCGAAGATCAGCACGCCGGCGGCCGAGATGATGAAATCGAGGCCGGTCGACTTCAGGAAGATATTGACGATCATCGCGATGATCAGACCGAACAGGCCCATGATCAGGAACGAGCCCATTCCGGTGAGATCGCGCTGCGTGGTGTAGCCCCACAGCGACAGCGCGCCGAACGACGCCGCCGAGATGAAGAACACCCGCGTGATCGACGCTCCGGTGTAGACCAGGAAGATCGACGACAGCGTCACACCCAGCAGCGCCGCGTAGGCCATGAACACGGTCAGCGCGGTGGTGTACTGCAGCCGGTTGATCCTGAAGCTCAGGAAAAACACCAAGCCGAGCGTGCCGAGCATCAGCACGATCAGCGCCGGGCCGCTGTACAGCGTCTGGCCGAACGGGGTCAGCGAGCCGGTCTCGGTCACCGCCGCGTTGTAGGTGAACCACGCCACGGCGCCGGTCAGCGCCACGGCTGCCGCCATGTAGTTGTAGACGCGGATCATGTGGGCGCGCAGGCCCGCATCGACCACTGCCGCACGGTCGGAAAAGCCGCCGCGGGCCGCTACGTTCCGATCGAAGTCCGACATTGTTAGTCCCTCTCTCGATCCCGGACTGAGCCGGGCCTCTTGCGGCGCCGCGGCCAGCTTGGCCGGAGGCGCCGTCGTCGCGCAGAATCTATGGTGTCTTGGGGGTTTGTGCCAGATGCCCGCCCGGCCAGGTCCAGCCCAAGGTTACCGATTTTTCACGCGGATCGGCGGCTCGGGGAGGCCCAAGAAAAAGGCCCCGGCGGGAGCCGGGGCCTCGATTTCAGTGCGTGCGGACCCGCTTACTCTTCGCGGGTGCCGAGCAGTTGCATCAGCAGGGTGAACAGGTTGATGAAGTTGAGGTAGAGCGACAGCGCACCCGAGATCGCCGAGCGTTCCGTCGTCTCGCCGTCCATCGCGCCGTAGAGATACTCGCTCTTCAGCCGCTGGGTGTCGTAGGCCGTGAGGCCCGCGAACACCAGGACGCCAACGATCGAGATCACGAACTGCAGCATCGGCGCCTGCAGGAACAGGTTGACCAGGCTCGCCAGGATCACGCCGAACAGGCCCATGATCAGGAACGAGCCCATGCCGGACAGGTCGCGCTGCGTGGAGTAGCCCCACAGGCTGAGCGCACCGAACGACGCCGCGGTGATGAAGAACACCCGCGTGATCGAGGAGTGCGTGTACACCATAAAGATCGAGCCCAGCGACAGGCCGATCAACGCCGCGAAGATCCAGAACATGATATGCGCCGTGGCCGGGCGCATGCGCTGCATGCTGAAGCTCAGCACGAACACCATCGCCAGCGGCGCCAGAATGACGGCCCACTTCAGCGGGCTGACGAACAGCGCGTAGCCGAGCGGCGTCAGGTAGGTGTTGGCCGCAATGCGGGCGGGAATTTCCGCGCCGTTGCGCATCACCTTGGCCGCGGCGGCCATGTCGCCGGTGACCGACAGCATGTAGATGCCGAGCGCGGCGAACCCGGTGATCGCAAGCCCGATCACCATGTAGTTGTAGACGCGTAGCATGTAGGCGCGCAGGCCCGCATCAACCTCAACGGACTGGCCGACGGTCGTGCCGTACTGCGTGGTGGTCACATTGCGATTAAAGTCCGACATCGTCGAAACCCCCGTGGTTGTCGAACCCGATAGGCCTCTCGGGCCGCGCA
>Ga0190274_10001937_pt1 | contig 12148 bp, 10 predicted proteins | sample Popmic531T_FD_133002 | JGI IMG/M metagenome (GOLD analysis project Ga0190274, IMG submission 133002) | Populus adjacent soil microbial communities from riparian zone of Yellowstone River, Montana, USA - 531 T | ecosystem: Environmental > Terrestrial > Soil > Riparian zone | place: USA: Montana...
CTTTTATGTTAGTGAAATGCTTCTCCTAATCGCTCGTTTAGACTCCGCTCAACGACCGTTTTCCTGGTCCCTGAGCGGAGTCGAAGGGACCGATATTCCATGAAATAAGCTATATTTGATTCTCTGCATATACCTCACTACCGAACCGCAAAAACTTTATATTAAAAGCAAATAGTATGAAAAAACAAGCGTTGAATTACCTCGAGTCGCTCCACGTGAAACCGGAGAAGAAAATTTCACTGAAGAAGGACTACAAAACGTCCAGCAACCAGAAATTCATCTCCAAAAAAGAAGGCCAGGAATTGCTGGAAGAAGGCATTTTAAACCTAGCCAAGATGCAGGATAAACTCTATGCCCATGACGAGCACAGCGTTCTTATCGTCTTGCAAGCTATGGACGCTGCAGGGAAAGACGGAGCCATCAAGCATGTCATGAGTGGACTGAATCCTCAAGGGGTGAGAGTCGCTTCTTTTAAGGCCCCCACTACCCATGAACTGGACCACGACTATTTCTGGCGTCATTACAAAGAATTGCCGGCACGTGGTGAAGTTGGAATCTTTAACAGGTCCCATTATGAAAACGTATTGGTAACGAGGGTGCACCCGGAATACCTGTTACGTGAAAAATTACCCAAGGTGGATTCCGTCAAAGATATTGACAAGAAATTTTGGGAAATGCGTTACAAACAAATCAACCGCTTTGAAAAAAACCTGGTTGAAAACGGAACCACTATCCTGAAGATATTCCTCCATGTTTCGAAGGACGAACAAAAAAAGCGTTTCCTGGAACGCATCGACAACCCCGAGAAGAACTGGAAGTTTTCTGTTGCGGATGCCCAGGAGAGAAAACTATGGAGTGAATACCAGAAAGCGTACGAAGAAATGCTGCCTGCCACTTCCACCGATTATGCACCGTGGTTCGTCGTTCCAGCCGATGACAAATGGTTTACACGACTCATTATAGGAGCCATCATCAACCTGCAATTTGAAAAATTAAAGTTGTCTTACCCGGAAGTCTCCAAAGAGCAACTGGCGAAGCTGAAAGCCGCGAAAAAGGAATTACTTGCAGAGAAATAATCACTTTCTCCTATAGCATCGATTAATCGATGATCAAATCAAACGTATCGTTTGCCACTTTTTTTAATAAACTGAAGAGTGTTTTTTTCATTCTTGAATGGCTGCCGCGTTACGAACGGCGTTTCCTGGGTTGGGATCTCTTCGCCGGGCTAACCCTGGCTTCTTTTGTGCTTCCCGAATCGATGGCCTATGCTACGCTTGCCGGTGTACCTGCCGAATACGGAATTTACTGCGTGCTTGCCGGTGGCTTGTTGTTTGCGGTATTTACAAGCGCCAAACAGGTGGTAGTAGGTCCCACTTCGGCCATTTCGCTGATGGTCGGCAGCACATTGGCAGTCATGGCAGAGGGTGACCTGCAACGGTGGGCTTCCATTGCCACGCTTACAGGCCTGGTTGTTTTCGTGCTTTGCCTGGTGGCCTATTTGCTGCAGTTAAGTTCCCTGGTAAGTTTTATCAGTGAAAATATACTTCTTGGCTTTAAAGCCGGTGCCGCGATTACCATCATTTCAACACAGCTGCCGAAACTTTTCGGAATTCATGTTTCCGGATCTAATTTTTTTGAGCGCATTTATGGACTCTTCGGCCATCTTTCCGAAACCAATGTGTTTGTACTTGGTTTTGGCCTGGCGGCTTTCACCCTTCTCCTTCTGGGTAATAAGCTTTTCCCGGGTCGCCCGGTTTCATTGGTCGTAGTGATTACCTCCATCCTGGCAATTTCCCTGACCGACCTGGCGCAATATGGATTTCACCTTGCCGGAAATATACAGCAAGGCCTGCCTCCACTGGGCAGACCGAGTCTGCGCTTCAGTGACGTGGATGGAGTCCTTGCGTTAGCTCTTGGGTGTTTCCTGATGGGATACATCGAAACCATTGCCGTGGCAAAAACAATGGCCGAAAAGCATCAGTACCCGGTGAACCCGCGACAGGAATTGTTATCGCTGGGCTTTGCCAACCTCGGCGCTTCTTTTGCCAGCGGCTACCCTGTGGCCGGCGGCCTTTCGCAATCTACGGTAAACGACAAGGCAGGTGCCCGTACGCCATTAGCATTGGTATTTTGTTCCGCAGTATTGCTGGTGACATTGCTTTTCCTCACCCATCTTTTGGAGAATCTCCCGGAAGTTATTTTGGCTGCCGTGGTGATCGACGCCGTGCTGGGACTCATTAAGGTTAAAGCGTTAAAGGAACTTTGGACATTAAGCCGGACAGAATTCGGCATAGCGATGATTTCCCTGGCAGGCGTACTCACCTTCGGAATTCTGAAAGGGGTGCTGATTGCTGCACTCAGTTCAATCGCCATCCTGATCGCGCGATCTAAAATCTCGAACGTCGCTGTTTTGGGACAGGTTCCGGGAACAAATAAATTTACCGACATCAAACGAAATCCCGGTAACGTGGAAGTCCAGGGTATTAAGATACTACGGATTGAATCGGCTATATTTTATTATAACCAGGAACACATCCTGGAACTGCTTCGAAAAAATACGCTGTTTAATACACCCGCCACACAGCAGGTCATAATAGACTTATCTTCCTCGCCGAATGTAGATGTGGCTGGCGCTAAAATGCTGGTGAATTTTGCAGCCGAATTAAAATCGAAAAATATCCGGATCGAAATAGTCGAAGCGCTCGGCGTAGTTCGTGACATGTTGCGTAAGCTTAGTATCGAAGAGAAAGCCGGACCGGTACGCCGCACCACCACCATCCAGGAAGAGGTTGAAAAATTCGGAAAGTTTTCTAATCATTGATCAATGATATTTCACCCGTGCATGGATTCCTTTGTGCCGTACCTCGAAATCACCGTGGCTTCATACTCCAGGAATTCCTGCCACCGCTTTTCTACATCTTCACCGCCGGAATATTTTCGGGCGAAAGATAAAAAGAGTGTGTAATGTCCTGCTTCGCTGACCATCAGTTCGTGGTAAAAATCACGCAGGGAAGCATCGCTGATATGCAGGGAAAGCAACCGGAAACGCTCGCAGCTCCGGGCTTCAATCATCGCTGAAAAAAGTAAACGGTCCACGAGGACGATATGTTTCTGATGTCCCTTCCGGACGAATGCGGCCAGCTCATTGGCATACTCGTCCCTTCGTTCAAAGCCCAGGCTTCCTCCCCTTTCCAGAATTTTGTCATGCACCATCCTGAAATGTTGTAACTCTTCCTGCGCCAGTTCGAGCATGGCGTCAACCAGGTCGCTATGTCCCGGATTTTGTATGGCCATGCTGATGGCATTGGTTGCTGCCTTCTGTTCGCAATAGGCATGATCGGTGAGGATCTCGTCGATATTTTTTTCCGCAATATTTATCCACCGCGGATCTGTTGGTAACTTTAAGCCAAGCATCTTGATTTCGATTATTTGCATGCGAATTTAGTGAGAAAATAATACAAAGCTCTTTCCAATCCTATCCCAGTAACTTATCTTTGTCACATGGCACCCGGAATAGTAACGAACATAGCAGGAGATACCAGGCTTACCATGCCTGTCACCAGGGAGCTGAAACAGCTGGTGAACATTTCAATTGCAGCCGGCAAATTCATCCTGATCCATCCGGATTACGAACTGATCCGGGAGGCCATGCGCATGGATCTTTTTGAAGATCAGAAGCTGGAGGATTTTGAAGTACACAACTGGCAGTTTGAACTGGGCGAAACGATTACCTACGACCTCGACGAAGTCTTGTTTTTTTATACGTTACTCGAATTGAATTGCCGCATCTTTATATGCAGTGTAGGCGACGATCTGAAAAAGATGGCCATTGAAAACGGAGAAACTACACCGGAAGAATTTGTGCGGGTACGAAGTTCACACCTGCGCCAGGCGCAGTTCTACATTCATTTCATCAAGAATCGTTTTGAAGAACACGATGAGTTCAGGGCTATCCAGCAAAAACTGGAGCGCCTGAATGCAGTAGCTGATTAAAATTCCATGTCTTCCGTGCTGTCGGCTGGAATCGTATCGGCGCGTACGACCATTTCCCTTGCCAGGCCTTTGAGTTCTACTTTCGGTTCCAGGGAATTGTACTCGGCTTCGGTAATCAGGTTTTTCTTCAGCATAAAATTAGAAACTACACGGTAGTAATCGGCGAAGTAAGGCTTGAAAGCTCCCGTACTGTCAAAACTGTATTTAAACCATTTCGGATGTGGCAGGAGACTGGCAAGGAAAATGCTTTCCGCCAGCGTCAATTCAGAAGGCAGCTTGTCGAAGTAGAAACGGCTGGCATCTTTCACGCCGTATATCATAGGCCCTAATTCAATGATGTTCAGGTATACTTCGAACATCCGTTCTTTCGGCACCAACCTGTTGCTTTCGATCAGCCATACCAGTAAAGCCTCCTCTACTTTCCGTGCTACGGTCTTCGTACGACTCAGGTATACATTTTTGATGAGTTGCATAGAGATGGTACTTCCACCGCGGACAAATCTTCCTGCTTTGAAATTGGCAATGATGGACTGGCGAAATGCTTCTTCGTTAAAGCCGTTGTGATAGAAAAAGTTGCCGTCTTCGGAAGTCAGGATGGCGTATTTCAGATAAGGCGAAACTTCGGCAAAGGGAACATAACCGGGATAAGAAGGTCCCACCCGAAATGATTTTACCGGGTGGCCGTATTCAAATACGGTATGCTCAAATTCACCATTCATCTTCGCCAGGTTATTCCTTCCCAGCTTGTTCAGCCTGAATTTGTCTTTTTTCATCTGCACATCAAACACCAACTTGTCGGGATCAGCAGTATTCATCCTGAATCGAAGGGAAAAATCCAGGCTTCCGTCGGCTTCTACATCCTGGACTTCGGAAAATATTCCGTCAGGTAACGAGAAGAAAAAATGATTGGCAGGTTGCTTGCCCGATCTCAGCTGCAATGCATACACTGCATCTTTTTCTTTTTCAATACGTGCATAAAGTTGCAACGGCAGGGAATTCAACACGAGGACCGTGGCACTATCTATTTCAACATAGTTTTTCCCAATCAAAGAATGAAAATCAAATTGCAGGTTTCGGATGCTGATCGTATCAGCCGATAACCTGGGATGCCTTGCCAGGATGTTGTGCGCATGAAAGTATCCGGACTCATGCATCGTTCCGGACCTGTAACTATTTTCCGCCAGCGTGAATTCAAGGGTATCGAAGGTGCAGTAGCCGCCGGTAAAATCGCGGACCAGGGGAAATCCAACCGGTTTATTTTCTCCGGGGAATATCTTCAGGCTGAATGTTTCGTCTCCCTGGGAAAAGACACCCTCCATTTTCCAGGTCATCTCATTCATCTCATCTACCAGGGTACCGTGCAGACTGTCGCCGTTGGTGCTGTAAAGCGGGATGACAAGATTTTCACGTATGGAATCCAATTCAATGACAATGCGTACGTCACGCATCATTGATTTTTGCGGGCTGAAATCAAATGCTTTACTCGCCAAACCATGGAGTAACCGGGCATAGTCAGTTTCCGGTGTGGTCGGAGCACTATCTTCTATTGCTCTTTTTCGGACAGGCTTATAATTGGCCACGCTGTCGTGACCTGTAATGTGCAGCAACATGTCAGCGATATTCACTTCACTGAGTTTCAACCTGCCGGCAAACAAGTGCGGTATGGAGGGCCGCAGATAGATCTTTTCAATGGCGACAAGGGTATCGCCTTCTGCTTGCGGCGGACTGATCCGGAGCTTGTCCAATTCAATTCCGGCAAGTCCGGTCATGCGGATGTCGGCATAAGAAAGCTGAAATCCGTACCGATCCTTTATTTTTTCACTCAGCCTGGCTGCCAGTTTTTTCGCAAAAAAGTTACGCGTGGAAAAATAAGCGGCTACCAGCAGCAGGAATATTATTAATACAATGCGCAGGGCTTTCTTCATCGCTAGCGGGAACGCGTGAAAATACGCATTCGGAAATTAGCAAAAAGCGAAGGCTCTTCAGGCGGAATGCTTACGCTCTTCCATGCTCACCAGCTCATCCAAAAGCTGTCGCGAAAAATTATTGAAGTAACGCTTTTGCCGGAATGCCCCTACCCACCGGATACCGTTGATTACGTCGGTGAGGAAAATCTCATCGGCACCAAGAAGCTCTTCCGCAGTTAGCTGATGTTCCCTAACCTGGATTTGCATCGATTCACGGCACATCTCCATCACCACATCGCGCATAATGCCTTGCACTCCCCCTTCGCTGGCAGGCGGAGATTTCAGTACCCCGTTCTGCAATACAAAGACATTGGAACTTATGGCTTCAGCAATCCTGCCGCTGGCATTTAGCAGGAAACAGTCGTCTAAAAAATTTCGTTTGCGGTACAATTGCGCCAACACATAGGTAAGAGCGCTGGAAGTCTTTAACCCCGACAGATATTCATGCGGTTTTTTTACCTCGCCGAACACATCCATACGCAAACCCTTTTCATTCAGGGTATAACGTTTCAATACCAGCGGCTCGGCTTCCACCAGGTAGGACACTTCGTTAGTAAAGGGCCGGTAAAAACCTCCGTCATTGCGAAATACCTGCAGGCGTATCCTGCCATTGCCTTTCAGCTGGTTCACCTGGTCCAGGTGACGGATCATCAGGTAGAGATTGTGAAAATTCAGGTCGGCATGTTCATTCATGCCCAGGTATTTCATGCCGCCGGCTAAACGTGCCAGGTGCTTTTCGAGATAGAGGATTTCGCCGTTCATCAGGCGAATAGTCTCAAACAGGGCGTCGCCGTAACGAAAGGCCCGGTTGGAAGAAGATACTGCCGGTTCGCCGGCTTCAAAGATATTTCCGTTAAAATTGATGTAGGATTTGCTTTCCATGCCCTGCAAAAGTAGGGAAACCACGGCGGATTTATTTTAGGTAAGCCAAACTTTCATCAACAAATTATTTAACAAGTGAAAGAACCGACAACAGCGAACTATTCGGCTCAATCAGAAGTGCCTGGACACCAGCCCTGCGGCCGGCCTCGGCATCGCGTGCGGCATCCCCGATAAAATAGCATTGCCCGGCATCCAGCCGGAAACGAGCCAGGGCTTTTTCGAGCAACAGCGACCCCGGTTTTCTGCAAAGGCAGTTGCCGGTATCAGGGTGATGCGGACAGTAATATATTTCTGCCAGTTCAATGCCCTGGTTGCGAAGAACACGCTGAAGGTGAAGGTGCAGGTAATCGGTCTCGGCAATGGTATAAAGTCCTTTGGCGATGCCGCTCTGGTTACTTATTACAATCAACAGGTAACCCCGCTGGACAAACTCGGTTAGCGCCTCCACCACCCCTTCATTCAGCACGAAATCTTCCAGGAGCCAGGTATGTTCACCTCGTTCCCTGTTCAATACGCCGTCCCGGTCCAGGAAAACCGCTTTGTGAGGCAGGGCTTTCATTGAAAAATTCCTTTTAACTGTTCGACGAAATAAGGTCCTATCTCAGGTTTCATAGCCAGCGTAAAACATACACCGTATAAAGCGCCCCAGAAGTGTGCATCGTGATTAATGTAATCTCCGCCTTTCCGGCCCGCATAATAGCAATAAGCGAGGTAGAGAATTCCAAATACGATGCCGGGAAAACAAAGCAACCCATAGAGGCAAAGTTTCTCAAGCGGGTTAAAGAGGATAAAAGTAAAAACCACCGCCGATATAGCCCCGGAAGCTCCCAATGCATTGTAGGAAGGATTGTTCTTATGTTGAAAATAGGTCGGCACCACGGAGGCAATCATCCCACCGAAATAAAGTAACAGGTAGTAATTACGTCCTGCTGCGCCAAATATATCCCGGTAAATGCTCTCTACGACCCCCCCGAAAGAATAGAGCACAAACATATTGATAAGCAGGTGCATCCAGTCGGCATGGATAAATCCACTGCTTATAAAACGGTACCACTCATTATTTCGCGAAATTTTCTCGGGGTTAAAAATAAACTTGTCCATCAGGTCACGCCGCTGAAAGCAAATGACAGAAGCAATGAGTGTGACGGCTAAAAGGGTGTTAGTCATATGCCCGAAAAGTAAATAAAATAATGCACCCTTTGAATCCGGAACACCTCGAATAAGAAAGCCTCCCCGGAAGATCCGGAGAGGCTTGAAAAGTGTTTACGGGATTTCTTATTTAACCATCACCTTGCTGGTATGCACTCCCTGTGAAGGGCTTTCCACTTGCAGCAGGTAAATGCCTTCTGTCAGAGTTTCGAGATTCAATACATAGTAATTGAATCCTTCCGTAACCTGGTGATGTTGTTCCATCACCATACGACCGGTGAGGTCCACGAAACGGATGGTGCAGACTTCCTTCGTCAGAGACTGGTAGGCAACAGTGATCTGGTCCTGCGCAGGGTTCGGATAGGCTGCTATCAGGGTTTCGCTGGAAGCTGACACAGCCATCCGGCATGCCATAATGGATACATTCAGGGAGCTTGTATTGGAGTTTCCGCAGCCGTTATTTGCAGTTACGTTAACTACTCCTCCACCTGTGATTCCCCAAAGTACTGTTATTGAATTGCCGCTATCTGCAACCATGGTACAACCAGAAGGTATAGACCAGTTGTAGGTAAGTCCGTTCGTTTTCAATACGGAGAAAACATAGGTGCCTCCGGCGCAAACCGTGGCAGGGCCGGATATACTTCCCAGGCTACCAGGATTTGCAGCTACATTGATGCAACGTTGTCCGCCGGCGTTACTGGGAGCTGGGCACGATTTATTTATTCCGCGTACGCATAATGTGCCGCCGTTTACAAAGCTGATACTTGCAGTACTTCCGTTTTGGCCGGCTACTATGTTGCCGTTTAAAGTCCACTGGTACTCATCTGCAAACTGCAGGCTGGAAGGTGAACTGGAGTATTGTAAAGTGGTGTTGCAGCCACCGGACAGAGGACCGGTAATACTGGAAGGTACTTTTGGAAGGGCTGCGTACACTGATTTGCAACGGATCATGCCGGCCTGACCACATGATGAGGTCGGAGTAGCACATACTGTTCCGGTTGCAAAAGAAGCAGGGAACTGCACAACAGCAGTATCGTGGGTGGCATTTCTTCCCGAAGAAACCAGGGTTGCACCTGCAGGAAGTGTCCAGGTTACGGATGCAGCGCCTTCCGTCAGGGTTAATTTATAAGTGGATGCAGATGCAGGACAAACATAGTCCGACCCGGAAATCGCTCCGGGTATAGCCGGCAACGTATTTACCAGGATAGTTCTGCTACCACTTACATAACCGCAATTCATGCGGCCTACTACAGAAACGGTTCCGCTTGAAAAACCTGTAGGATAATGAATGGATACCGAGGAAAGCGTATCGCTGCCTACGATGAATGCGGGAGTTCCCGAATTGGTCGTTACCGTCCATTTATAATCATCGGCGCCAGTCACTGCGGAAGCTGAATAGATTACGACATCCGCAGCATTCGAAGAGGTACATACCGTCTTGCTTCCAACGATGGCTGGTGTAGATAAGGTTCCTTGTACCCAGATGGCTTTTTCATTTACAGTCCGTCCGCAGCCGTTGCGGGCATACACGAAAATATAATATCCGGAACCAAACGGAGCACCTGTCAGGATACTTACCGTATTAGAAGCCGAGGCTACGCTGGTTACGATAGGACTGATCTGGACACCATTGATGGCCGTTCCATCGGGAGCTCTCCATACGTATTCGGTGGCTCCTTGTACGGGCTGCACGGTGGCGGTGAATGAAGAACCTACGCAGGCTGCCATGGCTGAAGTAGTGATGTTACCAATGAAAGGGAAAGGGCCTGTGGATGAAATATAGATGCTGACACTTCCACTCATGGTAAAGGAGCAGGAAGGATTACTGATCGATGAAGCAGATACGGTATAGCTTCCTGCGGCAGCTTGTATACCAAAGGAGATGGCACTGCCGGTTCCGCTTATGGGCGAACCTACGTTGCTTCCGTTTAATTTAAGCTGGTAAGAAAAACCAATATCGGAATTTGAAAGACCTACAGGCAACCCTGCAGAGCCCGTGCAATAGGACCCGCCACCGATTACATTGTAAGATACGATGGCAGCGCACAGGTCGGTGACACAAATATTGAATGTACCGCTTGTGGTAAAGGAAGTTTCAGCGAAACCATATACACGAATGAAGTAAGTCTGACCGATCGTCAGTCCGGAAGCACTGATAATTTCATTGCCGTTCGTATTGTTAGCATCCATGCAGGTGATGCTGGAACCTTTGCATACACCGGTGCGTAATTCCAGCACCGGGTTGAAACCAACCGAAGCATTTGTAACTGCAATGGTTGCTCCGGCAGCAGTGGCCACGAATGAATACCAGACATCGTCGTCGGATTTACCACCGCAGGCTCCTGCAGCGATTGATTCCGTAGCGCCTTGTGTAGTGCCTGGTGTGCCTACGCAGGAAGCATTCACTGTTAATGGCATTGCTGATAAGCAATCGTCATTGGCGGGTGTATTAAATACGCAAACATCACCGGTAAGGGCCTGGGGACCACCTCCTACTTTTGCAATACGTACCCGGTATCTTGTACCAGACGTTGTGTTTAAAATCATCATTTCACTTTTACCATTACCCATGTCATTCATGCAGGATACTTCGGAAAGTGCACCAGGCATGCCTGTATAGATATAGATAGCGGCATTGCGGTTAGAGCCATTAAAGAAGTGGATGGTTGATTTTGACGAGGTAGCATCAAACCAAAGCCAGGCATCGCGGGTAATACTACCGCAATTGACCGCCGATGGATCGTTGACCGTCGCATCGTTGTAACTTAAGTTTGGTGCACACATACCCACCATTAATTGTTGGGCAGCTGCATCCGAAGCCGCTGGAGAAGGAGTTTGTGCTCCAGCCATCCGGATGCTAAAGAACGCAATGGTTAGCAGTACAATCCTGTACATTGAATTGCTTTGCTTAAGCGAGTTAGGTAATGCTGATTTCATTTTATTTTTTTGTTTAGGTAAATAGGTTTTTACTATTGACCGCCAAAATATTACAAGCACATACTAAACGACCACTTTATTGGGTAAAAGGCAGGTCGTAGTTTGGTAAATGACTGAATTGAACGGGCTAATGCAAGTTCAGGCTCAACAAAAAAAATAGCAAAAAAGGTTAAAAAAGCCGGATATGGCTAGTATTTGTCAATCAGGAAGTTACTGAAAAAGTATGGTCACCGTATCGTACAATTGAATGCCTAATAAACCGGAAGCATTGGAACGGTTAAGCGCAATTTCAAGGTAACCATCGCGGTTAAAGAGGGCTAAAAGCTCTCCTTCTTCTACCTCGCTGTACCAATGGCTGATTTTGGAAACCGGTGGGCTTACCCTTTTCATCTCGATATGAAAACCACGCTGACTTCGAGTACGTTCAAATAACTCCTCATTTACGTTTAGAACGAGGTTTTCGAACTCATCTACAAAAATAACCGTGGCTCGTATGCTATCCGCATTGACCATAGGCTGCGGATAAAAGACCTGGCTGATACCTGCGCGTTCCTCAGCAAAACCGGAAGGCTGTTCATTCTGAGACAACCTTTTCAGGCAATCCAATACCAAAAGACCCCATGTTGCAGTGTTGAAATGACTATTGCCGGCCATCACAAAAATCTTTTTCGGCTTATCTCCCAGAACCAGGGAAAACAAGCCGCTATCCGTTCCTACAAAGAAATGGCCTTCGCATTCCACAATCAGCAGTTCAGGGGGAGTATTGGCTTTTCCTTTGATTCCGGAATAATGTATGGTACCCTGGGGGAAATGATGATAGGCATTCTGCAGAATGTAGGAAGCCTGTAAAACATCGAACGGCGAAATGGAATGGGAAATATCCACAACCTGGACTCCCGGAATATGGCTGAGCAGCCGTCCCTTGAAGGCAGCGGCATAATGGTCCCGGATTCCCCAGTCGGTGGTTAAAGTAACAACAGGCATTTGATAACTAAGGGATAACGATTGGTGCGGGTTGTAGAGAAATTTGTTTCTTTGCGTAGGTCAAAAGCCAGACCGTTGCGTTTTACGCAAACGGTTGAAAAACGTTCTTTCCTATACCAACATTTTAAAGAAGAAAAGACATTGAGTGAAGTAATTATTCCCATTGACACCTTTAACCCCGTTGAGTTTTTTGGGGTTAACGATACGAACCTGGAAGTACTGCGAAAAAAATTTCC
>Ga0190274_10001938_pt1 | contig 12147 bp, 17 predicted proteins | sample Popmic531T_FD_133002 | JGI IMG/M metagenome (GOLD analysis project Ga0190274, IMG submission 133002) | Populus adjacent soil microbial communities from riparian zone of Yellowstone River, Montana, USA - 531 T | ecosystem: Environmental > Terrestrial > Soil > Riparian zone | place: USA: Montana...
CCAGCAGTGGACTCTCTCCGTGCCGGAATCCGGGATCCCGACGATCGAGGTCGTGTTCGACGCGCTCTCGCAGGACACCTCGACCGGACTCGTCGCTGCGACCTACGTCGCCAACTACTCGCCCATGCATCGCGACTTCGGATCGGTGCAGTTGGGCGGCACGCTCACAGTGCCGACGACGAGCGCCCTCGCCTCGCTCGCGGCACCGACCGTCTCGACCGCGCGGGTCCGCTCGTGGTCGTTCCAGGTGAGCTACAACATCGACCGCGAGCGGGACAACGTGGGCGCCCGGTCGCAACCTCTCGTCACCTCGCCCGAGGCGCAGATCGAGATTGACGCCGAGCACATCGATAACGTGTTCCGTGACGCCTTCCTCGCAGGTACGGCGATCCCGTTCCTCGCGACGATCGACTCGGGCGTCTCGCTCTCGACCGGAACGGCGCTCATCCAGGTTGCCGTCCCGCAGGCGTTCACCGATGACGGAGGGCTCGGGCAGCCCACGAACGGCGACGTTCCGAAGACGGGCCACACGCTCAAGGTGACCCACGACGGTACGAACCCGCCTTGGTACCTCGTGCGTCGCACCTCCGAGAGTTCGCTCTGATATGGCGAAGGGCGACGTCTCGGCGCAACTCGCGGACTTCGCCGCAGACTGCCGGCACGCGGGCGAGAAGGATCTTCCCAAGCTCATGCGCAAGGGTGTCCGGGCCGCGGCGAAGCCTCTCGGCGAGGGCATGAAACGCAACGCCTCGCGCAAGCTGCCGAAGTCCGGAGGGCTCGCCGCGCTCATCGCCTCCTCGCGGATCTCGACGAAGATCAAGACGAGTCGGCGCGCGGCGAGCGTCTCGGTCGAGATGAAAAAGCCGAAGGCGAAGGGCCTCGTCGATCTCAAGTCGATCAACCGAGGTCGGATCCGGCATCCTCTCTTCGGCGACCGCGGCGAATGGTTCAATACGGAGACCTCGCCGAACCTCATCACGGGCGGGCTCGAGCCCGAGATCGATCAGGCGACGCGCGAGATCGAGAAGGTCGTCGGCGAGTTGGCAAGCAAGCTCGCCGCAGGGTAACGACGAGACAAGGCAGGCAGGCTCATGCACGTAACGATCAAGACCGACGACGGCAAGTACGACGGGACATACTCGCTCCTGGCCACGATGGGTGGCGCGAAGCCGACCCTCGGCGAGCAGGTCGCGATAGAACGCGCGATCCGCCGAGGGATCCTCGGGCAGCCCGGCGACCCATCCTGGACGTTCGGCGAACTCCAGTCGGATCCGGGCGAGACGTTCTCGCGCAGCGACGTGACGACCGTGCTGATCTTCTACAGCGTCAAGCGCCGACACTTGCGCCTTGAGATCGAGGAGATCGCCGACTTCACTGCGGACGAGGTGACCCTCGGGATCGATCCCGAGGAGGAGGCCGAGATCGAGCGGCTCATGAGCGAGGCCGAGCGGGTCCTCGACCCGCGGCCCGGCGAGCCGGGAGAGATCGATCCCTCGGACCCTACGGCGCCCGACGCCGAGAGGCTGGAGGTCTAGGGCCGGCCGAGTACGACCGCACCCGGAACCTCATGATGGTGTGCCACGCCTTCGGCTGGACGCCTACCGAGGTCGATACACTGACGGTTGACGAATGGGAAGCCGCGAAGTTCTACGCCGAGGCGCAGGGTAAGAGTCGTGACGAAGGGCTGATCTAGTGGCGAACGATCGGACCGTGACGCTCGTACTCGATGCCGTCGACAAGGGCATGGGAAAGAGCCTCGACCAGGCGGGCGACAAGGCGGAGAAGTCTTCCGGCCGGATGGCGAGGGCGAGCAAGGGCGCGCAACTCGCCCTCGTGGCGATGGGTGCCGGCGCTATCGCGATGGGCAAGGACGCGATCGGCTCGGCCTCGGATCTCCAGGAGACGATCTCGAAGTCGAGCGTCGTGCTCGGCTCGGCCGCGGGCTCGGTGCAGGAGTGGAGCAAGACGAGCGCGACCTCGCTCGGACAGTCGCGGCAACAGGCGCTCGACGCCGCGACGAGCTTCGCAGCGTTCGGCAAGTCGGCCGGTCTGACGGGCAAGGATCTCGGCAAGTTCTCGACCGATATGGTCACGTTGACTTCGGATATGGCGAGCTTCTCGAACACGAGCCCGGAGGAGGCGATCGAGGCGGTCGGCGCCGCGCTGCGCGGCGAGACCGAGCCGATCCGCAAGTACAACGTTCTCTTGGATGACGCGACCCTCCGGAACGAAGCACTGACCCTCGGGCTCATCAAGAATACGAAGACGGCGCTGACTCCCCAACAGAAAGTGCTTGCCGCGCAGAGCCAGATCCTCAAGCAGACAAAGGATGCGCAGGGCGACTTCGGCCGGACGGCTGAGAACGCCGCGAACCGGCAGAAGATCCTCACGGCGCGGATCTCCGACGCAAAGGCGAAGATCGGCTCGGGCCTCCTGCCGGCTTATAACTCGCTCCTCGGCGTGGGGCTCAAGCTCGTCGACTACTCGGCGAAGCACGGCACGCAGGTCAAGATCCTCGCGGGAGTGGTCGTCGGACTGACCGTCGCGGTCGCCGCGGCGAACGTCGGCACGAAGGTCTATATGGCCTCGACGAAGCTCGCGACCGCGGTCACGACCGCGTGGGGCTGGGCGATGGGCACGGCAGACAAGAAGGGTCGGCTCGTCGCGGCCTCGACGAAGATATGGGCCGCGGGTCAATGGCTACTGAACGCCGCGCTCACGGCGAACCCGATCGGGATCGTGATCGTCGCGATCGCCGCGCTCGCGGCTGCCCTCGTGATCGCCTGGAAGCGCTCCTCGACCTTCCGGGCGATCGTCAAGGGCGCCTTCGACGGGATCAAGAGTGCTGCCTCGGGCATGTGGAAAGGCGTCAAGTCGGTGCTCGGGTTCCTCGTCGACAAGTACCTCTCCGTGATGGGCGCCCTCGTCAACGGCGCGGCGAAGGCGTTCGGCTGGATCCCTGGACTCGGGCCGAAGATGAAGAGGGCTGCCGCGGCATTCAACCGTGAGGCGAAGAAGATCAGGGACGGCATCCGGGGGATACCGTCGCAGAAACAGATCAACATCACGATCAGTACCAAGGTCAGAGATCAGACCGGTTGGTACGACCCGCGCAACCATGGGATCAACATCCCTGCGCCGAAGAAAGCCGCAGGCGGTCCCGTGGCAGCCGGAATGCCCTATGTGGTGGGTGAGCACCGACCCGAGCTATTCGTGCCACGACAGACCGGCAGGATCCTGCCCTACGTGCCTTCCTCGGGTGGCGCCTCGGGTGGCGCCTCGGGCGGCTCGTCGTCACCTATCTACATCATGGGTGACGTGTACGGGTTCGACGACTTCGCCGCGAAGGTCGACCAGGCGCAGATGCGACGGCGCCGTCAGGGTCGGGCCGCGCCCGTCCGATGGGGTGGCGCGTGATGGCAGGGCTCGCGCTCGCCCGGGCCCTCGAACTCTGGAACGGCACGACCTGGAGCAACATCACGCCCTATGTCGACTCGGACATCTCGATCCAGGTCGGGCGGCAGTCGGCCGGCGATGGTCTGACCGCGGCCTCTATGTCGTTCGCGCTGCGCGGGCACGACGGGCGGTTCGTGCCCGGCAACCCGGTCGTCACGGACCCGAAGACGGGGGTCGTCTCGGCGAACCCGATCTATCCATACTTCAAGCGAGGCGCTCGCCTACGCCTCGCATATACGGGCACGGATGGCGTGTCCAGGTACGGCGCGCCGGTCTGTCTGATCGACGAGATCCGACCGATCTGGGATGGCGCGACCGTCGCCTCGGCGCGGGTCGAGGTCGTCGCCTCGGACCCGATCGCGATCATGCTTCGTACCACCATGCTATGCGATTGGCTGGAGCAGGTGAGCTTGCGCACGACCGTCTACGGGTCGCCCTACAGCGACGCATGGGAACCCGCGGCCGGCCCGTCCGAGACGCCTTTCATGCTCTCGCGAGGGCAGGACGGCGCAGGGTACGAGGGAGTCGTCGCGCACGCCGATGGATGGATCGCGGGCGCGGTCGGCTCGGCCTCGTCCGGCAGCGCGGACGGTAGCGCGCTCGGCTCCTCGATCGCCCTCGAACCCGTCGAGTCGGCGACCGCTACCGTCAAGTGGACAGGGCGCGCGGTCGCCGTCAAGTGGGACTTCGCGCCGCAACTCATCCAGTTCTGGATCCGGATCCCGGCTGATGCGCAGGTCGAGGATTCGACGTCGGGCTTCGCCTTGAGCGTCGCCACGCTCTATGACGGAGGGCTCAACCCGCTCGGCTACATCCGCTGGTACTGGTATCCGAGCGGCTCGGGCTCGTGGGTATTCATCCCCGAGGTCGAGACGGGCGTTACTGGTACCTGGACGATCGCCACGAACGACAAGACGGGACTTCTCCAGGATGGCTCGTGGCGCCTCGTCACGCTCCAGTTCGACCCGCTCGGCGAGTCCAATTGGCAGGCGTTCACCGAGCCGGGCCGGACCGAGACGGCACTGTTCTGGGCGTCGACCGGATTGAGCGACCCGCTCATGCTCGACCAGGCGCGATGCCTCCTCGTCGGGGGCGATCTGCCGGCCGGGCTCGGCGGGAACGTTCGCCGGGCGACGAGGCTGGAGGTCGGTCCGATCAGGGTCGATCCGGACTCCGAGCCGGGCCGCACTCCTGCGCGGCGCGGCCTCCAGGAATCCTCGGTCAACTCGAAGGATCGGATCCTCGACTTTCAGTATTACGCCCTCGGGCGAGGGATCACTGAGAGTATCGGCGGGGCATGGTTCGAGTCGGGCGGCACCTCGACCGCGAGGCAGGCGATCCTCTCGACGGGCGGGACGAAGCTTGGCGAGTCGTTCGATACCGCGCTCCGGACTGCCGGCGCAACGTGCATTATCTCGCCCGGCTCGCGCTTCCCGGAGATCTACGGCAACGGCACGAACCCGTCGAGCGTCGGATCGGGCGCGAACTCCTCGGCGATCACGATCACACTCGGCGACGACTGCACTCCGGGGCTGGAGCTATCCGCGAGCTTCGAGGATCGCCCGTCGCGGGTCACGGTCACGTACCCTCGCGGCGAGACGACGTTCGCGAACGCCGCGCTGGAGGCCGATGGGGTCGCGGGCGACGCCTCGCTCGCGTCGGCCGCATGGGACTCCAGCGACGCATCGGTCGCCGCGGCCGATCTCCTGCGCCGGTTCGCGCCCGATCTCTGGATCCGCTCGATCACGGTCGACCTCGTGACGGCGACACACAACCTATGGGCGCTGCCCTCGTCGCTCCGGGTCGGGCAGCGGCTCACGCTCGCCGGGCTGCCCTCGGCATGGTTCGGCTCGACGACCGTCGATTACGAGGTCCTCGGCTGGACGTTCACGTTCGGGCATACGCAGGCGTTCGTCAGGATCGAGATGCGACCGGCCGGATTCGTGCCGGTCGTCGAGTCGACGAGCCCGAGCACCGACCTCGCGCCGCGGATCGCCGAGGATGACGCGACCCTCGTCTCGGCAATCACCTCGTCCGGCACGACGGTCGTGCTCGCAAGCTCCTCGCCGTTCTCGACCGCGGCCGGTGACTACCCGATGCGCGTCACGATCGACCGCGAGGTGCTCTCCCTGCCCTCGGCGCCCGGCTCGTCGACCTCGCCGCAGACCTGGACGAGCGTCACCCGAGGCGTGTCGCCGACACTCGCGACGGCGCACTCGGCGGGCGCAACGGCAACGATCACCGAAGGGACTATTGTCGGATCATGACGGTTACCGTTCCTGCCGTGCCGACCTATGCGGCCGGCGAGAAGCTCACGGTCGCGGACATGACGGCGAAGATCCGCGACCCGATCGCGTGGCTCATGAATCCCCCGAGCGCGAAGGCACGAGTCTCGGCGCAGGCGATCACGAGTAGCGCGAGCGCATGGACGCTCGTCGGGCTCGACGCCGAGGATTACGACTGGTCGGTCGAGGCGATGCACGATGCAACGACCCTGAACTCAAGGGTCTATTGCCCGGCGAACGGTCTGTACGAGGTGGAGGTCTACATCGTTTGGGCAGCGCCGGTCGGCGCTTACGCAGGCGCTCGCGGATTCCACGTCCGCGCGAACGCGGGCGGATCTTCCGCGGGCGGATCGTCGGTCATGACGCCGATATCGCCGAGCGCGGCAGGCGCGGCAGGCGTCAGTTTCTACCAGGCCGCGACCTGGAGGGTTCGACGCACGGCGGGCGACTATCTGGAGGCGTTCGTCAGGCAGTCGCAGGCCGAGACTCTGAACGTGAATCTCTACCTCGGACTGACGTGGGTCGCAGTATGATGCGCGGCTTACCCTCGTGGGTCGGAACGTGACTCCTCGCTACGATGGATGAGGAGTCGATCTACCGAGAGTTAGGGGTCGCGGATGACCGAGCCGCTCAATACCGCGACCTCGGCGATACTGATAGCGGCCGGTCTGGTCGCAGCGCTCACGGTCCTACTCAAGGCGGTCGGTTGGATGCTCCGTACCCTGCACAGACTCGGCGACTTCCTCGACGACTGGAACGGCGAGCCGGCGCGGCCGGGAGTGCCGCGCCGTCCGGGCCACCTGGAGCGCCTCCAGAACGTCGAGTCGTCGGTGCGCCGGATCGAGGAGCAGATGCACAACAATGGAGGCTCCAGCCTTCGCGACCAGGTCGACACGATCGCGAAGGCTGTAGCGCCTCCTCCCGAGGTCTAGCTCACAAGCGCCATTCCATGACGCCCGCCGAGGCGCTCTCGCGGCGCACGAGGTGAGTCGTCGAGGTCAGGGCTCCGGGCGCCGAGGTGTCGAACCCGGTCGCGAGCGCCGGCCCGTCGAACACTGCGCGACCCGCGGTCGTCCCGTACATGCCGACCCATCCGCCGAGGCGACCTCCGTTCCACTTGACCCGCGCGCCTCCTCGGATCGAGACCTCCTCGGTCTTGAGCACGTGCGAGTAGGCGTCGGTCATACACGAGGAGATCTCGACGCGACCGCCCGAACCCCAACCGATATCCGCGAGGCAGGATCCGGCGAACCGAAGCTCGGCGCGAGTGTTCCGGATATCGGCGACCATGGTCGAGTTGAAGTGCGATCCGGTCGGGATGTGGATCATCTCGCCGGTCGAGCCTCGGGTCGGTGTGCCACTCTGTCCGGTGTGGAGCCACGATCCCCCGGCCGAGTCGACCGCGAGCGCGCCTCCCTTATTGAGCACGATGTAGCGCCCGTGCGATCCCTCGAACTTGCACCCGAGGAAGGCGAAGTTGAGGAATTGGTCCTCTTGCGCGTCGACCGGCAGTCCGGTCGAGGCGTCGTCGCCGGACACGAAGAGACCGGTCGCGAACGATGACCCGTTGCCGCAGGCGCAGCGGTCGAACGTAATCTCCGAGTTGAGGTTCGCGTCGGCGTCGCCCGTGAGCCGGATCCCGTAGTCCCACGGGCCCTGGAACTCGACCTTCTCGAAGGTGCCGTCCTGATTCGAGTTCGTCACGTCCGAGAAGAGGAACCATCCTTTCGCCGGGCTCGCGACCGTCGCGGTCGAAGTGAGCGTGAAGTCCGAGAAGTGATAGTTCCGAAGCTGCCCGAACGACGAGAGCATAGGGACGGTCGTGTTCGCCCATGCGAGTTGGGTGCCGCGCTTGCTCTTGCCGAACCATCGGATGCCCTGCAACTGGCCCGTGTTCGAGGGCAGGAGCGCCGACGTCAGGTTCGCCGTGCCGATGAAGTCGAACACGAGGTGCGACCGGGGGAAGGCGCCGTTCCGATCCGCGAGCCACGCCGCGATGCCCTGCGCGACCTTCGTCGGATCCGTGATGACCGTATAGCGCGGCCCGACGATCGCGCCTCCTCCTCCGCCTTGCTCGACCGTAGTCACTCGCGAGGCGAGCGCGGCGAGCCCGGTCTCGAGATCGGTGACCCGCGGCACGGCGAGGTCGAGGCGCGAGTTCGCGCTCGCCGCGGCGCCGGCCGCAGTGTTCGCGGTCGACGTCGCCGAGGTAGCGGCAGCGCTCGCCGCGCTCGCTGCCGAGGCTGCCGTCGATGCCTGCGCGCCCGCCGAGCTTGCCGTATTCTGCGCGGCATCGATCCGGTCGGATTGCGCCGAGAAGACGTTCGCGACGCTCAAGACCTGCGCCGAGACCCGTGCGTCGACCGCCTCGGCCGCGAGCCTCGCCGAGTTCGCGTCGGCCGAGGCCGCGCCGACCCGCTCGTCGACCTCGACGATCATCGCGGCTTGCGTGTCGAGGCGCTCGACGAGTTGCGCGTCAGTGGTGACGAGCGCGGTCGTCGCGGTCTCGAACTCCTCTCGCGTGACGAGGTTCGCGAGATCCTCGGGCGTTGTGAGATGGATCGGCATGGGTGATCCCTTCGATCGTGAGGCGCAGCGCTCGGGCGAGCGCGGCGAGGAGTGTTCCGATTCCGTATCCAACGACGACCACGAAGGCTAACGACGGCACATCGAGACCGAGGATCATGAGCGGGTCGCCTCCTCCAGGACGGCGCGCCACATGAGCGGGGCGCTCGGCGACCGCTTGCCAGATCGGCAGCACGGCAGGGACCTGCTCCAGCGCCACCCACTCGTACGGCGCGCCGCGCCATGCGGCCTCCAGGATCCAGCGCAGAGGCTCCAGGACGAGACCGTACGAGGCGGGCGTCCGGCGCGCCCACGAGCGCAGCGCGGCGACGTGCTCCGTCTTCGCCATGAGGCATATCTCTTCGATCCGCTCGCGCCCGTGACCCTTCCCGGCTTGCGAGAAGGTCTGGCACGGCGGGCCACCCTGGATGCCGACCGCACGCCCGAACTCGTGAGGATGGCCGTCGCGGACGTCGCCGACCCTGACGTCATGCTCGGCCGCGACGGCGATCGAGGCGAGCCGCTCGTCGATCTCCCGACCCATCGGGATGAATCCGAGGGATCTCGCGGCCTCATCCATGCCGCCCGCGCCCGAGAACAGGCTGTCGACAATCATCATCGCCATACCTTCCGCATGAGTCGCCCGAGCGCCTTGCCGATGAGCCGGTTGGCGCCGTACTGCGGCAGCCGGCCGCGCTGCGCGGCCGAGGCGAACCCGAGTGCTCGGTCGGCTCGTCGTGCCGCTCGCCGTGCCTTGCCGATAGAAGTCATCTGCCCATAGTGACGCATCACTAGGGCGCCGTCAAGAGGGATCACGAACCCACTTGAGGCGCCACCCGAGCGCCTCGCGCTCCTCCTCGGCGATCCAGCGGCCCGACGTCGGGGGATGCTGGAAATAGAAGAGGAGGTTCGCGAGGATCCGCACCGAGTCGAAGCCGGCGCCGAGCAGATCATGGTTGCATCGATCGCAGAGCAGGCCGCGGACGAGCCCGGATCCGTGATCGTGGTCGAGGGATAGCGCCTGACTCTGTTGCTTCGACCCGCAGCCGGCGCAGCGCCGCGCCTGTAGCTTCTCCAGGCGCGCCCGGTCGTAACCAGGTGGGAACGTGTAGGTGCGGGAATCTCGGCTCTCCCTGCGCTTCACACGGGCGCAGGCGCGGCAGCGCGGCCCGTCGAGGTAGAAGCTCGGGATGACCCATCCGCAGACGAGGCAGACGCGCGCCGACTCGGCGCCTCGGCCGCGAGGCACGAGGTCGGGAGGCTGCGCCTCGGCGAACCGGTCGGCGCCGGCGCGCTCCTGTGCGTCGGGCGTCATGCGCATGAGGCGATGCCAGTAACACCACTTCGACGAGCGCATTCCCTCGACCGTCGAGAGGCCGAACTCGCAGCCCGTGACGGTACAAGCGCGGCTCATGGCGCCTGATTCCGATGCGCCCGGAGGCGCGACGGACCGGCAGGCTGATCGGCCTCGGGCGCCGGGCCGGGCCGCACGAAGCCGAGCGTCGCGAGGATCCGGTCGAGCGGCTCGTCGACGACCTGGATGTCGTACCAGTCGAGGAGCGCCTCGCGGATCTCCTCGATCTGCGCCTCGGTGGCGACCTGACGACTCATGCTCGCTCCTCGGGCTCGTCGTAGTAGAAGCCGACCGGTCGCCGCTCGACCTGCGCCACGACCGTCACGTCGGATAGCGCCTCGGCCGGGCGCCACGCCTTCGCGTGACGGCGATGCGCCTTGACGAAGGCATATAGCACAGTGCGCTCGATCGCCGACTCCGAGTCGACCTCGACCCGCGCCGAGCATGAGCACTGCCAGATCACGAGAAGGTCCCTTCCGGAGCGTCGAGGCCGAGCACGACGAGCACAGTACAGGCGACGAGATCGACGTCGGGCGGATCGACGCCTCGACGGTCGGCCGAGATCGCCTGCCATGCGTACTCGTCGAGTTCCAGACGAAGCCATCTGATTTGCAACGTGCCTGTTCCGCCGAGATCGGCAACGATCGCCTCGACTACCGCGGCAACCTCGCGCTCGGCCTCACGACCGACTTCGAGGCGCCTGCGAACGTGCTCGACGATCTTCTCGCGCAGGCGGTCGACCTGCGCCGCGGTAACGATAGTGCTCACGAGAAGACCTCGCGCTCGTCGGCATCGGCGAAGATCGCGCGAACCTCGCGGATCGACGTCGCGGCCCGGAGCGCCTCAACGACCGGCTCGATCTGAGACGATCCCGTTACGGCGACCTCCAGGACGAGTGAGCCGATCCCGGCGCGCGCCGCGATCACGGAGATCTCCTCCCATGCCGCGATCGCTGCCTCGGGTGAGACCTCGACGACGATCGGGTCGTGCCTGCCGAGGTGCGACGAGCGGCGCGCCTCGTGAATCTCCTCGACGAGCTCCTCGACCACGAGGTCTCGGCCGGCCGCGATCATCCTCTCGGCGTCTCTCTGATCGGCCGCACGAAGTACGACACGAGGTCGGCATCGGCAGGGTTCGAGCGCTTCGCCTGCGCCCTGCGCCGGGCGACGGCGCGGTCGGCATCGCGGGTCGTGTCGAACGTGCCGAATGCCGCCACGACCGGCCCGGCCGAAGCGCCGTTCGGTGGATAGAAGATCGAGATGATTACGTACATGGTCGCCCCTGCCTAGGCTCACGGTTCGGTGCAGTGCTGGAGGTCGGCCGACGCGCCTCGCGCTTCCCCACGCAGGACGCGCCGGCCGACGATCTGTCAGGACGCGAACGGGTCGTCGACCGCGGCGCTCGCCTGCGCCTCGGACCATTCGGTCCACATCTTCGCGGCGGCGGTACGAGCCGGGCCGGCCGGGACGCCCTCCAGGGAGTAGGCGCCGCTCTGACCCTTGACCCGAGCCTTGAGCTTCGTGAGCTTGCCGATCACGGGGCGACCGGTCTTGACCGATGCCTTGACCTCGGCGACGAGCTTCGCGCCCGAGATGTAGAAGTCCTCCAGGACCGAGCCCGGCACGACCGGGGGGTCGAGTTCGGCAACCACATCGCCATCCTTGTCGAGCTTCGTCGAGATCGGCTCGCCGTTGCAGACGAGCACGTCGGCCGTGATCCGGTCGCGCGGCTTGTCGCCCGGATTGACGCCCGGCACGTTGTGCTCGATGCGCGTCGGCCGGACGACGAGGTACCGCCCGAGAAGCTGCGCGACGGCAGGGTAGTTACCTCCGGGCGCCGGCTCGCCGAACGGGTCGTCGACCGGCTCGGCCGCGGCAGCCTTCGCCCTCGGCTTCGCGGTCGCGGCCTTCGTGGCGACGGGGCGTCCGGCCGCGAACGGGTCGTCGCTGGTCTCGGGCTCGGCGCCCTCTTCGGTGCTCGTGTCTGCGAACGGGTCACGGTTGACCATGATCGTTTATCCATTCTCGGTTGTCGGATTGACGGTTCGATCCAGAGACCCCACCATCTCGGGATCGTGCTTCCCACCCTGCGAAGGGGAAGCTTCCCACTACGGATGACACGCTAGTGGAGCGGCACTAGCTAAGCAAGTAGGCTAGCTCGGCCCGGACGATCCCGAGTCGAATCGTGACGTCGAACCGGAGGTCGAGGGCGCCGTCGATCGCGCGAGCCGCGAGCGGCAGCGAGCGCCACCCTCCGGGAATGTTCGCCGTCTCGACGAGGTAGGCGCGCAGCCATATGTCATAGCGCCTGATCGCGCGCTCAAGGGTCTCGATCTCGCGGCGGAGCTTCGCACTCGGTCCCATGGTCGATCATCCCTCGGACGGCACGCAGGAGGAGCAGAACCAGTAACCCGAGTCGGTGCGCCGTCCGGGACCCTGCACGGCGGGGTGATCGGCGCGCCACGCCCGGTCGACGAGGTCCGGGAAG
>Ga0190274_10001939_pt1 | contig 12145 bp, 11 predicted proteins | sample Popmic531T_FD_133002 | JGI IMG/M metagenome (GOLD analysis project Ga0190274, IMG submission 133002) | Populus adjacent soil microbial communities from riparian zone of Yellowstone River, Montana, USA - 531 T | ecosystem: Environmental > Terrestrial > Soil > Riparian zone | place: USA: Montana...
GACGTCGGCGAGCGCCCGCTCGCGCGCGCCGAGCGCGCGCAGGTCCAGGGCGAGCACGACGCACATCAGCACGATCACGACGAACACGAGCAGTGCGGTCGCCATTGGCGGGTCGTACAGCTCGGCTGCGGTGCCGTGGACCGAGATCCAGCCGAGCAGGATCGGCAGGCCCACGATGAAGGGCAGCCCGCGCCGCGCGAGCAGGCCCGAGGCGCTGTCGGCGAGCAGCGTGCGGAAGGGCTCCTGACTGGGCAGCGCCGCGCCGAGGCCGAGGCCCAGCGCCACGACTGCGGTCGCCGTCGTGAAGGCGATCCCGGTCAGGCGCGGAACGGTGTAGAGGCGATCGGCGCCGAGCAGGTACCCGAGCAGCGCCAGCAGCCCGATGCACGCGACGGCGACGCCCAGCCAGGGCGCCGCGGTCCGCCTGCGCGAGCCGCTGGGCGCGCTCGCGAAGAGCAGGCCGAGCCCGACGCCCGTGAGCGACAGGCAGGCGGGCGGTCCCATGCGCCCGGGCGCGGTGGTCGCGTCGTCCACCCAGGGCCGCTGGAAGTCGAGCAGCAGGTCGATGCCGAGGTCGACCCCCGACACGTGCTCGAACAGCGTGGCGCTGCCGATCAGCGCCGCGCCGACGCCCAGCGCGCCGGCCAGCGCTCGCCTTCCGGCGCTGACCAGGAGGAGCGCCACCCCCGCGCCCAGCAGCGCCAGCGCGGTGTTCGGCTGCATCGAGATGCCGCCGTCCCAGGCGGTGAGCCGCTTCGCGTCGACGATCCAGCCGGTCAGCGCCAGTGCGCCGGTGCCCAGGGCGTAGCTGCCGAGGCACGCCGCGATCCACGTTCCCCGCGGGAGGCTCGCGCCGTCGTTCGGGCCTTCTCGACGCGGATTCACGTGGGTTCCTCCCCCGTGCCGGCGGTGAGTGCGGCGACCCGCTGATCTTGCCACAAGCCGGGCTCCGCCCGCGCCAGCGCGCCGACTGCGCTCAGTCCCGCGTCCGCACGCGCAACGCGGGCCTGCCGAGGAAGGTGTCGACCTGGGCCCACCAGCCGCGCCAGGGCCTGCGCGGCACCTCGCCGAGCGTGTCGGCGACGTGCGCACCGCGCTGGCCCATCGGCTTCTCCGGCCCGCGCGTGGTGTCGACGCGCGTCTGGTGCTCGAGCTCGGCGTTGAGCTCGGCGCCGAGCATCACGATGTACGCCGTGAGATAGAACCACACCAGCAGCACGATGACCGCGCCGACCGAGCCGTAGACGCGGTTGTAGTTCTGGAAGTGGGTCACGTAGACGGACAGGCCCACGGAGGCCGCGAGCCAGAGGGCCGTGCTGAGCCCGGCACCGGGAGCCAGCCAGCGCCAGCGGGCCGGTCTGCGGTTCGGCCCGTAGCGGTAGAGCAGGGTGACTCCCGAGAAGAAGCTGCCTGCGAGCAGGAACCAGGGCAGGACGGCGAGGCCGATGAGGGACGCCCCGTCGAGCGGTACGTACGCCAGCACGACCGGCGCTGCCACCGTGATGGCGATGGCCCCGATCCCGAGCAGGATCGCGCCGAAGGTGAAGGCGAACGAGATCGCCCTCTGCTTGAAGAAGCCATGCTGCTCGCGCTCGCCGTAGGCGATGTTCAGAGCCAGGATCAGCGAGCTCAGGCCGCGCGTCGCGGCGTACACCGAGACGAGCAGGCTCGCGATCAGACCGCTGCCCAGCGCGGGACCCGAGCTCCCGGCGACGCGCTGGAGCGGATCCATGAGCAGCCTGCGCGCCTCGCCCGGCAGCGCGGGGAGGGCCGCCACCTGGCGCTCCGCGTCGACCGGATCGGCGATCAGTCCGTAGATCGAGATCAACGCCGCGAGCGCCGGAAACACGGCGAAGAGTCCGTAGTACGCGACGCCCGCCGAGATCAGGGCGAGGTTGTCCGAGCGGACCTTGACCGACACGCGCAGCAGCACGTCGCGCCAGCCGAGCAGGGGGATGGCGCCCGGGCTCGGCGCATCCCGTCCGCGATCGCGTTCGGGCTCCGCCGCCTCGCTCGCTGTCGTCGCTGCGCCCACGGCACCCTGTATAGCTCCCCCCTGTATGACCGGAAGGGGGGTGGCGTTGACCAATCTCGTGGGTTGGCGCGCGGGCCCGGGCGAGGCTCCCGGGGACGCTTCGGGGTCGGGACCTAACTCCTTGCTCCCGTGGAAGAATCCTGTTTGCAGCCGGGCGGGGGGTCGCATACTCTCCCCCGCGGCGCCATGAATCGCACGGATCTCGCCGAACGCGAAGCGGCCCTTCGCGAGGGTCTTCGTGAGTCGGGCACGCGGCCGGGTCGCCTGCCCGCCCACTGCCGCTCGGACGCGCGGCCCACCCCGGCCGTCCACGCACTGCAGCGCGAGCTGCGGGAGCGCGGGCTCCACTCCGTCTGCGAGGAGGCGCGCTGCCCGAACCGCAACAAGTGCTTCACCTCGGGCACCGCCACGTTCATGCTGCTCGGCTCGGTCTGCACGCGGACCTGCCGCTTCTGCAACGTGGCGACCGGTCGCCCGGATCCGGTCGATCTGCTCGAGCCCGGGCGCGTCGCCGGCGCCGCGCGAGACCTCGGCCTGCAGCACGTGGTCGTGACCAGCGTGAACCGCGACGACCTGCCGCCCGACGACCAGGGCTCGCTGCAGTTCGCGCGCACGATCGCCGCGCTGCGCGCCGCCGCGCCGAGCGTGACGGTCGAGGTGCTCACGCCCGACTTCCAGGGCTGCGCGGCTGCCATCGACCGTGTCGTGGACGCGGCGCCCGACGTCTACAACCACAACGTCGAGACCGTGCCCCGGCTCTACCGCAGCGTGCGGCCCGGCGCGCGCTACGAGCGCTCGCTCGAGCTGCTCGCGCGCGTGCGCGAGCGCGGCCCTGAGATCTGGACCAAGTCCGGCCTCATGCTGGGCCTGGGCGAGACGCGCGACGAGGTGCTGGACGTGCTGCGCGACCTGCGCCGCGCCGGGGTCGACTGCCTCACGCTCGGCCAGTACCTGCGGCCCACGCTGCGCCACCTCGAGGTGGCGCGCTACCTGGATCCGGCCGAGTTCGACGAGCTGCGCGGCGAGGCCGAGGCACTCGGCTTCGCGCACGTGGCGAGCGGCCCCCTGGTGCGCAGCTCCTTCCACGCCGAGGCCGCCTTCGAGCTGCTGCGCCAGCGCCGCCGCCAAGGTCTCTCAGGTGCCGAGGCCCGCGATGCCGAGGTTTGAGAAGCTCGAGCGCATCCCGCCCTACACGCTGAGCGTCGTGAACGAGCTCAAGCTCGCCGCGCGCCGCGCGGGCGAGGACGTGATCGACCTGGGCTTCGGCAACCCGGACATGCCGACGGCGCCCCACATCGTGGACAAGCTCGTCGAGGCGGCGCAGGACCCGCGCAACCACGGCTACTCGGCGTCGCGCGGCCTGCCCAACCTGCGCCGCGCGATCGCGCGCTGGTACGCGCGCAACTGCAGCGTCTCGGTCGACCCCGAGACCGAGGTGATCGCCACGATCGGCGCCAAGGAGGGCGTCTCGCACTTCGTGCTCGCCGCGATCTCGCGCGGCGACACCGTGCTGGTGCCCGACCCCTGCTACGGCATCCACAGCTTCTCGGTGGTGATCGCGGGCGGCGACATCCGGCGCGTGCCGATCGCGCCGCTCGACGGCCTGGTCGCGCGCCTGCGCGACGCGATCGACGCCAGCTGGCCGCGGCCCAAGATGCTGATCTGCTCGTTCCCGCACAATCCGACCACCCTGTGCGCGGACGTGTCGCTGCTCGCCGAGCTGGTCGCGCTGTGCCGCGAGCACGACATGGTCCTGGTGCACGACTTCGCGTACGCCGAGATCGCCTACGACGGCTACCGCCCGCCGAGCGTGCTCGAGGTGCCGGGCGCGCGCGACGTGGCGATCGAGTTCGGCTCGCTCTCCAAGTCGCACTCGATGGCGGGCTGGCGCATCGGCTTCTGCGCCGGCAACCCGGAGATGGTCGCCGCGCTGCGGCGCGTGAAGAGCTATCTGGACTACGGCGTGTTCCAGCCCGTGCAGATCGCGGCCATCGTCGCGCTGGACGGTCCGCAGGACTGCGTGGCCGAGATCGTCGAGGAGTACCGGGAGCGCCGCGACGCGCTGATCGACGGCCTGGGCCAGCCGGGTCCGGCGTGCTGGAAGATCGAGAAGTCGCCGGGCACGATGTTCGTCTGGGCGCGCATCCCCGAGGCGTTCGCGCCGCTCGGGTCGCTCGAGTTCTGCAAGCAGCTGCTCGAGCGCGCCCAGGTGGCGGCGTCGCCGGGCGCCGGCTTCGGGCCGGCAGGGGAGGGTCACGTGCGCTTCGCCCTGGTCGAGAACCGCCAGCGCATCCGCCAGGCCGTGCGCGGCATCCGGCGCTTCCTCAACGCGGGATCGATTCCCGCGGATCCTGCCGACGCGGGATCGATTCCCGCGGCTCCTGGCTCCGACAATGGGTGAGCGCGGTCTGCGCCTCGGGCTGGTGGGGCTCGGCACGATCGGCACCGGCGTCGTCCGGCTGCTGCAGTCGCAGGGGCCGGCGATCGCGCAGCGCCTGGGCACGCCGCTCGAGCTCGTGCGCATCGCCGACGTCGACCTCGAGCGCGACCGAGCGGTGGCGCTCGACGCCTACGCGCTGACCCGCGACTGGCGCGAGGTCGTCGCGGACCCCGACATCGACCTCGTGATCGAGCTGATCGGGGGCACCGGCGTGGCGCGCGACGTGGTGCTGGCGGCGCTGGCTGCGCGCAAGGACGTCGTCACGGCGAACAAGGCGCTGCTGTCGGTGCACGGGCCGGAGCTGTTCGCGAGCGCGGCCGAGAACGGTGTGGACATCGCCTTCGAGGCCAGCGTCGCGGGCACGATCCCGGTGCTGCGCGCGCTGCGCGAGGGCCTGTGCGCCGATCGCATCGAGGCCGTCCACGGCATCGTGAACGGGACCTGCAACTTCATCCTGAGCGAGATGGACGCCGGCGGCGACCCGTACGCGGCCTGCCTCAAGCGCGCCCAGGAGCTCGGCTACGCCGAGGCCGATCCCACGCTCGACGTGAGTGGCAGCGACTCCGCCCAGAAGCTCGCCATCCTGCTCGGCCTGGCGCTCGGCGTGCATCTGGACCCCGCGGACCTGCCGACCGAGGGCATCGAGCGGGTGTCGCCGATCGACATGGAGTTCGCGCGCCAGTTCGGCCTGCGCATCAAGCTGCTGGCGATGGCCAAGGAGCACGAGGGCGCCGTCGAGGCGCGCGTCGGGCCGACCATGATCCCCGCCTCGAGCGTGCTGGCGGGCGTCGCGGGCGCGATGAACGCGGTCGAGGTGCGCGGCCGGCACTCCGGTCCCACGCTCTACTACGGCGCGGGTGCGGGGGCGCTGCCGACCGCGTCGGCCGTGCTCGGCGACGTGATGGAGCTCGGACGCAACCGCCGGCTCGGCATCTCGGGCCGCGTGCCGCCGCTCGGCACGCCCTCCCTGCGCGAGACGCGCCTGCGCTCGCCCGAGGAGATCGAGGCCGAGTACTACCTGCGCTTCGCCGTGCTCGACAAGCCGGGCGTGCTGGCGTCGATCACGGGCGTGCTCGGCAATCTGGGCATCAGCATCGCCTCCGTCGTGCAGCCCGAGCGGCACGCCTCGGAGGCCGTGCCGGTCGTGATCATGACCCACCGGGCGCGCGAGGCGAGCGTGCAGCGCGCGCGCGCGCGGATCGAGACGCTGGGCGAGGTGCGCGAGCGCGCGCAGCTCATCCGCATCGAGCGGGAGCTCTAGACATGGCGGGTGCAACGGCGACGGCGAACGGCGGCAACGGCTACACCTGCTGGTACGAGTGCCTGCGCGGCTGCCCCGGGCGGCTGCCGCTGAGCGACGTGATCTACCACTGCCCGACGTGCGGCGGGCTGCTGATGGTCGAGCACGACCTCGCGCAGCTCGCCAAACGCTCGCCCGCGGAGTGGAAGAAGCTCTTCGCCGAGCGCTCGCACTCCACGCAGTGGCCCTACGGCAGCGGCGTGTGGGGCAAGCGCGAGCTCGTCTGCCCGGTGATCGAGGACGACAACGTCGTCTCGATGTACGAGGGCCACACCAACCTGTTCTGGGCGCGGCGCTACGGCAAGCAGCTCGGGCTCGACGATCTCTGGCTCAAGCTCTGTGGCAACACCCACACGGGCAGCTTCAAAGACCTGGGCATGACGGTGCTCGTGTCGGTCGTGCAGCAGCTGCGCGCGCAGGGCAGGAACATCCCGGCGGTGGCCTGCGCGTCGACCGGCGACACGTCCGCGGCGCTCGCCGCGTACGCCGCCTACGCGGGCATCCCCGCCATCGTGCTGCTGCCGCGCAACCGCATCTCGGTGGCGCAGCTCGTGCAGCCGATCGCCAACGGCGCCATCACGCTGTCGCTCGAGACCGACTTCGACGGCTGCATGGAGATCGTGCAGAAGATCTCCGAGAACGACGGCATCTACCTGGCCAACTCGATGAACTCGCTGCGCATCGAGGGCCAGAAGACGGTCGGCATGGAGATCGTCCAGCAGTTCGACTGGGAGGTGCCGGACTGGATCCTGCTGCCCGGCGGCAACCTCGGCAACGTGTCGGCGCTGGGCAAGGGCCTGCTCGAGCTGCAGACGCTCGGCCTGATCCAGAAGCTGCCGCGCATCGTCTGCGCCCAGGCCCAGCAGGCCAACCCGCTCTACCGCGCGTACAAGACCGGCTACCGCGAGTTCGAGCCGATGCGGGCGGGCACCACGCTCGCCTCGGCCATCCAGATCGGCCATCCGGTCTCGTACGAGCGGGCGGTGCGCGTGCTGCAGCGCTTCAACGGCGTGGTCGAGGAGGCCAGCGAGCAGGAGATCGCCGACGCGGTGGCCGAGGCCGACGCGACCGGCCTGTTCAACTGCCCGCACACCGGCGTGGCGCTGGCCGCGCTGAAGAAGCTGCTCGCGCGCGGCGAGATCACACGCGGCCAGCGGGTCGTGGTGATCTCCACCGCGCACGGCCTCAAGTTCACGGATTTCAAGGTTCGCTATCACGAGAGCCGGCTGGAAGGCATCCGCTCGACTCTCGCCAACGAGGGAGTGGTGTTGCCGCCGGTCTACGATCGCGTTCGCGACGAGATCTTCCGGCAGATCGACCGCCGCTTCGGCAACAGGGAGAAGAGCGCATGAGCATGGATCGAAACCTGGCACTGGAGCTGGTGCGGACCACCGAGGCCGCCGCGCTGGCCTGCGCGCGCCTGATGGGGCGCGGCGACGAGACGGCGGCGGACCAGGCCGCCGTGGACGCAATGCGGACGGCGCTGAACCGGATCGAGATGGACGCCACGGTCGTGATCGGCGAGGGCGAGCGCGACGAGGCGCCGATGCTCTACATCGGCGAGAAGGTCGGCACGGGCACCGGCCCCCGGATCGAGATCGCGCTCGACCCGCTCGAGGGCACCACGATCTGCGCCACGGGCGGCGCCAACGCGCTCTCCGTGATCGCCGCCGCCCTGGAGGGCGGCTTCCTGCACGCGCCCGACACCTACATGGACAAGCTGTGCGTGGGTCCGGAGGCGCGCGGTGCGATCGACATCGACCTGTCGCCGACCGAGAACCTGAAGAACATCGCCAAGGCCAAGGGCGTGCCCGTGGACGAGCTCACGGTGGTGATCCTCGACCGGCCGCGCCACGAGAAGCTGATCGAGGAGGTGCGGCGCAACGGTGCGCGCATCAAGCTGATCAAGGACGGCGACGTGTCGGGTGCGATCGCGACCTGCAGCCGCGAGTCGCGAGTGGACGTGCTGATGGGCATCGGCGGCGCGCCCGAGGGCGTGATCGCCGCCGCAGCGCTGCGCTGCATCGGCGGCGAGATCCAGGGCCGGCTCATGCCGCGCAACGAGGCCGAGGCCGAGCGCGCGCGCGCCATGGGCATCGCGGACGTGGGCGCGAAGCTCACGATGTCGGATCTGGCGTCCGGTGACGTCATGTTCGCAGCCACTGGCGTCACCTCGGGCGACTTCCTGCAGGGCGTGCGCTTCCGACAGCAGGGCGCGCTGACGCAGTCCGTGGTGATGCGCTCGAGCACCGGCACGGTCCGCTACATCGAGGCGGAGCACAACTTCCGACAGAAGCCGCGCTGAATGTTCACGGGCATCGTCGAGTCGGTCGGCTCGATCACCCGGATCGAGCCGCACGGCTCGCGCATCGAGCTCGAGATCGACGCCGGTGCGCTCGCGGAGGGCGTGGCCATCGGCAGCAGCATCGCCGTGAGCGGCTGCTGCCTCACGGTGACGCGTGCTGCGGGCAGCGCGCTCGTGTTCGAGGCGGTGCCCGAGACGCTGCGCCTCACTTCGCTCGGGCAGCGGCGCGCGGGCGACCGCGTGAATCTCGAGCGGGCGCTGCGCGCGGACGCGCGCCTCGACGGCCACATCGTGCAGGGCCACGTCGACGGCACGGGCCGCGTGCGCGCGCTGGACCGCCAGGGCGATGACGTGCGCATGGCGATCGCGTGCGACGAGGCGCTCGCCGAGCTGCTCGTGCCGAAGGGCTCGGTGACGGTGGACGGCGTCTCGCTCACCGTCGTCGAGCCGGCGCGAGCGGAATTTGCGGTCGCGCTGATCCCGCACACGCTCGCGGTCACGACGCTCGGTGAGCGGCGCGCCGGCGATCTCGTGAATCTCGAGGCCGACGTGCTCGGAAAGTACGTCCGACACTTCCTGGAGCGCCGCGAACGCGCGTGAATCGTAGAGTATTAACCCCGAAATCGCAGAGAACGGGGCTCATTCTCCGATTTCCGACAAAAACGGAGATATCCAAGCTCACAGGTATTGCGTCGCTTCTGCGCTAATGACACACTGCAAAAATACTCCGATGGTGGACGTCTCGTTCCTATCCGGAATCGTCCTAGCACGAGGGGGTGTTGTAGGCGGATCGGTCGTGGGACGAGGCTGCAGGAGCGCTGAGATGAAAGAGCTTGTAGGGATGATCGTTGAAGCGTTGGTCGACCGGCCCGAGGCGGTCGAGATTTCTGAGATCAAGGGCAACCACGCACACGTGATCGAGCTGAATGTCGCCAAGGAGGATCTGGGCAAGGTGATCGGGAAGGGTGGAGCACACGCGTCCGCCATCCGCACGATCCTCGCCGCTGCCAGCGGCAAGGAGAACAAGCGGTACATCCTGGAGATCATCGAGCACTAGACGAGCGACTCTGAGCGTCGCGCTTCGTGCGGCCACATGGGGCGTGGCGCGGGACGGCCCGCGCCACCCGCGACGCCGGGAAACTCAGGATCGGCCGGGCGCGTCTGCGCGCCCGGCCCGCCCCGCAGCAGGGGCTCCCATACTGACTACGCTCGCCTCCGGCTCGCTGCGCGCGCCGAGGCGCTTGCTGTAGGCCGGGCTCGCGCCGCGGTAGCGCGCGCGGAACGCGCTGCGACGCGCCCGGCCTGCGGCCCGTCCTGCGCGCGCGCGCGCGGCGGGATCTCAGACGGCGGAGCGCTGCATTCCGTGCAATGACAGGCGCATCGCGCGCCGTGCTGCAGCGCGTCTGCGCGGCGCATGCGCGCGTGTATGACGCTGCCGACTAAGGCTTGGGAAGCCCGGACCGATAAGTCTGGGAAGCTCCCAATGAGAAGAGGTGGGCGGGTCATGCAGAGCGAGAACGTCTTCACGCCGGACGAGCACTACAACCGAGGCGTCGCCCTGATGGAGCGTGGTCACGGAGCAGAAGGCTTCGAGCACCTGAGCCGCGCCTATCTTGCCGATCCCCAGAGCGCTTCGTTCCGTTCGGCGTACGCGCTGGGTCTCGCGCTGGTGCGCGGGCAGTTCCTGGGTGCGGTCGAGCTGGCGCGCGCCGCGGTGCGCGACGAGTTCTACAACCCTTCGCTGTACCTGAACCTCGCGCGCATCTACGGCACGTTCGGCTTCAAGGCCGAGGCAATCCGCTACCTCAAGCGCGGGCTCATGGTCGAGCCGGGCAACGGCGATCTCCAGGTCGCGCTGTCCGAGTTCGGCATGCGCCGGCGCCCGCCGATCCGCTTCCTGCCGCGCGGCCACATGCTGAACCGCATGTTGGGCCGAATCCAGGCGCGTCTCATCAGCACATCGGGTCGACTTGCGGCAAGTTCGGCGCAGGGCGCTTGACAATGGCCCGGTGACGTTTACCATCGCGCGCCATATCGGAGGCCGCGAATGGGTAGCGTGATCAAGAAGCGCCGGAAGAAGATGCGCAAGCACAAGTACAAGAAGCTGCGAGCGCGAAACCGGCACAAGCGGAAGCGCGGAAAGTAGCCGCACTCGACTTCAGTCGATGCGTGAAAGCGCACGGATGCTGAGCGTCTGTGCGCTTTTTTGCGTGCATTCTGTTGACACTCCGCGCCAAGAATGCCTAGTCTGTGCGCAAGCGAGTATGGAACTTCGCGTTTGCAATCAAATTTGCTCGTCGGTGCGTCAAGTTCGGTCTTACATGACCGATCAGAACCGATGAGCAGCATGCGCGAGAGTTGCTGCTCGGATGTGATCCTTCCCGGATGGCGAGCGCAAGAGTGCGGTCGACGGAAGGGTGGGACACCGGATCAAATCAATATGGGGGGTGAAGAAAATGGCAGCTCGTAAGAAGGCCACGCGCAAGAAGGCCACTCGTAAGAAGGGCGCTCGCAAGGCGACCCGGAAGAAGGGCGGTCGCAAGAAGGCAGCTCGCAAGGGCGGCCGGAAGAAGGCGACCCGCAAGAAGGCCACTCGGCGCAAGGCACGCCGCAAGAAGGCGGCTGCAGTCTAAGGCCGACTCCGGAGGCCATCGGAAGGGCCCCCGTTCGCCTCACGGCGAGCGGGGGCTTCTTCTTTTAAGCGGCCTGGAAGGGCGCGCGAGGCTCGGAGCGCTCGCGGTCGAACGGGATCCGTTCAGTCCGTCTCTTCGGCCGGCTGATCGGCCTTCACGTGCCCTGCGGCGATCTCGCGCAGCGCCACGACCACCGAGCGGTTGTCGTCGGCCTTCACGAGCGGGTGCGCTCCGCGCTGGAGCTGTTTGGCGCGCATGGCGGCCATCAGCACCAGGCCGAAACGGTTGCCGACCTTCTGGGTGCAATCCTCGATCGTGATGCGTGCCATGGGTTCTGCCTCCTGGACAGGTCGGGAGGCTAGGGCGCACACCCGGGAGCGTCAACGGCTCCGCAGCGCGCGCTCCGCAAGCGCCTCGGCGCGCGCAGCGAGCCGCAGGCGAGCGTAGTCAGGTGGGCCTCGGCGCGCGCAGCGAGCCGGAGGCGAGCGTAGTCAGGTGGGCCTCGGCGCGCGCAGCGAGCCGGAGGCGAGCGTAGTCAGGTGGGTCGGGAGTCGTCCACCGGCAGGGTGAAGCTGAACCGGGAGCCGCGGCCGATCTCGCTGGAGAAGGTCAGCGCCCCGCCCATCAGCTCGACCAGCGCCTTGACCAGCGTGAGCCCGAGCCCCGCGCCGCGCGTGCGGCTGGTGGGCGAGCTGTCGACCTGGAAGAACTCGTCGAACACCTGCTCGTGGTCGTCCGCGGCGATGCCGATCCCGGTGTCCGACACCACGCACAGCAGCTGGCCGTCCTCGACCGACATCTCGAGCTCGACCTTGCCCTCGCGCGTGAACTTCGCAGCGTTGTCGAGCAGCTGGAACAGGATCTGGTTGAGCTTGGGCAGGTCCGTGCGCACCTTCGAGACGGCGGCGTGGAGGTGCGTCTCGAGCTCGACACCCTCCTTCACGTTGTCCCGGATGTTGAAGGCGGCCTCGGTGATGACCTCTTGGAGGTTCACGTCCTGGATCTCGACCCGCACCGCGTTCTGTCGCATGCGCCACAGGTCGAGGATGTTCTGCAGGATCCGGAACAGCGAGTTGCCCGCGTCGAGCGCCTCGCGCAGCGCCTCGCGCCCGGCCGGCGACAGGTTCTCGTGCTCGCCCGCGAGCACCGAGATCACGCGCTCGCTGATCGCGTTGAGCGGCGTGCGCAGCTCGCACGACATCTTCTCGATCAGGTCGTTCTTGACCTGCTCGATCTGGCCCAGCCGCTCGTCCTGCTTCAGCAGCTCGACGTCCTGGGCGAGCAGCTGCTCGGACAGGCGCAGGAACTCGTCCGAGGGCTCGCCGCTGCCGCCGGAGCCCTGCGACACCGCGTGGTGGTCGAGCATGAGCGTGATCTGGCGGACGATCGACTCGAACTCGGCGCTGCGCATGCGCGGCCAGGGTCCGGGGCA
>Ga0190274_10001940_pt1 | contig 12143 bp, 7 predicted proteins | sample Popmic531T_FD_133002 | JGI IMG/M metagenome (GOLD analysis project Ga0190274, IMG submission 133002) | Populus adjacent soil microbial communities from riparian zone of Yellowstone River, Montana, USA - 531 T | ecosystem: Environmental > Terrestrial > Soil > Riparian zone | place: USA: Montana...
CAGACGAGGCGGTCTGTTCAAGCACCAAAACAATTCTTTCTTTGATCTTGAACGGCACCACCTCGTCTGCGGCGCTATGGTGGCTATCGCGCCATTTCTCTTAGTGCCGCAGCCACTCCGCCTCAACCGAGGCGGAGAGTCGCCCGCCTCAAGGTTTCCGTCAAATCGAAAATCCAAAAAAAGAAAGCGCCGGTGTCGGGCCGCCGCGTAAAAAAACTACGACCTTCGCGTTGGACGGAATCAGGACCTAAAACCCGGCCCTGTCTTACACCGGATTAAACGTCTTGTTAATTCTTCGTTACATTCAACTACTCGCTGTTCCCTTTCGATGCGAAGCCCCCTATCGTGGTGCCGGACCACAAACCTCGAGGAGGACGGATGAAATTCACAATGGCGGTGGCGCTGACGATTCTGTTGGCGGGTAGCGGATGGGCACAGTCGAACGAAACGGCACAACTGAAGCAGAAGGTCGAAGAACAAGGCAGGCAAATCGAAGCGCTGCAGCAACAGCTTGCCCGGATTGAGCGGGCGCTCGCGGGCGAGCCGGCCGTAACGGAAACGACGGCGCAGCCGCGAGTCACGGCGGCGGTTTTCGTCCAGCCCACCCCGCCAAGAGCCACACCGGTTGCCGTGCAGACGCAGGCTCCGCCGCAGATCGCGGGATTCCGCCTGGGAGCCGATTTCCGATTCCGCTACGACGCTTCGATTCGAAGCGCCTCCGAGACGACCACGGGGTTGCAGAACATGCGGCAACGCTATCGTCTGCGTTTTAACGTGGACCGCGATGCCGGCACGGACCTGTCCATGCGCTTTCAGCTCACAACCGGCGCCGTGAACAACGGAATCACGCTCGATTCGGATTTCGCCGGCGGCGTAACACGGCATCCGTTCTTCATTTCGGAAGCCTACGTGGACTACCACCCAAATCCGAATCTGTCGTTGCGCGGAGGAAGGCAGGAGGAAGTCTTTGCCGACAACTCGCGATTCCTCTGGGATGACGACGTCCGCTTCAACGGCTTCCATGAAAAGTGGAAGAAGGGGCGGGTGGAATTTCGCGCCGGCCAGTACTTCTTTGTAAATCCAAATGTGTTCACCACCCCTGCGAGCTCTCCGCTCACGCTTGCCGGCGTGACGCCGGGCACGATCGCGCGTGCCGCCCAGATGTTCCATCAAGGCGTGGTCGTGGAAGCACCGATGAACAACGTGTGGAAGAGCCAGTTCACCGGAGACGTTCACGTCTATCGCAATCCCAGCCTCATCGCGTTGACATCGAATGCGTCGGGCGTCGGAGCGACGGTAAATCCCGCAATCGGAGTGATGCTCTCCGGCGGCGCGCCGGGAACCGGCAACGCGACGACCTCGCCGACAAACACGATTCTAAACGCTCGGTACTATCAAGTCGCCCGCGGCGTGTACAGGCTGGATGCTGCGGAGCTCGGAGGCAATGTGAAGTTGCCCCTATCGTGGTCGGTGCAGGTCGCGCGCAACATGGGAACATCAACCTTGCGCGACGCGATCATGTCGACAATCAGCGTGGGAAGAACGCGGGAAACTGGCGAGATCCGCGCACTGTACTCGTTCGGCATCAAGGACGCGAATTCGATGATCTCGCAACTTACGGATGACGATTTCGGGACGGGTATCGGTGTCAACCTCGCAACGCACCACTTTCGATTCGACTATGCACTACGCAAGGGAGTCGTCTTCCAGAATCTCGTCTTCCGGCAGACCGAACGGCGGTCTTCGAACCCAGCGCAGTCATTCTTTGTTCCGCTCGGGCGTGACACTCCAGTCACCTGGCGCTATCAGGGGCAGTTGGCGATTTCGTTTTAGCAGGGGGGAGTTAATACGGGGTCAGACACCTCAATTCCCTAATTCTGAAATGCGAATTAGGGAATTGAGGTGTCTGACCCCGTATTAACTCCTCTTACTCGGAAGGGCCGTCGTCGTCTGACTCGGCGGCTTTCTTCTTGGTCTTTCTCGGTGCCGCGGCTCTCTTCTTCGTCGAGGTTCCTGCTGCTCGCGGTGCAGGACGACGGCGGCGAATGGGGACAGCAACGTCCTCGGTCGGCACTTCTTCCGGGGCAGCATCCTCTGCCATGGCTTCTTCTTCAGGCTCGGCCATCGGCATCTGTTCCTGTGCTGCAGCGGCAGCCTCTGCCAATTCATTCTCGATGTCGAATATTGGAGGCTTTTCCTGGAACCCGGGCTGAGCCGGAGCGGACGTTTGTTGAGGGAACTGACTGCCCGCGAAAATTCTGAGGATACCCTGGCGGTTACGCTCCAACCGGAACAGCCCGGCACGGCCGCAGGCGCGGACGGCTTCAAGGAAGTTCACAAATCCGTAGCGGCGTTCGTCGAAACTCGGAGCTGCGTTCTTGATGTACTGCTTTACATTGCGGAGATACATTGGCCAATGAGGCGACACCTTCGCGTTCTGAAACACATCAAAAAGGGCCTTCACCCCTTCCTCAATCTGGGCCGGAGTTGCCGGGGACTGCTGCGGCGGTGGTGGCGGAGCGGCTGCATGCTGCGGCGCGTGCTTCCGCGCCGATGGATCGGAACTGGGTTGCGGCGGATCCTCATCTTCGCCACTTGACGGAGCCGGGCCAGCCGGAGCGGCGGCGAGAGTTGTCGATGCCGCAGGTTCAGAGCCGGCAGCCGCACCTTCAACGTCCTTCAATTCCACCAGTAAGCTGCGGTCAACCTGTTTCAGATTGACGTATCCGACTGCCGCCATCTTCTCAATGAAGTCTCTAAACGTGCTGGCGTTGTAGTCACGTTCGGTAAACGTGGAATCCAGCTGCAGCAGTGTGCTTTTCAGCAAACCCAGCTGAGGAGAAACTTCGCGATCGGCGAGCACTTTCAGAGCGCGCTGCACCAGCGGAAGCGCTTTGGAAAGATTCGCGTCGCCGCCAGGCCCCGCAGCCCTCGAACGCTCCGCGGGACGCCGGGAACTGCTCGCTTGTTGCGGCGCGACCTTGATCAGGTTTTCGTACGCGATGAATTCGTGACAGTTCTTCTGAAGGATGATGCTGGTGAACGCACGTCCGCCAACCACCATTACTTTTTTGTCGTACTGTTTCAGCTTTTCGACAAGCGCCATGAAGTCGCTATCGCCGCCGACAATCACGAAAGCGTTGATGTGATTTCGAGTGAACGCCATCTCGAGGGCGTCCAGGGCAAGATTGATATCGGCGCCGTTCTTGTCGCCTCCGGGCGTGAGGTTACGTTGCACCATCTGAATCGCGTGTTGCGACATGCTGCGGCTGTGGTCGCCCGCGCGCTTCCAGTCGCCATAGGCGACCTTCGTCACTACCTCGCCTCGCTCCTTGATCGCTTCCAATACCGTTCCGACATCGAAAGGGCGATTCAGGGTGCTTTTAACGCCGATCTCGATATTGTCGAAATCGATAAATACTGCAATCTTCAGGCGATCTGATCCGTTCAAATAGGCTGGTCCTCCGGAGGGAATGCTAACAGCGAGATAGTACCTTACTTGGTGAGCTATTTCTTGAAGAGATTGTCGAAAGCGGCCCGAGGGTCTAGAACGCGGCCCACTACGCTGCCGCCATTATCGTGCGTTTCCCGCTCTATGGAAGTGCGCGGGGTGAAGAAATCGCACTCATTCCGGACATCCTTTTTTGTAATTCGTTCGGGAATGGGCTGAGTGCACTCAAACTGCGCACCGCTATCAAAGTTCCGGCAATTCTTGCAGGATCTCAAATCTGCCCGGCATTTCGGGCAAGTGCTCTCCAGAGCGATTTCGACGGGGGGAGGAACGACGGCCCCACACATGGAACATCGCAAAACCTCTTGAAAACCCGGCATATGCATAGGCCGCGGGCCGTCCCGCTTCTGACCTTTCGGCGGGCCGGGCTCAGGCTTGCGCGGGCGAGCCACACGCTCGCGGCCGTCGTCCTGATATCCGCTCTGTCGGTATTTTCGCTCTGACATCTAGAAGCCATTACGACGGGGAAACGGTCAAAGTTACAAACTGAATTCGGGAAATTCCAGCTACCGCGCAAGTTGTTGTACCGCCGACTTGAGGGCCTCGGTAACGCCTGTATAAGGATCCGCTTCTCCTCTGAAATCTTCGGGTTTAATGGGATCCCCGAAATGAACTTCGACCGGATGCAGCCGAAACCTGCCACCGCGGGGCCACATTTCAAAGGCCCCTTTCAACCCCACGGGAACAATTGGCACACCAAGCTCGCAAGCGAGAATTGCAGCTCCCTTTTTGAATTCCGCGATTTTGCCGTCGATCGTCCGGGTGCCTTCGGGGAACACGAGCAGGACGCGTTTCTTCCTTAGCCCGATCGCGCCAGTCTGCAGGGCCTGGACAAGATTGGCGCTCCCGTCGATACCAACAATTCTCGAGAGCTTGCCGAAGAAACCCCTAACCGATCCTTTCCAATAGTCGGTGTAACCAAGAACGAAGATGTTGTCGATCACCCGCTTGGGAAGCGCGCTGATCAACAAGGGACCGTCCAGAAACGATTGATGATTGGGACAAAGAATGAACGGCGCGTGTCGCGGCAGCTTCTCAATTCCCGTGTAGCGCAATGGCAGAAACAGACGGAACAGGATCTTCGCGACCTTTATAAAAATGTAGCTGCTCCACAACGTCAACGCCGAGGGATCGAGGACCTCCTGGTGATTCAACGGATCACCGGCCGGGACGTCGAGGATTTCCTTCCAGGTCTTCCCTCTCCCCGCCTCCGTGTTCGCAGCGGTCAGCGCATCGACCAACTCCCCAAGTGTGTAGATACGCGAAGCTTTTTCTTCATCGATCCGAACCTGCAGTTGAGACTCCGCCAGGCCAAGCAGTTCAATGCGCGCGAGAGAATCCAATCCCAAGTCAAGTTCCAGGCTCATGGAGACATCGAGAGGACCGGCGTCGGGCTTCCTTTGCCGAACAAGCTGCGCCACAACTGCTCCGGCTCCCTCCTGGAACCGCGGGTGGTCCGCGACAGCCTCACGATGAGCGCCAGATCTCTTCTTTGCTTCCTGCCGGGCCTCTTCCTCGCGCTGAATCTCGAAGCGCTGCAGCTTGCGCGTCACAGTTCGCGGCATCGGTTCGTTGCGAATCGAAAAGGAAAGGATCCGGTAGTAGGAAGGCAATTGCTTCGAGAGGTTTTCCAGGTCGAACTGTATGCTTTCGAAGACCGTTGTCGTGCTGCGGCGGCGAAACTCTTCCATCTCGGGAACTACCACGGCATGCAGGCGCTCGCCCTCGGGTTCGGAAACGCCAAGCACGCAGATTTCCTTGATCCAGATAGACTGGGAGTAATGCGCTTCGAGTTCCTCGGGATAGACATTCTTTCCATTGGGCAGAACGATGACGTCCTTGCTACGGCCCGTAATCACGAGATTGCCATCGGGACGCAGATAACCCAGATCGCCGGAGTGGAACCATCCGTTGGATAGAACGGCGCGTGTCGCCTCGTCGTCCTTGTAGTAACCCTTCATGAGAATCGGACCGGCGAGACAGATTTCTCCGGCGCCGTTCGCATCCGGAGAATCGATTTTCACGGATACGCCGCGAATGGCCTGCCCTACGGTTCCAATAGCAATGGCATCAGGAGGAGTCGCTGTCGCGGCAGCCGATGTTTCGGTGAGCCCATAGGCCTGAAGCATCATGTATCCCAGCCGGTCGAGATCCTTCGCAATCGCGGGATCGAAACGCGAGCCACCGCTTGCGAGAAAACGCAGATCCGGACCTATCGTCTTGTGGATCCTGCCGAACAGCTTCCGGCGAGACTGAGGCTTCCGCAGAGAACCAGCAATGCGATACATCAACCAGAACAGTTTCCGCATCGGAAACGGCTGAGCGGCCACCTGGGAAAAAATGCGCTTATGCAGGGCATAAAAGAACTGCGGCACGCAAACGAACGACGTGATGCGGTGTTTGTGGAAGGCCTCCACGATTCGCTGAGGCGAGACGCTCGAGAGAAAAATCACGGCCGCACCGAGACAGGCTGGCCCAAGCCCGTTCGCTACAAGAGGCAGGACATGCGAGAACGGCAGCACGGAAAGAATCCGGTGCTTATCGGTGATGTCCATGCATTCAGAACAGCCTCGAATCTCATGAGCGAGACTGAGCGCGGTGATTTCCACTCCTTTGGGATCGCCGGTTGTGCCGGACGTGTAGATGATAAGAGCGGTCTCGTCGTCGCGAGGCGGTGCGAAAGGCGGCGGTGACCCGTTGAATTTCAGTATCTCGTCAGCCGGGAGCTCGATCACCTCGGGACAGATGCTGCGCGCCTTCTCGAGGTTCTGCGCATCGGTGAAGACCAGCCGGCATTCGGAATGACTGTAGAGTCGCTTGAGCGAGCTTTCCGGGAGGGCCGTCGCTAGGGGAACCACAACTCCGCCAATGCGCAAGACGCCGAGCAAGGCAAAAACCCAGTGCGGCACATTCTCCATGAGAATACCGACACGATCCCCGCGCCGAAGGCCGCGAGCCGCAAGCCCTGCCGCGATGTGGTTGGTGAAGCGAAGGACGTCCGCATAAGTGTATTCTTCAACGCGATCGGAGTGATCGAGGACGAACGCGCAACGCTGGGGGCCCTGCCGAGCCCAGTCTTCCAGACGATCGAAGATCCAGCCGCTGTTTACGCTGGGGTCGATTGGAGGGCCGGAAATCTCGGTCCGTGCGTTCATGCGCCCGTAGAATAAGATATTGCGATGCTGAGCTGGCTTGAAATTGACGCTAAGGCTATCGGCCGAAACCTGGACGCGTTTCGGACCATCGTTCCACCGAACACTGCCGTGATGGCTGTGGTGAAAGCCAACGCCTACGGGCATGGCATGGAGGCCGTCGCACCGGTGGCCTCACTTCATGCGGACTGGCTCGGCGTGAATTCCATCGATGAAGCGCTCCTGGTGCGAGGCCTCGGCATTGAGAAACCGATCGCTATCCTTGGGCACACGGAACTGGCTCGGTTGCCGGCAGTCGTTATGGGGGAATTCCGCCAGGTCGTCTATCGAGAGGATGTTGCCGAGGCGCTGGCGCAGTCCGCGAAAGACGCGGAAACAACGGCTCGCGTTCACCTCAAAGTGGAAACGGGAACACACCGCCAGGGAATCGCGTTGGAAGAACTGGCAGGATTCGTTGGACGGCTCCTCAAATTACCGAACATCGATATCGAAGGCGTGTACACCCATTTCGCCAATATTGAAGACACCCTCGACGCTTCCTTTGCGCAGTCGCAGATCGAGAAGTTTCGTCAGGCGCTGGCCATCGTAAAAGATGCGGGAGCCCACCCTTCGTGGACTCACGCGTCGGCCACAGCCGGAGCGCTGCTCTATCCTGAAACGGGATTCAACATGATTCGCGTCGGCATCGGAACCTACGGCATCTGGCCTTCACGCGAAACGCAGTTGGCGGCCCGCGAACGCGGACGCCAAATCACGCTGACACCGGCGCTGACCTGGAAAACCCGCGTCGCGCAGATCAAGACGGTTGAAGCCGGGAACTATATCGGTTACGGCCTCACGTATCAGGCCAGCCGCAGAATGAAAATCGCCGTGCTGCCGATCGGCTACTTCGATGGCTACGATCGGAAACTCTCCAACTGCGGCCGCGCGCTTGTTGGCGGTCGGGCGGTACCGGTTGTAGGCCGCGTGATGATGAACATGACTGCGCTGGATGTCACCGACGTGGACGTGAAGGAAGACGACGAAGTGGTGCTGATCGGGCGGCAGGGGAAGGCGGGGATCCGGGTGGAGGAAGTTGCCGAAAAGAGCGGCACAATTGCCTACGAGACTGTGTCGAGGATCAATCCGGGGATTGCGAGGGTGGTGGTTTGAGGGAACGGGTGCTTTGAAATTGCAAATTGCAAAATGCAAATTTTAGATTTGAGGATGCTGCGCGGCATTCCTTTACTAAGAAAAAGCTGCGAAGCCACCTCAAATCTAAAATTTGCATTTTGCAATTTGCAATTTCAAAGCACCCAGTATTCAACCCAGCTTGGCGTACTTCCCGCGGAAATAGAGCAGAGGCCCTGTCCCTTCGTTTGCGCTGCCAAGATCGCCGTGAACCACTTCTCCGACAAGAATCTGGTGATCTCCGCCGTCATAGATGGAGCGAGTCGTGCACTCGAGCGTCACGAGCGATCCCTTTATCAAATGAACGCCGGTCGATCCGGTGAAGTAAAGCTCAGGCGGCCGCACGGTATCCTTCTTCGCAAAAAGCGTGGAAAGGTCGGCCTGACCTTCAGCGAGAATGCTCACCCCGAACTTGCCCGAGTCCTTGAACGCCTGAAGGCCGCTGATCCGGTTGTCGAGGCAAACGAGAATGAGCAGGGGATTCAGAGACACTGACGTAAACGAACTGACGGTGAGGCCGTAGGGCTTGCCGTCCGTGCCGGGGGTCGAGACGATCGTGACGCCCGTTCCCCAGTTTCCCATCAGCTGACGATACAAATCCGGAGTCATCATAAGGAGGCTCATCCTAACACGAAAATCGCTATACTTCGTCCAACCGGAGCATCAATGAAACGGGTTGTATTCACTGTAAGCCTCCTTCTGATTGGGCTGACGCTGGTGGCCCAAACGCCGACGGCGCTACGCGTGGATGTGCGGCTCATCAGTGTCGTCGCGACCGTCACCGACAACGTCGGCCGTCATGTTTCAAATCTCATCGCGGACGATTTCACAATTCTTGAGGACGGCGTTCCCCAGAAAATCACGCACTTCACACAGGATTACGACGTCCCGGTCAGCGTCGGCATCCTCCTCGATACGAGCGGCAGCATGCAGGGAAAAATGAGCGCCGCGACGGCGGCCGTAGAACGCTTCCTCAAGAATGTTCATCAGGACGACGACATTTTCCTGATGACCTTTGCGCGAGATGTCAATCTCGAACAGGATTTTACGAGCGATCGTCGGAAGCTCTCGCGCGCACTCAATAACATAACGATCAGCGGAGGCACCGTGCTCTATGACGCGCTGCAGGAAGGGATCGACAAAGTCAGCCGCGGACGTCATGACAAGCGCGCCATCCTCGTTATCTCCGACGGGTTCGATGCAGGAAGCAAGAAGACAAAGCTGGACCAACTGCTGGGCAGCATCCGCGGAGCGGAAGTGCTCGTTTATGGACTCGGCACTGCGCCGACCGTCTACGCAGACCCGACGGAGCACGTGCCCTTCACTCTTCCGACGCCGCGATCCACCACGCGCGGCGCCGTGCGACGGGGAACGCCGGCACCGGCGAGTGTGACTGCGGTCAATATGAATGTGATGAAACAGTTTGCCGAAAACAGTGGCGGCCAGGCTTACCTGCTGACGGATACATTCATCGATAGCGACGGCCCGGAGATCGACAGAGTCCTGAACTCAATCGCCGCCGAACTGCGCGCCCAATACACGTTGGGCTACTATCCGTCTGCGCCGGACAATGGAAAGTTTCACGCCATCAAAGTCACGACTCGTGGCGGTCAGAGCGTCCGGACAAGAACCGGATATCTGGGTCGGTAGGTGGTTTCCCCCAAATGACAGATGACAATTGAACATTGAACAATGACAAAGCATTTTTCTTTCTGATTAAGAGGGAACGGGTGCTTTGTCATCGTTCAATGTTCAATTGTCATCTGTCATTTGGGCCCCCCATCCGCCGCCGCCCGGCGTTTCGATCGACAGGATGTCCCCAGCCTCTAACCACGCCGTAAACTTCGCAGGCATTTCTTGCCGTTTGCCATCCGCCCGGATAACAACATTCCTTCCAGGCTTCCCAACGCGACCACCGGAGAGTCCATACGGCGCGATCTTCCTCCTGTCCGACAGAACCGTCACCTGGGTTCTAGCGAGAAACCGAATCTCGCGCACGACGCCATCTCCACCTCGACTCTGCCCCATTCCGCCGGAGCCACGGCGCAATCCATAGCGGACGACACGTGCGGGATAACTATGTTCGAAAGCCTCTACGGGTGTGTTCAACGAATTCGTCATGTGCGTGTGAACACCCGAGATGCCATCAAGATGCGGCCGCGCACCCATGCCACCGCACACGGTTTCGTAGTAAGCCACGGGCCGTCCGGTAAGGGGATCGACGCCGCCGAACGTCAGGTTATTCATCGTGCCTTGACTTGCTGCGGGAATCCTCTCCGGAAGCGCCTGCGCGAGGCATTTGTAAAGAACGTCCACAATCCGCTGCGACGTTTCGACGTTTCCTCCGCATACCGCGGCCGGAGGGAGGGCATTCACGATCGATCCTTCCGGCGCAACGATTCGGATCGGGCGCATGCCTCCTGCATTGGAAGGAATCGGCGTTTCTACCAGAGTCCGAAAAACATAGAAGACAGCCGAGGCGGTGATGGCAAAGACCGAGTTCACGCTGCCCGCCACTTGAGGATCGGATTTCGAGAAATCGACTTCGGCAGCGTCGCCATGAATTCGAATCGTCACCGCAATGCGAATCGGACGGTCGTGCACACCGTCGTCGTCGAGAAAGTCTTCTCCGTCATAGACGCCGTCAGGAATGGCACGAATCGCGAGTCGTGTCATGCGCTCGCTGTAATTGAGAATTTCGCGGATGTAGCGGTCGACTTCGCGCCATCCGTACTTCCCGACAACGGACATCAAACGCCGTTCGCCGGTTCGATTCGCGGCAAACATGGCGGCCAGGTCGCCTTCGCGCTCGACGGGTGTGCGAACGTTCAGCAGAATGAGATCCCATACATCCTTGTTAATAACGCCGGCTGAAACCAGCTTTACGGGCGGAATGCGCAAACCTTCCTGGTAAATCTCTTCAGCGATGGGCATTGACCCCGGAGACATTCCGCCGACATCGGAATGGTGCGCGCGGCTCGCAACGTAGAAGCGAAGCTTTCCTTTGTCAAAGACGCCGGAAACGAGCGTGATGTCGGGAAGGTGCGTACCGCCGGCGTAAGGATCGTTGAGGATCACCATGTCGCCGGGCCGGATCTCTCGACTGGCAATGGCAGCCCGGACAGACAACGGCATCGACCCCAGATGCACCGGCATGTGGTCGCCTTGGGCAATCATTTCGCCGGCCGCGTTGAAGAGCGCGCACGAATAGTCTCGGCGCTCCTTGATGTTGGGGGAAAATGCGGTGCGCTTGAGGGTGGCGCCCATTTCCTCGGCGATGGAGTGGAAGAGACTCTTGAGGATCTCGAGTTGTACGGGATTCATGGCACTCCTGTCCACATTGCATTGAGTTTTGCAGGCAAGTGTCTGCGCCCCGCCTGGCCAGGCGGGGCGGACCGAGCGACATCAAGAGATTTCGCGAAGCCTCCGCCTAGCGAGGCGGGGCGGTGGATCAAGTTCGAGAAGAGAGTCTTTATTTGTAGTTGACCGACCGCCCCAATCTGCGTCGCTCGCGCGTCGCAGATTTTGCCCCGCCTGGCCAGGCGGGGCCAGACGCTTGATTGCGACATCTCCATATCCTCACACGCATTAAAATCCACACAACACCAGGTTCCCGAACGCATCCACTTCACACCGGCATCCCGGTGGCACTAATGTCGTCGAACTGTATTCGCCGATGATGGCGGGGCCCTGAACCACGTGCCCGAACATCAGCGAATCCCTTTCATAGATTGCCGTCTTGCAACGCTTACCCTCAAACCATGTCATTGCAATCTCCAGCGGTCGCGGCTTCGTCGAGACTTTCCTTTGCCGACGCAACCGTACCTTAGGCGTGCGCCCGACAAAGCTCGCTCTCACACTGACAAGTTCCACGGGCCTCGACACATCTCCATAGCCGTAACGTTTCTCGTGAAGCTTGTGAAACCGCGCCACGAAGTCGCGCGCCAGCGGCACAGTCAGTTCGTAGGATTGCCCCTGATACCGCAGATCGACAAATTCCGCGCAAGTCACCCCCTTTCCCTCGAAGCCTTCCTTTTTCATGTCGCGCTTTCCCAGACGATTCAAGGCGTCGAGTTCCCGGCGGATTTTTCCCTCGGCGCCCTGCGCTGGCAGCAGCATCGACTTCGAATAATCCTTACGAACATCCGCGAGCAGGAGTCCCAACGCGGACAACGCACCAGGAAAGCGCGGCACCACGACGCGCGAAATCCCCAGGGACCGCGCCATCTCGGCGGCATGAAGTCCTCCGGCGCCGCCAAAACATACCAGCGCGAAATCTCTGGGGTCATGACCTCGCTCCACGGAGATCA
>Ga0190274_10001941_pt1 | contig 12136 bp, 7 predicted proteins | sample Popmic531T_FD_133002 | JGI IMG/M metagenome (GOLD analysis project Ga0190274, IMG submission 133002) | Populus adjacent soil microbial communities from riparian zone of Yellowstone River, Montana, USA - 531 T | ecosystem: Environmental > Terrestrial > Soil > Riparian zone | place: USA: Montana...
CAACGGAAATCAATATCTCCGGCCGTCCCGCCCCAACTACCGAATTGCAGCCCGGCCCTGACCGGCAGCCCGTTTGACGGCTGAGTATTGGTGTAGCGCACTCCACCATCCCCCGAAGCAATCGACTCGCTGGACCGTCCATTGCCTCCAGCTGCTGTTGCCGTGATAGTCGGACCATTGTTCGACGCACCCACTAAATCGACCGGTGTGATATTAGCGTAGTTCCCTGTCGGCGGCGGCGGTGCGCTATTGACAGTGCGAGACAAGAGGATTAGAGACGGCAGCGCGAGAGTGAGACAAATGGCTAGTAGACGTAAATGATTTCGCATAATTAACCTCGATAGCGGTCCTTAAAGGAAGCGAAAATATTATTCAGCAGGCGCGACTAGCATGTCTAAACCTCTTTATTGCTCATTTGCGATGCTAGTTATGACCCCTGCCCTGAGCAGCAGGAATGCGATAGGAAACCTTTGAATGATCTCCCATGTCACCTTGCAAACCCAGATTAGGCCGAGCCCGGAAGGTACAGATTCATCCTGTCAGCTGCATTAGCCTGTGTACGGGGAGATTGAGACAGTGCAGTTCTATGGTAAGAGTGCAACTCGCACACTGCGGAGGCTGAGTTCAACGCCGCACTATATAGCAGATTTCCTTAACTGGCAAATCAGGTGTAAGAGGCTGGGTAATGAAGTGGTGTTGGGTAAACGCAGTTCTTAGCCAGGCATTCCCCCGGACGAACGTCTACTGGGCAGGGCGGCGGAGACACCGGTCAGCCAGCCCTCGAACTCGATGTCGGAAAGTCCTGATGAGTCCAGCAAACGGGGAAGCAGAAGAGGATGAGATTGGCGCGTAGCAAAACCGACGTCGCATGTCGTAGCGGAAACGATGCCAGCCTCTTCGAGCCACGGCAGAAACGACTGATCGTAAACACCGCTCGGATAACAAAAATGCGACGTGGACTTCCCCGTCATTTCACCAACACTCTGCCTGTTATCGTTGATTTCACGCAGGAAGAGTGATCGATCACGAGGCATACGGTGGCGATGAGTGTGCAGTTGAATATCCACCCCTTCAGTCGCCAGCGAGCTGACTTCATCAGAAGATAAAACATGCAGAAGCCGCTTAGCACATAAAGACGTGTAGTCTACTTTTAACTTTGCCGCCATCGATGCAGCCATGGAATCCTTTTCTTCGGCGGATAAGCCATGATCCCGAGCAAACTTCCGTAGCGCGTCAGCAGTAGTGGCACGCACGCGCTCATCGGACAAATCGACTGTCCGGTCCTGCCCAGTGATGTCGCTCAAATCAAGTTTTGCATCACGTCCCTTCCAAAGTAGATATGAACATATGACGTCGAACACTGGTTTTGGATAGTGAGAATAGAAAGTCGTTAGGTAGACCGTTACCGGAAAACCAAACTCACGAAGAATAGGCTGCGCTTCCTTATAAAAATCGAAATTGCCATCGTCAAACGTGAGTGCGACGGATCGCTCAGGCAAATCCTGCGCATACAAAGATCTAATCGCCTCCCCAAGCGGCAGCACGTTACATTTCGAATCCCGAAGTAACTCCATTCTGCGTCGGAATGTAGCAGGATTCATGTACAGCGATGGATCCCATCGATGCTCATCGTCCAAAGAAATACCATGATACGCGAGAATCAAAAGACGGCTATGCCGCCAACCGCTATTCTCAGCAAGTCTGAAAACTCCGGAGGTCTTGAGTGTGCTTAGTGTTGTCTGCTTGAGCTTTTTAAGCATGTTCGCAGTTAACTTCTATCTGTGACGGGCTACTGGCGGAGCGTTTTTCATAACCTGCCTTTTACGCGCCACGCCCGAAGACCTCGATAACGGTATTTGTGAAAAGTGCGAAAACTCGGTTGCCGGATCGATTTTCGCAACGAAAAGATCGTACCTGCCACTCATGCCCCAATTTGACGTGAAAGCAACGAAGCGACCGTCTCGGCTAATGGTCGGTTTCGGAGTCGCCCAGTAGCCAGTTGTTTGTGTTTTGTTGTCAATGACCGAGCGATGATGAACAAGCCTCCGGATCTTATTGGGATCACTCATTGATATCTGCACTAACTCGTTCTCGTAGGCATTGGTTTCCATTCTGGGGTCAGTTACATCAGGATCGTCATATAGTCCAAGAAGGGCCCACTCCTCGTCGTTGGCGTATAGTGAAGTGTGACTGTCATTACTCCAGTCCTTCTTTCCATTGGCGTCCTTATTATCAAATAATACCGCGGTGAGCTTATGCACATCACTCAAATTGCGTTTGGTGTAACTTCCACTAAAGGAACCACGTCCCACCAGTGTTCCATTTCCTAAGTCTCCGTGCGCAACTGGGTCGTCATTCGCGTTCCATGAAAGAGTCTGTACTCTTCCAGTTTGCAAATCATAAATCTTGCGATCCTTCGCAGGATGGTTGGGTCCGCAGTAAACATATCTCCCGCTCTTATCCGGGTAGCAGTTGTTCATGTCGAAAGAAGAATTTACGGCGAAGTGGTAGAGAACTCGGTTCGTCGAGCGCTTCCAGACTATGAAGAATTTCGGGTTGTTCTGATCCCCCGACCGGTACTGCATAAATGTGAAGATATCGTCTCTGCCATCCTGCGCAACGTGCATTTCGAAAAGGTAATCTGGTTTGTTGTGGGCGAGCTCGGGTGCGAAATCTTTCAGCAAGGCGAATGTATTGGTAGAAGGCCGGTAGGTGTAGAGTTTCATCCCGGTTGCTGAATAGCTCGCATCATAACCGCCGACGTGGACATAAATCAGATCAGGATCGGTACGCGACCAAGTTGCCCCTTGCCAGTCAAGCGTGACGCCCCCGCGCAAGGTCGGCGATGTTCGCAACGTCGCTCCGAGTGTAAAGCTGACTGGATCGAACATCTTGATTTTCATGTCGCCTGACGCACCACAGCGAATAAGAAGCCGAGTGTCATTGGAGTTGAAAGTTGGCCACTGAGAGTACCAGGTACCGCAACCCGGTGGTGGATAGTCATTCCCATCTGTGGCACGCATTATCTGTGTACCAAACACGGGGTCGGTGAATTTTCCGCCCGCGCGCGGCAAGGGGGGTAACTTTGGCTCTGGAAATACTCGCCGGTCGGTTCTAATTCTTCCGAAGCCTTCACCAGGCGCGACGATTCCAGCTTCCGATTGAGATTCAGGGGCTAACGTTGAAGCTTGATGTGCGTAAGCAGGTGAGCTGTCGAAAGTGCCCGCCAGGTTGATCTTGAGGAGACACGCACCCACAGCGAGAGCCAACACAATCAAATGCCTTGTGCGAAAGCCAATTCTATTGCCGAGCGGAAGGATCATCTTTAACCTGTTCCCCCCCCAAGTATTTGTTATTAGAGACGGGTGATGACAGCGAAGGTGCCTGACGACTTTTCAACTATGCGAATGTCCAAGCGGACCTCGCTCTTCCAGCGATTCAAGGACTCAATCTCACCGGGACGTTCAGCATCATCGAGAAGAACCACCGAACCGGCCACAAGCCGATTCCCCAAAATAGGGATGAGTCCATAACGACCTCCTTTAGTGGTGCCGGGCGGACCGTCGCACACAACCAGCGAAAACTGGTTCGGCATCTCAAGCAAGGGAGGGTCATACCAGCAGAATCCTTGATAATCGCGCAACGGCGCCAGAGAGATTCTCACATCCTTGATTCCGTGATGCTTCAGCGTTCCGCTTATTTTGCGATGCCACTCCTCGGAATTCTCTAACGACCAGACCTCGACGCCACGGCGACCGGCAAGCAGTCCCAGAATAATAGTCGTCAGGCCGCTGCCACACTCTAGTATGGGACCGACGGTCGTACTCGCTCTCCGTGCCAGCTCCTCCACATAATCGAGATCTGCAGCGAAGCCCGGGTTATCCCATCCGGTTATTAGGTCTGTGAGCAACTGGCGGCTCGGAGTTTCACCGTTCGGCAAGTGGGCCATTGCACCGATTGCAGAGCTCAGCTGGTGTTTTTGGACGAGGTTACGAACCACTCTCTTGACTGGCTTTGGCACCCACTTTTTCATATTAGAGTTCACCATTATGCAACTTCGAAATGCGATACAACTTCCAGCTCGCTATCAAATTCCGCATTCGGACCCGGAGTACCATTATCTTGAAGGCTCTCGAGCTGTCCAAGATAAACGCCTAAAGCGGATAGCCAGGTAATACTCTCATGCCCCAGCGCCAGGCATCGAGCCAAACGTGGAAGCAGGAAAGACTTACGGATCAGCGGAGACGGATGCGCCAGGCAATACTTACCAACCTCCAGCGTATAACGGCGATAGTGACCGCGATTGCCAACGGTGTGATTCTTCTGCTCATAGGGAACATGGGCAAACTGCGGATAGGCCCGCGCGATCGTATCGGTATGCAATTGATGATCGAGGAAAGTTTTCGCAGGGATTGAAGCCAGGAAATCGTAGAGATCGCGGTCCAGGAATGGGCTGTACACGTTTGGCATCGAATTGAAGAGTCCGTAGGGGCTAATAGCAGCGACACGTCGTGTTCGATTCCAAAAGAAGAAGGCTCCCACCGGATTAGGTGCTTCGGCGTGTCTTTCAATCTCCGTCGCTAGATGACTGACCGCGAGTTCATAGTTGAGCTTCCGATACTGTAACGGTGACAGCAGAGGCTTCAGAGCCTTGTCTGAGGTACTGTCCTCCATTGAGCAGAGATATGACGCCAGACCTACAAAGTCTCTCGCTTCGTAGAAGTCGAGTCGCTTCTGGTCCAGAAAATGACCTGCCGATAACACATCGCCCCCGACTCCGTCATAAAGAGATTGCACTTTAGGCTGAAGATACTCCGCCATTGGAACGATCCAGCCATGCTCCGTCGTGGAGAACCCTGTCGCGACGTTCTTTTTCAACTCCGACTGCAATCTCGATTGAGGCTGGCGGACAATCGTAAGGCCTATGTTCAAAGCCGCAGCGAGTTGTTCCGCAGACTCTGCGTCCCCATCCCCTCTCGGCGGCAAGTGACGCAAAGTTAGACAAATATCCGGGCGATGTCCGGCGGCATCGAGTTCCAGCAAGATGTGCCTGGAGTCGCGGCCGCCGCTTAGCGGTACGGCACTTTGCCCAACCGGCAAACGACGACGAATTGACTGTCTGAAAAGTGCTGTAAACCCATCCATCACATCGTCCCGTTTCAAGTCCTGTGGTTTGGTATTGGGTAAAGTTCCGGTGATGTGAAAATGATCCGTTCTCCATTCGAAATCGCATTCGGGCGGCACAACCCTGATGGCTTCAAAGGGTGTATCCTGGCCAATGAAAAACCCTAAACGCAAGAAAACTGCCAGGCCCGCTTCGTCAAGATGTGTAGGCGCTCCCAAAGCTATTAATTTGGAAAGGGATGTGGAAACAGCGATCTCGTCCTTTCCTACAAAGTAATAGACTGGATAAAAGCCGTAGCGATCATTGCGTACAATCAACCGATCTCCATCCCAGATCCACTCGGCGTAAATCCCGTCCGCATTCTGATCTCCAGCCGAAGGTATTTGATGGCCTACAAAGCAAGAGGACCGTCCCTCCACTTCGTAATGGTCGCGCTTTTTCTTGATGTGAATGAACGGGTCAGTCATGATCTTTCAGAAGCAGCCAGATCCACCCCAGTCTGATTCTCTCTCTTGATCAAACGCAGGAACATCTCGGCAAAACTTTGCATCGCCCGTTTTCCTTCAGGTATCACAGCAAAAACCAGAAATGAGATTACCACCGTAATCACGAAGCCTAGCAGCAACCGAATGAAAACGGATTCGAAAAGCTCCAATCGCGAACGGAAGAGGAGCAACACTATTAGTGCGCACAAAGAAGCGCAGAGGGATGGAGCGATAGTGCGATAGAAGTCGCCGGCGCGAATCGGCCCCTTCCGCCCAACATACCAAAATAAGAGCGGTGTGCTCAGACAAAGGTCACTGGCCGCATAGGCTGCGGCTACTCCCAGCGCTCCCCAGGGCAACCCCGCAACAATTGAGACCATGGCAATGGCTCCGCTAATCAATCCCCAGCGGAATAGTTCGCTCGTTCGGCCCTGGGTTGAGAAGAGCCACCACGAAGTCTTGGTGACGGGCTGAATAACGGCCGCTATCCCTAAGACCATAAAGATGCGGCTGGTAGCTTGCCATTGCGGACCTAACAAAAACAAAACCAGCCAGTCGGACGAGGCGATCATAAAAACAACGCCCGGCATCGTAATCATCGCAATCTTTTCAAGAATGCTGAGGTAAGCCTTCCGATAACGATCGGGGGAATCCGCCAATCGACTGAGCGCCGGCACAGCGACGGCTGCAAAAGGTGCGTTGATCTGCTGCATAGGCATCAACAACATCTGATATGCCCTCGAGTAGAGACCTAGTTGATAAGACCCCCAAACCCTGCCTATCACAGCGTTGTCCAAATTCCGAGCGAAATAAGTCATCAGATTAAAACCCGTGAGATTACTTCCATACGACAACATCGATCTAACGCCCGACCCCCGTACCGGTAATCCTGGGCGCCATCTGCAAGCTAACCAAACTCCGGCGACCGTGACCAGGGTCATCACAAGGTGATTCAGCACTAGTGCCCAGTAGCCGGCACCATACCAGGCGGCAATGATGGCCGCGAGGAAACCGACCAGAATGGAAGCAATTTCAATAGTGGCAATCGCGGCAAACCGCATCTGTCTGCTGAGGATCGCCTCATGCTGAATATACAATCCAGTGAAGATGATTGAGACGGCGTAACCAGCAGTGATCCAAATTAGGCGAGGCTCGCCAAAAAACCATGCCAGGAGTGGCGCGCTGGCAACCGTCACCAACATGATCGCGGTGCTCATGGCGATGTTCAGCCAGAAAAGCGTGCTGACCTGTTGATGATTCAGTTCGGCCCATTTGATTGTTGCGTTGGATAATCCCATGTACTGAAACATGGAAACGAAATTGATGATGATGGCAACCATACCGATCAGACCGTAATCTTGTGGCGTGAGCAAGCGCGCAAGCACAACCGTAGCAACCATACTCGCGAAAAACTTGACGCCCTGCGAAGCCATAGTCACGGCTCCACCACGCGCGCTACGGCCGCCGAGATCGTCATTCAAGTGATCGGTGCGAAAGTGACGATTTTCATCACGGTCGATTGGCAGGGATTTTTCCGGCTGGGGTGTGACACTCATGCGGAATCAGGGTGACGGTCTCGCTGCAAAGGGGCAATCTCTGCTTGCGGAGTCAGGCTTTTGGTGCGGGTTATGTTCAGGCGAACAAAAACATCACTACGTTTCCTTCGGTCGCCGGAGGGTAGAAACGCCTAATCGCATGGGTTTTCTTATAGTATTCCTCACTTTTAGAGAAAATCCGTGGCGATTGGCATTTAACCAATCGCCACGGGACAATTCTGCGGACAAAGCTCGGATGGTTTGGGGTCCTTCAGTTGACCTTTATCATAGCCATATTACTTCGGTGTCCGGCAATCACGAGGGTGAGTTCGACGTTCCCAGCTCCCCTTAATTGCCCAACCAGGCGCACGTTGATTTGATCCAAGCCATAACTTCGACCTGCTCGACCGACAAACTCGACTGGAAGCTGAAACGTTCTGTTGTCGCTGGTTCGAGCTTCGACGATGACGGACTCGGCGATATTTGGAAAAATAATGCCTCCGAAGGGAACATCATTCCCAGTGTTCGGGTTTAAGCCTCCACCACTCAGGCCGCTGGCAAAGATCATGAGGCGAGTTTGCTTGTCGGTCCCGAAATTCTCGGCTGTCGTAACGTTGAACTCTCCTGACTTCAGGGTGACAGCATTCAGCACCATCGCATCGCCCATTCCATATCCGTTTGCTGTGAAAATACCCGGCACCACGGCAGCTATTGTCGTAGTACCCCGGGATACATAACCCTCCAGCGACGTTACGATTACTTCAGCTTCGCCGGTAGGTACATCGGCCGGGACGCAAAAATAGATACGAGAAGGAGAAATGGACAGCAGGCGGGCGGACCTTCCACCGATCGCCAGACTTACGCCGCTCAGTTCATAGGGCAGTTCACCGGCAGATGACATCGAGGCATAAGTTATTACCGTCGACAGAGGACTCTGATTTGGGTCACCAAGGATTGTGCCCAGACTGGCGGGGGCGAGAACAGGTGTAAAACTAGCGCTGGATAAAGCATCGGCAGGCCCAATCACTGCAGCGCCATCAAGCGCCAGAGTATTCCCGAGCGGCTCTGTGGACGCTGACACAGGCTCATTCGTCATCGCGTTCTTCGCGCGCAAGAGATAGCGAGCAACCAGATGTAACCGGCTCTCGATCCCGGCACGAGGACTACTAGTACGAGCTAATGCTCCCGTGCCTCGGGCGAAGTAGAGTGCCGCTCGCAGCTCACGATCGATTTCACTGGCCGACATGAATCGGTTTTGCTCGGAAAGGAAAACCGCATGAGCCTCGCCTATATTGGTAATGAGCGGCGAAATCTGCTCCGGTGTGATAAGCGATGACGTTGCCACATTGGATGCGAGTGCGGCAGCAGACGACACTAAACCGAGCGAGACTGGTGGCGGAAGCACCGGAGTAGGAGTGGGACTTGGAGACGGCATCGGACTGGGCGACGGCGTCGGACTTGGAGAGGGAGTAGGATTTGGCGACGGCGGATCAATCTTCGCAATGTAAAGGTCGTACCTGCCGCTATTCTCCCAATTCGAAGTAAAAGCAATGAAGCGTCCGTCTAACGAAATCGTAGACTTAGGAACAGCCCAGTATCCATTCGTCTCTGACGTTCCCAAAATCTCCGAGCGATGGTGAAAGAGCCGCCGGATCCGTTGGGAGCCGTCGAGGGCAATCTGGATTACTTCATCTTCGAAAGCACCTGTCTCGAATTGTGGGTAAATGTCTAATTCCGGGTCATCATAAAAACCGATCATTGCCCAATTCTCATCGTCGGCATAGAGTGACAGGTGCTGGTCGTTCGACCAGTCCCGTACGCCATTCGCATCTTTATAGTCAAACTGCCGTGTAGGACTATGCACGTCAGTTAACTTACGTGAAACAGAAGATCCGGAGAAAGCACCGTGACCTACAATCATAGCCGTACCAAAGTCTCCGTGAGATGCAGGATCATCTGATTCATTCCAATACATGGTCTGCCAGGTATTCGTTAGCAAGTCTACAATTTGGGCCGTCTCACCGGCCGGTCCACGTTGGTTTCGCCCGCAGTATACCCATCGCCCGCTCTTATCAGGATTACAGTTGTTTGCGTCGAATTGCGCGTTGTTGGGCAGGTGGTGAAGTATTTTGTCGCTCGACCTTTTCCATATAATGAAATACAAGGGATTTTCCGAACTGCCCTTCCTGTAATGCATAAGCGTAAAAATCTCATCATGAGCATCAATGTGCATCTCGAAGAGATAGTCAGGTTGGCCCGGAGCAAGTTCCGGTGCGAAATCTTTCAGGAGTGTAAAAACATTAGTTGAAGGGCGGTAAGTATAGAGCTTCATCCCTGTCGCCGGATAGTCCGGGTTGTAATAATTGACATGAACGAAGATTAGATCCGGATCATTATGCGACCAGGTCGCCCCTTGCCAGTCAAGGGCCACGCCACCCGGCAGGGTCGGTGACCTGCGCAGTGTCGTTCCCAACGTGAACGACACGGGATCGAACGACTTAATAATCACGTCCCCACTTACGCCGTTGCGAATTATGATGCGCGTGTTGTCGGAGTTGAAAGTGGGCCACTGGTTATAATAGGTGCCGCAACCTGGTGCGGGACAATCGAACTGATCCGTTGCCCGCATAATCTCAGTGCCAAATACAGCATCATTAAACTTGTCGCCCGCTTTCCGCACTGTCGGCAGCGGCGGTTCCGGATAGATAGCTCGGTCTGTCTTAATGCCAGGAGTCTGCGATTGGGCGTTCACAAGCCCAGTGGAAGATTGTGTGAAAAAGACCGTAAGAAGAATTGTCGAGAGCAGGACGGGCCGCTCGAATAAGCAGCGGACGGAAATCATGTTGAACCTCACTTCGGTAACCGGACGATCTACCGAGCTGATTGGCTCTCGGAGACTCCTGGCTTTGCGGACCCGCATCACTGCGGGGGTGCCGTTTATCGGTGGTGGATGCCCTCTGAACTAAGGGCCTTGAAACTATGAGCTTGGTGGCGGTCATGATGGACCATCTCGGGCCTGTGCAAGTCTCAACGCAACTGTGCGCGTTAAGAGTCACCAACGCCATTGCAAGGTACGTGCCTCCATCTACGTCCCGTGTCGTCTAACGGTTGGTACATGAACGGAAGTTTTTGCTTGTAAGAAGGGAAACCGGAGAGTCTAGCGAAGATTTGCTTCTGCAGCATCCAGGGCGCAGGCAGCGGTGGTAATCGGATCGCCTTCGGCAACCAGACAATCTCTCAAATGGCTAAGAGATTCACGGCTTTGCGTCCCTGTTTCGCAACAGGTTTGCCCTTATCGTTCAGGTCTATTCTGAAAGATCATCGCTAACGACGGTAAACTAGCGCTGGAGACTTATTGAATAGTATTGTCTTGAACCTGTCAACGTGTATTCATTTCTCCGATCCAGCTTCCTTGGTGGGGAACAAAGGGTGTTATGAGTCGTAGCGAAACGCTCAGGATGTGAGGCGAAATGTCTGGAGTTTCGCCCTTGTTGTCGCTATCATCAAATGTGCCGATATTCCCCAACTTCCAAAGCGTGGAACCTGGTTTGAAATCAATACCTATCGTCTTTCACATTCTTTCAACTTCAAACTCAATCCCTTCCGTTTCAGAGTATCAGTCTTGAAAGTCTCGATCGTCATTCCTCTTTACAACAAGGCGCCTTACGTGAAGCGCGCTTTGGATTCAATTACGGCCCAAACGTTGGCTGACTTTGAAGTACTGGTTGTAGACGATGGGTCGACGGATGACGGCGCGTCGACAGTGGCAGGATATCCAGATCCCCGAGTCAGGCTTCTGACCCAATTGAATGCGGGGCCTGGTCAAGCCAGAAACACGGGCGTTGCTGCCGCCCAAGCCGAGTTGGTAGCTTTCCTTGATGCGGATGATGAGTGGCTCCCAACTTACCTGGAGGAAAGTGTTAATTCACTTGAGAGCTTGGGCCCTGAAGTAGCATCAGTTACCTCCGGCTATCTGGAGTTTCCTTTAGGTCGATCCAAAAAGGAGATGTGGCAAAAGCGGGGAATCAAGGAAGGCACTTTTTGTCTGAATCCTGAAACCTCGGCCTCGTTAGCGGTGAGCATGTTGGCTTATATGACGCCCCCTTCAACACTGGTGCGAACTGAGGTGATTCGAAAGTGGGGCGGGTTTTACAGCTTTGGAAAGTGTCTCTTTGCTGAGGATGCCTATCTGTGGCTTAAGGTCTTGCTCAATGAGACGGTCGCTTTCAACCTCGAGCCACTCGTCAAAATTCACAGGGAAGCATCGGCGTTAAGTAAGAATCTCCACCGGGTCCGTCCGGTTGAACCATTCCTGATTGAGCCTTACGGAATTGAGTCTGCCTGTCCGGGGCCCCTCCGGAACCTTTTGAGATCAATTCTTGCAATTCGAGCAGCGAAAACCGCTTGCGTGCTGGGCTATTGGGGACAGTGGCAGGAAGCCAGATTGATTATGGAACGATTCACTACCTGGAAGGACTGGCAACTCCCATATTACGCACCCGCTCTTATCTGTAGTTCACCAGTTGGCGCAGCCTTAGGAAAAACGTGGCGAGGAGTCAATGCAATTTTCGACCGCCGCGAGTAGCAACATGACAACGCATCCCACGAGTATGACGGTCTCAAAATCCAAATCATTCTAGTGAGACATTGACGCTGAATATCGAAAGCCTATCTGACGTGTCTAGCCTAAGAATTCTCGCTGTCGTCGAAGCCACAACTGTCAACGCGGTGGCAAAACACGTATTGGAGTTCCAACGCTCGGCCACCGACCTGAAGCAAAGAGATCCCGGCTTCGATACTGTCGAGACTTCTCTGGTAAGTTTTGACCGTGCAAACAACCCAGACAGACCAAGCGGATTTGTTGCGGCGGCGCGCAATCTCGGCTTAGAACTTTGCGTGATCCCCGAGCGATTCCGGTTCGATGCGCGGGTGATTGGTGCGCTTCGCAAGATCGTCGAGCACAAGGCGCCGGATATCGTCTTGACGCATCA
>Ga0190274_10001942_pt1 | contig 12133 bp, 15 predicted proteins | sample Popmic531T_FD_133002 | JGI IMG/M metagenome (GOLD analysis project Ga0190274, IMG submission 133002) | Populus adjacent soil microbial communities from riparian zone of Yellowstone River, Montana, USA - 531 T | ecosystem: Environmental > Terrestrial > Soil > Riparian zone | place: USA: Montana...
GTTCCTGTCGGGCCTCTGGCTGCCGCTGCAGTTCATGCCGCAGATCCTGCAGGACATCGCCCCGGTATGGCCTGCCTACCACCTGGCGCAGATGGCGCTCGGCACCGTGGGCGCGCCGAGCGTTGGCAGCGCCGCGCAGCACGTGGCCGTGCTCTCGGCCGTCACGCTCGGGTTCTTCCTGCTTGCCATGCGTCGCATGCATGGCAGCGGCTTCCGGTTGTTAGGCGCGAAGCCGAAGCGGACGCTGGCGATCGTCGGCGTCGCCGGCGCGGCCCTGGTCGTGATCGGTCTGTCGGGCGTGTTCGGCGGCACCTCTGTAACGTCGACGGGCGCATCCGCTGTAACGGATTCGTCCGCCGCGGCCGCCGGCACGCCCGCCCCCGAACCACCGGCCGGCACCGCGGCGCCGGCCGTGGCGGTGATCTCGGACTTCGAAGCCGGAACCGCGGCCACGGCGTTCGGCATCGGCTGGAACGCGGCGGGCGATGACATGCGTGGCGGCAACTCCTCGGCCACGCAGCGGCTCGTCAACGGAGGAGCGAATGGCAGCAAGGGCGCGCTCGAAGTAAGCGGAGCCATCGGCAACGGCATTCAATATCCGTTCGCCGGCACCATGTTCTTCCCGCAGGGCCCGCCCATGAAGGGCCTCATGGACATTTCCGGCAAGAAGACGCTGTCGCTGCTGGTGCGCGGCGATGGCAGGCGCTACACGATCATGGTGATCTCGGGCCTGGTGGTCGATGCCATCCCGCTCATGTATGACTTCGAAACGGGCCCCGAGTGGCGCGAAGTGAAGCTCGATCTCGCCGACTTCGCCAATGCCGATTTCAAACGCGTGCGCGCCATAGGCGTCGGCACGATGGGTCCGGTGGGTCCGTTCAGCCTGCAAATCGACGACGTGCGGCTGGAGTAAGATCGCGGCCGGACCCAACACCCATGCGACTCAGGCAACTAATCCAGAACATCCGCGAGCCACCACAGGATTCGATGGTCGGCCACATGATCGGCGACGGCCGCGTCATGCGGCACATGCCGTTCGTGATCCTGGTCAATCTGGCGTGGTTGTTCCTTTATCCGATCCTCGCGCGCGTCTCGTTCGTGGACGTCATTCTTCCCACCCTCATCAGCGTGCCGATATTCCTCTACCTGCATCTGTGCACGTATTTCTACGGCGGGCCAAACCAAGTGCGGCTGCGCTACATCGCCGGCGTTTTCCTGCTGGGTTTCGCGCTGGTGAATTTCAACCTGTCCGGTCTCGCCTATCTCATCTTCGGATATTTCAGCTTCGCATTCGTCGTCCCGACGCGCACCGCGTGGCGAGTGATCGCCGTCGTGACCGCGGCGTTCATCGTCCAGATGTACTTGCTCGGTCACAATATGGGAACGATTCTGAGCTGCGGGCTGCCCGTGGTGCTGCTCGGTATATCGGCGATCTACACCGCCTACACCACCCATCAGCAGGCACACCTGCGCCGCAGTAACGTGGAGATTGCGCGGCTCGCCACACTCGCCGAGCGCGAACGCATCGGCCGGGACCTGCACGACCTGTTGGGTCACACGTTGTCCGTAGTTGCATTGAAATCGGAGCTGGCGCGCAAGCTCATCGATCATGACCTCGACGGCGCGCGCAACGAAATCAGCGAAGTGGAACGAGTGGCGCGCGACGCGCTGGCACAGGTTCGCAACGCGGTTTCGGGAATTCGCAGCACCGCCTTGTCGGCAGAACTGGTCGCGGCCACCGCGCTGCTCGAGGCCCAGGGTGTAAAAGTGAAATGCGAAACGGAGAACGTAAAACTGCCACATGATCACGAGACGGCGCTGGCACTGAGCTTGCGCGAAGCCGCAACCAATATTCGACGCCACTCTGGCGCCTCCGGCGTGACGATTCGCGTCAGGAAGGAACTCACCGCAGTGGTGGTCGAAGTGGTAGACGACGGACGCGGCGGGCGCATCGTGCCCGGCAACGGACTCAACGGCATGCGCGAGCGACTTGGCAGTGTCGGTGGCACCCTTTCACTGGTGCCTAACAAGGGCGGCGGAACGCTGCTGCGCGCATCGGTCCCCATCGCCGCATGATCCGCATCCTCCTCGCCGAAGACCAGGCCATGGTGCGCGGCGCGCTCGGTGCACTGCTCAAGCTCGAGTGCGACATCGACTTGCTGGGCACGGCAGCCGACGGCATGCAGGCGCTGTCCGAGTGCCGGCGGCTCAAGCCCGACATCGTCGTCACCGACATCGAGATGCCGGGGATGACCGGCATCGAGCTCGCGCAGAAGATCCAGTCGGACGGCCTGGCCTGCAAGGTGGTCATAGTCACCACGTTCGCGCGCCAGGGTTACCTGCGCCGTGCGCTGGATGCCGGCGTCAAGGGCTACCTGCTCAAGGACTCGCCGGCGGAGAAGCTGGCCGAGGCGCTGCGCAGCGTGCATCGCGGCGGCAAGGCCATCGATCCGGCGCTCGCCGTGGAAGCGTGGAACGAATCGGATCCGCTGAACGACCGCGAGCGACAGACGCTGCGCCTGTCGGGCGAGGGGCTGTCAGCGCCGCAGATCGCCGAGCAGCTCGGGTTGTCCGCCGGCACCGTGCGCAACTACCTGTCCGAGGCCATCGGCAAACTCGGCGCCAACAATCGCATCGACGCGTATCGGTTGGCTCGCCAGCGTGGGTGGCTTTAACCGCGGCCGATGTACGGCATCTTGGTCGCGAGAATGGTCATGAACTGAACGTTCGCCTCGGGCGGTAGTTTGGCCATCTGCAGCACGGCGTTGGCGACATGATTCACGTCCATCATGGGCTCGGGTTCCGGCAGGCGGCTGCCCAGTTTGGTCATCGCGTTGCCGATGTCGATCTGCCCGCAGGCGATGTCATACCGCCGTCCGTCGAGCGAGGTCGACTTGGTGAGCCCGGTGATCGCGTGCTTGGACGCCGTATACGGCGCGGAATTCGGCCGCGGCGTGTGCGCCGATATCGACCCGTTGTTGATGATCCGCCCGCCGCGTGGTGTCTGTTCCTTCATCAGCCGGAACGCCTGCTGGGTGCACAGGAATGCGCCGGTGAGATTGGTGTCGATGACCTCGCGCCATTTCTCGTAAGGCATGTCTTCGAGCGGCAGGAACGGCGCATTCAATCCCGCGTTGTTGAACAGCACATCGAGGCGGCCGAACCGGGCCTTGGCGGCGTCGAACAACGCGCGCACGTCGTCGGGCTTCGTCACGTCGGTAACCACGCACAACACTTCCGCGCCCTCGCCCGCCTCGCGCGCCACGGCCTCGAGCTTGTCAGCATGGCGTCCCGCGAGAACGACGCTGAAGCCCTCGCGCAGGAAGGTGAGCGAAGTCGCCTTGCCGATGCCGCTGCCCGCACCCGTAATCAATGCCACCCGCTGTTCCGTCACGCCTTTTGATCCTTTTGACTAGGCGTCGCCACGACGCGCCACCAGTTCGGTGAAAGCGCCGTTTTCGTCGACGCGCAGCTCCATGTCGATGGGCTGGCAGCAGATCTGGCAATCCTCGACATAAGTACACAGACCGGCGCTCGTATCGACGCTAGTCTCGAATTCTTCGCCACAATAAGGGCAGGCCACGCGTACGAACTCGGTGGATGCGCCGTTGTCGACTGAAGCAGGGTCGCCGCCGATGACGGGCTCGAGCCCGTAGAGCTCGTCCACCTCTGCGTCGGACAGTGGTTTTTCTGGAGGGTGAATGCTCATTCGCGTTTCGATGATCGCACGACTCGCGCTGCTCTTCGGCATCTGGCTGGTGACGTCGGGTACCGTCGCGTTTTGTAGCTTCCAGTCCGGACCGGGCGCCGGCCTTGGACCCGGGGGCCCCGGCGGGCCAGATACCTTCAACACCACCCTCGTCCTGCGCGACGTCAACAATGTCGTCACCGACGACTTCGTATTCGGCGAGCCGATCCGTTTCGACGTCACGATCGAAAACCTCACCAACCGCGAAATGCGCGTCCAGTTCCGCGACGCGCAGACCTACGATTTTCTCGTCGCCGACAGCGGCAGCCAGCAGATCCTCTGGCAGTGGGCCGATGGCCGTTCATTCATGCAGGTGGACACCGAAGTGGTCTTCGCGCCCTATGCCAGCAAAACCTACACCACCATCTGGAACGGCGTTCTTTCGGACGGCACGCACCTGCGGCCCGGAAACTACCAGGCCCGCGGTGTGATGCTTTTCGCCGGCTACGAGAACAACCCGCTGGCCCCCAGCGAATTCGGCTCGCCGCTCGAGCCTTTACGGGTACGCTGAAAAAGAGCGCTGTCTTCTGCACCCTCGCCGGGCTCCTGCCTCGTATAGATGGCAGCACATGCAAATCAGGAGCCCGCCGTGAAATTCAGAAGCCTCGCTGCCACATTGGCCCTCACCCTCGCCCTGCCCACGCTGGGCCTAGCCGGGGGCCCTGAGCTCAAGATCCCGGATTTCAGCCACTTGCGGCACAAGGCCTCCGAATCGACGGACATCACCCTCGACGGATTCCTGATGCGCATCGCGAAGAAGTTCGCCGCTTCCCACGCCGCCGACGAAGCCCATGACGAGGCCATTTCCCTGCTCCAGGACATCAAGTCCGTGCGGGTCCGCAATTTCACGTTCGACACCGACGATGCGTACTCGGCCGCGGATATCGACAGTGTCCGCAAGCAGCTCCAGGGACCGGGGTGGAGCGCGCTCGCCACGGTTCACCGGCGCGAACCGCGTGAGGACGTGGACGTCTACATCTGCCTCGACGGCGAAAAGATCAAGGGCCTGGCGGTGATTGCCAGCGAGCCGCGCGAGTTCACCATCGTGAACATCGTCGGCAGCATCGATATCGATAAGATCTCGCAGCTCGAAGGAGAATTCGGCATTCCCAAGATGAGTGAGAACGAGTGATACGACCCCGTGAGTCTGTCCGCCGCGCACCCGATGCCTGATTCGCTGCTGCTGCAGGCGCGTGCCGGAGACCGCAATGCATTCGCCGCCCTGGTGCGCGCGCACCAGGGCTCGGTTTTCAGCATCGGGCTGCGCATGCTCAGCCGGCGCGACGCGGCCGAAGACCTGGCGCAGGACGTCTTCCTGCAGCTGTATCGCAAGCTCGATTCCATCGAGTCGCTCGAACACCTGGGGTTCTGGCTGCGGCGCGTGGCGGCGAACCTGGCCATCGACTGGCTGCGGCGCCTGCCGTACAGCGCCACGCAGCCACTCGATGAAAGCGCGGAAGTCGCCGCGCAGGTATCTGAAGACGATCCGCTGATGAGCCGCGAGCTCATGCGGTTGTTAGGCGAGCTGGCGCCGCATCCACGCGCGGTGATGCTGCTGCGCTACCAGGAAGATCGTGACGTCGCCGAGATCGCCGCGATGCTCGACATGCCCGTGAATACCGTGAAGAGCCACATCAAGCGATCGCTGACGGCGCTTCGCGGCCGGATGATCGGCGCGAAGCTGATCGATTGCGAGGAACTGCCATGAACGAGAAATCCCCCGGGAATTTTGAGGACGAGCTTCGCCGGCGCCTGCGTCCGATCGACGCGCCCGAAGGGTTCGCCGAGCGGCTCATGGCCGCGCTGCCCGTGGAGCAAAAGGCCACGGTGGTGAAGCCCCTGGCCGCGCGCCCTTCCCTGCGCCAGTTCGGCTTGCCGGCGGCGCTCGCCGCCTCGCTGATGGTCGCGGTATTCCTCGGCGTGCGCGTGGCCAACGACCGCGCGCTGCGCGAAGAACAGATAGGCATCGCCGCGAGCCAGCAGCTCATGCAGGCGCTGCGTGTCACCAGCCAGAAACTCGACCTCGCCTATGAGGCCGTGAACAACCCGCCGACGGCGGGCGAAGAGGAGAATCGCTCATGAACGCCCGTGTCCTGATCTGCCTCGCCGCGGTGTTCCTGGCGGGCCCGGTGTTCGCGCAATCGAAGGGTCAGCTACGGCTGCCGGAGTTCGCCACGCTGGCCGACAAGGCGAGCGAAACCGTCACCGTGACGCTCGACGCCAACCTGCTCGGCATGGCGGCACGCTTCCTGAGCAACGAGGATCCCGAACAGGCCAAGGCGAAGAAGCTCGTCAGCTCACTGACCGGCATCTACGTGCGCCACTACACCTTCGATTCCGACTATGCCTACCCCAAGGGCGACATCGACGGCGTGCGCCGGCAGCTGAGCGCTCCGGGCTGGAGCCGCATCGTCGAAGCGCGCAGCAAGAAAGAAAACACCAACGTGGATGTGTTCGTGCTCATCGACGGCGAAAAGGCCCAGGGGCTGGCGATCATCGCCAGCGAGCCGCGCGAGTTCACGATCGTGAACATCGTGGGCAACATCGACCTCGAGCAGCTCCACGACCTCGAAGGCAACTTCGGCGTACCCGCTCTCGGGATCGAGACCGGCAAGAAGGCGCCAACGGAGAAGACGCCAACGGAGAAGACGAAGTAGTCAGAGCTTCCAGCGAAGGATTGCCGCGACGATAGCGGGCGCACCGAAGATCAGCAAAAAGATCGGCAGTTCTTCCATGAAGGAATAGCCGGCGCGCGCCACTCCGATGTACATGTTCACCGCCGCCGCGATGAACCACAGGCCGATGAACACCTGCGCCGCCATTTTCATTTTCGCCGGGCCACCCGCCAGCCAGCCGGCGCCGATGCAGAGGCCTAACAAACAGAATCCCATGCCGATGATGATGAGCGTGCGCATCTGTCAGACCGTCACGCCGGGCAGCTATCTTTGAACGAGAACGGCGCGCCGGCCACCAGCGCGTCGGGCGCGGCGAATGCTTCGCCAAACGTGAAGGCTTCAGCCGTCGGCCCGTGTTTGCGCAGATGCTCGAGCCTGGCCACGGCTTCGGCGATCGTGGGTTCGTGGCCCTCGGAAATCCACCACAACGCAAACGGCGCCTCTTTCATGCGCGTGAACCACTCACGCTTGCGGCGCAGGATCTCGACATGCGCGGACTTGTAGACGTAGTCGCGCAGCGCGTCGACATCGCGCCAGGTGGACATGTTGATGATGATGTTGTCGCCGAGCGGGCGCAGCGATGTGGCGTCGTTACCGTCGCCTTTGAGGCGCCAGACAAAACCCGGCGAGGCTTCGGCGAGCGCGTTGATGCGATCGAGGTTGTCGACGAAGTCCTTGAGTTCGGGACTGTCGAGCGGCGCCTTCAGCGCGGCGATATTGAGCTGGGCCAGTTGATACTTCGACATCGAGCCTCCCTTATTTTTGGCGCGCGTTCAGCGCATGCCGGCGCCGACATCGAGCAGGGCCTGGTCCGCGCCGTCGATCTTGATGAGGCCGAGTCGCGGATATTCCAGATCCACGATGACGTAAATTGCCATGGAGATGACCAGGGCGAACGTCACGTGATGGAACCAGGCCCGATCCTTGTTGGTCGAGGTTCCATAACCGACCAGCAGCGCCCCGACGAGACTCAGCGCCGCAAGCAGGATGAAGATGATGTGAGGAGGATGATTTTGCGTGGCCATCGCGCGCGTGGCGGTGATGTCGATCATCTCGTTCAATGCCGGAGTCAGCAGCATCGTTGCCTGGGTCGAAGCGCCGGGCAGCCGCATTGCCGCCATGGCCTGCTTCCAGATCTCGTTTTGCAGCGCCGTCCCCTCGACGAGGCCAGAGGCGACGTCCTCCAGGCTTTTCGCATTCTGGTAGACGGAGGCGCGCAGATTCACGTAGCGGCGGAACAAATCACGCAAGGGCGGCTGTGCCTCGGCCGGAAGGAGATCGAGGCGCAAGTAGGCCGTACCGATCGCATTGGCCTCCTCGTTGATGAACCAGCGGCGATCCTCGAAGCGCGATGCCGCCCCGGAAAACGTGAAAGCCAGCAGGAGACCGAGCAAGGCGAACACCGTGCCTTCGGCCGCGCTCGCGCCTTTGGTGAGTCCGTCCGGGTCTCTCGCGAGCCGGGCGACGCCGACGCGGCGGCCAATCTCCAGCGAGACCAGCATGCCGGCAAACAATACGACTGTCAGAAGCACGATGGCCCACGTGAAGAGCAGCATTGATATATCTCCCGGTTATTTCTTTTTGCGGGCACGCGCATTCGGATTGTCCTGCTTCACCTTCAGACGAACGATGCGGTCAACCAGCGCCAGAGGCAAGGGTTCATCGAAGGAAAACTTGAGGTTGCCTTTCGGGCCCGCATATTTCGCCGCCGATTTCTGAAGCGCCGCGTTCCCGCGCACGGGTGGATAGAGCCCGATATGGTTCTTGAAACCCGCGAAGTACACCAGCATGCCGTGCTGCTTGTACGCGGGCATGCGATAGCTGATGAGTTCGGTGGCCTTGGGCGCGGCGGCGCGGATGGTGCGGCGGACCTTGCGGAGCAACACCTGAACGTCCCTGGGAAACGAGTTTATGTAGCTGTCGACGTTCACGTCACAGCCCTCTTGCGATGACTTCTTTCATGATCTCGTTCGTCCCACCGTAAATGCGCTGCACGCGTGAATCCGCGAACAGCCGGCAGACCAGGTATTCATTCATGTAGCCATAGCCGCCGTGCAGCTGCACGCACTCATCCAGCACCTGCTGCTGCATGTCACTGCACCACCACTTGGCCATCGACGCGGTTTCGGTGTCGAGCTTCCCGGCGATGAGATCCATGACACAGCGGTCGGCGAACACGCGGGCGATGCGCGCGATGCTGGCCACCTCCGCGAGCTTGAAGCGGGTGTTCTGGTAGCTGAAGACGGGCTGACCAAAGGTCTTGCGCTCGCGCACGTATTTCAGCGTCTCGTCGATGCCACCTTCCATCGCGGCTACGGCGCAGACTGCAATCACCGTTCGCTCATACGGCAGGTCGTGCATGAGCTGATACATACCCTGGCCTTCGCTGCCGCCTAACAGATTCTCCGCTGGCACCTTCACGCCTTCGAAGAACAGCTCCGCGGTGTCCTGCCCGTGCTGGCCCATCTTGTCGAGTACGCGACCGACTCGATAGCCGGGCAGATCCTTCGTCTCGACCATGAGGATGGAGAGGCCCTTGCTGCGGTCGGCATCGGTACGCACCACCAGCATGAGCAGGCCGGCCAGGACCCCGTTGGTGATGAAAGTCTTGCCGCCGTCGACCACGTAGTGGTCACCCTGCTTCGCCGCACGCGTGCGAATGCCTTTCAGATCCGAGCCCGTGCCGGGCTCGGTCATGCAGATCGCGCCGACGAGCTCGCCCGACGCCATGCGCGGCAGGAAGCGGCGCTTCTGATCGTCGGTGCCGTGATTCAGCACGTAGTGCGCGCACATGCTGTGCACGCTCTGGCCGAAACTGCTGATGCCGCGGCGTTGCAGCTCGGTGTACATCACCGCCTCGTGGCGGAAATCGCCGCCGCCACCACCGAATTCGACCGGGACGTCTAACAACAAGAGACCGGTGTCGCCGGCCTTGCGCCAGGTTTCACGGTCCACGTGATGCTGCTCGCGCCAGCGCGCGTCGTGCGGGACCATCTCGGTGTCGACGAAGCGCACGACCGTGTCGCGAAACACTTCGAGGTCCTCGTCCATCCAGGGAACGATGTAGGGATTCATGCGCGCAAGCCTAGCGCTTCGCGGCGCTCACGACACGAACTCCACGCTGGGCGAACTTGATGTTGCCGCAATGACAGCTGCCGGAGATCAACATGATTCCGCCGTCAGTGGCCGGCGCAGGCCACCGCGGACGCGCGCGTGAATCGGTACTGGCCACCCTTCCTGGCCGCGAACTTGCGAGTTGCCCCGGCGCCTTCGGTCTTGACGCTGCCGCCGAATTCTTTCTCGAACAGCGTCGACCTCAGATTCACCGGACCGGCATGCCCGGTGGTCAGCGCCAACGTCACGGGTCCGCAGGCATCCCAGTCGATGTCGACGGTGATATCGCCGCGCGCACGAATGCCCTTCACGCTGCCCTGGCTCCAGGCTTTCGGCAATGCCGGCAGGATGTGCAACTCGCCGTGCTGGCTCTGCAGCAGCATTTCGACGATACCCGCCGTGGCGCCGAAGTTGCCGTCGATCTGGAACGGCGGATGCGTGTCCCACAAGTTAGGCAGCGTGCTGTCGCGAAGCAGGCCTTCGAGCAGTTTGTGGGCCCGATCGCCGTCCCGCAGGCGGGCCCAGAAGTTGATCTTCCAGGCGCGGCTCCAGCCCGTACTGGCATCGCCGCGCGCATCGAGCGTCGCGCGCGCCGCGGCAGCGAGCTCGGGATTCTTCGACGGATCGATCGCATGTCCCGGATGCAAGGCGAACAGCTGCGACACGTGGCGGTGGTCGTCCTTCTGGTCATCGAGGTCGGCCCTCCACTCCTGCAACTGGCCCCACTTGCCAACTCGCAGGCCGCGGTCGAGTTTCGCGAGCGCCTCGTCGATTCGCTTCGCGAACTCCTTGTCGCCGACCAGTTGCGCGGCCGCCGATGTGCTGACGAACAGATCGGCGACGATCTGCTGCGACATCGCCGCGCCGGCGGTGAACGGTCCGTGCTCGGGCGAATAACTCGGGCTCACGGTGAGTTTCCCGTCCTTCGGATCCGTGACCAGCGCATCGAGCCAGAATTCCGCCGCGCCTTTCATGACGGGCCACGCGCGCTTCTTCAGGAACTCGGCGTCCTGGCTGAATAGATAGTGCTCGTAGAAGTGCTGGGCCAGCCACGCCGAAGCTTCGGGCTGCCAGAACGCCGTGGGCCAGTCGATCGGCCCGACATAGCCCCACGCGTTGGTGTTGAGGAACATCGTCCAGCCATCGGCGCCGAAGTAGCGCTGCGCGGCGAGCTTGCCGGGCGTCACGAGATGGTCGACGAAGTCGAACAGGGGCGGCGTGGTCTCGGCAATGTTGGCCACTTCCGCCGGCCAGTAGTTCATCTGCAGGTTGATGTTGACGTGATAGTCGGAATTCCACGGCGGGGTCGCGTAGTGGTTCCACACACCCTGCAGGTTCGCGGGCAGCGAGCCCGTGCGAGAGGACGCGATCAGCAGGTAGCGGCCGTACTGGAAATAGAGCTGCTCGAGCTGGCGGTCCGCCGCGGCGTTGCCGCTGCCGTACTGCGCACGCAGCTTGTCGGTGGGCAACTTCGGCACGCCCGCGTCCAGGCGCAGCGCCACGCGTCGGAACAGCTCCTGGTGGTCGCGCGTATGGCGCGCGAAGACCGGGGAGAAACGCTCCTTCGTCGCGCCGGCCGCGTCGCTGGCAGCCGCGGCGACCGGATCCGCGCCGGCGTCGCGATAGTCCGGATACTGCATGCGATAGTTAGTGCGCGCCGCGAGCACGAAGGTGACCTGGCATTCGCTTTCGATGCGCAGGCTGTCGCCGTCGGGCTTGACGCTGCCGCATTCCGGCAGCACGCGCAGTTCGGCGGCGAACTTGAGCCCGTTCGACTTCAGGCTGCCTGCGATCAGGATGCGCGAGCCTTCCGCGCGGATCGTGACATTGCGGTTGTCGGGCACCGTGAAACGCACGCGCAGCTTCTGCAGGCTGGTGCCGTACCAGCGCGCCACCAGCGCCTGGTCGGGATACGACACGAAGTATTCGCGGCGATAGCCGGCGTCGCCCTGCTTGAAACTCACGCGTGCCGTGGCGGTATCCAGGTCCAGCTCGCGGCGATAGTCCGTGGCCGGCGTGCCGTCGGCTTCACGTTCGATGATGAGATCACCGAAGCTCTGGTAGTCGCCGTAGTTGTGCATCTTGCGACCCAACTGCTTCGCCACGTCTTCGGGTTTGAGTTGCGCGCCGTCGGCGAGTTGTTTGCCGATCGACCGCATGAGCTCGGCCTGCGAATCCGCTGGCAATCCGAAGTCGTAGCCGCCCTCGGATCCGGGGCCGCCGGTCCACAGCGATTTCTCCGAAATCTGCAGCCGTTCGGAATCGACGCCACCGAACACCATGGCGCCGATGCGCCCATTGCCGATGGGCAGCGCTTCTTTTTCCCAGTCGATGGCGGGCTTGTCGTACCAGAGGAGCGCGGAGGTCTGCGCATGCGCCGCAGCGATCGAGGCAATGAGAAGAGCCAGCACAAGAAATCGCGGCGTTCGCATGTTCTGGCTCCGCCGAGGACGCCCGGACTCTGCCTTGCTTGATTCGATGATCGACCAGAACACTGATTCGTCCATCCGGCGACTCCTCGTGGAATGCGTCGAATGGTACGTGAGGAAAGGAGGTCCGGCCCCTTTTGCTAGGAAATGGGGAGTGTCCCCATTTA
>Ga0190274_10001943_pt1 | contig 12130 bp, 12 predicted proteins | sample Popmic531T_FD_133002 | JGI IMG/M metagenome (GOLD analysis project Ga0190274, IMG submission 133002) | Populus adjacent soil microbial communities from riparian zone of Yellowstone River, Montana, USA - 531 T | ecosystem: Environmental > Terrestrial > Soil > Riparian zone | place: USA: Montana...
CAGCGTTCACTTGGGTCGAGAGAATCCAGGAGCCATCGGTATGTGATCACTTGGTGCATCGACGCGAGCGGTGCCACGAGTTCGAACAGGCGGCTCGTCACCTCGTAGGGGGCGAGTTCTTCCCATCCACGGAGGTAGTGGTCGCGCCAGCGTTCGCAGGTGGCCTGGTCGATCGAGGCACGTTCGGCGTAGCGCAGGAACGTTGCCGCGTCGATGAACGGGTGCGCGATACACGCATCCGTCCAGTCGAAGATGAGGTAGCTGCCGTCGCTGACGGCGATGTTGTCTGCGTGAAGGTCGCCGTGGACGAGCGTGTTCGGGATGGGAGCGCTCGCGACCTCCTCGCAAAGCTCGTGGAACCGTGACAGCCCAGCCCGAAGTTGTTGGACCAAGGGGTCCGGGAGCCACTCGGAGCCCTCCGAGGCGAGTTCATCCACCTGGTTCTTCAACATCGCCGGTCGGCGATCTTGGCATCCGGACTCGAGCAGTGACGCAACGGACGTCACGCTCTTCTGTTGGAGGCTCGCGAGCGCGTCGAGTGATCTCACCCAATGCGGCGGCTCCATCGTCGCGACGAGCTCGTCGCCGAAGTCGGCTGTCAACATCCATCCGCGCTCACCGTCGATCGCGAACGGACTCGGGATAGCATCGGGGAAGCGCTGGGCGAGCATCTCCGTAACGGCGGCTTCATGCCGGAAGATGGTGGGCGCTGCCTTGAAGTAGTAGCGACCCATCGCGGTCTCCACGCGGTGCAGCGATGACACCGACCAGGTGGCGTACTGATCCACTCGCTCTGTCTGGGGGAGTGTCGCCTCGATCCAATCGACGGCCGTCGCGAACCAACCCGCGTACTCCCACGGCTGCAGCGCTGGCGGACAGCCTTGTCTCTGCTCTGTGAACCACTGACCTGCCGCTGTCCGATCACGCTCGTCCACCAGGGCGGCGATCGCCTCCTCGTCCCGCCACGAGCCCACGAGCGGCGCCTGATTGCTGAGGTTCTCCGTGAAGAGGTAGGCGTCGCCCGATTCCTCGCTCGTGTCGTGTTCGTCGACGAGGACGCAGCGCAGGATGACGATGTCGAGGCCGAGTCGCTCCCGGACCCAGGCCTGTGCCGGTGCGGCTGACATCCAATCCGAATCGGTCGTGCTGGGGAGCCTCCAGCCAGTTCCATCCTCCAAGAGGAGGACGCGGGTCCCCGAACGATCCGGGATGACGAGGTGCTGTGAGTAGGCCATCAGTCTGCGATGCGTCCCTTCCTCACAGCGGACACCTTCGACGTGCCGAGCCCGGAACCCGCGATGGTGGACTGTAGGGCAACCGCGGGACTTCTGTCGAAGCCTGCGACATCGCATGCTCACCTCGACCGAGACTTTGGCTGCCCGCGTGATGAAGAGGGTGGGCCATGCTCGCCAGCCGTTCCGTATGTGGCGGCCGTCAACGGCGAACGACCCAGAGATCGATCCCGATCGTCGTCCTGGTCGCCGCCATCCTCCTATGCCTCGCCCAAGCGTCCGTTCGATCGCGCGCCGAACGTCCGCTGGTTGAGACGACACCCGCGTTGCGATCCGAAGGGAGTTCCTAGGAGACGTCGACACGTGGCCATTCCGACGATAGCTGCCCTCGACCGCCGGTTCTACTCCGACTACATCGACGAGCACGCTCGATTCGATGTCTGCATCCGTCGACATCTGCGTCCAGGCATGGACGTATTGGACGCAGGCGCCGGTCGGGGCATCAGGTACCCCTACGACTACGGCCGCATCGCGTCGCGCGTGGCCGGTGTTGATGTTGATCCCGCGGTCCTCGACAACGTGAATCTCACCGATGCGGCGGTCGCCGATCTCGCAGCTCTGCCCTACCCCAACGGCGCATTCGATCTCGTGTTCTCGAAGTACGTTTTCGAGCACCTCGAGTACCCGCTGCCCGTTCTCCGCGAACTGCGTCGGGTGATGCGCCCCGGAGCCCACCTGCTCGTGCATACGCCGAATCGATGGCACTACGTCGCGCTCTCAGCGCGGATCACTCCGCTCCGGTTCCACGTGTGGTTCAACGAACGTCGCGGACGAGTCGAAGCCGACACGTTCCCAACCTGCTATCGGGTCAACGACGTCCGTTCGATCCCGCGACTCGCCGCCAGGAGCGGGTTCCAAGTGGCTGATCTCGAGCAGATCGAGACGAAACCTGACTATCTCGCCTTCCACCCCATCCCGTACCTCGCCGGCATCGCGTACGAACGCCTCGTGAATCGCTCAGAGCGATTCGGGTGCATACGGGTGCAGTTGATCGTCGACCTCCGGGCCGTGTAGCTCGCGTCCGTCCGGGTGGGTCGAACGGCGGATGGCGCGTGGGCGGAAAGCGTAGGTAGGTTCGTTGCATCGAAAGGCTACGGATGCGAGCGACGGTGAGAGCATCCCCTGCCAGAGGCCCTTGGGGGTGCGAGCACGCGATCGCGGGGGTGATCATCCTCGCATCGCTGCTCGCCATCTCATCTGCCATACCGGCGCGGGCGTCATCGGAGCTGGGTCGGCCTGTCCGACACCGGTACCGCCTCGCTGAAGGGGTGACGCTCACCACGATCCGATATCCGCGCGCACCGAATGAGGTGCGGGTCCTGACCTTGACCCAGGGGCATGGCGCCGTTCCCGATGTGCTTCCCGCGGGAGCGAGATACCCGGCGTCAGCGCTGCCCTCGAGGCTGGCGTGGGAGGCGGGGGCACTTGCCGCGGTCAATGATGACTTCTCGGTGCAGGGCCGCCCCAAACATCTTTCGATGATCGATGGCGAGATATGGACGACCGGGATACAACCGCTCGGACCGGCATTCGCGTTCTCCGCCGGCGGGAACCGCGCGGCTATCGGAGAGCCGCATCCGGTCATCACGGTGCTGCCTGCCGGAGATGCATCGTTCGACGTCGACCGTTGGAACGCCAGCCCTCCTCGACGTGATCAGGTCGCGGCGTTCTCGCTCAGAGGCGGTTCCGTCGAGAAGCCTCCGGGGGAGTCCCCACCGCACGCCGATTCCCCTCGATGGTGCGCTGCACGGCTGATCCCGACGGGGCCCATCCGATGGGTCGGCGCGAAGCGTGACAGACTCGGGCGCCCTTTCGAGGTGGACGCGCAGCCTGAACCCTGTCCCAAGACGCCGATCGCGACGGGGGATGCCGCTGGCACGGTGGTGCTGGTCTCTCGCGCCCGGGCCGCCGGCCACACCGTCCTACCGCTGGAAGGCGGTCAACAGGTCCTTCTGCGTTGGCACATGCAGGGCTGGCCACGGACGGTCGACGTCATCGGCGGCACCCCGTTGCTCGTACGGAACGGGGTCAACGTAGCGCCTGGGTTCCACCCGGGAGACTCATACTTCTTCAACAACAATCCGCGGACCGCCGTCGGGATCACGGCCGGATGCCAAGATCCGCGTCGGTCAACGATCTGCCGGATGTTCATCGTGACCGTCGATGGCCGACAGTCTGGATGGTCGCGGGGGATGCGGTTCCCTGACCTCGCCCGCGTGATGCTTCGGCTTGGTGCTGACGACGCGGTCAATCTCGATGGCGGAGGCAGCACCGAAGCGTGGATCAAGGAACGCAGGGCCGCGTATTGCGAGCGGGGGGCCACCGTGGGTGGCTGCTTCGCCAACCGTATCTCTGACGGGAACGAACGCACCGCCGTCATGTCACTCGTCCTCCTCCCGCACCGTGACAACGGCGACCCTGGTTAGCTGGGAGCGACCACATCCAGGATGTCGGCGACCCCGTCAGACCCAGAGCGCGCTGTTCCGCGACCGCCTAGGCTCGAACCATGGCGGTGTGCCGGTCTTGCGGAGCGGAGAACCCGGACGGATATCGGTTCTGCAACGCGTGCGGGAAGGCATCCGACGAGGAGCCAGGCAGGGAGCAGCGCAAGACCGTGACCGTCCTGTTCTGCGATCTGACGGGCTCCACCGCACTCGGCGAATCCATCGACCCCGAGCGGCTCCGAGCGCTGCTCGCCCGCTACTTCGACCGGATGAGATCCATCGTCGAGCGACACGGCGGCAGCGTCGAGAAGTTCATCGGTGACGCCGTCATGGCTGTGTTCGGAGTTCCGACGGTGCATGAGGACGACGCGTTGCGCGCGGTTCGGTCCGCCGCCGAGATGCGGGACGCCTTGCCTGAACTCGGCTTGCAGGGCCGAATCGGTGTCATGACGGGCGAGGTGGTGACCGGGACCGAAGAACGGCTCGCAACCGGCGACGCGGTCAACGTGGCAGCTCGGTTGGAGGCCGCCGCACCACCAGGTGAGGTGCTCATCGGGCAGCCGACCTTCGTCCTCGTGGGGGACGCGGTCGAGGTCGAGGCGATCGACCCACTCGAACTGAAGGGGAAAGTCGAACCGGTGCCCGCGTTCCGACTCGTGCAGGTGCGAGATGCCCCGGAGCGTCGACACGATGCGCGATTCATCGGACGTGACCGCGAGCTCGCGCTCATCAGCGCCGTGTGGCAACGCGTTCACCTCGAACAAGCGTGCGAGCTGGTGACGATCGTCGGCGACGCCGGTGTCGGCAAGTCTCGGTTGGCCGTGGAGTTCCTGGCGTCGATCGACGCGTCCGTCGTCCATGGTCGATGCCTGCCATACGGCGATGGGATCACCTATTGGCCGGTCGCCCAGGTGCTGAAGCAGCTCGATGAGCTGCCGGCTGATGAGGCGGCCGCGGAAGTCATCCGTTCGCTGCTCGGCGAAGGCGTAGGCCCCACCTCGTCGGAGGAGATCGCGTGGGCGTTCCGCAAGGCCCTGGAGGGAGCCTCGAGGGACCGGCCGCTGGTGGTCGTCCTCGACGACATCCAGTGGGGCGAGGAAACGTTCCTGGACCTCATCGAACACGTCGCGCTGCTCTCGTCGGGCGCTTCGATCCTGTTGCTCTGCATGGCTCGACCTGAGCTTGTCGAGCGTCGCCCGACCTGGCCGGCAACGTTCAGACTCGAACCGTTGGATGATGATGATGTCGACCAGCTCGTCCCGGAGCACATCCCCGGGGAGCTCCGTCACAAGATCACTCGGGCGGCGGGGGGCAATCCCCTCTTCATCGCGGAGATGGTGGCGATGGCGGGCGAGGTCGGCGACAAGGTGGTCGTTCCCGCATCCCTGCGAGCACTGCTCGCCGCACGCCTGGATCAACTCGGCGAGGCCGAACGGAGCGTGCTCGAGCGAGGTGCGGTCGAAGGTGAGGTCTTTCATCGCGGCGCGGTTCAAGCGCTGACGCCTGCAGGAAGCCACGTGACCCCGCGCCTCGCCGCCCTCGTCCGCAAGGAACTGATCAGACCCGACAGCCCTCACCTGACCGGCGAGGACGCCTTCCGCTTCCGCCACCTCTTGATCCGAGATGCCGCCTACGAAGGCATGTCGAAAGCGACGCGCGCGGACCTTCACGCTCGCCTCGCCTCCTGGCTCGAGGCGCATGGCGCCGAACTCGCCGATCTCGATGAGCTGGTGGGCTATCACCTCGAGCAGGTCTGCCGCTACCACTCCGAGCTGGGGATGCCCGAAGACACCGCCCTGGCCGACGCCGCACGGCGGCGCCTCGCGGGAGGCGGGAATCGTGCCGCATCCCGTCAGGACTTCGGAGCTGCGGCGAACCTGTTCGAGCGAGCAGCCGCGCTCGTGCCTCCGGCCGAACTCGACCTCGTCCTCGAAACGTTGCTCGGCGAAGCGCTGTTCTGGGCCGGAAGGGGCGAAGACGCACTACAGCGGGCGGATACGCTCGCCGAGCGTGCCGTTGCGGACGGTGATCGTGTGGTTGAACTCTGCGCGAGGATCCAAGGCGGCATGTTCCGTGTGGACCTCGAGCCAGGGGGCGCGACCGAGCAGCTGTCCGCTCTCCTGGACGAAGCCATCCCGGTCTTCCAGGCCGCCGCCAACGACATCGCCCTCTATGTCGGGTATTCCGCGTACACGGAACTGTCGTTCAAGCGTGGTCGATTCGAGGCCGGGCTCGAGGCCTTCGAGCTCGCCGTGACCCACGCTCGGAAGGCCGGGCATGAGCCGCCCGGGGTCCAGGGACAACGTGCCTTCGTCGGCTTCGCAGGCACGATGCCCGCGGCAGAACTGCTGGCGTGGCTCGATGAGAGCGACACGAGGCCGGGGCAGGATCGCTTCCTGGATGCATACCGGGCGAACGCCCTCGCGATGGTCGGGCGTTCCGACGAGGCGCTCGATCCTCGCTGCGATGCGTAGGGAACTAGCGAGGCGTGGCGGGGGAGTCCTGCTCGCGAACATCACCGCGTTCGAGTCCGTTTGGGTCGAGCTGTGGGCCGGCGAACCTGAGGCAGCGGTCACGTTCGGCGAGGAAGGGTTCAGGTTGCACGAAGACCTGGGACAGCTGTCCTTCCAGTCGGCGGCCGCCGCTTACTTGGCCCGGGCGCTCTTCCTGCTCGATCGCCTCGATGACGCGGACGGCTGGGCTCGCCGCGCCGCGGAGCTCGGGGTGGGAGGCGAAGTCGAGACACAGATGGCCTGGCGGGGCGTGAGGGCCAAGGTGCTGGCGCGACATGGAGCATTCGCGGAGGCGGAGGGACTCGCTCGTGAGGCCGTCGCGATCGGCGATGAGACTGACGCGCTGAACGCACAGGGGGATGCGTATGCGGATCTTGCGGAGGTCCTCCTCTCGGCTGGAAGGACGGAGGAAGCGGCCTCGGCGTTCGAGCAAGCACTCGAACGCTTCGAGCGGAAGGGAAACCTCGCCTCGACCGAGCATCTCCGGGCGCGACTGACCCAAGAGGGAATCACCCTGGACGATTGAGGTGGGTAGTGCCGGGACCTATCCGGCGTCGGGCTGCAAGCGCTCCCAGAGATCCCACCGCTTGATGATCCGCATGCCGACACGTTCGTACAGCGCCGTCGCACCGGTCGGGTTCTCCGCGTCGACGTTCAGCATCACGCGTCCGAACCCGCGCTCGGCGAACATCGCGAACGAACGACGCAGCAGGGCGTCAGCGATCCCACGTCCGCGATGAGACTTCAGGACCCCGATCTCGCTGACCCAGCCGCGATCGCCATAGACCTGGGCCACCAACGCAGCCACCGGCTCGGCCCCGTCCCTCGCCAGAAGCCACATCGTCGGGTCGTAGTTCGGGCTCCCCGCGTAGTCGTCGGCCCACTCGTCGAACGGCTCCGGGTGGTAACCCCAGTCGTCGGCGAACGCCTCGATGAGCACAGCGTGCATCGCCGGAAGGTCCAGGTGTGGATCGACACCGACGATCTCGATCCCCTCAGGTGCGCGACCGGCGGGAACCGGTCCCTCGAGGTCGATGCCCATGTGCCAGAAGTGACGGACCAGGCGAAGCCCTCGCCCTTGGAGCATCGCCGCCGCGGCGCGGTCGCCGGCGTTGACCGACTGGCGGAACTTCGCGTCGGGAACCCCCGCCAGGAGTTGGCCGGCTCGCTCCTCGATCCGGTCCAGGAGGACGGGGCCGAGCCCCTGCCCTCGCTGGGCAGGATGCACCAGTCCCCAGGAGTCGACGACGTCAGGCCCGTCGCGCATGGCGTGCGCATAGCCCACGATCGTCCCGGCATCGTCGACCACGACCCACGCATCCGTGGCGAGATCGAATCCCGAGCGGTTCCAGGCACTTCCGATGAAGTCCGCGTCCAACACGACCTCGCCGACGTCGTCGATGTCGTCGGCGGCGAACACGGCCGCCACCGCCTCGAGATCGTGGTGGGCCGGCGCGCGGATCGCGTAGGGGTTAGGGAGGGTCATCCTCAAAGACTAGCTCCGCGTCCGCCACGCCTTGCCGTCGGGGTTGTCGGCGACGAAACTGGCCGCCGTGACGCGATCGAACGGAGGATGAGGCGGTGAACGTCCCGGAGACTAACTACACGAAGACGGCCGATGGGGTGCACGTCGCCTACCAGGTGTTCGGTGACGGTCCGATCGACATCCTGTTCGTCCTGGGGTGGGTTACCCACATCGAGCGGATGTGGGACGAGCCCAACTTCCGACGATTCTTCAATCGGCTCGCCTCGTTCTCGCGGGTGATGGTGTTCGACAAGCGAGGGGTCGGCTTCTCCGATCGCGTACCGGAGGAACGCCTGCCCTCGCTCGAGGTTCGGATGGACGACGCCCGGGCCGTCATGGATGCCGTGGGGTCCGAGCGCGTGGTGGTGATCGGCGTGTCGGAGGGCGGGCCCATGGCCATGCTGTTCGCCGCCACCTATCCCGAGCGCACGATCGGGCTCACCGTGTTCGGCACCAGCGCCTGTTGGAACAACGCGCCTGACTATCCGTACAGCGTGCCGAACGAAGACGAGGACCCGGAGGTCCTGGCGTTCCGCGACCGTCGCGAGCGGCTCTGGGGGACGAAGGAGCTCGCGAGCGAGTTTCTGGCGTTGTCGTTCGCCCCGGCGATGGCGGATGACGAGCCCACGGTTGCATGGCTCGCTGACTACATGCGGAACGCCGCGAGCCCAGGCGCCGTCAACGCCTTGGCGTCGATGAACCGTGCGATCGACGTCAGATCCGCCCTCGCGGCGATCCACGTCCCCACGCTGGTGCTCGCGCGAGATGGCGACCTCGACTACCCCGTCGCAGAGACGAGATGGCTCGCCGACCAGATCCGCGGCGCTCGATTCGTCTCGTTCCCCGGGGACGCGCACCTCTTCGTCATGGGACGACAGGAAGACCTCTTGGATGAGATCGAGGGGTTCGTGACCGAGGTTCGCACCGACGAGGCGGACCTGGATCGCGTGCTCGCGACGGTCATGTTCACCGACATCGTCGATTCGACTATCACAGCGGCAGAGCTCGGCGACAAGGGCTGGCGTGACCTCGTCGAGCGTCATCACGGGTTGGTGCGGGCGATGCTCGGCCGGTATCGCGGCACCGAGGTCGACACAGCCGGCGACGGGTTCTTCGCCACGTTCGACGGGCCGGCCAGAGGCGTTCGGTGCGCGCAAGCGATCTGCGAATCTGTGTCCGATTTCGGGATCGAGGTTCGCGCGGGCGTCCACACAGGCGAGGTGGAGTCGATCGACGGGAAGGTGGGCGGGATCGCCGTGAACGTCGGCGCGCGGATCGCGTCGCGCGCCGGTCCCTCGGAGGTGCTCGTGTCGCACACGGTGCAGGGCCTCGTCTCGGGATCCGGGATCCGCTTCGAGGATGCCGGCGAACACGAACTCAAAGGCGTTCCTCAACCCTGGCGGCTGTACCGGGTAGTCGGGTAGAGGGCACATCCGAGATCGTGCCTACACTTCGATCATGCAGCCACCGAGCGGCCTCGAGGACCTTCGGTCGCTACTTGAGGCCCCTGCTCCCGCCGTGTTGCTGACGTATCGCGCCGATGGCTCCGCCGACGTGTCGCCGGTGTGGTTCCGCGTCGCGGGTGAAGCGTTCGAAGTGGTGGTCGCCAAGAGCGACAGGAAGTACGGCCACCTGCAACGTGATCGCCGAGCCGTGCTGATGGTCTTCGAGGCGGTCCCGCCGTTCCGAGGCGTGAAGATCCGTGCCGAGGTCGAGCTGGATGACGCGGGGGTCGAGGAGGCTAGGCTAGCGATCTCGGCTCGCTACCTCGGAGGGGAGATGTCCGAGGACTTCGTCGCGGCGCGAGGACCGGGGATCGTCGTGCGCCTCCCGGCACCGGCCGCCAGCGTCTGGGACCTGGCCGGCATCCTTCCGGCGACCAGATGAAGGTCCTGGATCGGGTCAGGAGTCGCTTCCAGGCGCGGATGACGAGTCGTCGCGGCCGGGCGTTAGAGCGGGCGCTGGCGGAGAAGAAGCTCCGCGAGGGTCAGGACGGGAGTATCTGGCGTTCGGGGAAGGGCGGGGCCCACCATGACCGCTGACCGAGTCATCGGTTTCGTCGCGGCGCCGGCCCGAAGGCCGTCGCACGACGGTCCAGCCGTAGCGGGTCTCGACCCTAGGCACGGCGCAGGAAGAACAGGACGAGGGCCACCACGATGGCGATGACGATGATGGTGCCGACCAGTCCCATGTTCAGTGCTGCGATCATCTCGGATCCTTCCGTTCGTCTGATACCAAGGACCCTCCCCGGACCCGGCGTTCGCCAAACGTCGGTACTCCTGGAAGACCACCCCATCTGACTATGTGGCGTGAGCCACCGTGCTGCCGAGACAGCAGGGGAGCAAAGGGGATCCTGCCGTGGAGAAGGTCTTGGTCATCGACGACGAGTTCGACGTGCTGCTGTTGTGTCGCGTCAACCTGTCCCACGCCGGACTCCAGGTGCAGGAAGCGAAGTCCGGCAAGGCCGGTCTCGAGTCCGCGCTCGAGGACACCCCCGACGCGGTGGTGCTCGACCTGATGATGCCGGAGATGGACGGGTTCGAGGTGCTGAAGCGCCTCCGCGACGACGAGCGCACGAGTGCGATCCCGGTGGTCATCCTGTCGGCGCGGACCGGTGAGGCCGACCGTGCCCGCTGCGTCGCGCTCGGTGCGAACGACTACCTCACGAAGCCGTTCTTCCCCGACGAGCTGGTCGACCGGCTCGACGGGCTCATCGCGGCCAAACGCTAGCCCCGCGACTCACGCAGGATCTGCGCCGCGATGTCGGTCGCGCCCGCCTCGCCGTCGGGGCAATGTGCCCGGATGTCGAACCAGCCCTCAGGTCGATTCGGGTGCCAGATGAGCTCGACCGTTTCCCCGTGAGGACAGCGGAAGCCTTCGAGCGCCGCTTCGATGCGAAGCTTGTGTCGTCGTTTGCTCGGGTCGAGCATCGGATCACTCCTCACGGACCTCGGTGAGATGTGGCACAGTCATCGCCGTTCAGGAACCAGACGAGGAGGATGGGGTGCTCAGGAACACCACGCTTCGAGCGGGCCTCGCCGTGATCATGATGATCGGTGCGGTCACCGCGTGCACGAAAGAGCAGCGACAGGACATCGTGGATGACACGGTCGAGGTAGCCGCCAGGAACGTGGCGTCCGAGGGTGGAGCGCTCGAGTTCGAGAAGTCCGACATCGAGGTCGACGGAGACCTGGAATGCACCGCGAACGCAGATACCGGCGCACAGACGCTCGCGGTCACATGCACCGGTACCTCCACCGAGGGACAGAGCCTCACGATGGACGGCCAACTCACGGTCGCCGACGGCGAGATCGTGGACAGCAGCGGCTTCATCGGGAAGGCCGACGGCGACGAGGTCTTCAACGTGGACTGCGTGGGCGAGGCCTGCGACCTCGGAGCCTGACCAACGAGGTCAGGAGGGCCGGCGCGGAGCCCACCCTCCCGGATCGAGGTTGTCCGCGGCGTACGGGTGGTAGGGCTCCACCTCTTCAGGCATCTGCACGCTGCCGTCGGGCTTCATCGGACATCGCGGCGTGAGTGGTGCACCGGGCAACGCGGGGTAGAGCTCGCGAACGACCCGCGGAACGGCCGCGATCAGATCTGCGCCCAGGTCCACCAGGCCCGCCACGTCGGGTGGGTCCGTGAGTGGACGGGCCACCATCGCCCGGTTCCCGACGAACTCGACCACGCAGCCCTGCGCTCGACCGTGGAGGAGGGCGAGCATCCTCGCATCGAGGATGTCGTTGATGAATCGACGATCGGTCGTGCGCACCTCGAAGGCCCGGTTGAAGTCCTCCCACTCGAAATCGACGAGGCGGTCGGGGAAGTCGCGCAACGTCAGGACGTCGGTGACGCCGCTCAACACTCCGCGAGGAGCGACCGAACTGCGGACACATTCGGCACCGACGCGCATCACGGCGCACTCCCAGCGTTCCGTCACCGACCGCTTCTGGTTGGAGAGGATGGCCTCCCAACCGGCGCTCTCGACCTCCTCGCTCATCACCTGGCCCTCGGGATCGGACCCCTGCTGCTGTTCCCAGACGTTGAGGTCGAACGCGCGGAGCTCCGTGCCGGCCGTCGGTCCGCAGACGACGTTCCTGACGACGGCGCCGTCACCCCGGGCGCAGAGTTCGAAACTCAGCGAGGCGGTGTCATAGGGGTCGTCCGGCGTGTACCAGAGCCGGTGGCTCAGGCCGAGGTCGACCCACGCGTTCCCTCGTTCATCCATGTCCTCGACCCATCTTGGCGGTTGCGTTGTCCGGCGACACACCGATATGGTCGGTGTCAAGGCTTCCCCCCCGCAGTGATCTGCCCGAAGGAGCCCCAGGTTGGCCACGATCTCGAGACGTTCGTTCC
>Ga0190274_10001944_pt1 | contig 12127 bp, 16 predicted proteins | sample Popmic531T_FD_133002 | JGI IMG/M metagenome (GOLD analysis project Ga0190274, IMG submission 133002) | Populus adjacent soil microbial communities from riparian zone of Yellowstone River, Montana, USA - 531 T | ecosystem: Environmental > Terrestrial > Soil > Riparian zone | place: USA: Montana...
ACGACTCCTTCGCCAGCTCGGTCGAGCGCTTCGTCGAGCAGGCGGTCGAAGACCCCGACGTGCTGGCGATCAAGCACACCGTCTACCGCACCAGCGACGACTCGCCGCTGGTGCCATCGCTGATCCGCGCCTCCGAACGCGGCAAGCAGGCGGTCTGCATGGTCGAGCTGAAAGCGCGCTTCGACGAGGAGGCCAACATCCACTGGGCGAAGTCGCTGGAGGAGGCCGGCGTCCACGTGGTCTACGGGATCCCCGGCCTGAAGACCCACGTGAAGGCGATCGTGGTCGCCCGCCGCGAGGGCGAGCGGGTGCGCGAGTACGTCCACATCGGCACCGGCAACTACCACCCGAAGACGGCCCGTCTCTACACCGATTTCGGCCTCTTCACCGCCGACCCCGACGTCGGCGCCGACGTCGCCGAGATGTTCAACTTCCTCACCGGCTACGGCCGTCCCGCCGCCTACCGCAAGGTGCTGGTCTCGCCGACGACGATGCGGGACCGGATCGTCGAGGAGATCCTCAGCACCATCGCCGCTCACGAGGCGGGCGAAGAGGCGCGGATCGCCCTGAAGATGAACTCGCTGGTCGACGCCGGCTGCATCCAGGCGCTGTACGAGGCCTCCCGGGCGGGGGTGCGGGTGGACCTCAACGTGCGCGGGATCTGCTGCCTGCGGCCGGGAGTGGCGGGGATCTCGGAGAACATCCGCGTCGTCTCGATCGTCGGCCGCTTCCTCGAGCACTCGCGCGTCTACACCTTCCAGCGCGGGGCGGATACCCGGGTTCTGATGGGCTCCGCCGACCTGATGCCGCGCAACCTCGACAGCCGCGTCGAGCTGGTCGCCCCGGTCGAGGACCCGGAGCTGAAGGCGGAGATGCTCGACGTCCTCGAGCGCTGCTTCGCCGACAACGCCAACGCCTGGGAGCTCGACGCCGAGGGGCGCTGGGCTCGGACCGTCGCCCCCGAGGGCGAGCGCCGCAGCGTCCAGGAGGAGCTGCGCGGGCGCTACGCGGCCCGCGCCGCCGAACAGCTCGCCGCCGCTACGGGCTGAGGACGCGGGGGCGCCCCGCGCGCCACTAGGATGCGGCCCTTGGCCCGCTTCTCGCTCCTCCCGCGCGACCGCACCTTCTTCGACCTCTTCATCGAGGCCGGCAAGAACACCGTGGAGGCAGCCCGGCTGCTGGACCGGATGATGCACCAGTGGCCCGAGGAGGAAGGGCTTTCGCGCCAGATCGTCGAGGCGGAGCAGGAGGGCGACCGGATCACCCACGAGATCGTCAAACGGCTGAACTCGACCTTCGTGACGCCGATCGACCGCGAGGACATCTACGGCCTGGCGACGCAGATGGACGACATCGTCGATTTCACCGAGGAGGCCGCCGATTTCCTCGGCCTCTACAAGATCGAGGCGCCGATGGAGCAGGCGACGGCGCTGACCAAAGTGCTCGTCGCCTGCTGTGAGCAGCTGGCGATGGGCCTCGAGCATCTGCGCGACTTCAAGGACCTCGACAAGTACTGGATCGAGATCCACCGGCTCGAGAACGACGGCGATCGGATCTCCCGCGACGCCGTCGCCTCGCTCTTCTCCAACGGGATCGACCCGATGGTCGTGATTCGCTGGAAGGACATGTTCGCGGTGCTCGAGAACGCGATCGACGCGACCGAGACCGCCGCCCAAATTCTCGAGGGAATAGTCATCAAGAACTCGTGAGTTCGGACATCATCCTCTTCATCGTCGTCGGCACGGCGCTGGCGTTCGACTTCACCAACGGCTTCCACGACACGGCCAACGTGGTGGCGACCTCGATCTCGACCGGGGCGGCGCGGCCGCAGGTGGCGATCGGGATGGCCTCGCTGCTCAACTTCGCCGGCGCCTTCATCTCGATCTCGGTCGCCGCCACGGTCGCCAACGACGTCGTCAACGCCGACGTGATCACGCCGACGATCGTCTTCGCCGGCCTGATCGGGGCGATCGCCTGGAACCTGATCACCTGGTCCTTCGGCCTCCCGTCCAGCTCCTCCCATGCCTTGATCGGCGGCGTCGTCGGCTCGGCCGTCGCCGCGGTCGGGTTCGATGCCGTGATCGCCGAAGGCCTGGTCGGCAAGGTCCTGTTGCCGGCGGTGATCGCACCGGTGCTGGCTTTCGGCGTCGCCGGTCTCTCGATCGCCCTGGTCTACAGGGTGGTGGGCAAGCAGCGGCCGGGAACCGTGACCCGCGGCTTCAAATACGGCCAGGTCGCCTCCGGCGGCCTGCTGGCGCTGGCGCACGGCACCAACGACGCCCAGAAGACGATGGGAATCATCACCCTGGCGCTGATCGCCAACGGCAGCCTCGGCGCCGATGCCGACCCCCCGTTCTGGGTGATCGCCTCCTCGGCGGCGGCGATCGCCCTCGGCACCTACAGCGGCGGCTGGCGGATCATCAAAACCACCGGCACCCGGATCATCAAGATGGACGCCGCCCAGGGCTTCTCCTCGCAGGGGGCCGGCTCGGCGGTGATCCTCGCCTCGACCCACTTCGGCTTCCCGCTCTCGACCACGCACGTGATCAACGGCGGCATCATGGGAGCGGGAGCGGCGAAGCGGGTTTCGGCTGTCCGCTGGGGGGTCGCCGGCAACATCGTCACCGCCTGGCTGCTGACCCTGCCGGCCGCGGCGGCGATCGGCGCGCTCGCCTATGGCTTGACCCGGATCTTCGGCACCGGCGCCCTCGGGCCGGTGCTCGTCACCCTGGCCTCGCTCTCGCTGATCGTCGCGGTCTTCGCTCGCCGGGCCGAGCGCGGCGCCCCGGTCCCGGCCTCGAGCGGATGACGGCGACGATCGTCGAAGGCAGGGAGCTGCTGGAGACGGTGGTCGCTTCGGCGGTCGCCGGGGTCGGCGTCACCTTCGTCTTCTCGATCGCGATCTGGGGAGTGGCCCGGTTCGCCGACCTCAGCCGCAGCGAACGGCCGTTGGCGGCGGGCGCGGCCGCGCTCGTGGCCGGCCTCGCCCTGCTCGCGACCGTGGCCGCGGTCGTGGTCGGGATCCTCGCCATGACCAGCAAGTAGCCCGGCGTACACTGGATCCGTGCGCACCGCTCGCAACGTCGCCATCGTCATGGTCCTGGCCCTCGGCGTCGCCTTCGCCCCCGGCGGCGGCAACTTCGTCGACGCAGTCTTCATCGCCCTGACGATGGGCTTCCTGGCCGGGATCGCCTGGATGCTCTACACCCTCAGTCGCCAGAATCAGCTGACTCTGGCGACGCTGAGCGACGGCCGCCGAGCGATCTTCTACGCCGCCTTCGGGATGATCGCGCTGCTCGTCGCCGGTACCGACAAGCTCTTCGCCAGCGGCGGCGGCACCCTTGTCTGGATCCTCCTCCTCGGCGTCTCGGTTGCGGCGATCTGGCGGATCTGGGCCGAGGCGAATACCTACTGACGCGGTAGAGGCTTGACTGAATTGTGACGGCGCGCGCGCCACGCGTGCGCGTTCGCCTGTGACGGTTGGCCGGTGCCGCCAACGACCGTCAGCAGCGCAGGCCACAGGGAAGGTGGGACCGCGTCGATCGAGCTGGTCGCCGTGGTCCCGTTCCTGCTGCTGGCGGTCCTGGCGGCCGTCCAGATCGCCCTCATGGGCCAGGCGCTCTGGTCGGCGGGCGTGGCCGCGCGCGCCGGGGCGCGGGCGGCTCTGGTCGGAGGCGACGCGACGGCGGTGGCGCGCCGGGCGCTGCCGCCGTCGCTGCGCGGGGACGCGGAGGTGGAGAGCGCGGGCGAGGTCGCGGTCCGGGTGCCGGTCCCGCGCCTGTTCCCCGGCCTGCCGAAGGTGATGGTGGGCGCGAGGACCGATCTGGACTTCGGTGGGCCCTGACGTGTGTGGCCAAGCAGATCAAGGACGCAGGGAGCGAAGTGTGCTGCGCACACGAGCGACCGAGGACGCCGAGATGCGCAGGCCACGCACGTCAGGACAGGCTTCTGTCGAGCTGGTCGCGGCCCTGCCGGCGCTGCTGCTGGCGGCATTGGTCGCCCTGCAGCTGCTCGCCGCCGGCTACGCGATGACGCTTGCCGACGGCGCCGCCGAGGCCGGTGCGCTGGCGCTCGCCTCGGGTGGGTCGGCGGCCGACGCGGCCCGCGCGGCCCTGCCGGGGTGGGCGCGGGACGACGTCGCCATCACGGTCCGCGGCGGCACGGTCTCCGTGCGCCTGCACCCACCGTCGCCGCTGCGCTCGATCGGCGACCGCCTTGCCGTCACCAGCAGCGCCAACGCCAGGCCGGCGCGATGATCGCCGACCGGGCAGCGGACGCGCCGACCGTTCTCGCCACCCGGGTGGGGGAGGCGGAGGGCTCGCGGGGCGCAGCTGCCGCTCTTGCCTGCGCCGGTGCCAACGTCGACCTGGCGACGCTCTTCGTCGACGTGGGAGGGAGGGCGCCCCGTCCGACACTGCTGGCATCGGCCCCGGCCCGCGACCTGGAGGAGCGCCTGGCCGCGCACCTTCCCGAAGCGCGTGTGGCGGCCCGCGGGCAGGCCTGTCACCTGGCGCTGGCGGCCGATCCGGACGGTCTGGAAGCGGCCACGGCCGCGGTGACGGTGGCCCGCGGCGCCCTCGCGGTCCTCCATCTGCCCCCGGAGCTGCTGCAGCCGTTGCTGATCGAGCGCCTCGGGCCGGAGCCCTCCGGCGTCCTCCTGTGCGCCGACGTCGTTGCCGACCGGCCGCTGCTGGGCCTGCTGGTCCGCGATCTGCTGGATCGCGACCTCGCCGTCGCGGTGCTCAAGCGGCGGCTGAACTGGGTCGCCGAGCGCCGTGCCCTTTTCGGGTCCCTTGGCTCCGGCGCATCGGGCGGTCTGCCTCACAATTTTTGCCGAAACCTTTTGTCTTCTAAGCGTTACACTGATCTTCATGATGAGGAAGTCGAGACCACGGGAGTTGCGCAACCGGAGCGGAGAAATCATGTGGGATCGAGATCGTGGTGAAGGCCTTCAAGGCGCTCGCAACGGCGAGAAGCCTGCGGACGGACCGCGGTCACTCGATAGCCGTTTTTTCGTCACCGCAAACGAGCTCGCGAAAGCCTTTGCAGGCGCCCCGCGTATTGACTTCGAGCGTTTCCGAGAAGACGTCGACGCTTACGTCGATCCGACTCCTCGGGAATGGCCTATCTGAACGCGGCCTCGAAGAGCTGATCGAGATTGTCGACCTCGGCTAATACGGGTAGAGCGGTTCCGGCTGGGGTGCCGGCTGGGGGATGGGCTTGGCGATGCTCGCGGCGTGCCAGGTGCCGACGTCCTCGATCCCCTCGCCGTTTACGTCACCCGCCTTCGAGTCGCCGCTGAAGCTGTAGAGGGGGCGGCCCTTATAGGTGACCTGGGTCTTGCCTTCGGGGCGCTCGATGGTGCCCAGTCGCACCGGCCCCTTCGGCTTGACGCCCGCCGGCACGAGTAGAGGGCGCCAGATCGAGAGGCAGGAGCCGGTGCAGATGAACCTGCCGTTGGTCTCGGCACTGAGGCTGTAAAGGGTGCGGTTTTTCGTGGTGGTGAGGATCGTCTGGCCGAGGCCGGCATTCGGCGCCTGCTTGGCGACGCGCTTGGTCGCCTGGGTGGCGCTGGCCCCGGCCGCCGCGACCAGCGCCGCCAGGGCCACCGCGAGCAACGCCGCCAAGGCCACCGCGAGCAGGGCGACGAAGAACGAAGAACGGATGGATCTGGACGTCGCTGATCGCCTCACGGGGGGCTCCTCGGATCGACTCGGTCGAACGGTCTACGGCACGGGCTTGACAAAGGTTCGACCACGGAGCCCAAATTTGCGATTCCGCCACTTTTCGGCGCAGCGATTGTTCGCTTGAGCGCGCCACGGGTGCGCGCCCGGGCGGCAGGGTCGTCTCATGTCAAAGGGAGTGGGCACACCCCTACGGAAGGAGTCGGGCCAGGCCCTGATCCTGGCCCTCGGCGGCGTCTTCGCGATTCTCGCCGGGGCCCTGGCCCTGGTGGCGATCGCCGGCGCGGTGACGGGGAAGGGCAGGGCCCAGCGGGCAGCCGACCTGGCGGCGATCTCGGCCGCGCGTTCGATGCGCGACGACCTTCCCCGCCTACTCTCGCCGCCGACACTCCCCAGCGGCGTGCCGAATCCAGCCCATCTCGACAAGCTCGCCTACCTTGCGCGGGCGCGGATGGCCGCGACCGCGGCTGCCAGGGCCAATGAGGTCGCCCCGCGGTTCCTTCGCCTCGACTTTCCCGACCTGAGTTCGTTTGCGCCGGTGCGGGCGAAGGCGATCGTCGTCGCTCGGCTCGAGGTCGGCGGCAGCGGCGACCAGATTGAGGCGTCGGCCGTCGCCGAAGCCGCCGCTTCGGCAAGCCCGGCTGGGGGAATGCCGACGATGGCCAGCGGCGGTGGCTATCGCGGCCCGCTCGTCTACCGCAACGGCGAGGGGATGAGGCCAGACGTCGCCGCCGCCTTCGACCGCATGGCGAGCGCGGCCCGCGCCGCCGGCATCGCCATCCTGGTCGTCTCCGGCTTTCGCTCCGACGCCGAACAGGCGGCTCTCTTCGCGGCCCATCCGGACCCGCGCTGGGTGGCGCCGCCCGGCCACTCGCTCCACCGCTGCGCGACCGAGCTGGACCTCGGCCCCGACGCCGCCTACTCCTGGCTCGCCGCCAATGCCAGCCGCTTCGGCTTCGTCCAGAGATACGGCTGGGAGGCTTGGCACTACGGATTCGATGCCGGGCCGGCGCCGTGCTCTGAGGCCGGCGATGCCGTGCTGGAGGGTGGGGGAGAGGGAGCCGCGCCGGGCGGCATGACGCTGCCGGCGTTCGTCCCCTCGCGCTTCCGCGCCCCCCTGCTCACCGCCGCCTCGCACTGGAACGTCTCCGCCGCTCTGCTTGCCGCGCAGCTGATGGCGGAGTCCAATTTCAACCCCTTCGCGGTCTCGCCCGCAGGCGCCCAGGGGATAGCCCAGTTCATCCCCTCCACTGCTGCCTCCTATGGCCTCGGCGACCCCTTCGACCCGGTCGCCGCAATCGACGCCCAGGCGCACCTGATGTCGGACCTGATCCGCCAGCTCGGCTCCCCGGAATTGGCCCTGGCCGGCTACAACGCGGGTCCCGGCGCCGTCGAAGGCTGCCGATGCATTCCGCCCTACCCGGAGACCCAGGCCTACGTCACCCGCATCCTCGCCCTGCTCGGCGGCGCCGGAGCGCTGGCGCTGCCGACCTTCGAGGTTCGATTGGTGGCGTGAGCATCCCGTCCTCAGTCCTCCACGTAAAGCGAACGCCCAATCCCGAAGACCACGATCGGACAGCCGCCGCCGCTGCCGCCTTCCAGGCGCGGCAACAGCTTGCTCATATGCGTGGTGCTGCCGCCGTAGCTCGGACCGCGGCCCAGTTCGTCGAAGATCTCCTGCAGCTCGTCGCAGCGGGTGATGACGACGCCGACCTCGAGCGTGCGCAGTTCGAACAGCAGCCTGAAGTTGTTCAGGTCGCGGTCATAGAAGGGGTCCTTGTTGTTCCACTCGACCTCGATGCCGACCCCGTCCTTGAAGCAGTCGACCTTGTGGGTCGGGGATTCGTGCTCGATCCCGTCGACGAGGATCGAGGTCTCGAACTTCTTCTCCACCCAGCCGCGTGCATAGAAGGGGTTGTCGAGTCTGGCGGCGATTCCCGACTTGCGTCCTCCCGGGATCAGGATCTCGCTGCGCAGCAGCCGGAAGGCCGCAGCACCTCGATCAGGTCCTCCCACTCGGCCGGGTGGGCCTCGCGCAGGACCGCACAGGCATTGCGCCACTCGCGAACCTCATAGAGGTCTCGAACGTCTGCTGGGATCAGGTGCTGACTGGCCAAAGCGGGCAAAACGTAGCGCTGGGTGCGGATGAGGATGGCTTGACGCTCTGTGCATGGGGTAGGCCCCTAAGACACAGGCAACTATGGAGGCCCGCATGACCACTCCCTACACGCACAAGCGACTTACCGACGTCAAGGACTCGGCTCCCGAATTCGGGCTGGGCGACGACCAGGAAGCCCGCTTTGCCAAGGACGACCTCGATGCCGAGCAAACCGGCTTCAGTCATCACCGCCTCAGGCCGGGCAAGCGGCAGCCGTTCGGACATCGCCACGACGAGGCTGAGGAGGTCTACGTGGTGCTTGGAGGCGACGGCCGGCTCAAGCTCGACGACGAGGTGATCGAGGTCGGGACGCTCGACGCCATTCGTGTCGCCCCGGGGGTGACCCGAGCGTTCGAGGCGGGGCCGGGTGGCATCGAGGTGCTCGTCTTCGGCCCCCGCCACGACGGCGACGGCGAGGTGATCCAGGGCTGGTGGAGCGAGTGACGGTCCCCTCCCGCTCTCGGGCGAAGGATCAGGCTTCGCGCCAGACCAGCCAGTAGCGCTCGAGGCGGCGGTTGAAGGCCTTTGGCTTCTCGGCGTAGAGCCGGCTGCCGATCTCCAGCGCGCGGGCGAGCAGTTCCGCCTGGCGGTGACCGATCGGTGCCGCGAGCGCCTTGCGATCGCCGACCCCTGCCCGGCCGGCGAGATCCTCCACCAGCATGGCCAGATCGTGGTGATCGCCGAGCAGATCGGCCAGCTCGTGTGCCTGGTCGGCGGTCTCCCCGAGCAGCGCCGGCCAGGCCTCCCGCACGATCCGCAGCTGGTACCAGAGGTCCTTGGCGCGCTTGCGCCATTGGTGGACGTTCTCGGCGCTGGGATCGGCCAAGGTGCGCCTCATCGCCCGCCGCCCCTGCCGGTAACACCTCGCAAGGCCCGGACCGACGAGGCTCCAGGAGTCGGTCTTCAGGGGCCAGGTCGCGATTTGCGCGCGTCCCTGCTCAACCGCCTTCAGGGCTTTGCCGATCGGTGCCGCCGTCTCGCCTCGCGCAGCGATCGCCACCTCGTCTCGCTCGGCTTCTAGTGCGCTTTCCCAGCGCTCCGTGGCGTCGACGGGAAGGTCCTCGCCGAAGTGGCTTCGCAGTGCCGCCAGCGTCTCCAGCTTCGCCTCGGCATCGCGACTTCCGGAGAGCACGCGACCGGCGTCGCGATAGCGTCGGTTTTCGGCCCTGAAGAGGTCCTTGCCCAGCTCGTCGCGGGCCAGGCGCACGACGGCCCGGAGCTTCTTCAGATCTTTGCGCGCGCCGTGTATCGCCGGCCCCAGCTCCCCTTCGCCCGCGCCGGCCAGCGCGTCTCGTGCGGCCTCGGTCCTGCCCAGGGCGATCCGGCGCAGCCCCTTCGCGGCGCTCTCCTTCGTCTTCAGGCGATACGTGCGAGAAGACACTCCCAGAGCGTAGAGCCATGGCTGGCGCGGCTCCCGGAACCCATGACGACCGCCGGTCGGGATCGCCTAGACTGCCGCGCGATGGCACCGGTCGAGGTAAAGGGCGTCGAGGGGATGCAGTCGCTGCTCGGGCAGGAGATCGGCCCGAGCGAGTGGCGCACCGTCAGCCAGGCGGACATCGACGCCTTCGCCGAGCTCTCCGGCGACCACCAGTGGATCCACGTCGACGTCGAGCGGGCCAAGTCCGAGAGCCCCTTCGGCACCACGATCGCCCACGGCAACCTCACCCTCTCGCTGGTCGACGGCTTCCGTGGCGAACTGATCTCCTCCACCGGCTTCACCCTCGGCGTCAACTACGGCTGGAACAAGATCCGCTTCCCGGCCCCAGTGCCCGTCGATTCGAAGGTTCGCGGCCGCGCCGAGGTCGTCTCGATCGACGAGAAGGGCAGCGGCTGGTATGAGGTAGTGACCCGCTTCACCCTCGAGGTCGAGGGCAACGAGAAGCCGTGCTTCGTCGGTGACAGCGTCACCCGCGTGATGGCGCCTACTGACTGACGCCCGAGCGCCGCGAGTCCAGCTACCGCTGAGCCAAATCGACGACGGCTCGTTGCGCATCGGGCAGGGTTCGCACCGCCGCCGGTCCCATGACCCGCCGCCAAAATGGGGTCAAGGCGCCCTCGACGTAGATCGTGTTGGTGAGACGGCAGCCGCCGCCCTCGGTTGGCTCGACCAGGTGGCGGTGGCCCATGCGGGCGCCGGGCATGCGCGACTCGTCGGTGAAGAGACGGCCTGCCTCGAACTCGACGACGCGAAAGCGCAGGCGCAGGCCGGTGCCGAAGACGATCTTCGCCTCGGCGCCCAGGGCCAGCGGCCCGTCGAGGCGGGCGCGCTTGATCTCGGCGTTCCACTGCGGCCACGCCTCGGCGCTCGCGTAAGCCCTCTCCCAAACGACTGCCGGCGAAACGTCGGCCTCCAGCGTGCTCGTCGTCTCCCATCGACTCACCGGTCAAGCCCCTCCTCGAACAGGCCACGGCGTTCTTGGACCTGGATCGCGGTCCTCTCGAGCCCGGCGCCGAGCTCGAGAGGACCGGACCTGGCTACTTGACGGTGAGGGTCCCTTCCATGCCGGCTTCGCGATGTCCTGGCACGGTGCAGTAGAAGGTGTATTCGCCCGGTTTGAGGTCGATGACGGCCGAGTCGGAGCCTTCGGCGATCAGTTCGGTCTTGCCGATCGTCTTGCCGCTGGAGTCTTCGATCGCGACGTCATGGGTGAGGGGCTGCGGGTTGGTGAAGTCGACGGTGACCTTGCCGGTGGCGGCGGTGGCGCTGTCGCTGGTGTAGGCGAGGCCGCCACTGGGGTCGGCTTCGAAGTCGACGACGGCGGCGCTGCCGGCCGACTTGCCTTTGGCTTCACCCGACTTTTCGCCTCCGGCCGCCGCGCCGCTTTCAGTGGTGGTTTCGCTGCCTCCGGTGGTGGTGGAGTCGTCGTCGGAAGAGCTGCCGCAGGCGGCGAGCGCGAGCGCTGCGAGGACGATGGCGAATGCGAGTACGGTTTTCTTCATGGCGGTCCTTCCCGCTGGGGGACTGGCTAATTGCGCTGACTGTAACTCGGATACGACCCGTCCGCAGCCCGGGTTCAGCGCCCGTGGAACTCCGGCGTGCCGCCGCCGAAGAAGGCCTCGACGCCGTTGCGAAGGTCCTCGGTGGCCATGCTGTCGGCGATCCCGTGACGCTCCAGCTGCAGGTGCTCGGTGAGGCTGTTCTCGATGCTGACCCCGCAGAGCAGCTTTGCCATGCGCACGTAGTGCGGCGCCTTGGCGGCCAGCTTGCCGGCCTTCTCCCGCGCCGCGTCCAGCAGCTCCTCGGGTGCGACCACGGCGCCGACCAGGCCCTCCTCCAGTGCTTCGGCGGGGCTCATGTTCGGGTCCTCCAGCAGCAGTTCCAGGGCTCGGCTGGGGCCGACCACGCGCGGCAGGAAGTAGGTCATGCCGCCGTCCGGCGAGGCGCCGATGCGGCCGTAGGCGCAGGCGAAGAAGGACGCCTCGGAGGCGATCCGGGTGTCGCAGGCGAGCGCCAGCGAGAAGCCCGCGCCGGCGGCGGGGCCGTTGATCGCGGCGATCACCGGGTAGGGGATCCGCCGCAGGTCGACGATCGCGGCGTGCAGGGCCTCGGCTCCGCGGCGCACTTCGGAGGGCAGGTCGATCTCCTCAGAGGAGACCCCTTTCTGGAACCAGGTGACGTCGCCGCCGGCGCAGAACGCCTTGCCGGAGCCGGTCAGGATCAGGGCCCGCAGCGGCGCCCGGTCGGCGAGCCAGGCGAAGGCCACGGTCATCTCGCCGATCATCTCCGGGCTCATCGCATTGAAGGCGTCGGGGCGGTCGAGGGTGAGGGTGCCGACGTCCCCGTCGATCTCGATCTTCAGGGTGTTCAGCTCCGGTGGGCTCAGGGTCTGGCTCGTCATCTCGCTCTCCGTGTTGGCGTCCGTTTTCCGCAGCGTGGTTCCTTTTGCACGATATGCGTAACTAAGGAACCACGGAACGCAATTGGCCGGGTGGCCAGCAGCCTACCCTTAGGGCGATGACCGAAGCCGCCGAAAACGGCAGTCTCTCGCGGGCCGAGCGGCTCGCCCAGCAGCGCCGCTCGCTGCCCGACTCGCCCGGCGTCTACCTCTTCTACGGGCCGGGCGAGGAGCTGCTCTACGTCGGCAAGGCGCGCTCGATCCGCAAACGCGTCGCCAACCACTTCTCCGCCGGGGGCTCGCGCATGACCGCCCGCGTCGACCGCATCGACACCCTCGTCACCGCCACCGAGGCGGAGGCGCTGCTGGCCGAGCAGAGCTTCATCAAGCGCCACCGGCCGCACTTCAACATCCGCCTGCGCGACGACAAGTCCTACCCCTACGTC
>Ga0190274_10001945_pt1 | contig 12126 bp, 7 predicted proteins | sample Popmic531T_FD_133002 | JGI IMG/M metagenome (GOLD analysis project Ga0190274, IMG submission 133002) | Populus adjacent soil microbial communities from riparian zone of Yellowstone River, Montana, USA - 531 T | ecosystem: Environmental > Terrestrial > Soil > Riparian zone | place: USA: Montana...
GGTTGATGGCGCAGGTGCCAAGGGCACTGCCGGGGGGATGACGCCGCCTGTATTGTGCGAAAGCCGTTGCAACGACCAAACGATCGATTTGAGGCATTAAGCCGTAGCGCTCCGCAGCCGGAATAAAAGCCATGGGCGGAATCAGCTTCCCGTCCTCATCCAGCATGCGCAAAAGCACTTCATAGTGCTCGCCAGCGTCCGGGCGGTCCTCTAGTGCCAAGATTTTCTGGGCGTATAGCACGAACCGATGTTCTTCCAGTGCCCTCTGTATTCGACCTACCCATCCCATCTCGCCATGACGCTGGGCAAGTCGTGTGTCGTCCGCCGCATAAATTTGTATACGATTGCGCCCCTTGTCCTTGGCAAGATAACAAGCCGCATCAGCTTTACGAAGAATATCGCCTAGTGTTTCCTTGGCATCGCTAAAGGTAACTAATCCTATACTTGCTCCAACTGTAAACACCCGCTCCTGCCAAACGAAACGGAACTCATGCACCGTCTGCCGTAACAACTCGGCCACGCGTAACGCAGTCCCCGATGCACAATTTTCCAGCAATAAACCAAATTCATCGCCTCCCAGACGGGCTAATGTATCGTTGCTGCGAAGGTCGGCATGCATTACGGTGGTCAGTTGCCGTAATAACTCGTCGCCAGCGATGTGACCACAGGTATCGTTGACGATTTTGAACTGATCGAGGTCGAGATAAAGCAACGTATGCTGCTTGTCTTCCTGTTGCGCGGTTTGTAGCGCATGCTCCAGGCGCCGCTCGAATTCCCGTCGGTTAATAAGGCCGGTCAATGCATCGTGGGACGCTTGGTAAGTCATCTCGGCCGCCATCTTTCGGGCATGGGTGACATCATGGAATACCAGCACTGCACCCATAATCTCACCGTGTTGGTCCCGTATCGGGGCAGCTGAATCTTCAATTGGAAAAGTTTTTCCGCTTCGCTGTATCAGCAGTGTATTCAGAGGCAAGCCCACGGTCTGCTTATTCTGGAGAACGAGTTCAACGGGGTTGGAAACAGTTTCATTGGTTTCGGAATTGACGATGTGAAATACATCCGGCAATTGAAGACCGTGCGCTTCCTGGGAAGTCCAGCCTGTCATCGTTTCGGCAACCGGATTTAGATAGGTCACGTTGCCGAAAATATCCGTCGTAATTACCGCATCGCCGATACAGCTCAGCGTCACCCGCAAACGCTCCTTCTCTTCAAAAAGCGCTTTTTCGGCAAGCTGACGTTCCTTGATGTCGCGGCGCAGTTCAGTCTGGATTTCCCTCGAGCGCACAAGTAGGGCACTGGGGCTTCCAAGAGCCAATGCTTTTGATGTGAGAGGCCATAACACGGCGGCAGTTGCAAGCGAAACAAAGGCAGTGATGGCTTTGACTACACCCTCAATCCAATAAATGGGCGTCCAGATTGTCACGATGCCCAGTACATGAGTAAATCCGCAGAGCATAATAAATAGACCGAACATGACGAACGCGGATTTAAAGGGCAAGTCGGTACGTCGCTTTACAAAGTATGCCAGCGCGAAGGGAATCGTGAAATACGACAAAGTGATGATGGCATCGGCGATCACATGTAGCCATAACACTTCTGGCAGCCATAGATAGCAATGCCCGTGGGGGATAAATCCCTCCGGATCGAAAAGAGCGCCCAATTGACTTAACATGTTTTTCCCATGCCTTTGTGAGAACCCCTACCGGTGTTCGGGTAAGAGACGAATAACGTCTTTCATCACAACCTGGAGGGACTCATTCCGCGCAATCTCCCCTCTCTTTTCAATAATCGACAGGCGATTGTGTCAGGTGGGCAAAAGAGGACATCGGCCTCCCCAAATCGTCAGGGAAAGACAACAGTCCAGGTCTTTTGATTGACCGATCACTGCTGCCGCGCGTGCCAAATCAGCGATGGACGAGGTTTTCCTGGATTTCAAAACAGATGCCGACAGGTAGATCTTGCATAGATCGAATTAATCTGCCGTTTGGTTGAAGGTAGATAGCGCACCAGCAGGATTCTCGATCTTTTCAACACATCCGGCCTGGCGGTCGACGTTCAGGGATCGGACGACGTTCAGGGATGAGATCTGGTCGCGATCGACCACACGTTCGCATGGAGGAGGCCGTAATAGCCATAAGGGCTACTAGGTGAACGTATATGGCGATTGTAGTTTGGAACGGCATGAGTTATTACATCATGCCGTTTTGCCTTTTAATAGCTGTATGATTTTACAGGGGCCATTAGCAAAGCGTCTTTTTCCGGGATCACTGCGCGCTATAATGGTTCGATAAGCCCCGCGGTTCTTGAACGTTAGCTTGCCCCTTGAGAAGGGGATCAAGGAAAAAATAGCACTGATTCACTTTGAGGCGCTAAAAAGACTCTGACTTTGCCGATTCCAAAGGCCAGAGCAGAAACTCGCGAAGCTGGATGACCTGTGGCGGGAATTTTTAGAAATTAGGCAGTGCAGCAAGCGTCAAGCGGTCCGGTTCGCCCTGGAAATATTTTTCGAGGCATCGCCTGAATATTTCGTTATCCTTCGCGGTCTGGGCGAACAGCGTCATCGACGAGCGAAACTTCCTATCATCGGGATAACCGAAAATATCCTCGACGGACTTGCCCTCCAGATCGGCAACAATGCGGGTGCACTCCCGCAAACGGGGTCCGAGGACAGGATGTGCCAGGTACGCCTTGGCCTCGTCACGGGAAGAGATGGCGAATTTTCGTGCCATCTCGCTCTGGCCGAGGCCCTTGATTTGGGGAAAGATGAACCACATCCAGTGACTTTCCTTGCGTCCCTGCCGCAGTTCGCGACAAACGGTTTCATACACGGCCTGCTGCGCATCGACGAAACGCCGAAGATTATAAGGATCGTCCATTTTTCACAATTTTGGGCGATGAAAGGTTAAATTATCAATTCCGCTGCCGTTACTCATTAAGCAGGGGAACGCGTTGTGTGAACGTATTGACGGTGGGATTGAACTCGATTCCGCCGGATGTGCATCCCTTCCGCCGCCCGGCAGTCCCGCTTGATTCACAGCACCTAAGAAGTATGCCGGCTCAGCGGTTGGGTTTTTCTCATCCCGTTCATAGTTTATAATAGTTCCCCTTCCACTTGGCACTTGGGACTCAGTACCCTCAGTACAATAGGCGGGCACGACTGGAGAGTCCCCGAGTTTCTTCCAACCATCCAACATCCGCTTTGATCCAATCGCTCCTGAGGAGACCGGATGCAACTGATAAAACATTTCCTGCTGTTGGGAAGGGCGTATTCCCGCAGCCCCTCCCAGGAACCGCATGACCTGGTCTGACTACCTCCCCGTCTGGCCGCTGGCGGTAAGCCCGGCACTATGGCTCGCGCTGACGCTTGTGGTCGCGGTGCTCGTCAGCGAATTGATGGTGCGGCACCTGCGGTGGCCCCGCATTGTCGGCTATGTCGGCATCGGGATATTGCTGGGCCCCGGCGGGCTGAGCCTGATACCCGAGCTGCCGGCGGCAGAATGGCGTCTGGTCGTGGATTTGGCGCTGGGGATTCTTTTGTTCGAGCTGGGCAATCGGGTGAATCTGCGCTGGCTCAAGGCTAATCCCTGGATTGCGGCCACCAGCCTCCTGGAAGCAACCGTGACATTTGCCGCCGTTTTCGCGCTGTTAGTATCGTTCGGTTTCACCGGCGCCGCTGCCGCGGTAGTCGCCACCATTGTCATCGCCACGTCCCCCGCTATCGTGGTTCGCATGGTGACCGAATCACGCGCGCAGGGGCAGGTGACCGACCGGCTGATGCTCATGACCGCTCTCAATTGCATCTATGCAGTCATATTCCATAAACTTGCCGTCGCCGTCATGCATGGCGAAACTGGCGCCGAATTTATCCATACCGTATTGCCTCCTCTCTATCTCCTTGGAGGCTCCGCCCTGCTGGCATGGCTGTTCGGCATTACCTTCGAGCGCATCCATCACTACCTGGGGCGACACGAGGAGACGTTCTCCTTCGTCCTGTTCGGCATGATCGCTTTCGCAACCATCATGGCCTCGACGCTCAAGCTTAGCCCAATCCTTGTTTTGCTGGCCGCCGGCCTCATCACCCGCTACCGCCGTCAGCGCTCGCGTGCTTTCCCCCCCCACTTTGGCTCGGCCGGGGCTGTCCTCGTGGTGCTCATGTTCATCGCCACTGGCCTTGCGGCGGACCTCGCGGGCTTGCGCGACAATTTCCTGCTGGTATTACTGCTAATCGCCGTGCGCGCGGCGGCCAAGCTCCTGGCAGTGCTTGCTCTGGCAAATAATAGCGGCATCGGCTTGCGCCAGGCTATTTCACTGGGCGTGGCGCTGACGCCCATGTCCAGTGTCGCGCTTTTGCTCACGCTTGATACGGGAACCGTTTTCCCGGGTTTTGCTTCCGGACTTGGCCTGGCGCTCATGAGCTGCATTGTCATCCTTGAGCTTGTCAGCCCGTTCCTCGTGCAAGCTGCCCTGCGAAAAGCAGGCGAGACATCGGAGAGGAGAACATGAGCCTGATGCCGTTCGCATCCTCGCGCCCCCTGACACTGGGGGTGGAACTTGAGTTGCAGCTGCTCAGCTGTAACGATTACAACCTGGTTTCGTCTGCGCCCGATATCCTCCGGCGGCTGGCCAAATCCTCCCACCCGGGGGAAATAAAACCGGAGATGACCCGCAGCATGATCGAAATCAATACCTCGGTGCAGTACGAATATGCCGTGCTGGTTGAGGAGCTGCATGCCCTGCGCGAGGTCGTCACCGAGGCTGGGCGCTTTCTCGACGTCGCGATCGCCGGGGGCGGCACCCATCCGTTCCAGCACTGGAGCGAACAGAAGATTTTCGACGCGCCGCGCTTCCATTACCTGTCGGAGCTATACGGGTATCTGGCGAAACAGTTCACCATCTTCGGCCAGCACGTCCATATCGGCTGCCCGGGCCCGGATGAGGCGCTGCACCTGATGCACATGCTGTCGCGTTACATTCCACATTTCATCGCCCTGTCGGCCAGCTCTCCCTTTGTGCAGGGACACGATACCGGCTTTGCCTCCGCACGCCTGAATTCGGTGTTTTCCTTCCCTCTTAGTGGACGGGCTCCGTTCGTGCTACGGTGGGACGAGTTCGAGCAATTTTTCTCGAAAATGACCGGCACCGGCGTGGTGGAATCGATGAAGGATTTTTACTGGGATATTCGTCCAAAACCGGAATTCGGCACGATTGAAGTCAGGGTGTGCGATACCCCGCTCACGGTGGAGATCGCAGCGGCGATCGCCTGCTACATCCAGTCAATGTCGCGCTACATCATGGTGGAACAGCGCACCGCGCCGGAAGAGGACGATTACCTCGTCTATACGTTCAATCGTTTCCAGGCTTGCCGGTTCGGACTCGACGGCGTCTTCGTCGACCCGCGCACGCATGAGCGGCGCAGCATCCGCGAGGATATCAACCACATGCTGGCGCGTATCGGCGATCACGCACGCGAGTTGCATGCGACCGAAGCGCTGGAGCGCATCCGCGAAATACTCATAGTCGGCAACGGCACCAGCTGGTTGCGCCAAACCTATGCCCGCGAGCACAATCTCGGCGATGTAATGCAATTGCAAGCCGAATTGTGGATGGGTAATTGAGGGCATTGCCTTCGCCTGCCCCCACAAATGCCCCGCCCGCTACGGATTGGCCTGTCGCCACGCATTCTGCATAACCCGCCGCCGGAACTCGGCTTTCGCAACAAGACCCTGCAATACCTCGAGCAGACTGTTGCCCACTGGATCATGCGGCGCGGCGCGCTGGCATTCATGCTGCCGGCAATAGAAACCGGGGGCGTGGAGCGCTCGAAGGTGCGCATCAGCGACTATGTGCGGGAAATTGATGGCCTGGTCCTGCAAGGTGGCGCGGATGTAAGCCCCATCTCCTATGGCGAAACGCCTGCCCGGCCAGAATGGACGGGCGACCGCGTCCGCGATCTGTATGAGATGGAGCTTTTCTGGGAGTGCGTGGTGCAGGGGAGGCCCGTGCTTGGCATATGCCGCGGGCTGCAACTGATCAACGTCGCGTTGGGGGGAAGTCTCTACCAGGATATCGTCACCGACAACCCCGATGCCATGGCGCATGTGGACGCCGATTTGTACGACCAGCACCGGCATACCGTACTGATCGAGGAAAACTCTCGCTTGGCGAAGCTATATGGAGACCAGCACCAGCACCTGGTCAACAGCATCCACCATCAGGCCATCAAGCGGCTCGGACGGGACTCGCTGGTCGAGGCTGTTTCGGCCAGCGACGGTATCATCGAGGCCATACGCATGCGCGGCGAATGCTATGTAACTGGATTTCAATGGCATCCCGAGTTCCACGGCCTGGGCAGCGAACTGCTCGACTCGGGGCCTATCCTGGACGATTTCCTGGCTGCCGCGGACAAGCAACGGAAGTAATGGATTTTCGATCCTCATATCATTATTCGATTTGCACCAGAAACACCAAAACACCGATGAGGTGCGCAATGGTATCTTCACTGTCTCGCGTCGGAATGCCTACCGCTCTCTCCAGCGCCACACCGAGACCTTATGCTTCTGGTTGCGCTTGGCTTGCTGAGGTTGCTCGTTCCTTGGAAGATAGCATGAGCATAAAGTAAAAGAGCGCCGCAAAATGTATCCGGCGCTCTTACTTTTCCAAGCAACCTGGTCAATCCTGCACGATCAGGCTATCCCACTTCTTCTACCACGGCGCCGGATAATCGCACCCATCAGCCCTAAGCCCGCCAACAGCATGGCGTAAGATTCGGGCTCAGGCACTACCGCGACTCCACTCGTGGAGAGACCGAATGAAACCCCGAGCGACCCAGTCCCAGCCTCGCTTGCTACGATACCGAATACAAGATTTCCTTCTCGAAATGTTGCTGAATCTCCAAAAGTACCAAGCGAGAATGAGACGTTGGAATTGGAGTTCGAGTTTCCACCGCTTGCAAAATTACTGAAAGTCGCATTTCCGCTCACTGAAGCGCTATCAAAAGGGCAACAAAAATCGTCCCTTGTTCCCGTCAAGCTCATTGTGTAGGGAACGCTTACCGTTAACACGCCAGGCCCATCAAAAGCGAAATCCACAGTCCGACTTCCTGAAGAGTTCGCAAAACTGTCTGTTCCCATCGCCTCGGCCGTTCCAGAAAAGATCTCTGAGGAAGAAAAACCCTTGCCGGCGGATGTCCCCGCACTAGTTTCCGTCTGGGCAGTGCTGGTCCAGTCATTCCTCGTCGCCCCATTGCTCTCGCTTCCTTGCGGGTAAGAACTAGACGAGTCCAGTGTGGTCTTGTAGTTTGAAAACGCGACCGTTGGCACGGTGCCTCCTACACCGCTTACGGAGAGTTCCAGGTGGCTCCAATCAAAATTAGCAGTCGCGCTCGTCGGGATGGGGTCATCCAGGGCAAATGCCGTATGGCTTAAGGAAATCCCTATCGAACCTAAGATTATTATCAGACCCTGTCTGAATTTGTTCATGCAAACCTCCGCTGTCGGTATTGTTATCTCAGCACATGCTGAGGCATAAACACTAGCGGAGCATTACGGTGATTTCTGCCTTTGGCCGCACGGTCAACAAAGGGATGTATTGGATATACTGGAGGGTTTTGCCGATGAGCTCTTTCTTCTTCCCAGCCGAGAACTCGTTTCGCTGTTGGCTAGGGAATTATCAGCTTACGCACTTAATGAATGAGAGCAATAGTCTCATGGTGCCATCCGTAGGGAACGCGGAGAATTGATTGAGGCCGGCAAGCCATTTGGTTTTTGTCTGGTCAACAGTAACCACGATCGTGGGGAATCCACCTGCGCGCAGCGCCAGCTAAGAAAGCCCGTAAAACGTTCCTAATCCTGCTGGGCCTGCTCCGCAATGAATGCCTTGACCACGTCCACATCCGCGTTCATCACCACATAGCGTTGCGGCAAGTCTTCGATATTCTCATACCCAGCGGGGCGGTCCGGTTCCTTGCCGATCGCCTCGACAATGCTCTCCGAAAATTTCACCGGCAGGGCGGTTTCGAGGCAGACCAGCGGCACGCCGGCTTCACGATACTCCAGCCCTACTTTCAATCCGTCCGCCGTATGCGGATCGATTAGCAGGCCATATTTCTCGTGCACTTCGCGTATCGTATCGATCCGGGCCGAATGGCTGCTGGTTCCGGATACCATGCCGAAATCGCGTATTTTTTCCCACAAGGGGGTTCCGGCAAGGTCGAATGCGCCCCCCGCGTCTACCACTCCCCATAATTCCTTCACCTTTGCAGCGTCCCGCCCGGTAAGATCGAAAATGAAGCGCTCGAAGTTGGACGCTTTCGAAATATCCATCGAGGGACTGCTGGTTTGCAATGTCTCCGCTGTCTCGCGCGGGCGATAGCACCCGGTCCTGAAGAACTCATCCAGCACATCGTTTTCGTTGGTAGCAAGAATCAGCTTCCTGATTGGCAGTCCCATCATGCGCGCCACATGTCCCGCGCATATATTGCCGAAATTGCCCGACGGCACGGAAAAGGACACCTCCTCCTCGTTCGAACGTGTCGCGGCAAAGTAACCCTTGAAGTAATAGACGATCTGCGCCGCGATCCGGGCCCAGTTGATGGAGTTGACGGTGCCGATCCGATACTTCTGCTTGAACACCATATCATTGCTGACAGCCTTGACGATGTCCTGGCAGTCGTCGAATACCCCGCGAATGGCGATATTGAAAATGTTCGGGTCCTGAAGCGAGAACATTTGTGCGGTCTGGAACGGACTCATCTTGCCCTGAGGGGACAGCATGAACACACGAATGCTGCGCTTGCCGCGCATGGCGTATTCCGCGCTTGGACCCGTATCGCCCGAGGTTGCGCCGAGGATGTTCAGGTGCTCTCCGGTTTTTTCCAGTGCATATTCAAACAGGTTGCCCAGCAATTGCATGGCAATATCCTTGAACGCCAGCGTGGGGCCATGCGACAACCCCAGGATATGCAACCCCGGTTCCAGGGTTTTGAGCGGCGTGATGGCGTCGCTTTGAAAAGAATCCGCGCTATAGGTGCGCGTGACGATGTTGCGCAGGTCGCCTGCGGGAATATCGTCGGCAAACCGCGAAATGAGCTCGAAGGCAAGTTCCGCGTAACTCAGGCCGCGCCATCGGGATAGTTCGTCCGCATCGATTTTTGGATAGGTTTCGGGCATGGCAAGCCCGCCATCGGGTGCGAGCCCGGCCAGGAGGATTTGGGAAAACTTCTTTGGCGGCATTCCGCCGCGAGTGGAAATGTAGCGCATGGGTTCGGCACCAGGGAATACGGAAGTTAGTGATGAAGGCTCTGACCAGAAATAAAAATTGTCTGCCAGCGGTAACGCTCCCGCTTAGGACCCTCGTTGCAGGAGCTTATTGAACGCCGCTTTCGCAGCCGCGGGAAATTCGGCGACGCAGCGAAGCGTCTTTCGCCGGGGTCGATCTCATTTGCCGCCCAACTGTTCCATTCGGATGCGGGTTATCTTGCCGGTCATCGTCGGCAGCTTCTTGATCCTGGCAATGGCCGTGTTAATGTTTTTTTCGAGCGCGCGGTGGGTGAGCATGATGATATCGACCTGTTCTTCGCCTTCGCTTGGCTCTTTCTGTACCATGGCCTCGATGGAGATGCCCAGGTCGGCGAGGACGCGGGCGATATCGGCCAGCGCCCCCGGCTTGTCCAGCACCCGCAGCCTGAGGTAATAGGAAGTCTCCACTTCCTCCATCGGCAGGATCGGCGTATCCGACAGCAGGTCGGGCTGGAACGCGAGATGGGGAACGCGATGCTTGGGGTCCGCGGTATGCATACGCGTTACATCCACGAGGTCCGCGACCACCGCACTGCCAGTCGGCTCCGCCCCCGCACCCGCGCCATAATAAAGCGTCGCGCCGACAGCATCACCCTTTACCACCACTGCATTCATCACACCCTCGACATTGGCGATCAGCCGCCGCGTTGGAATGAGCGTGGGATGAACGCGCAGTTCGATCCCGTTCGGCGTGCGCCGAGTAAGGCCGAGCAGCTTGATGCGATAACCCAGCTCCTCGGCGTAGCGGATATCTTCGCGCGTCAGCTTTGCGATGCCTTCGGTATAGACCTTCTCGAACTGCATGGGAATGCCAAAGGCAATTGATGCCATGATGGTGAGCTTGTGTGCGGCGTCGATGCCCTCGATGTCGAAGGTTGGATCGGCCTCCGCATAGCCCAGCTTCTGCGCCTGCTTGAGGGCAGTATCGAACGTCAGCCCTTTGTCGCGCATTTCGGACAAAATGAAATTGCTGGTGCCGTTGATGATCCCGGCAATCCATTCGATGCGGTTGGCTGTCAATCCCTCGCGCAACGCCTTGATGATGGGAATGCCGCCCGCGACCGCGGCCTCGAACGCGACCATGACACCCTTTTTCTGAGCTGCGGCGAAGATTTCGGTGCCGTGCGAGGCAAGCAGAGCCTTATTGGCGGTAATGACATGCTTGCCATTGTCGATGGCCTTCAGTATCAGCTCTTTGGCAACGGTATAGCCGCCGATCAGTTCGACAACGATATCGATATCCGGATCCGATACAACTTCATTGGCATCAGCGGTGACGATCACCCCTTCCCCAGCAAGCTGCCGCGCCTTCTCCAGGTCGCGATCAGCAATCATGCGGACGACAATGCCTCTGCCTGCGCGCCGCGTGATTTCTTCCTGGTTGCGTTCGAGCACCGCATACGTACCGCCGCCGACGGTGCCTACGCCTACTAATCCTACGTTGATGGGTTTCATAGCGTGATTGATATTGTTATTTGGATAAATTGATCGTTCAGCGGGGAGACAGCATTTTTATTTCCCTCCGCCGTGCTTCTTTCAACTCCGACTGCGTGATCCCCTCAGGTTGCTCTGCCGGGGCTGGCCCCGTGACGCTTGCGGTACCGCCCCAGAAAATCTCCGACGCGGCCCAGCGCTTCGGTCAGGTCATCGCTGTTAGGCAGAAAGACGACGCGAAAATGATCCGGCTGCGGCCAGTTGAAACCGCTACCCTGCACCACCAGCACCTTTTCTTCCAGCAGGAGATCCAGCACGAATTGCTCATCGTCCTCGATCGGGTACATTTTCGGATCGAGGCAAGGAAATAAATACATCGCCGCTTTCGGCTTGACGCAGGTTACGCCAGGGATGTCCGTCAGCAGAGTCCAGGCGAGATCCCGCTGCCGCATGAGCCGCCCCGTCGGCAGGACCAGGTCGTCAATGCTCTGGTAGCCACCCAATGCCGTCTGGATGCCGAATTGCGAGGGGACATTTGCGCACAGGCGCATCGAAGCCAGCATGGTCAGTCCCGCGATGTAGTCGCGGGCATATTGCTTCGTTCCTGAAACCACTGCCCACCCGGAACGGAAGCCCGCGGCGCGATAGTTCTTCGACAAGCCGTTCAGGGTGACAAACAGCACGTCGTCCGCCAGCGCGGCGATCGATGTGTGCTCAGCGCCCTCATACAACACTTTGTCATAAATCTCGTCCGCATAAACGATGAGCTGATGCTGGCGGGCGATCTCGATGATTTCGAGCAGCATCTCATCGGGGTATAGCGCTCCGGTGGGATTATTCGGGTTGATGATGACGATGGCGCGCGTGTTGGAATTGACCTTGGAACGGATGTCGTCCAGGTCGGGCAGCCAGCCGGACTGCTCATCGCACACGTAGTGCCGGGCTGTCCCGCCCGCGAGCACGACCGCCGCGGTCCAGAGCGGATAGTCGGGGGAAGGCACCAGCACCTCGTCGCCGGTATTCAGAAGCGCCTGCATCGCCATCACGATCAGCTCAGAAACGCCGTTGCCGATGTAAATGTCCTCCATCCGAACATCCTTGATGCGCTTCTGCTGCGTGTAGTGCATGATCGCCTTGCGCGCCGCGAACAGGCCCTTGGAATCGCAATAACCGGAGGCAGCGGAAAGGTTGTGGATCACATCCTGCAGGATTTCCTCGGGAGCATCGAAACCGAACGATGCGGGATTGCCTATATTCAGCTTGATGATGTGCTGGCCTTCCTCTTCCATCTCCCGCGCACGGTCGAGCACCGGCCCCCGGATGTCATAACAGACATTTGCCAGCTTGCTGGATTTCAGGATGGGCCGCATGGATGGAAAAACGTAATCGGAAA
>Ga0190274_10001946_pt1 | contig 12122 bp, 12 predicted proteins | sample Popmic531T_FD_133002 | JGI IMG/M metagenome (GOLD analysis project Ga0190274, IMG submission 133002) | Populus adjacent soil microbial communities from riparian zone of Yellowstone River, Montana, USA - 531 T | ecosystem: Environmental > Terrestrial > Soil > Riparian zone | place: USA: Montana...
AGGCCCTGAGTACGAATGGTATTGAAAAGAACCAAACCAAGATTGGTGTCGCACAGCTAGTAAGCAATTTCGGCGCGAACACGATTAACGAATTGCGTCTGCAATACGCAAAGGAAGACCGGCCCCGTTTCTCAAACTCTGAAACGCCACAGATCTTCACCGGATTCGGCACCTATGGCGCGACCGCGTTCTTGCCGACCACTCAATACGACACGCGCTATCAGGTGGCAGACTCGTTGACTCACATAACCGGGAATCACACTCTGAAGAGCGGTGTCGAATACAGTCGTCTCTTTGCCAGCCAGAAATTCGGCTTCAACCAGTTCGGCGCATACTCGCTGAGCATCGGTAGTACGCCTACGAACATATCCGATACTCTTCAGAGATTGGCAAATGCGGTTGTTCCCGGCACCACCGCCATCCTGGGGCGGTTTGATGATACGCGCGCTCGCTACAATCGCCAGATCGGCAACCTTCTGGCCTCGTTCAGGGTGGAGGAGCTAGCCTTCTTCGCTCAGGATTCGTGGCGCATTACTCCGAAGCTTTCGATCAACTACGGACTTCGTGCGGAACAGCAGTACAACCCAACGCCTGAGACGAGTAACACTCAAATCGTCAACATCGTGAAGAATACGGTCTTCCCGATTCGCAACAAGGGTTATGACCCAACTGATATTCCTGATAGTGGTTGGCAATGGGGTCCCCGTGTCGGGTTTGCCTTCGATCCTGAGGGTAAAGGCAAGATGATCATTCGCGGCTTTGCCGGTCAATATTTTGCTCGTACCCCGTTGATAGTTCTTGCCGGAAGCGTAAACAATTATCGCACGCCGCCCGGAGACGTGAGCACCACTCTGCCGTTCACGGGATTTAACCAGGCCACCTTTGATACTTTCCTGGGCACTGCCGCAGGAACTGCCTACAAGACAATTACTGGTTGTAATCCAGCGGCAGCCACCGGCACTGACGCGAGAAATCGCTGTACGCCCAACTCCGTGTATCGACAGTTTGCGGTCATCGGAGTAAATCTGAATTCGTCTGGACTGAATGCCCTGCCGATCCTGACGCCGGAACAAATCTCCGGCATTGCCAGTGGATTGGGATTGAATCCGAATCCATTCGTCGGCGCTACGGTGACCGGCCATGCCGAAGACTTCAAGAACCCTCGTTCATTTCAGTGGGGGTTGGCGCTTGAACGCGAAATTGCCCAGGGGCTGGTGGTCGGTATTGACTACAGCAACGTTGTAACTGGTAACGTTCAACGCAATCGCGACTTAAATTTGCCCGCGCCTTTGACCGGGGCAGAGTATGTTGCGTTCTTGCAGGCCAATAACACGGCCGCGAACTTTACTACGATGCAAAACAATGGAACCATCAACGATATCCTGCGCTCAGGCCGCAGGTATGTAGCCATCAATAGTCCTGCCGGATTGGTTTTCCCCACCGGTTCTGTTTCCACCCGACCACGTCCCACTCAAGCCCAGCAGGGCTTCGCACTGGGTCCGGTGCAGGTACGTGAATCGAGTGCGAAGGGCTTCTATCGTGCGTTAACAGTCCGTGCCCGTTTGATTAGGAAAAGGGTGCAGCTCAACGCCTATTACACCTATTCGCAAACGAATTCGGACGACGACAACGAACGCGACGCAGGTGGCGTTGCCTTTGCTGATCCTTATGATTTGTCATCGGAATACGGCCCTGCCCGTCTTGATCGGAGAAGCCAGTTTACTGCTAGTCCGATCTTCTTCCTGCCCCACGGTTTTGAGGTGTCCGGCGCGCTAAGACTTCGTACCGGAACGCCGCTAAACGCCAATGCTAATGGAGATTTGAACGGGGACGGCGTGACCAACGACCGGCCTCTCTCGGCTCCCGGTGTGCCATACGGGAGAAACGGCTTCCGCAACTACGCCTTATATGACTTCGACTTGAGGGTGCAGAAGGGCTTCAAGTTTGGCGAGAATAAGCGGTTGATCTTCTCTACAGAGTTCTTCAACCTCTTTAACCGCATGAATATCATCTTCCCGAACCCGGGCACAAACACCACTACAGCTGCTGGACAGTTTTGCTCGGCGGCCAGCCAGGTCTGCGGACTTGGTGGCGTACCAACCAATGCTAACTTCCTGAAGACTCAAGACGCGGCTGGCAACTACATCAACAATGCAGCGCCTGGCAGCCAGGTGTTCCAGATGCAGTTAGGGGTTAGATTCCAGTTCTAACTTTCAACCTCTTTTAGTCCTTTCGGGCGTGCTCCAGGCAATGGGCACGCCCGAATTGTTGTAATCAGCACAATGTTCTGGCACGGGCCGCGTCAAATTTGCTACTATGGCCAAGCCTTCCGGGAAGGCCCCACCAAAGTTGGTTTCCCTCCATTCCGTCCCGACGTCAACAAAGCTTTTCATGAATAACCTTCAAGATTTGTCTGCAGACCCCTCTTTGGCCAGTCGCCAGGCGCTGGATCGAATGTTTATCGGAGCCTTTGATCTACTGCCGGACGCAGTGTTTCTATTTTCCAGCGACCGGCGGTTGGTTGGAGCAAACCCCGCAGGTGCGCGCCTGACTGGAGCGGATCCCCTACCTTTTCCAGGAGGCTGCCCTTCCCCTGACCATGAGCTAATTGGAAAATCCTGTTGTGAGATGTTTTGGTTTGTCGAAGGCGCGGATGGCTGTGTCGTGGATCGGGCCATGCAAACCGGCGATAAGGTTGAAGTTGAAATCCTGGCTGGAGTTGACGGTCAAAGTTCAATATCCATAATCGTCGAGCCACTCAAGTCGGAGGATCCGGGGATCGAGCCAGGCGCCCTGGTAATAGCCCGTGACATCTCGGACCTTCGACGCGCGGAAGCTGAAGCGATCGCTCACAAATCGTTTATCGCAAGTATTGCCGATCGCACTCCGGATGAAATTTATGCGCTGAATCCCGAAGGCCATATCACCTGGATGAACGAACGGGCGGAAGCCTACCGGCTGCTAATGACGAGTGGCGGCAATTTTCTGGACATAGTTTCCGAGGATTCTCGCGAGCTCGCGGCCGACAATCTGCGCCGCACCGTCGCCGGCAACGACACCGAATATGAAGTCCGGGTGATTCGCAGCGACGGCTCCATTCGTTATGCCGAAGCTCATACTTCTCCGCTCTGGAAGGATGGCGAAATCGATGGAGTCCTGGTTTTCCTGCGCGACGTTACCGAGCGAAAGCGTGAGCACGAATTAATGGCCCAGTCGGACAAACTACGCGCGGTTGGAGAGCTTGCAGCTGGCGTGGCCCACAACCTTAATAACTCATTGACCGTAATTCAGGGTCGGGCGCAACTCCTGTTACGAAACGCCACTGACGAGTCGTCCGCTAAGAGTTTGGAAATAATCACCAACGCGGTAGAGGACGGCACCAAAACGCTGAGGCGGATCCTTGAATTTGCGCGGCGTGACTCTGACAACGAGTTTGCCGCCGTTGAATTGGGATATCTCATTTCTTCGAGCGTCGATATTGCTCGGCCCAAGTGGCAAAGCAAGTCTCGCCGGATCGATGTCAGGGTTGAAGGAAATGCCTCTGTGTACGTTCTGGGTGAGCAGGCTGAGTTACGCGAAGTGGTCCTCAATCTCATTTTTAATGCCGTCGACGCGATGCCTGATGGTGGCATCATGGAAATAGGCGCTCGCGCTGAAATCGATACCGGCTGTTTCTGGGTTGCAGATACTGGTTGCGGCATGACGGCTGAAACGGCTTCACGAATCTTTGAGCCTTTCTTCACGACAAAAGGAAAACTCGGTAGCGGTCTCGGTCTTTCAGCCTCTCACGGTATTATCACGCGCCACCAGGGCGAGATTGTGGTGGTGAGCGAGCCTGGCGAGGGCACCCGCTTCGAAGTCAGGTTGCCGCTCTGCGATAAGAATTATCGGTTCGTCAAAAAGTCTGAAGCTGAGGAAGAAAAGCTTAGCGTGGTCTGACGCGATTGTAGTCCGCGGGATCGTTCCAACTTCAAGCAGCAGAGTCTCCGAAGCATACATGGCCGGGGTTGAATACCGTCCTGTTCCACGTTTGGTAATCGAGAACCGCCTTGATATCGCTCCAATCAGTCAAAATGCCCACCTTTCTTTCCTGGGAACACTCGTTGCTGTAGGTCTAATGTCACGAGAGTTCAATATCTGTCAGGTAGAAAAGGAGATGCTTCAATGGGGTTACCAAATAGAGATGAGTTGGAAGGAAAGTTTGATCAGGCAAAGGGTTCAGCCAAGGAAACCATTGGCCGGGTCGTGAACGACCGTGAACTAGAAGACGAGGGGCGCTCGGACAGAACGAGCGGCAAGGTTCAGGAAGGGTTCGGAGAGGCTCGCCGCAAAGTTGGTGAGGCGGTCGAAGATATCGGCGAAGCAATTAGCAAATAGATTCAACTGAGTTCTTTTCACCCCAGCCAACAGCAAGGGCTTACGACGCATCACTGGTCGTAAGCCCTCGTTGTTTGCGCATGATGGTTACTTGCGAACTACTCCGCTCGCACGTGCTCTGCACCGATTGCCTCAAGAAGTTCCTCGAGCTTCTTCACCTCTTCATCCGACTTTCCTTCCACTCCGAGCAAAATGCCTCCGCCTTTTAGTCCGGCTTCGTAAACCTTTGCACGGTATTCAGGAATTCCTGCGCCGATTAGCGCCCCGATAACTCCGCCGGTAGCCGCACCCGCCCCGGCTCCCGCCAGGGCCGCTGCGATGGGACCGGCAATAACAAGGTTAAGACCGGGCAGAAGAATCGTGCTGCCCACCGCCACGATCGCTGCTAAGACGGCGCCGACCACACCACCAAGCGCGCCACCGATACCCGCTCCATCCGCCGCGTGCGTTCGTGCTTGCAGCGCAAATTCCTTCGAATGAGTTGCGTCAGACATCATGACGCTTATGTCATCTCGGGTATATCCGCGTTTCAAGATTGCATCGACAGCGGCCTCCGCCGCCACTCGATTCTTAAGAAGTCCAGTCACTAGTTTTGGGTTCGCCATAAGATTCGCCCTCCTTCGATTCCAAGCCTGATCAATTGAATTTAAGCACTGGGGGGAGTTGTAAAGTGGGCAACATGTGTGCCGGCATCCACATGGCGGTTTTTCTTGAAATCGAAGTACAACACGACGGTTACCAAACACGAGCAAGCTTGTCTGTTCCGCTTCGATACGCGCTATTGAAGTACAGGTTTCAAAGCCCGCCAATCCAGAAAGCACCCGCAGCAGGGTTTGATCCGGATGTTAGCCCTCTCCGGAGTCTGTCGGAACAAGAAAGCCTGGTGCATCCTCTGTGGAACTCTGTGCCTCAGTGGTGGCTCTTTTAGGTATACCTCGACCACAGAGACACAGAGAAGGACAATTGGTAAGTTCTTGTGTACATTCGGATGGCAAATTACCTTCAATCCGACAGCGCAGACGAGCAGCCCATACGACCCAGTGAAGATCCTCCAAATTAGTTCAGCCCAATCGATGGGAGGTGGCGAGCGACACCTTGCGGATCTAGCAAACGGACTCGCCGGCCGCGGACATGAAGTGTATCTCGCTATCAGGCCCAACTCGCCCATCGTGGCGGAGCTGAAAAATGTGGGTAAAGAATGCGTAACTACTCTTCCTTTACGAAACTCCCTGGATGCAAGGAGTGCTCGCGAACTCTCGAAGTTAGTGCGCAAAAACCAGATTCAGATTGTGCACGCTCACATGGCCCGCGATTACCCTTTGGCAGCTTATGCTGTGCGTCAAAATAGAGAGGCGCGGTTAATCGTTACGCGACATGTTCTCTTTCCGTTAAGTCGACTGCATCGGATTACACTATCCGGCGGTGCGCGAATGATTGCAGTTTCCCAGGCAGTTGCATCTCAGCTCCGATCGGATCGGGTGGTGACACCCGAAAGGATCAGCGTAGTTCTCAATGGAATTGATACGACCAGATTTGAAGAAACCAGCCTGACATTTGATCGGGACCAGTTTCTTCGTGATTGGAGACTTCCCAACGACAGTCTGCTGGTGGGAACGGTCGGAGAGTTGACACCACTCAAAGGTCAAGCGGAGTTTCTTCACGCGGCCTCTCAGGTGATAACTCAATATCCAAATGTCTATTTCGTTATCGCCGGGATTGATCACTCGCCGGAAAACAAGAACCTTAAGGCTCTCGAACGTTTGATTGAGGAACTTAACCTGAGGGATCGCGTCAGGTTGGTGGGATGGATGGAAGATCTGGTCAACCTTTACTGCGCACTAGACGTTTTTGTTTCAGCGTCGCACACGGAATCCTTTGGTCTCGCAATCGCGGAGGCAATGGCGAGCAGTGCAGCTGTAGTGGCAACTGAAACCGAAGGAGCGCGCGAGATAATTCAGCCAGAAGAGACAGGCGTTTTGGTTCCCGTGCGAGACGTTGGAAAATTAGCGACGGGGATTCTGGCGTTATTGGGCAACAGTGATAGGAGGTGGCGTTTGGGTCAGGCGGCTCAGCGATCCGTTGCAGCGAAGTTTGGTCTTAAGCGGATGATTGATGAAACTGAAGAGGTATATCGCGAAGAGATTGGGAGAGATTTGTTGCCGAGTGTACCCAACAGCAGAACTTGAACGATGAGATCAGCTGGGCTGCCGGCCCTCACCAGGTATAGGCTTTCCCAGAACGCGCAACAATTCAGGTTTGTCCTTGATGAGCAGGTAAACAACGCTGCGTATGCGGCTAACGTCCGATTCAACCTGCCCGATTCGATTAGAGAGTGAACGATCAATTGAGTCGAGTCGAAGATGCACTTGCTCAAACTCGCCGTGCATCGTTGTTTCGAGGCGACTCAAATCATTCTTTGACGCCATTTTGGCGAGATCATCCTTCGTGGCCATATTAGAAAGATCTTCCTTGGTGGCCATTTGACTCTCGATGCGATCAACTCTCGTTTCAACGCGCGCTACCTGGTCCTTTACCTCTGCCAGGTCTTTCTTCGTTGCCACTTGTTCTTTGAATGCAGCAAGGTCGTCTTTCGTCACCATCTGGTCGCGCATAACCTCCACTTGGTCGCGCACAGTCTCAACGGTAGTGGCAATAAAGTTGATCAGGTTTTGGTCGTTTGCGCTCACGGAAGAGATCGTAGCACGCAACATCTGAATAACCTCCAGGCAATCAGTTGGTCCATGATTTCTGAAAAATGCAAGAACTAAAGCATGTCAATCTTTGCCGCGAGAATGAAATCGCTTTCGGTTAAGCCGTCGATCTTGTGAGTCCAGATTGTTACCTCCGCGTGTCCCCAGCCGAAGCAAATGTCCGGATGGTGCCATTGTGCCTCCGCCAGGTCGCCAACGCGATTCACAAACGACATGGTCTCTTTGAAGTCCTTGAAGGTGTATTCCTTGCGCAGGTGATGCTCATTTACAACGTCCCAGCCCTCGAGCTTGCCTTGGAGTGTGGTTATCTCATCACCCTTAAGCGCCGGAACCCCACCACGACAAGGAACACATTCTTTACTCGCTAAATCATCCATCGCTGCCCTCCGAAACTGCTTTTGTCAATAATGCAATCTGTCCTGCATGGTAAAGGTCGTGCTGAATAACTCCATGGAGTTGCACATAAACCGAAGACATCCCCTCGATGATTGGTTGGTCAAGTCGCTCATCATCCAGGCTCACAATTGCGGATCGTAATTCAAGATGGACTTGCTTCAGCATGTTCCTGGTTCGTTCCCAGGCATCGTCGTCTGTTGCGGAAATCGGTGGCCAGTCTTCTGCCGTGGAAAGCTGGGCCCTATCCCCAGTCAACCTTCTTAGAATTGCACCCTCCCAAGCCGCAATATGCAACACGAGTTCCCAGATGCTATGCGTTCCAGCGATAGGCCGCGCAGCCGCCTGCCGCGAGGTTATGCCTTCGATAAGCTCAAGGACGGATGGACCATGCCATGCTGCTCCTTCGAAGGCCCGGTTCAACTGATCGACTATTCGTTCAACTTCGCTCATAAGATTTCTTAATTTGGAATTACGGATTATTTAGGAGTAACGACTCCAGTTCTTCTCTCAACAATTCTCGTTCAGCGTAGAGCCGGGCCAAAGGCGCCGTCAGTGCGAGATTATCATCCTGGTCAGGATTAAAGCCTCGGGCACACATTTCGCGGCGAAATTGTTCATCCACTTCACGCAATCTCTCTTCAAGTTGCGTTTGCCGGGTGTCTCCCGGGGCGGCTGTGGACTCTGCGGAACCTGACATACGAAAACATTCTACACTTAATACCCGTTTTCGAGGTGGCGGCTGGCTGTGGACCATAATCAATTTTCCTGTGAACTCTCGCGCCGCACGCTGTTCAGTTTTCAGACTTGCTAAGACCGTGCGCGACCGGATAGTCTTAAGCGATAAGCCTTCTGTAATAAATGTTCAGGGAATAATGTGCCGCCGGAATTGCGCCTCAACTCAGAGCACAATGCCAGCCGCCAGGGAGGAATAGTGGCAAACATTCGTCCTTTTGAAGCTTTGCGACCGCCTGCTGACCGAGCAGATCGAGTGGCGAGTGTTCCTTACGATGTCGTAAACACGAACGAAGCACGCGATCTGGCCGCGAATAATCCATTAAGCTTTCTACACGTGTCGCGGCCGGAGATTGATCTGCCGGATGGAACAGACCCTCATAGTGATCAAGTCTATCGGAAGGCCCTCGAGAATTTCGACAAACTGATCGAGGAGTGTCCGCTCGAGACGGAAGGGGTTCCCAGTATTTATCTCTACCGGCTGATTATGGGAGACCACGAACAGATTGGGGTGGTCGCCTGTTGCTCGATAGACGAATACGACCAGGACCTTATTCGTAAACATGAACGTACCCGGCGCGACAAAGAGGATGATCGCACTCATCACATGCTGATTTTGCGAGCACAAACAGGCCCTGTCTTTCTCACTTACAGAGCCAGCCGCGAGATCGACACCATGGTGATGGAGACGACGATGGCTAATGCGCTCTTCGACGTCACTGCGGACGATGGTATCCAACATACAGTTTGGCACGTGCCTGATCCGGTTCGCTTTGTTCATGCGTTTCGCGAGGTTCCTTTTCTTTATATCGCCGATGGTCATCACCGCGCTGCCAGTGCTGCGCGGGCTCGGGCCGAGCTAAAAGAGCAGAGCTTCGGACATACTGGCGACGAAGAATACAATTTCTTTCTGGCCGTCATGTTTCCCGATGAGCAATTGAAGATACTGCCTTACAACCGCGCTGTGCGAGATTTGAACGGCCTATCGAGCGAGGATTTTTTGGCAGCACTTCGCAATGAATTTCAGGTTGATGATAATGGAAATTCTGAGCCCACCAATCGCGGCGAATGGAGTATGTATCTTGAGGGACATTGGTACACGCTGCGCCTGCCGGCTGGCGCAGAACCGCCACAGGGAATAGTGGCCTCGCTCGATGTAAGTATTCTTCAGGATCGCTTACTTGATCCCATCCTGGGGATTAAGGACGTCCGCACAGACAAGCGGATTGAGTTTGTAGGGGGCATGCGAGGCAGCAAAGAATTAAAGCGGCTTGTCGATGAAGGTAAGGCGGCAGTAGCGTTTGCCCTGTATCCCACTACCATTGAGGATCTGCTGCGAGTCTCGGATGCAGGTGAAATCATGCCGCCTAAGTCGACATGGTTTGAGCCGAAGCTACGAGATGGTCTGTTAATTCATAAGATTTAGTAGGACAGACATTCCTGTCTGTCACCGAACTAGACAAGTACGGCCGGTTAGAATAGCTACGACCGACAGAGCAGGAATGTCTGTCACCGAACTAGACAAGTACGGCCGGTTAGAATAGCTACGACCGACAGAGCAGGAATGTCTGTCACCGAACCAGACAAGTACGGCCGTTTAAATTAGCTACGACCGACAGAGCAGGAATGTCTGTCACCGAACTAGACAAGTACGGCCGTTTAAATTAACTACGACCGACAGACAGGAATGTCTGTCCTACATAATCCATGCGCGTATTAATCGCTGATAAATTTGAACAGTCCGGCCGCGACGGCTTAGAGGCCATTGGCTGCGAGGTTTCTTTTCAGCCGGATCTGAAAGACGAGCCACTGGTTGAGGCTATTCATGAAATAGCGCCCGATGTTTTGGTGGTGCGCGGAACGAAAGTCACTGAACCAATGCTCGAGGCGGGCCAGATCAAACTCGTCGTCAGAGCCGGCGCTGGTTTCAACACCATCGATGTTGCGGCGGCCTCGAGGCGGGGTATCTATGTTTCCAATTGCCCGGGCAAGAATTCCATCGCCGTAGCTGAGTTGGCATTTGCTCTCATACTGGCGCTCGACCGGCGTGTTCCCGACAACGTGATTGCACTCCGCCGTGGCGAATGGAACAAGAAGGAGTTTTCCAAAGCACGTGGGCTTTTCGGCCGAACTCTGGGGCTGGTTGGAGTTGGCACGATTGGACAGGAGATGATTCCGCGGGCACGTGCTTTCGGCATGCCGGTAATTGCGTGGAGTCGAAGCCTGACGCCGGAACGTGCGGCAGAGTTGGGTGTGGAATACAGAGCGACACCGGCTGAGGTTGCGAGTGAGGCGGACATCGTTAGTGTTCACGTTGCGCTGAATCCGGATACCAGAGGATTCCTGGGAGCTGACTTCTTCGCGACGATGCGTGAGGGCGCTTACTTTATCAACACCGCGCGGGGTGAGGTGGTGGATCAGCCGGCTTTGATTGACGCCATGAAAACTCGTGGCATTCGCGCTGGCTTGGACGTCTTCGCCGGTGAGCCTACGTCTGCAGTTGCCGAGTTTGCGGGTGAGATCCGAAACGAAGAAAACCTCTACGGTACGCATCACGTTGGCGGTTCAACTGATCAGGCTCAGGAAGCAATTGCCGCCGAGACAGTCAGGATAGTTCGCGACTTTAAGGAGACCGGGAAGGTTCCCAATGTCGTAAACCTTGCGCGCCAAACGCCGGCCACACACCGGCTGGTGGTTCGCCATCTGGATCGGCCGGGCGTGTTGGCGACCGTGCTCGAGGCCATTAAGAGTGAACACATCAACGTCCAGGAGATGGAGAACATAGTTTTTGAAGGGGCGGAAGCCGCCGTTGCCCGCATCAATCTGGACAATGCGCCGTCGCGGGAGGTTCTGGAGCGGTTAAGTACGGGAAACGCGAACGTGATTGAACTGGACTTGTTGCAACTTAAATAGGCTGGTGATGTGAGGCAGGTATAAGATCCACCAATTAACACGAAGTAGACACGAACCCACACTCAACGTGGCTTGGTTTTCAGGTGCATTTCGTGTTGCTCGGTTTGGTGTGATTTCGTGGATCGTGCCAACCTTGCACCAAATCAACTTGGAGCGAACCTTCAAAAAGCGCACTAGTTATCTACATTAATAGAAACGAATGAACACTGCACTTATCACCGGCGCATCCTCGGGTATTGGCGAAGTCTTTGCTCGTAAGCTGGCAGCGCGCGGTCGGAATGTTCTGCTGGTGGCGCGTTCGGAAGACAAGCTGGTGACCCTGTGCAATGAGCTTGGTCGTTCCAACAGCATTCGAGCCCAGTATGTCGCACTCGACCTCAGCTTGCCGGAGTCGCCGGCGCGGCTATTTGAGGAGGCTGAAAAACGCGGGCTGACTGTCGACCTGCTCATTAACAATGCGGGCTTTGGATCCATGGGTGAATTCAGCAAGCTGGACCTGGAGCGCGAGCTGAACATGATCGATCTGAACATCAAGTCGCTGGTCGACCTGACCCATCGTTTCCTGGGACCGATGCTGCAACGAAAACAGGGAGCCATCATTAACGTTGCTTCAACTGCGGCCTTTCAGCCAGTGCCCTTTATGGCAACTTACGCCGCTACCAAAGCGTTTGTCCTTTCTTTCTCCGAAGCGCTCTGGGAAGAAAACCGGCCACATGGAATTCATGTGATGGCACTCTGTCCGGGCGTTACTGAAACCAATTTCTTTGAAGCTGCTCGCGGTAAAAAGCCACCAGCGCGAGTTTCGCAGACGCCCGAGGAGGTTGTGGATGTAGCTTTACGCGGATTGGCCCGAAGCAAGCCCAGTGTGGTGTCGGGCTGGACGAATTTCTTTATGGTCGAGTCAGAACGCCTGGTTCCGCGCTCATTGGTTACCCGCCTCGCGGGTCGAATGATGCGCGCCCAGCATGGTGAGAAAGAGTGAAAAAAAGGTGA
>Ga0190274_10001947_pt1 | contig 12120 bp, 11 predicted proteins | sample Popmic531T_FD_133002 | JGI IMG/M metagenome (GOLD analysis project Ga0190274, IMG submission 133002) | Populus adjacent soil microbial communities from riparian zone of Yellowstone River, Montana, USA - 531 T | ecosystem: Environmental > Terrestrial > Soil > Riparian zone | place: USA: Montana...
CCCGAATCGAGTGATGCCCCGACGCTCGCCGAGTGCTTCATAGAGAGCCTGCCCGAGGACCCAGCCGACATCTTCCACGGTGTGGTGTCCGTCAATTTCGAGATCGCCCTTGGCCGCGATCGTGATGTCCATCTTCCCGTGACGCGCCAGTTGCGCGAGCATGTGGTCAAAGAACGGAATCCCAGTATTGATCTCGTGTTGGCCCGTCCCGTCGAGGTTCAGACTCACACGAATGTCGGTTTCGTTTGTTTTGCGGGCTTTTGAGACGGATCGTGGCTTGGTCATGTTGTCTCCAGGCTCTTGTCGAGTGCGCTCAGGAATCGATCGTTCTCTTGCGGCGTACCGGCGCTGACCCGAAGCACGCGTTCGAGCATTGGATAGGAGCTTACGTCGCGCACGAGCACACCTTGCGCGTACAGCGCTTCAAAGAGATCGCGGGCATTGCGCGGCGTCCTCATCAGGAAGAAGTTCGCGCAGGAATCGAAAGCCTCGACTCCCGGACGTTTTCGCACTTCTGTGATCAATCGCTGGCGTTCGGCGACGAGCGTCTGGATCGCGTCACGCAACATTCCAGGCCGCTCCAACACAAGCTCGGCCGCCGTCAGAGTGAAAATATTGACGTTGTAAGGAAGCTTTGCCTTGTGAATTTCTTTCGCTATTTCCGGATGCGCCATCATGTAGCCGAAGCGCAGGCCGGCCATCGACATGGCTTTGGAGAATGTTCTTAGCACGATCAGGTTCGGAGACGCCGGTAATATTTTCAGTGCGGTTTGCCCACTGAATTCGTGATACGCCTCGTCCAGAAACACCAGGCCATTCGTCATTTTCAGGATGCGCTTGAGTGCATCCGTTTCCAGCAGCGTGCCCGTTGGATTGTTCGGCGAGCAGATCACCGTGACGGCCGCATCCCTGGAGGCTTCCACGAGGGCATCCACATCAAAGGTGAAATCGGCCTTGAGCGGCACCGAGACGGCATTCGACTGAAAAACGGATGACAGCAACTTGTAGAGCGTGAATGTAGGTTGGGGAATCACTGCCTTCTTCCCTGTACCCAGAATCACCGACAGCCCGGCCATGATCAGCTCGTTGGAACCGTTGCCGATAAGAATGCCATCCTCGGTCCAGCCGGTGAACTTCGCCAGCGCCCTGATCGTCGATGCCGGAACAAACTCGGGATAACGGCCCCACGGCCGGGTCAGCACACGTCGGACGACTTCCTCCTTGAGTTCCTGAGGAAGCTCGTAAGGATTCTCATTCTGGTCCAGCTTGACGTCGGCCTTAACGTGCTTCAGCGTGTAAGCCGAAAGGCTCCGAACTTCAGGCTTGATGACGTCGGATGGCGATCGATCTGGCATGTCCTGTGAGTCCTTCCGCATCTGCGAAATCTTCAATCATTTGTCCAAACTGTTCGACGGCGCGCCCGGAGTATCGGATCACGCTCGTACGCTTCATGAAATCGGGAACACCGAGCGGCGAAAAGAAACGCGCGCTTCGGCCTGTCGGTAGCACGTGACTTGGTCCGGCAAAATAGTCGCCGACGACGGTGGGCGAATACCGGCCGATGAAAAGCGCGCCTGCATTGCGAATTCCATCGGCGACGCGATCGGGTTCGGCCATGAGCACTTCCACGTGCTCGGCAGCGATCACATTCACCAGGGCGATTGCCGCATCTTCGTCAGCCACCAGGAATGCAATGCCCCGCTTCTCAACCGCAACGCGTGCGATTGCGTTGCGTTCGAGCGAGCTGAGCTGGATCTGCACTTCATCGAACACGGCTGCGGCGAGATCCTCGGACCAGCAGACCATCCACACACCCGCCATCTCGTCGTGTTCAGCCTGCGCCAGGAGATCTGCAGCAATCCATGCCGGATCGCAGGTTTCGTCAGCAATAATGGCGACTTCGCTGGGCCCGGCCGTCATGTCGATATCCACCGTTCCGTAGACCATACGCTTCGCGGCCTGAACGTACGCATTTCCGGGACCGACGATCTTGTCCACGCGTGGAATGCTTTCCGTACCATAGGCCAAAGCGCCGACGGCGTGAGCTCCGCCAATACGATAGACCTCGCTTATGCCGAGCAGATCCAGGGCAGCGGCGACCAGTGGGTTTTCTTCAAGCGCCTTCGGTGGAGTGATGACGACAATCCGGTCCACGTTAGCTACCTGCGCCGGAATCGCATTCATCAGAACCGACGAGGGGTATGAAGCCTTACCACCGGGAATATACAGACCGACGCTCGCAATCGGTGTGTTTCGAACGCCGAGTCGAACGCCCTCTCCCGCGTAGAACTCCCAGGACTCCTCCGCCTGCTTCAGGTGAAACTCGCGAACGTTCTTTATTGCTGCGCGCAGGATTTCCACCATCTCCGGCGTTGCCGCCGCAGCATGCTGGCTGATCTCATCGATCGACAGTTTCATCGTTGCGGGAGTCAGCTCGAAGTTATCGAATCGCCTCGAGTAATCACATACGGCGGCATCTCCACGCTTGCGAACGTTCGCGAGGATCTGCTCGACCGCCGAATCGATGGCGCTCTGCGTCTCGTTCGTGCCTTCGGGCGCAATGAGCCGTTCGATCTCCGAAGAGTCGAATCCGTCCCTTAGATCGATGATGCGCATGATTTTGCCTTGTTGAGTGCGTCAATAAACTTCAGCACTTCCCCACGCTTCGTCTGATACGAGGCGCGGTTGACCACGAGACGCGCCGAGCTCTCGACGATGACCTCGACGATCTCCAGGCCGTTATCCCTTAGTGTTCGTCCGGACTCCACCAGATCGACGATGCGATCGGCTAAGCCCAGCAGTGGCGCGAGCTCTATCGAGCCGGACAGGTAGATAATTTCCACGGGAATGCCACGAGCGTTGAAGTACTCCATCGCGATGTGGGGATACTTTGTTGCCACGCGGACTGTCGGGTTTTCCGACGCACTCAGGGCCACACCTCTGGGCGCCGCCACTGCGAGCTTGCAGCGACCGAAATCCAGGGTCAGTGGCTGAACGAGGTCCGCGCGAGACTCGAGAATGACGTCAAGTCCGGCGATTCCGGCGTCCGCCGCACCGTATTCCACATAGGTGGGCACATCGGCGGGCTTCACGACCACCACGCGATGCTCGCCATCCTGGGCATCGAAGATGAGCTTGCGGGAGGTTGCGACGTTCTCAGAAAACCGAATGTCGGCACTGGCGAGCAGGTCGAGCGACTGCTCCATCATGCGTCCCTTGGCAAGCGCGATTACAAACACAGTCTCACCGCCTTGTGTTCGCTCCGGAGTTGCAAAGCTTTGTCGAACGCCTCGCCATCTATCGCCTCGCCGGCAGGATCGTCGACTTCGAGTTTTGGAGTCGCGATCTGCTCGAGCCGGTCGAGACTGAAGGAGAAGCCCACTGCCGGCAGGTCCTCACCGAACGTGGCCGGCAAGCCGTCGTAGCGTCCGCCGTTGGCGACCTCGAAGCCCAGCTGCGGAACATAGGCGCGGAAAAGAATGCCCGTGTAGTAGTCGAAGCCCTGGATCTCGCCCAGGTCAATCGTAAGGTGGCGCGCCAGTCCAACGTTCTCGAAGACCTCGAGAATCTCTTCGAGATGATCGAGTGCCTGAACGGATCGCTGATTCCTGATCAGGCTGCGTGCTTGACGCAGGACTTCCCGGCCCCCGGTGAGACCGGGGATGGCACGAAGAATCTCTTTCCTTCGCTCTTCGAGTGGGAGCTCCTGCAGAAGCGATTCCAGCCCCGATTGATCCTTGAGGTTCAGCACCTGCTTGAGCTTCGCCATCTGACCTTCGGGCAAATCAATGCGATCGACGATGCCGCCGAAGAAGTCCACGCTTCCGAGGTTGATCTGAAAGTCGGCGATGCCGAGGCGCTGGAAAGCTTCGACGGCGATCAGGAGAATCTCTATATCTGAAGACTTGCCGTTGCTTCCGAAGTTCTCAATACCGATTTGCGCGAACTCGCGCTGCCGGCCTCCCCTTGGTTTCTCGAATCGCAATACCTCGCCCGAGTAGTAGAGACGAATCGGCCTCGTCGCTTTGCTGAACCGCGTCACGACGGTCTTGGCAACAAGTGAGGTGAACTCCGGCCGAAGGGCCAGGATATTTCCGTCGCGATCTATGAATCGATAGACCTGCTCCTCCAGGCCGGTTCCCATTCCCTTGATGAAGACGTCGTAGTAGTCGAAGATCGGCGGAACGATCTCCTCATACGACCACCCTTCAAACACCGAGCAGATCGCCTGTTCGAGCGCACGACGGCGTCGCGCCGCACGCCCGATCAGGATCTGAGTGCCCGGAGGGATTTGAGTAAACGCCTTCATCCGATCATGCCCTTCTTATAGAGCAGTTCCGCGTTGAGAATGGCCGCGCCTGCGGCGCCGCGAATCGTGTTGTGGCTGCACACGCGGAACTTGTAGTCGAGCACGCCGCACGGCAGAATCGGCCCGCAGACGACGGCCATGCCGTTACCGCGATCTCGATCGAGGCGCGGTTGCGGCCGTTCGATGTCTTTCTCAACGATAATGGCCGGTTGCGGCGCACTGGGCAGCTTGAGTTCGTCGATCGGAGACCTGAAGTTGCGGATCGCCGCTTCAACCTCTTCGCGCGAAGCTTTCGTTTTCAGCTTTACAGATGCGGCCTCCAGGTGGCCATCGCGGACCATAACGCGGTGCGTCATGGCGCTCATGCGAATCGCAGCATCGACAAACTTTCCGTTGGTCCACTGGCCGAGCAGTTTCAGAGGCTCGGTCTCAACCTTCTCGTCTTCGCCGCCCCTGCCTATCGCGGGCAGGATGTTGTCGAGAATGTCCAGTGAAGCTACGCCGGGATATCCCGCGCCGGATATCGCCTGCATGGTGACTACACTGACCGCCTCAAGTCCGAATGCCCGGTGGATTGCAGCCATCGGAAACACAAGGCCGATGGTCGTGCAATTGGGGTTCGTCACGATGAAGCCCTTGCCGCCGATACGCGGCTTTTGCGCTTCCACTGCCGCCAGGTGATCCGGATTGACTTCCGGGATCAAAAGCGGAACGTCAGCCTTCATGCGATTGCTGCTAGCGTTGCTGATTACCGGCAAGCCGGCCCTGGCGAATTCCAGCTCGGTTTCCTCCGCGATTTCAGTCGGCAGGCTCGACAACACGAAGTCGCAGTCGAATCCTGGCTTGCAAGCCTGGACTGTCATGCGTGCGACGGCCTCCGGCATGGGCGTTTCGAGCATCCAGCGTGTCGCTTCCGCATACTTTTTCCCTGCCGAGTTCCCGGACGCCGCGACGGCGGAAACTTCAAACCATGGATGATTGGCGAGCAACTGAATGAACCTTTGGCCAACAGTTCCTGTTGCCGCGAGAATGCCGACTCGCAGTTTTTTCATGATGGATCGATGACCCTTCCCTTCGTATCGATGTCGATCAACAGAGCGGCCGCATCCACCCCGTGTTCCTTGTACTTCCCGACGATTGCGGCCCCGACTTGCATCGCAAGCTCGGGTTCGACGAATGCAAAAACCGTTGGGCCCGCGCCGCTCAGCGCGACGCCAAGCAGGCCTTCTGTCTTGAGCTCAAGGATCTCCTCAAGGCCCGGAATCAACTTTGCGCGATACGGTTGATGAATCCGATCCTTCATCGCTTCGCGCAGGAGCTTCATGTTGCAGGTAATGAGAGCGGCGATGGTGAGCGCGGACCTTTGAGTATTGTAAATGATGTCGTGGAACGAATACGTCTTCGGCAGCACCGCGCGAGCCTTGCCTGTCGAAAGCTCGAACGACGGGATGACGACGACCGTCGAAATCCTGCACGGAACCTGTAGTCGCGCCACCTGAACGGTACCGTCGTCCGCCGCCACTCCGGCAATCAACCCTCCGTAGAGGCAGGCGCCGAGATTGTCCGGATGGTCTTCGAAATCGAAGGCGCATCGGAACAACGCCTGCTCATCGAGCCAGTCGTTGGTCAGGATCTCGTAACACGTAATGCCTGCGATAATCGCGGCCGCACTGCTTCCCATACCTCGGGCAAGCGGAATCTCGTTGTCGATTTCCAGCCGAAAAGGCGGCAGTGGACGATTCCGGTGTTTTGCCGTGCTGACAGCTACTTTGTAGATGAGGTTCTCTTCGTTGTTCGGAATACGATCGGCGCTGACGCCTTTGCTTTCGATGGACAGCCGATCCGCCGGCTGAACCGCCAGGCGAAGATAGCGGGCGAGTCCAAGTCCGAGCGCATCAAAACCTGCGCCCAGATTCGCCGTGCTGGCCGGAATACGGAATGTTGTACGGGTACTCATAAACGGGAATAAACCTCTGCAGGAGCCGGCTGACCGGTCCAGATTTCGAATTGCCGGGCGGCCTGAGCGAGGAACATCGCGGTGCCGGAAACGGTCTTCTTGTTTTGGGCGGCGGCTTGTTGCAGCAGGGCCGTTGTAGCCGGGTTATAGACCATATCGAAGACGACGTCCGCTTGGATTTGGCCATCCACGGGCGAAGTATCAACATTGGGGTACATGCCCACCGGGGTTGCATTGATCAGGAGGTCGCACGCTATGCGCCCTGCCTCTGCGATCTCTGCCCTTGAAAGAACGCGGACCTCCCGCGCACCCTGCACCGCGGCTATGGCAGCCTTTGCGCCGCCACCTCGCCCCATCACTACCACTTTCTTTCCTCGCGGATCGAAGCCCACGGATTTCAATGCCGCTTCAACGCCGTGGACGTCCGTGTTATCGCCTACCCACTCTCCGCCTTCCTCCGACACCGTGTTCACCGCGCCCACGGCGGACGCTGCGGGTGTGACTCGCGAGAGATAAGGCATTATCGCGACCTTGTGCGGAATCGTTACGGAAAAGCCGGCGAGCCCGACCGTCCGCGCATTCTCCGCAAAGTCTTTGATGTCTGGCGCCGGCAGTTTCACGTACGCGAAATCCAGATTCGCCGCGGCAAAAGCTCGATTGTGAAGGACAGGCGAAAGCGAGTGTCCGACCGGCATTCCCAGAATCCCCAGAAGCTTCGTCGAGCGCTGGATACGACGGAACTTATAAGTGTCGAGCATCTCCTTGACAGTCAATTGACCTGGAGCCGCCTGTCGGTTGGAAGCCGCATAGCTGAGAAAACTTCCACGTGACAGCCCGACAATCCGTGTGATCTGACCGATATCTCCCATTCCCGCGACAATAAGCGGCTTGGGGTTCGTTGCTGCAAGAAGGCTCAACAATCGCCTGTTGTCGTCCCAGCGATTGACCTGTGTTGCGATCTTTGCGATTTTTCCGCCGGCGGCGAATGCCTGCCCGGCGATCGACGTCAGATCCGCCGGCGTTTCATCGAAGTTGTGATACGAAGCGATTACTTCTGCCGGTGGTACGGGCCGCGCATACCTGTAGTCGATATCCACCCAGCGTGCGCCGTTTCTGGCCGCGACTTCGAGAATCCGGATTTCTTCTTCAAGGGAGCCGTCAAAGAGTCCGCCTCGCTCCTTTCCGCGGCACGTCGCAATAACGGGAACGGGAAAGCGGTCCCAACGCGCGTTCAGGGAGTCCAGCGGGTTCTTAAGGTAATCGAGCCGTACTTCGACGCAGTCCACCCCGGAGATGTCGGACGCAAAAACATCTTGGAGAGTTTCCCCAGTGAGAGAGACGCACAGATTGCCGGAAAGCATTTCAGAGATGCTTGGCAGGGCGCTCGCTCGCACCAGGGGGCACGGCGAGCACTCGCTTGCCCCAACCGGTCGTATGAATCGTCGTAACGATCGTGACCGGATGAAGCGACACCATGCAGCTCGGGCACACGTTTTGCGTCCGTTTGAAGCCCTTGCTCGAGTTGTTCACTGCGTTGCGCATGGTGGTTCCAGCGTTTTGGAGCCACCTAGGATACCACAGGGCTCCTGGCTTCATGTATTCTTCAAGTAAATGCGCACGTTCTCCCAGAGGTCCACTCCGAAAACGGCGGATGCCGGCACCGTAGCGCATGGTCGGCCGCTCGGGCGGAACCCTGCGGAAACTTCCCTTCTGCGAGTGCAGCGAACCATTGGGAATCACGGTGTGCAGCGGCTGCTTCGGCGGGAACCAGATCTATCCGGTGAAATCGGAGCGCCACTCCTCGTGGAATCCCCCCTCGATGCCCCTCGCCTGCAACGCAAGCCGGACGTGGGTTTCACGGTGCATAGCCTCAAACCTTCTAAAGGCCGTCTGGGTAATCCGGATCAGACTACGCCTGGCACAGTTGGGTGGCCGCTGGACTTCGCCGTACCCACTCCCATGACCGCGGAGGCCGACGTCGAAGTGACCGGCGTTCCCGGCGATAATTGCTCCGCGTTTGAACTGGGCTTCCTCCAGTCCGTGCATAGCAACACGTTGCAGATAGACTACGTAGGCCAACGTCCGGGGGACGGCACTTCGATTGTAAAACTCAACGTAGACGATCCCATTCGCGACGGCGAACCCGGTTCGTTGTGGTATGAGCATACTCAGAATGCGACCGCTTCGGCCTGCGGCGACCATGTCAAACCGAGTATTGGCGATTATCCGACGATCCATTCTCTGGATAAGGTGCGCGTCAACAGCCTGACCGGCCAGAACAATTTCTTTGCCGCGATCAAACGAACCATGGGTTTTGTCACCACTCTGGTGTCCTCCGAATCCGCTGCCGGCGTCCAACCCCTGCGTTTCTTCTTGTGGGGTCTGCAGATGTCGATGAGCTTCACCCCAAATTTCGCCGACGTCGATGCCGTATGGCCTTCCAGGTGGATTGAAAACTCGGCCATGCTGGGGGAAGTGTTCCCTGGAACCGACAGCACCGTTCCCCTCTTTACGACGGCGTCGGACACCTACAATGCCGCCGTGGCGCGGCTTGTCCCAGACATCACGGAAACGAAATAGACACACACCGCAACTTCATTTCCTCAATGTCGTGGATTGCTTTCCACACACTTAGTGGAAAAGCACGCTTTAAGAAGTTGACATTCGGGTGTCCCGAGCCTTTCCCAAACACAACTTACGTGGATCCGATGCACGGGGACACGTTTGGTACAACAACTGCTAAGACCACTCCACTCAGGTCGCCAGGGACGGCAATCTCAAGCAACGAAGATTCAAGGAAGAAACCAACTCCATCGAGAGAAAGTAAGGAAGCACGTGAACAAGAACTCAGCAGTATTGAAGATTGGCGTTATCGGTTATGGATATTGGGGGCCCAACGTGGTCCGGAACTTTTACAACACGCCGTCCGCGACCGTCGTCGCAGTATGCGACTTCAACCCGAAGGCTTTGCAGCGTGTTCGGCGGACCTATCCGTCAATGGAAACAACGGCGAATCCGGCAGATATCCTGACCCGGCCCGATATTGACGCTGTCGCGATCGTCACCCCCATCTCCCATCATTTCAGCCTCGCCAAAGCTGCGCTCAACAACGGCAAACACGTCTTCGTCGAGAAGCCGTTTACGGCCAGTGTGGCGGAAGCCGAGGAGTTGGTGGAACTCGCGGAACGGAAGAATCTTCGGATCATGGTGGACCATACGTTCCTGTTCAGCGGCGCTGTCCGCAAGATCCGGGAACTGATGGATAACCGTACCCTGGGCAATCTCTACTATTACGACTCCACACGCGTGAATCTGGGTCTGTTCCAGCACGACGCGAACGTGGTCTGGGACCTTGCCCCTCACGATCTATCCATCATTGATCATCTAATTGCGGACGGACCCGAAGCCATCGTCGCGACAGGAGAGAAGCACGTGAACGGGAAGGAGGACATGGCGTTTATCACCATGTATTTCCCGAACAAGATCATTGCTCATCTGAACGTCAATTGGCTTTCCCCAGTGAAGGTGCGAACCACGCTGATCGGAGGAGAGAAGAAGATGCTCGTGTGGAATGACCTCGAGGCGGACGAGAAGATCAAGGTCTACGACAAGGGAATCGACAAGTTCAATGCCGATGAGGGATACGACCTTCGAGTGAATTACCGCGCGGGCGACCTGTGGGTTCCGCGCATAGAGCAGGTCGAGGCGCTGGCTCTGGAGACGCAATACTTCGTCGACTGCGTGATCAACGGACAAAACCCATTCAATGATGGAATGGCGGGGTTGCGCGTTGTGCAGACGTTAGAAGCGATCGACAGATCGATGTCTCAGAAAGGAGGAATGATCTATTGCGATTCCATTGCGCCGAAGCGCTTAATGTCTGCAACGGCGTAAAGCTGTTCACGCGGCCCGCGTCGGTTGCTCGGGCCTGGCTTTTTGGGAATCGACCGCTTGCTTGCGATGGCGCCCGCGAAACACCTTCAGCAAGTTCCCATAGAGTCGGATAGTTGGACCTGGATCGTTCCACTGAAATGTCAGATGAATCTTTGCCGATAGCGAGGATTTACCCATTCGATAAAGCCAGCGCAAGGCCTTGAGCGCAGAGACCGAACGATCTTCTAATCCGCGGACGAGGCCCTGGAGATCGCCCATCAGGTAGTGAATTCGCACTCCCGTTGGATAGGGTACCGTCGAGACAGATTCAGGCATGCCCTCAGGCAGCAAACACTGCACTGCATATAATGGGAAATCGACACCGGCGGCGTACGGCAACGCACACGTCGCGTCTAGTCGTGGATTGATCTCGAGAAAATACGCCTTCCCTTTTGAGCGGTCTGTCAGGAACTGCACGCAGCCGACACCGGAGTAGTTCAACGCCCGGATTAGCGCGGAACAGTAATCCCGAAGGATTGGTGTCGGCGCTACGGAGACTCCGTCAATTTCAAATCCCGTTTCGTCGATCCGGTCGGTACGGACTACCATGTGTTCGTAGTATTCCATTAACTTTCCGTCGACGGCGCGGAAGTGGCAGTTGGGCCGATCGCTTTCGATGTATCGCTGTACGATCAATCGCTCTTTGCCTTCCGGCCACGACTGAAAACTGCGGGAGACGTCTGCCGGGCTTCGACAGACGATCGCTTTCCTTCCAAAGAAATATCGATTCGAACGGTTCGGCTTGACGACACAGGGATAGCCAATCTCGCGAGCGGCCTTCTGCAGGTCCTCGAGGCTACCCGCTAACAGCCACCCGGGAACCGGGATTCCCGCTTTTCTCGCAATATCGTAGGAGCGCTTCTTGTCCAGGCAATTGAAGACCGTCGATATTGCGGGTGCTACGATTTTCAGCGTTGGGAACCGTGCTGCATTCTGAATCATGTACACCAACATCGATTCGCCTATCGGAAAGACAAGGGGCACATCCGGCCGCTTGGCGGCAAACCCTTCGAGTGCAAGTCCGAATCCTTCTTCATGGTCTTCGAGTTTCGGATGGGCCCAGGTTTCGGAGCAATAGCGAGAGTATTGTGCGACGACGTCGTAATCGTCTTGACCGAGAACGACACTAAAGCCGGCCCGACCCAGAGAGCGGACGACGGTTATCGTGTGGCGGTAGTTACCTAATAGAAGAATCTTTTGCCCCACCCGGGGTGAGAGTGCAACCGAAATGCCGAGTGCGGTTCTGCTGTAAAGCCTTGGCAATCTGAGCTATAGGCGTCTGGCCGCGCCCCTGGATGGTTCAGCAATGCCACAGGTGTCTCTGCCGTTCCATTCTTAAACAGGAATTCAGAACTGATAGCGCATGCCGACTTCGATTTCACGGGGATTGGACGCGCTGGTCGATACACCAAAGAATTTCGAAGTCAGCACCCCATTTGGGGTGCCACGATTAACGATATTGAAAGCGTTACACATGTTGGCAAACACGTTCAAGTTCGATGCGCCGCCTGCTCGACGGCTGCCGATTTGAAACGCTTTGGAGATATTGAAGCTCACGTTCTTGGATACCGGTCCGATCTCGCTGAGGCGAGGGATTCCGGCGGGGCGATCATTGGTTATGCCGTCTCCGTTGTCATCCTTGCCGGTTGTGATGCTGTACGGGTTGCCGTTATTCATCGAAAAACTTGTAGTCAGGTACACATCCAAAGGCAGACGCGAGTTGACGCTGCCGCTGAGCTGATGCCTGGGCACGCTCGCCCAATCGGCCAAAAGATCATAGCTATTGGACGGCGAGCTGAACGGCCCATCCCACGAAACATCCCCGGTATTCAGCTGGTAGGTATAGCTGGCGTTGATATTGAAGATACTGAATCGCTGCCGCATACTGCCTCGAAACGCATTCCACTTTGAGAGGGCGGCG
>Ga0190274_10001948_pt1 | contig 12119 bp, 13 predicted proteins | sample Popmic531T_FD_133002 | JGI IMG/M metagenome (GOLD analysis project Ga0190274, IMG submission 133002) | Populus adjacent soil microbial communities from riparian zone of Yellowstone River, Montana, USA - 531 T | ecosystem: Environmental > Terrestrial > Soil > Riparian zone | place: USA: Montana...
GCGCTCGAAGCGGTTGAGCTGGTCACGGTCGATCGGCGGCAGCTCGGCGGCGCCGTCCTCGGCCGGCGCCTGGGTGCCGGCCGAGAGGCCCAGCGTGCGCCGGATCCGCTGCACGTCGACGCCGACCACGCCCGAGCCCTCGCCCTGGCGGCCGAAGGCGGCGATCGCCAATCGCGCCAGGTCGCGCATCGCGCCCTCGTCGCCTTCGACGATCGCCTGGCGGATCTGCTCGCGCAGCTCGTCGATGTCGAGCCGCTCGCCGCCCTCGTGGCGATGCTCCTGCTCCTCGACTCCGCGCTCGATTGCCTCAGCCTCGGCGGCGCGGAAGAACCAGCGCTCGTAGAGAAGCTCGAAGACGCGGCGGTCCTCCTGTGACTTGGCGATCGTCGCCGCCAGCGCCTCGCGGAAGTCGTCCTGCGAGGTCCACGGCACCTCTTCGAGGGCGGCAAAGGCGTCGAGGATCTCCGAAGTGCCGATCGCGACTCCCTCGCTGCGCAGCTCCTCGCAGAAGCCGAGCAGCTTGGCGGCCAGGCCCGGCGGCCCGGGGTCAGCCTGCGGCCCGTAAGGCGAGGCGCTCATTGGCCCGATAATAGGCCGGTGGGAGATCGGCGAGGCAAGCGGCAGCTCCGCGGTGCGCAGCGCGCGATGCGCTCGTCGCGCCGTCACCGGTTCGTCGGGCAGTTCGACAACGCGATGGAGATCCTCTACCGCGTCTACGTAGCGGCGTTCTTCGGCGCGATCGCTTTCGCGGTGCTGGCGGGCATCGTCCACGACGCCGGCGTCGGCGCCGAGGCGGCCGACGAGATCGCGGGCAAGGGACCGGCGCTGCTCGGCGCCGGCGTCGCCCTGGCCGCTCTCGCCGGACTGCGGTCGGGGGCCAGGGGTGGGCCACTCGCGATCGAGGACGCCGAGGTCCAGTACCTGCTGCTGGCGCCGGTCGACCGGGGAATGGCGCTGCGGCCGGGGGCGCTGCGGCAGATGCGGGCGGGGGCGTTCGCGGGTGCCGTGCTGGGCGCGGTCGCGGGCAACTTCGCCTTTCGGCGGCTGCCGGGCTCTCCTGTCGAGTGGTTTGCCTGCCTGGCGCTCTTCGGCGCGCTGATTCCGCTCAGCACGCTGAGCTGCGCCCTCATGGCCTCGGGTCGCCGCTTGCGCCCGACAGTGGCCTCGGCGCTTGGAGTCATTCTGTTGGCCTGGAGCCTCGTCGACATCCTGCTCGGCCTGAAAACCTCACCGGCGACGATGCTCGGGATTCTGGCGACGCTTCCACTCCAGGATGGTGCTTCCCTTGCCCTCGCCGTCACTGGGGTCGCCGTTGCCGTGGCGACAATATGTCTCGGCTTGGCCTGGCTGTCTGGGCTCTCGCTCGAGGCGGCTCGCCGCCGGGCCACCCTGACCGATCAGATCCGCTTCTCGGCCTCGGTCCAAGACCTTCGTGCCGTCGTCCTCCTGCGCCGCCAGCTTGCCGCCGAGATGCCGCGGCGCCGGCCCTGGGTCAGGTTGCGAGCTCCGGTGCTGGCCCAGTGGCCGATCCCGCGGCGCGCCGGCCAGAGCTTCCTGCGCTGGCCGGCGTCCCGCCTGGTCCGTAGCCTCGCTGTGGGTGTCGCGGCGGGAGCTCTCGTCGTCGGGGCCTGGAGCGGGACCACGCCGCTGGTCGCTCTGGCCGGCGTCGTCCTGCTGTTGCCGGCGTTCGACGTGGTCGAGCCACTGGCGCAGGAGGTCGACCATCCTCTCCGGCGTGACCTCCTGCCGGTCAAGCCGGAAACCCTGATGCTGCGTCACCTGGTTGCGCCGGCGATTGCGATGTGCCTCGTCGTTCTTGCCGGAGTGATCGCGGCGACAGCGCTGGGAGGCTCGGGCACGGCGCTGGAGGTCGGTGCGGTGATGGTCGTCCCCACGGCTTTCGTGCTGCTCTGCTGTGCGGCGATCAGCACGACCAACGATCCGTACCAGTACGTCCTGACACCGTATCTTGGCTACGCCCAGACGGCTCTGCCCATCCTCGTCGCCCTGGTCGCGGTCGCGGCCCCGGTGCTCGTGGCCAGGGAGGTCTCCAGGTACGGTGGCTCGCCTGAGGGGGCCGTCGTCGGGGTGGAGGTCGCCGTCCTCCTGGCGGCGGCGGCCCTGGCGTTTTGGCTGGGTGCTCGGGTGGCAGCGCGAACGGCGGTGAAGCCGTGAGCAGCAGGCCGGAGCGATCCGGCGCGGCGCCGGTGCTGGTCGGGCGCGATCTCTCGCGGGAGTACGGCGACTTCCTCGCGCTCGATTCCCTTCAGGTTGACCTGCTGCCGGGGCAGCTGGTCGCCTTGGTCGGCCCCAACGGCGCCGGCAAGACGACCTTCCTCACGATCGCGGCCGGGTTGCTCGAGCCCACCGCCGGCACCCTCGAGGTCGAAGGCGCGGCCGCGGGGTCGATCGGGGCGCGCGGGGTGGTCTCATACCTTCCCGACACGCCCGTCTTCTACGACGATCTCAGCCTGGGCGAGCACCTCGAATACGTCGCCGCGTTGCACGGCGTGAGCGACGACGGCGCGCGGTCGCGCCAGCTCCTGGAGCGGTTGGGGCTCAGCGATTGGGGGGACAGCCTCCCCTCGGAATTCAGTCACGGCATGCGCCAGAAGGCCTCGATCGCACTGGCGCTGGTACGGCCCTTCTCGCTCCTGCTCGCCGACGAGCCGTTCGACGGTCTCGATCCGCCCAGCAGAGACGTCCTCTTCCAGCTGTTCGCGGAGGCCCGGGAGGCAGGTGCGGCGATCGTCGTCTCCACCCATCGCCGCGACGTCGTCGGTTCGGCCGATCGCTGCCTGGCGCTCCGCGACGGGAAGCTCGCCTACGACGGCCCTCCCGACGCCGAGGCGCTTGCCGAGTACTTTGAGCTCAGTTCCCGGCCGGGCTCTGTGCTGCCGCCAGCTTGACCCCGACCCGCTCCGCGACCAGGTCGATGTCGGTGCGGTGCTTGACGATGATCGACATCGACTGCTCGAAGGTCTTGCGGTCGATGTCCTCGGCGCCCATCAGCAGCAGCGTCCTCGCCCAGTCGATCGACTCGGCGATCGAGGGCGGCTTCTTCAGATCCAGCGCGCGGATCATCTCCACCACCTCGACCAGGCGCCGCGCCAGCGCCTCGGGCAGCTCGGGCGTGTGCAGGCGGACGATCTCCATCTCCCGCTCGATCCCGGGGTAATCGAGCCAGAGGTAGAGGCAGCGGCGCTTCAGCGCCTCGGTCAGCTCGCGCGAGTTGTTCGAGGTGAGGATCACGATCGGCATCGTCGTCGCCGCCACCTGGCCCAGCTCGGGGATCGTGATCTGGAAGTCGGAGAGCAGCTCGAGCAGCATCGCCTCGAACTCCTGGTCGGTCTTGTCAATCTCGTCGATCAGCAGCACCACCGGCTCGGGGCTGGCGATCGCCTGCAGCAGCGGCCGCTCGAGCAGGAACTCCTTGTCGAAGATGTCGCCGTGGACGTCCTCCCAGCCGTCCTCGCCGCCGGCCTGGATCCGCAGCAGCTGCTTGCGGTAGTTCCACTCGTACAGGGCCTTGGCCTCGTCGAGGCCCTCGTAGCACTGCAGGCGGATCAGCTCGCGGCCGGTGGCGCGGGAGAGCGCCTTGGCCAGCTCGGTCTTGCCGACTCCCGCCGGGCCCTCGACCAGGACGGGCTTGCCGAGCCGCTGGGCGAGGAACGAGACCAGCGCCGCCGGCTCGTCGGCGAGGTAGCCGACCTGGGCCAGCGCGTCCTTAACCTCGGCTACGGAGCCATCGGCCATGGGGGCGATGATAATCCGTGCTGTGCTCGACCTCGTCCTGCCGCTCGCCTCGCTGCTGCCGCACACCGCCGGCCCGTACATCGCGCTGGTGCTGATCGGCTTCGTCGTCGGCATCCTCGGCCACCTCAGCACGGCCCGCTGGCTCGTTGCCGCCGGCGTGATCCTGATCTTCCTCGGCGCCCTCCTCTTCCCGCTGGCGCTGAACCTGACCGAGGAAAGCCCACGCCAGATCGAAGCTCCCGAAGAAGCGAGCCCGCGGGAGCTCGAAACGATCCGCTGACGCGGATGCGTAGGATCGGACGATGGGACGGCTCGACGATGTCGACCTCTCGCTCGGGCTCGATCGCCGCGAGGAGGAGAAGGAGTTGCGCCGCGCTTGGCAGCGCCTCGCCGAACTTCGCCTCACGCTCGGCGGCCTGATCGGCTCCCAGGGCATCGGTCCGCCGGTGCTGATCCTCTTCGAGGGCTGGGACGCCTCGGGCAAGGGCGGTTCGATCAAGCGCCTCGTCGCCCCACTCGACCCGCGTCACGTGCGCGTCGTCCAGTTCGCGGCGCCGACGCACGACGAGAAGCGCCACCATTTCCTCTGGCGCTTCTGGCCCGTCCTGCCCGGGTGGGGTGGGATGGCCGTCTTCGATCGCTCCTGGTACGGCCGGGTGCTGGTCGAGCGGGTCGATGAGCTTGCGAGCCGCGAGGAATGGCTGCGGGCCTATGAGGAGATCAACGGCTTCGAGCGCAGCCTCGCCGACGAGGGAACGGTCATCGTCAAGCTCTGGCTGCATATCTCCGAGGCCGAGCAACTGAAGCGCTTCGAGGCGCGCGCGGCGGACCCGCTGAAGGCCTGGAAGCTGACCGACGAGGACTGGGCGAACCGGAGCAGGCGCGCCGAGTACGAGCAGGCGGTCGAGGACATGCTCGCCCGCACCGACCAGCCCGGCGCTCCCTGGCACCCGATCGCCGCCGAGTCAAAGCGCTACGCCCGCGTTGCCGTGATCCGCACGGTCAACGAGGCGATCGAGGCGGGAATGCGGAACTGGGGCCAGGAGCCGCCTCGGGCGCCCTAGGCGGGAGACTTTTCGGTACATGCGGAGAGCCGCGGCTACCGCTAGCTTACGTCTACTACCACCCCACTTTCCAGGAGGCCCACCGCTTTGAGTCGACTTCGCATCCTCACTCTCTTCGCTGCGCTGGCTGCGCTGACGGCGACGATTGCCGCCTGCGGTGGCGGCAGCAGCGACAACCCGCAGGACGTCGTCAACGATGCGACCCTGCAGGGGATCGAGAGTGGCGATATCGACCTCTCGCTGGGCATCGACATTCAGGGCGAAAAAAGCGGGCACGTCGACGTCAGCCTTGCCGGGCCGTTCCAGAGCGAAAGCGAAAAGGAATTGCCCGAATTCGACTTGACGGCGAAGGCGAACGGCTCGGTCGGCGGCGAAAAGATCGACTTCGACGGTGGCCTCACGCTGCTTGGCAACAAGGCCTACATCGGCTACGAAGACATCGAGTACGCGGTCGACTCGACCACCTTCGACTTCGTCAAGTCGATGATCAAAGAACAAAGCGGCGCTGAACAGGGGTCGAGCGAAGTGACGGCTTGCCAGGACGCGGCGAGCGAACTGAAGATCGGCGATTTCATCGAAAATCTCAGCGAAGGCAGCAGCGTCGACGTCGGCGGTACCAGCACGACCAAGGTCAGCGGCGACCTCAACGCCTCCGCGGCGCTCGACGCGGCCACCGAACTGACCGAAGACCCGGCCTGCAGCGAACAGCTGAAAGCGGCTGGCCCGCTGCCCTCCGCCACCGAACTGGAAGAAGCGCAGAGCACCGTGCAGGACTCGGTCAAGAACGCCCACGTCGACCTCTACGTCGGCGACGACCACATCGTGCGCCAGATCTCCGCCCAGGCGACGATCGAGCCGCAGGCGGGCCCTGGCAGCAAAGGCCCGAAAAGCGTCGAAATCGACCTCGACCTGAAGCTGACCGGCGTCAACGAAGAGCAGACGATCTCGGCGCCACAGGGAACAAAGCCGCTCAGCGCCCTCTTTCTCAAGCTCGGGATCAACCCGATCGAACTGCTCGGCGCGTTCAACGGCCAGGGCGCCGGCGGCCTGGGTGGCCTGTTGGAAGGGCTCAACGGCATCGGCGGCGGCTCGTCCGGCGAAGGCAGCAGCGGCTCCGGTGGCCGCAGCTCGTCCGGCGGCCAGGAGTCGTATTACGAATGCCTGGGTAAGGCGAACACGCCCGTCGACATCCAGGACTGCACGGGACTGCTCCAGTAGCCGTCTTCCTCCGCACTCCATATGGCTGGCCATATCTGCTGACGCCGCTGATCCCGCTGGCGGTGGCGCTGGACCTTGCCGGCGCCGCAGCGGGGATCGTCTTCTCCACTTCGGCGCTGGGCATCATCCCCACCGCGGCGCTGATGGGCCGCGCCACCGAGGAGCTGGCGGCGCGCTCTGGGCCCGGCATCGGCGGCCTGCTCAACGTCACCTTCGGCAACGCGCCGGAGCTGATCATCGCTCTCTTCGCGCTCGGCCAGGGCCTGCACGAGGTGGTCAAGGCCTCGATCATCGGCTCGATCATCGGCAACATCCTGCTCGTGCTCGGCGCGGCGATGCTGGCGGGCGGGATCGGGCGCGAGAAACAGACCTTCAGCAAGACGACGGCGAGCGTGCAGACCTCGATGCTGCTGCTCGCCGCGGCCGCGCTGATCATGCCGGCGATCTTCGAGCTGGTCGAGGGCAAGGGGCTACCGCTGCCCGGGGCCGAGCTGGTCGACTACGGCTCGACCGTCGAGCACCTCTCGCTCGCGGTCGCTGTGGTTCTCATCGTCACCTACGTGGCCGGCCTCTTCTTCTCGCTCAAGACCCACCGCGACATCTTCAATCCGGAGTACGGCGATGAGGGGACCTGGGGCTGGTCGACCCGCAAATCGGTCCTCGCCCTCGCCCTCGCCGGGGTGCTGGTCGGCGTCATGTCGGAGGTCCTGGTCGGCTCGATCAGCGAGGCCTCGCATGCCGTGGGGCTCTCGGAGTTCTTCATCGGGGTCATCGTCGTCGCCATCGTCGGCAACGCGGCCGAGCACTGGGTCGCGGTCCTGGTCGCGATGAAGAACAAGATGGACCTCGCGGTCAACATCGCGATCGGCTCCAGCGCTCAGGTCGCGCTCTTCGTCGCCCCGGTTCTCGTCCTCGCCTCCTTTTTCATCGGCCCGCATCCGCTTGCCCTCGTCTTCAACGGCTTCGAGCTTGGCGCGATCCTCATCGCGGTCCTGATCGCCAACTACGTCACCCAGGACGGCGAGTCGACCTGGTTCGAGGGAGTGCAGCTCCTCGCCGTCTACCTCGTCTTCGGGATCGCTTTCTATTACGCCTGAGTTGGGGTGACGGATAGCCTGGCCACGTGGACGCGGTCCTCTTGCTCGTCAGCTTTGCGGTCATTCTCTGTGGCGCGCTGCTGTTCACCAACGCTGTGGAGTGGATCGGCCACAAGCTGGAGCTCGGCGAGGGGGCGGTCGGCAGCCTGCTGGCGGCGGTCGGCACGGCGATGCCGGAGACGCTGATCGCGATCGTCGCCCTGCTTGGCACGGCCGAGGGTGGCGACCAGGTCGCGATCGGCGCGATCGTCGGCGCCCCCTTCCTGCTCGCCACCCTGGCAATGGGCCTGGTGGGCCTCTTCGCTTACCTCTTCCGGGAGCGTCGCGAGCAGGGGCTCGAGCTGGTGGTGCACAGACCCACGCTGGAGCGGGACCTCCTCTTCTTCCTCGCCTTCTTTGCGCTCGCGCTCGCCCTCTCCTGGGGGGCGCCGGCTGCGCTGCGGGTCACTGCCGGGGTCATCGTCATGCTCTCCTATCCGCTCTACATCAGGCTCACCCTGAAGGGGGGTGGGGAGGTTCAGGACGAGGAGAGCCTCAATCCGCTGATCTTCGAGCGGCGCTCCGAGCGAAGTGCGGATCCAGGGCTGGCGCTGTGCGTGCTCCAGCTCCTCGTCGGCCTCGGAGCGATGGTCGGCGGCGCTCACCTCTTCGTCGAGGAGTTGCTCAGCATCGCCAAGAGCCTCGGGGTGGAGGCGGTCGTCCTCGCTCTGATCCTCGCCCCGCTTGCGACAGAGCTACCGGAGAAGGTCAACAGCTTCTTCTGGGTGCGCGAAGGCAAGGATTCGCTGGCGCTGGGCAACATCAGCGGCGCAATGGTCTTCCAGTCGACGATTCCCGTCGGGATCGGCCTGGCCTTCACCGACTGGGACCTGAGCACCAACGCCGCGATCTCGGTGGGCCTCGGCCTCGCCGGCGGCCTCTTGGCCTACGAGGTCCTGCACCGTCGCGGCCGTTTCGGGTTGCCCGCGGTGCTCGGTTGGTTCGCCCTCTACGCGGCGTTCATTCTCGTGGTCGTGCTTGGCGCCTGAGCCGTTTGCGGTCAGGCGGCGGCGAGCTCGCCGAGAGCTTTGAGCACCACGTCATCGTGCGTCTTCGGCGAGACCTTGGGGAAGGCCTTGGCGATCTTGCCGTCGGGGCCGACGATGAAGGTCGCCCGCTGCACGCCCATGTACTTCTTGCCGTACATCGACTTCTCGACCCACGTGCCGTAGGCCTCGGCGACGGCGTGGTCGGCGTCGGCGAGGAGGGTGAAGTCGAGGTCGAATTTGCCGGCGAACTTGCCCACCGCCTCGACCGGGTCGGGGGAGACGCCGATCACGCGGGCGCCGGCGGCCTCGTAGTCGGCGCGCCGGTCGCGGACGCCGCAGGCCTGGGTGGTGCAGCCGGGGGTATCGGCACGGGGATAAAAATACAGTACGACCGTTTGGCCTCTGAGGTCGGAAAGCTTGACCGGATCGCCGTTCTGGTCTGGCAACTCGAAGTCGGGCGCTTTGTCACCTGGCTGGAGCATCACGGCCGCAGGCTAGCTCAAGAGTCAGCGGTTTGACCTCAACGCCACCGAGCCTCCTGCAACAATGTCCAAGCGATGAAGCCTCACGCTCACGCTCCCGCTCCCGCGCCTGCCGAGAAGGGCAAGCTGCGCTTTGGCCTGCCCGGCAGCGCCAAGGAGCGTGGCGAGCGCATCAAGGCCGCGATCAGGGCCAATCGCGAGACGCTTCGCCGGCTTGCGAAATAGACCTTGACGATCTACCTGGGGCTGGGCGACTACTGCGAGATCGCCGCAGAACTACTCGGAACGGGCACTGAGCAAGTCGCTCGCCTACCGAGGATCGCGCTTGCCGAGTCTGCCCTGGCGGCGCCGCGGGCCGGTTTCGGCGATCAAGACGCCTATCCAGATTTGATCGAAAAGGCTGCCGTTTTGGTCGAGCATCTTGCGCGCAACCATCCGCTTCCCGACGGCAACAAGCGAGCTGCCTTCCTGTCGGTGTGGCTGTTCATGGAACAGAACGACCGTCCCTTTGTCGGCGAAGCACCAGACATCGACGTGCCGATGGTGGAGAAGATTGCCGCGGGCGAAGCAACTCCCAACGAAATTATTGGGTGGCTGGAGAAACGAGCCGCGCCGGATTGACGCTTGCATCAAGCACGATGCGGCGACGGCCGCCTCGGCCTCGCCAAACCCGGACAGAGACTACAAGTGTGCGGGAGGACTTTAGTGCTCACCCGGGTTGAAACGCACGAAAAAGCGCGGATAAGGTACGGCGCGTGGCGTTTCCCTCGGACTACTGGCGCTCGTACGAGAAGACGATCGAAAGCCTGCCGGCGTTCCAAAAAGCGGTTAGGCGGATCAGCGCTTACGAGCGTGCGACCGGTAGCAAGTTCGTCTGGCGAGGCGTTGCCAATGCACGGCATCCACTCTACTCGTCGATCGTAAGGGCCTACAAGGACCGCAACGGCTCGGTCCCGACCGAGAAGCAACTGCGTCAGTTTGAGCGCGAGGTCCTAGTCGAGGCCAGAGATTGGAATCTCGATTGGCATCGTGAAGGGGGCCGGCTGACCGGTCTGGAGATACTCGCGGCGATGCAGCATCACGGCATCCCCACTCGGTTGCTCGACTTCAGCTTCAACCCGCTCTTCGCCCTTGCTTTTGCCACCGAAAAGCACGACGAGAAAGATGGCCGGATATTCGCAATCGATATCTCGGATCGCCTGGTTGATCGCTCCCTCGCGGCCTTGCCAGACCCCTGGTGGTGGGAGTTGAGCGATCACGCCGCCACGGACTGGACGGCGCGCTCTTGGATCTGGAGGCCGCCGCCGTTCGAGCCCCGGATCGTTCGTCAGGCAGGCTGCTTTCTGGTTGGCGGAGTTCCTACGACGACGCCTCTGCGTAACGCGAGGCTCAACGGCGAATGGCGGCCGATTCATGCCGCAGAGGTGAGGGCGTCAATGTCGGTTCCCTTCCAATTGATCAACTACGAGCAGGCCGTCGCCGCCTACGAGGGCAAGACGTACACGGGACAGACCCCCAAAGTCCGGGCCTTTACCCTTCGCATCAAGAACAAGGTCCCAATCCGCGACGAGCTCCAGAGCACGTTTGATCTCTCTCACCGGACTTTGTTCCCCGACTTCCCCGGAATGGCTGCTTACGGAGCAAGCTTCCAGTAACACCCCCGGGTATCGGCACGGGGATAAAAATGCAGTACGACGGTCTGGCCCTTGAGATCGGAGAGCTTGACCAGAACCCCATCCTGGTTTTCAAACTGGAAATCTGGCACCTTCTGGCCTGTTACAAGCACGCCAGGATCCTAGAAGATGCCTGCGTGCGTCCGGTCGGATGGCGTGAATCGCGAACCATCAAGTTTATTTGGTTCCGCTCAGTATCTCCCTGAATACCGATAGGGTTGTCCTATGCGCAGGGATTTTCCGTCCGTGCCGAGTTTGCTCGGCGTCTTCGCGCAGGTGGTCCGAATCCGGTCTTTCAAGGTGCTGGTCGCGGCGGGGCTTGCGGTCTCGCTTTGCACGGCTAGCTCCCACGCCGCAGTGGTCACGGTCGGCACGCCGCTGCCGATCCCTCTCGAGGAAAATATCTACATCAGCTGCGGACAGCCAGGCTGCCTATTCACCAACCCGTCCGCTCCGAGCGGCCTTTCGGACATCTCGCCGGTAGATGGAGTGATCATCCGCTGGAGGCTCTACGGTCCGACTAGCAAAACCGGATACAGGTTGCGCGTGCTCTCTCCATTCGGGAATGAATATCTCGGCGCCGGCACCAGCGTATCCTCGACCGTGGCGGGAACTAAAGTCGTTACGACGATTCCAGCGCATCTTCCAGTCAAGGCGGGTCAGCTCATCGGGCTCGAAATCGGAAGCGATGCCGGCTTCCGGTTCGGCATCTCTTCCTCGGTGACCTCCATGGTTCTGGAACCCGCCCCCTTTGATGGCGAAAGCACTGCTCCGTCTACCGCTTGGGGGGCTGGACATTACCTGTTCCCATTTAACGCCGATGTTCTGCCGCCGCCATCGATTGCCGGGATTAGTCCCACCGGAGGCTTGTTCACGAGCGGCACCGAAGTCACGATCTCGGGTGAAAACTTCGCAGAAGTCGAAAGCGTCACCTTCGGCGGGGAACCAGTGAACTTCATGGTCGATTCCGAATCGAGGCTAACGGCGTCGGTGCCACCAGCTTCCATGCCCGCCACCGTCCCGGTGCGGGTGGTGACCGCTGCCGGCACTGCCAAGGCTCCGGCGGACTTCAGCTACGAAGGCCCTTCGCCCTCCTGCATCGTTCCCCGGTTGAACGGGAAGTCGCTGAGCGCGGTGAGGAAAGCCCTCCGTCGGCACGATTGCAGCCTGGGACGAGTCAGGAGGCGCCACCATGCGACTGCGAAGGCCGGCCGGGTGAAGCGCCAGAGTCCACGGGCGGGAACCGTCCTCTCGCCCGGCGGCGAGGTCGGGGTAACGCTGGGAGTGATTCCCGCACATACTCCCTAGCGGCCTCGGTGGGCCGATGCTCTTCTACCGCTGCAAACGTGACGTATCGGCACGCGGATAAAAATACAGTACGACCGTCTGCCCTCTGAGATTGGAGAGCCTGACCAGATCGCCGTTCTGGTCTGGCAGTTCGAAGTCGGGAGCTTTGCCGCCTGCTTGGAGCATCGGGGTCGGAGGCTAGCTCAAAGAGTCAGCGGTTGACCTCAGCGCCACCGAGCCTCCTGCAGAAATGTCTAATGATGTTTTCGAATCGCACTCCGATCCACAATCTGGCGGCGGGACTCGCCCTGATGTCGAGCAAAACTCGGTGAGCTGCCGTTCAAATCCTGCGACTGCGCAGCGCTAACACCAACCAGGACCGCCATAGCGGAATGCGTGAGCAGGATTCGCCGCCCATTGACCGGTCACATAAGCTCCTGGATCGGACGCAAAGCTGCCCATGTTCGCGGATTGCGACTGGGTATTGTAGTTATACTCGTACCAGACATCTCCA
>Ga0190274_10001949_pt1 | contig 12119 bp, 8 predicted proteins | sample Popmic531T_FD_133002 | JGI IMG/M metagenome (GOLD analysis project Ga0190274, IMG submission 133002) | Populus adjacent soil microbial communities from riparian zone of Yellowstone River, Montana, USA - 531 T | ecosystem: Environmental > Terrestrial > Soil > Riparian zone | place: USA: Montana...
AATTTCAGCTTTATTATTGTAATGAAAAGCTATTTGTGTGTATCTTAATTGTTGGTGACTCTTATAAAAAAACCGTATAAAAGCTTCTTGTTCAGGTTTGTCGATTTTGCAATGATTAGCATTACCGTATTTATTAGAAATCAGAGCAGAAACACCCTGAAGCTTATATTTTTTGACCTTCTTTTTTAAGTTTGAATACGAATATGGAAGAGGCAAGTTTTCATTCTTTATTAAAGCAATTATCTTGTTGTAAAAACTTTTTGCATCCTGGAATCCCAGGGCTTTTATTTTCTTGATGGATAATTCACTCAAAAAATAGCAATAAGCTGCTGCCCTGCCATATAAAAAAATATCCGTTTGAGTTAAGAAATTTCCATTTGAAATTCTGTATTCAATTAATTCTCTTTTATCTTTATCGTTACTTGTTATGCATGCCTTTATGTGATCTGATTTTAAAAACTCAACCGGTTCGAGGCCACCAAGGAGATTTGATTTAATTAGATTTTTATGATTTGTATTTAATGCATCATAATTCAGGTGCAAAGGTTGTCCAGGTACTTTTACAAATTGAAAAGTTGATGAATTACGTTTTCTACCAGCATTAATAGTACCGATGGGTATTTTAGCTTCAATTGCTTCTATTCTGCTTATTAAAATAGTATCGTTAATTATCTTCATCGAAAGCCGGTTATGAAACCAATGAAATTATTTTGTTGACTTCGTTAGTTTTAGCAATCAAGATCAAAGCAGAATTGATTATAATATCATTGGTACGTTCACCTCTCAAAACATAATTGACATATGATTTTGAATACCCTGAGATTTTTATCAATTGGGAAATTTGATTTTTATCAAGCATCGCTGCAATTTTCCGGTTCTCTGGATAGTCGTAGCAATATTTCTTTACATTTACAGGGGATTTCATACTTATATTGTTTCCGTTTCGGTGACAAATATAAACATATGATAATATTAAACCATATAAAAGTTGTCAAATGACAATAAATGATCGTATAGCGTTAATTATCAGGGAGAAAAATTTAAACCCAAATTCCTTCAGTGCCCTTATTGGAGTTAATTCTACCGTTATTCATAATATTTTGAAAGGGAGAAATAAGCCCAGTTATGACATCTTAACAAAAATTCTGAAAACTGTTAAGGATTTAAATCCTGAATGGCTGATGAACGGCACTGAAGAAATGTTTAAAGAGTCAATGTTAGTTTTATATCTTAAACTGGAAACATCATTACTCCCCCGATTGACCAAGATCAGAATGGCATTTGATGTATTAAAAGTTTCCGGAGTGTGGGAAGTGTATAACGAAAAATGGAAGTATGCACATACTAATTATGAAGCTTTCAATATTGAGATTAGAAATCACATGCATTCAGACTATGACAATATTGAATCTGAAACGAGTTATCATTCGAAATTGAAGGAATTTTATAAATCATTCATGGATGAGTATTTGTTTTTATCCAACCTATTGGCTGCAATCATTATCGATCCAAGTCTAAAAAATAGACCTGGTGAATTTCAAAAATTTATGAGTGTTGATCCAACAACAGAAGGGAAACTCATTCCTGTTGTTTCAAAGCCGAGTAAACCGGTGAAATCAAAATAGTAGAGCAATAAAAATATTGCATACTTTTATTTTGCAACTAAAATTAATCTAATGCGTACTTGAAATGCATACTTTTATGCATACTTTTTCTGTTTAAATGCTATAAAATTCTGTTTAATTTTAAGCTAAATGCATGTAAATCTAAAAAATTAATTATGGCACATAATTAATTGATTTTTATAACATTAATAATGTTTACTTTAATATTGTTCTTTAGAAATTAATAGCTGGGCACTTTTGCATAAAACCTTTATTTTTCAATGGTTTAAGGGGTACAATTATGATAATTACGAGAGTTTTCCAGTATATGAGCGATAAAATGATACTAAAATGATACTAAAATTGAACTTTTTAGCCGTTTCAATTTTCCGTGCTATATTTGTAAAAACGTACGAAAGCCCCTGAAATTAATGGTTTCAGCCGTTTTTGCCGTTTTTGATATTTAGTCATTTGAAATTACCCCCCTTACTCAGATTTTCATCCTCATATTCTGTTTCACCATCACTCATTTCTTTCGCTTCATCGTTGATGGCTACTGCTACCTCAGTTAATTCTTCATCTGTGGTTTCTTCTTCATTAAGAGTTTGTCCTAGTAGGTCGTGGAGGTTGCTGTAGCCAAGAACATCAGCCAATTCACAAAGCGATCCATACCCTGCAATTTCATAATGCTCGATTTTCTGAGCACCTATAATCAGTGCTGAATCCCTGATGTGGCTTTCTTCATATTCTTCAATCAATTTCTTGTTTTCTTTAATCAAGCCTTCCATTGCTGCACATTTTTCAATTTTTTCAGTATCGATGTCGAGCTTTTCGAGGATTTTTTCCAGTCTTGAAAAATGAGTTTTTGTTTGTTCCAGGTGATTGGTGAAAGCCTGCTCCAATTCAGTATTGTGTGCTGCCTCTGCCATTTCAGGTAATGCGTCCACTAATTGCATTTCAGCGCTGTACATATCCTTCAGATTATCTTCCAATAATTTGTGTAGTGAAACCTCATTGTTTTCACCGGACTTCTTTGTACTTTGAGACTTTGTTGTGCGGGACCGCGTTTTTTTTGCTGTGGTCTTTGACCTTGTTTTTGTTGTCATTTTGATTAATATTAAAGATTAAAAACATTGTAATTACCGGCTGTTCCGGTTGACTCATTGGTCGCTGTAGGTTTGACAAGAATTATGCCTTCGCATCTATCATTGCAATTGCGAAAGTTCTCTCTTTTCAGATGCGCATTTAATTTCTCAAAATTCTCAATAGAAGGAGTAACGTTCACAAATGGATGCCGACCAATTCATTTGACTTCCAGTATAATTTTCTTTTTGGATTTCAGAATTTTTATTAGCCAGTTTTCCACAGGGGATAGCGAAGATTTATTTTTTTGATTGACTGTTCCATTGAATTCAGGTAATTTGTTTTCTGAAAGAAGATCAAGTATAGTAGGGTGGATGTAATATTTTTTACAAACCGCTCGTGTGTTCCCGAGTTTATTGCTTACGTAATCAATTACTTCATTAATAGCAGTTCGTTGATTAATTTCAATTCCCGATTTTTGCATTTCCAGTATTTTACATAAAGCATTCACCGATCCCGCCCAGGTTCTGAAATCTTTTGCGGTAAATTGTTTTTGCGAAATCATCTTGATGTAATTGTTTACCATCCCTGAATCCACTTTTCGCCTGCTTCCGTCAGGTGCGATGTATTGGAAAAGCTCTTTTCCTGGTATGTCTCGGCATTGTCTGACGAGCCTTGCCAGTTTCCGGCTGTGCAGATTAATAGTATGGCTGATTCCTTTTTTTCCATTAAATGAAAATGTAATGTCAGAACCTTCAATCTGCACATGCTTGTCTTTTAATGTAGTTATACCATGAGATCCATTAATCTTTTCATAGTAACTATTTCCGATTCTCATATAAGTTTCTTCCATCAGTCTGATCACGAGGGCCAATACCATTTGTTCTGTCAATTCTTTTTGTGCGATATCTTTTTCCAAACGATTCCTTATTTGTGGAAGTGCTTCCCCAAATTCAAGCAGTGTAGAATATTTCGCATGATTTCTCACATGCTGCCAGTGCGGATGATAACGGTACTGTTTTCGGTTTCTCGCATCAGTTCCTGTAGCCTGCAAATGACCGCGGTGGTCAGCACAAATCCATACATTTTTCCATGCAGGTGGTATCACCAGTGAACGAATTCTTGTCAGCGTTTTTTCATCTGTAATTTTCAGTTTGTCAATGAAATATACAAACCCTTTTCCTCTTCGAATTCTGCTGATTCCCGGCTGAGTTGAATCTGTGTAAACCAGTTCCGCTACTTCAGCGCTGGCTTCCATATCGTTTACAACTTGTAATAAAGTTTGTGTGGAAGTTTGCTGCAGCATGATTGAAATTTTATTTTGATTCTTTGGAATTGTCTAAACACCATACCAAAAAATACTGCTACTGATTTTGGTATAAATTTTTCTTTAATTCAATTAACTGGTAAAGTTGGAACACGGATTGAACGGATTTAACTGATTTGCACAGATTTGATTTTATTCAGCATTAAATCAGTTTTTTATCAGTCAAATCCGTTAAATCCGTGTTCTTTAGACCGGAATAGAAAATTATTTTAACTTAAAAAAATGTATCATGGCAAAGTATTCTGAAAAAGCCCAGGAAAAAGTGGGCAAAGTGATGCACGAATTTAAAATTGGCAAATTGAAAAGCAGCAGCGGCGAAAAAGTCAAAGACCGTAAACAGGCTATTGCAATTGGAATCAGTGAAGCCCGGGAAAAAGGATACAAAACTCCAGCAAAAAAGCGGAACACAAGGAAAACAAAGACTTGAAATTGGTCATTGGTCATTTGTCATTGGTGAATTGGGGTGTTTATACACTTGGCGCAGCTCATTTCCCCATTCCCTCATTCACTAATTTTCCTCAAAATCGACCCTCATCTGTAATCACATCCCTTGCGCGAATTCAACGAATCTGTAAGCCCCTGCCCACCATCTGTAATCACATCCCTTGCGCGAATTCAACGAATCTGTAATCCCCTGCCCACCATCTGTAATCATATCCCTTGCGCGAATTCAACAAATCTGTAATCCCCTGCCTTTTTTATCTGTAATCATATCCCTTGTGCGAATTCAACGAATCTGTAATCCCCTGCCTTATTTGTAATAATTCAATCAATTGAAAATTTTCAAAAATCAATTTTCAGGGCTATATTACAGCCCAATTCCAAGGTATGAAAAAACTCCCCTTCCTATTGTTAATGCTTTCCTTTTCAGTGGCTTTTGGTCAGTCACCTGAGAAAATGGCCGAAGCCGATGCCCTGATTAAGCAGGGAAAATACGGTAATGCAAAAAGTATTCTTGACAAACTCATCTCCAAGCACCCGTTGCATGATACCCTTTTGACGAACCGGGGAATCTGCTTTTATGAACTTGATAAAATTCAGGAGGCATATAATGACCTTACCGCTGCAATTGATATCAATTCCAAAATGGCATTGGCTTATTTGTATAGGGGATATGTTTTTATGAGCGCCGGCCAGACTGCGGAAGCAATTAATGATTTGAATATGGCAGTCAGAAATGCACCGAACGATAGTATTAAAGTTTGGTCGTTGAATTCCAGGGGAAGTGCCAGGATGAAAATGAGGAACATCGACGGTGCAATCGAGGATCATCGGGCTGTACTCCTTATAGATTCACTGAATATAGGAGCCCTTAATGATTTGGGAATGGCTCTAAATCAGCAGGGTAAACACGACGAAGGACTGGATTGCCTTTATAAAATCGCGACTATTGATTCCTCCCTGATTTTTGTCCCAATGAATATCGGGTATATTTTGATCAGCAAAGAAAAGTACAGTGAAGCTATTGAATGGATTAACAAAGCAATCAAACTTGATGATAAACAGCCACTTGCATATAATAACAGGGGGTATGCCAAGTTGAAACTTGGTAATGCGAACGATGCACTCACAGATATAAATAAATCATTGAGCCTCAAAGCAAACAATAACTATGCGTATCGGAATCGTGCACTGGTTTACCTGGAAATGAAGGAAGTAGATAAGGCATGCGCCGACATGCGACATTCTATTGATCTGGGTTTCACTGAACAATATGGTAATGAATTGAAGGATCTTATCAGGGATAATTGTGGACAGAAGTAGACAACCATCGGTTCAGAAGCAGTATTCACCAAATATTCGCCAACTTTTAATGTTTAGGTTAGTTTTTTAACTTTTTTATTTATTTATTTATAAAATTATTAGCCCTCCGTTGCAAGGGTAGAATTTCCAACATACATAACCAATTAACCAAAAGTCAGAAATACGGTGTTTTCACGGTTAGGCTACATAACCGCTGGGCACTTATAACCTAAAAATTTATGAAAAAATCAGTACTCTTATTGTTGTTGATTTCAGGATGCTCCTTTTCAATTTTCGCGCAAGTAAAACAACCTGCCCCTCCGGAGCCTAAGTATGAAGCTAACCTCGATTCAGCATATTCTCATTATTCACGTGATGAATATGAAAAAGTGATTGAGCTGTTGAAGGATTTTCCTGAATCGGATACTGCATATGCAAGAGCCATTGATGAACTTGCCCTTGCATACCTGGCTGTTGAAAAATGGGAACCAGCGATAGCAACTGCGCTAAAAGGTCTCACTTTGCGTTCACAATACAAACGTCATTTTTATGAAATTCTGGGAGCTGCATACGATGAAAATAAAGAGTACGATAAAGCATATGATGCTTTCAAAAAAGGCCTTGAAGAATTCCCGACCTATACCCGTTTCTGGTATCACCTGGGTGTGAATTGTGTCAGCGCAAAAAAATATGTGGAAGCTGAAAAATATTTCCGTAAAGCTATTCAGACCAATCCGTTTTATGCAAACTCGCATTTGCAACTCGGACTGATAATGTACAATAGTAACAGGATGATTCCTGCAATGCTTTCATATCAGCTGTTTCTGATGCTGGATAATGGTTCCGATAAAAGTATTTCGGTGTTAAAGGAATATGAAAAAATGGGTAACGGAGAATATAATTCTAACCCTGATTCTTTGTGGCTCAAGCTTCCAGCGAGTGTCGATAATTTCCAGGAACTTGAATCGATAGTGAAATCAAAATTCGCGCTTAATGACAAATACAAGACGAATGTGAAACTGAAATACACTACGCTTGTTAAAACAATGCAGATTGTTGGTGAAAGAATTGAGTATAACAAATCAGATACAGGTTTCTATATGCAGTTTTATGTGCCATTTTTTATGGAGATGAAACAAGCCGATGAAATTGAAACATCCATTTACTATTGCCTGAGAGCTATTGATGATGAAGCTGTAGCGAAGGAAATTAAAAAGCAGGGTGGCAATATTGATAAAATGGCGACTCACCTGAACAAATATCTGAATGAGTACAGACGAGATAAGTGGAAAGCATTCAATCTTTCAAAATACGATACCTGGTTTAATAATTCAGGACATCTTACGTCAGAAGGAAATTATGATGAGAAAGCAAAGACTTATTCCGGGGAGTACCGTTATTACTGGCAAAGTAACAAAGTAAAAACAAAGGGAGTGATTACAGCGGATGGAAAATCAACTGGTAGGTGGGAATATTATTATCCTGAAGGAGAACTTCAGGCAGTTAAATTTTATAAAAATGATTTGCTGAATGATTCCGCCGTGTTTTATTTTCCTGATGGTGGAATTTCTGAAATCACGCATTACAAGGATGATAAAATTCATGGCACTTCCCGTAGTTATTTCAAGACAGGAGGAATGCGGACTTTCGTAACTTATGCAGATGGTGTAAGATCAGGTCCTGCAGTGTATTATTATCAGAATGGCTATAAAAAATTAGAAACTACTCTTGTCAGCGATAAGGTGAATGGCCGTTATGTGGAATATTATGATAATGGTAAAAAGAAAGAAGAAGCTGACTATGTAAATGGACTCGCTGCCGGTCCTGAAAAAAGATATTATGCTAATGGCAAATTGAAAGCAGAAGGATCTTATAAAAATGGTGAAGAAGAAGGAGAATGGAAACTTTACCACGAAGAAGGCTATCTTGAAAGTTCAGGAATGTATAAAGGTGGAAAAGAGGAAGGGCTCTGGAAAGTGCTTAACCGCGACGGTTCTGTGGCCACAGAAATTAAATACTCTGGAGGCAAAATCGAAGGTGATGTGAACTATTATGAGGATGGTGTACTCTGGTCAGTCCTGACTTTTTCAAAAGGACAACTGAAGAAATTTAAATATTATGATAAAAATAAAAAGTTGTTGTCGGAAGGTGCTGAAAAGGGAGGAGTGATCAACCTGAAATCGTTTTATTCAAATGGTCTTAAATTCAGGGATCGTACTTACAAGAATGGAAATGCCGAAGGGAAATGCACAACATGGAATAGATTTGGCAATCTGAAGTCGGTGGAGAATTACGAGAATGACAAACTGGAAGGTAAACAATCCTATTACTACGAATCAGGTACTCTTCTTTCAGAACATCAATACAAAGAAGGAGTTGCAAACGGACTTACTGTGGAATATTACAAAAACGGAGTGATCAGCGAGCAGGGTTGGTATGTGGATGATGTGAAACGTGGTGAGTGGCGTTCGTATTCTGCAAATGGAACAATGACTGAATCTGCCTATTATCAGGATGGTGAAAAAGAAGGTCCTGTGGTTAATTTTGATGTGATGGGTAAAATGGAATCAGCATTCGTGTTTGATAATGGAGAAGTTGTAGGCTACAATGATTATGACACACTTGGCGTTGTTTCAAATACACAAACGTTGCAACATGGTGTCGGAACCATCAATTCCCTGCACCTGAATAAAAAACCAAAGGCAGCTAATATTTATAAATTCGGTTTGCTTGATGGTGAAATAAAAAGATGGTATAGCAATGGAAAGCTGAGAAGTCTTACAACCTATTCAAATGGAAATGCCAATGGTGTGTATAAAAATTATACCTGGGATGGAAAACCTGATGATGAAGGCTTTTACAGGGATGGATACCGAGACAGTCTCAGGACCACATATATGAATGAGAAAATTTATATGAAAGCTCCTTACATCAGGGGCGATATGCATGGTGAACGTACCTGGTATTATCCTAATGGAAAAATTTCATCAAAAGGAAATTTTATATACGGAAACCAGGAAGGTTATTTCTATTATTTTGCTGAAAACGGCATGGTCCGGTATCGCTTGCTTTACAAGGAAGGTGATGTGATGTCATATTCTTATTTGAATCCCGACAGTACTTACAAACCTGAAATTCCACTTACTCACAGTACAGGCGAAGTGAAGGCATTTTATCAGAATGGAAATCCTTCCGCAAGTTTTACCTATAAAAATGGATATTTCGATGGGCCATTCATTCAGTATTATCCAAATGGTAAAGTTAAAAGAGAAAGCACCTATGTGCTGCATGAAGAAGAAGGTGTGCATAAGGAGTACAATGAAGCAGGACAGTTAACCGTTGAAGAAAATAATAAATATGACATGCTGGATGGTGTGTGCCGTTATTATAACAATGGCGTGCTTCAAAGGGAATCTGTATTTGTAATGGATTCATACCATGGACCTACTAAAATTTATGATAAAGCAGGTAAACTTACCAAGACCATAAAAATGTATAATGATGAGCCATATGAGTAGGCTGTTTGTGTTGTTGATGCTGGTAGCCGGAAGCAGTTTAGTAAAGGCTCAGCCTGTATTTAATTTTCAGGAACTGCAGGGATTGTATCCCGGTAAGGATATTGTAATCCTGAATCAAAAGGAACACTTGATTATTAAGAAAAACGGAGCGGGACTCAAAATTTCGACTGATAAGAGTTCTGAAATTCTATACCTATCGGAAAAAGCAAGCCACCTTCTGGAAAAATCAATTTTCTATTTTGATCATTTTTCCGATGTGCGGGATATTGAAGCAAATTCATGGATTCCGGAACCCGGAGGTAAAAAATTGAAAAAAATCAGCGTAAGTGAAATCAATACCCGAAAAGTAGTGATGGATAACGTTTTTTATGATGATGTGCAGGAAAAATATTTTACCTACTCCTCATTAAGAAAAGGTGCAGTCACTACATTGAGTTATTCAGAGGACATTTTCGACCCGCACTTCCTGTCGGCTTTTTATTTTGGTACTTATGCACCACTTGAAAATGCGGAATTTCGTGTGACTATGCCTGATGATGTGCGGATGAAATTTGTAGTAAGAGATCCATCTAAACTGATTACTCAAAGAGAGGAGCGTTCTAAAAATACCATCACGTATATATTCACCTGTGGGCGTTCAGGTGGTTTTCCAATTGAAGATGATGCTCCTGCTGGAAGTTATTTTCTGCCACACGTAATTGCTTATATCGATAGTTATCCCGTTGACGGAAAAGATAAAAAAATATTGCCCGATGTGGATGCCCTTTACGGATGGTACAGGGAGTTGATGGGGCAAATGAAAAACATCAATTCGGCCGAGCTGAAAGCTCTTTCTGATTCATTGACTCATAATGCTGCAACAATTGAAGAAAAAATCAAAAATGTATTTTACTATGTGCAGGAAGAAATCAAGTATATCGCTTTTGAAGATGGACTTGGTGGTTTTATTCCAAGAGAGCCTGTAGATACCTACAATAAAAAATTTGGTGATTGCAAAGACAAGGCGATGCTGATTAACTCATTACTGAATCAGGCAGGTATACCTTGTTATCCGGTATGGATAGGCACAAGAGATATTCCTTACAGTTATTCGGAAGTACCCACACCGCAATCCGACAACCACATGATAGCCGCAGTGAACGTGAAAGACCAATGGGTATTCCTGGATGGCACGTCTGTTCATCTGGAATATGGAATGCCCACATCCATGATTCAGGGTAAGGAAGGTCTGATTGGTATTTCAAAAGATTCATTCAAGATTGTGAAAGTTCCTGAAATGGATAGGAACAAAAGTGAGTATCGCGAAACCTATAAAATTTCACTTAATGGTGAGCGTATATCCGGACACGGTTCCACAGCATACACCGGTTACTTCAAACAGAATGTATATTGGAACATGATGCAGCGTGGGCTTGATAAGGAAATTCAGTTCATCAATAAATCTCTAAACCTTGGTAACGATAAATACGAAGCCACAAACATCACCTTTAATCCCGGGTATAATAACAGGGATTCCGTGCTGGCTTTTTCATACGATTTTGTACTGGATGATTTTGTTACTGCCGTCGACAATAAAGTATATGTAAATCTCAACCTGAAAAAACCGACCGGGTTTGAAAAAATTGATATTGAAAAGAGATTTTCCGAGAAAGTAATTGATTTCCGGAATACCGAATTCCTGGAAACGGATTTTCAGATACCTGCCGGATTTGAAATTGTGAGTCTTCCTTCCAATCGTGAATTTAACAACAAAGGATTTGGATATACTGTTAAGTTTGAAAAGAAAGCCGGCGCAATACGCATGCGTCGTGAAATATATACCGACACACTTGCAGTTACAAAAGCAGACTTTGCGCAGTGGAATGAATTTGTAACAAGCTTGAGTGATGCCTGCAAGGAACTAGTGATTCTAAAAAAAATAAAACCATAATTTGATTCAAATGAAATTATCTTCCTTATTAATTGTTGCTTTCGTATCGTTAAACTATTTCGCCGCCAGGTCACAGGCATACGAAACTCGTTCTTATGACCTTGCATCGAATACAGCTCATGCGAAATTATCTGCTGCCGAATTAAAGGAACCATCGGTGATGCTGCTTGATAAAAAATTCTACGAGTATATTTATAACAAGGACAGGGACCTGGAGCTTTATTATACCTGCCATAAGCATGTGCACATAACTGACCAGGCACATGTGGAAAGCTTTAACAGGATTTACCTTCCTGTAAGTGACCCTTCCAATCTTTTGGCACTCAGGCTTCGTACTGTTTCCAAAGCAGGCAAGGTTCGTGAAATGTACAAGGGTGATATGAAGAAGATAACTGAAGATGGAAATGATTACCTGATTCTTGCAGTAGAAGGACTCGAGAAAGATTCTGAGCTCGAATACTATTATACTGTGAAAAGGGGTGTTAGTTTTTTTGTCACGGAATATATACAATCAGGAGTTTTTACAAGGCATTCACAGCTGCAGATTATCAGTCCTGTAAACCTGCTGTTTGAAGCCAAGGCATACAATGGTGTAATGACTAAAACAGATACACTGATCAGTGATAAACATATGCTCACGCTTACCAGGGATTCAACTAAAGTGCTGGATCCTGAAGAAAAGTATAATGCTTATAATGCCAACAAAATTCGTGTAGAGTTTAAACTTGCGAGAAATACATCGGGAAGCAGTGCGCGTCTTTTTACCTGGGCTGATGCAAGCAACAGGTTTTATGAAATCATGCACGAGCAGGAAAAAACTGCTAAAAGGGATATTGAAAAACTGGCTTCCACACTAGGGTTGAAAAAGATGAAGGATAAGGAAGAGCAGATCCGGGCCCTGGAAAATTTCATGA
>Ga0190274_10001950_pt1 | contig 12118 bp, 7 predicted proteins | sample Popmic531T_FD_133002 | JGI IMG/M metagenome (GOLD analysis project Ga0190274, IMG submission 133002) | Populus adjacent soil microbial communities from riparian zone of Yellowstone River, Montana, USA - 531 T | ecosystem: Environmental > Terrestrial > Soil > Riparian zone | place: USA: Montana...
CTCCGCCGTTGAATAAACAGGGGCCGGTCGATCTGGCGCCTTCGGCGCGCTTCGATCGCGACGGTCCGCCGGTGAACTCGCAAGTGACGCCGGACAACAATCCCGGCGGCCCGATCCGGCGTTTCGACCCGAAGGATATTCCGGCCAATGCGCCGCCGCCGCGCTGAATTTATCTGACCGTCACCGTGGTGGTGGCGAATTCACCGGAATCGATTTCGGATCGAATCGCTTCGTGGGCACGTCACCGCCGGGCTTCGGCGCAAACGGCAATGCCTGCACCATGCGCACCGCACGCGCCACGTCGGGCCCGAAATTGCCGTCGGCCGGGCCGCTATAGGCGCCGGCGCGCTTCAACAGGCGCTGCAATTCCACGCGAAAATCGCGGGTCCAGCCTTTTGCCGAACCGCTCATCTGGTCGATCGAATATCCGTGCCCGAGCCGAAGCGCTGCATAGATCCAGTGCGCGGCTTGCGCCGGGTTGTGGGGCAAGCCCTCGCCGCCGTCGTAAGCCATGGCTGTGTTGTACATGCCGAAATTGTCGCCCTGCTGCGCGGCGAGCAGATAAAGCCGCACGGCCTCCTTCTTGTCCTTCGGAACGCCGTGGCCATTATTCAGCATCCAGCCGTAATTGGTAAGGGCGGCGAAATAGCCACGCTGAACAAGGCTCCGATAAAGCCGAGCTGCTTCATCGTATTGTTCGGCCTTGTGGAGGGAACGTGCGAGCTGGAATTCAAAGCGCGGCGTATCGGGATAAGTCGCAAGCGCCGTGCGGCAGGCCTCGATGCCCTCCCCGCCGTTCAGTTCGCCAAACGATTTGCCGTCGGTGACGCGCTCGGGATCGCTGGCACTGCCCGCGACGATGTCACAGGGTTGCGCCGGCGGCTTGCCGTTTCTAACGATGGCGGCAGATGATCCACCGTCCTTGCGATCACGCTGCGCATCAGGAGCCCCCGCGCCCGGCTTGAAGTAAAAATGGTCAACCAGCGAGAAATGCACCCAGGGCTCCTGCTCCTTGCTGGTAGCAGTCTGCACGTCCCTGCTCACCCGCCGAAGCATCTCCAGGACTTCGACATTCTCGACCGGAATGTGCTTGATCAAGGCATCCGAATAGGGACTGTGGTCGCCGTCTCCATCGAGCGCCGTCTGGGAGGGGCTGGTCGAGAACGAAACTACCGTCGCATATCCCGGACTTACGGCGGCGAGCCCCGGTGCGACCGCCTTTGACCGTTCGCCAAGCTTTTTCGCGAGTTTATCGCCGAGCGGATTGTCACGGCAGGCATCGAGAATCACGATGTTGGTGATGCGGTGATGCGCAAGCCGTTGGAGGACGATATCCATCGCCACCAGTTCGAACGGCAAATCGGCCTCGTCGCTGATCCTGGCGTCGACCGGCACCATGTAATTGCGCCCATCGACCTGCATCCCATGACCGGCATAATAGAAGACCGCGGCGCTGGCACCGGGCAGCGAATTCGCGAAAGCGGAAATCTTCTGTTCAAAACTCGCCTTGTCGAGATCCGTGAGCAGCGTCACTTCGAAGCCCAGACCACGCAAGATCTGCGCGACGCTGGTCGCGTCATTGATCGGATTTTTCAGAGGATTGACGGACGTGTAGTTCGCATTCCCGATCGCAAGCGCGACTCTCCTTTCGGCCAGGGCCGGACCGGCCGGGAGAATTGCAAATGACATTGCCAGAATAAGACAGCGGATCGCGGACATAGCGCTCTCGGCCCTCGCTCGCACCCGCGTCATATTAGGACAAGGATGCGACCGGTACCAGCGACGCTATCATCCGACCGGAGCTGCGACCGATTTTTTCAGCCCGGCCGCCATCGCTTTCAGAGCGCCCTCTTCATTGGGCTCGTCACCGAGCGAACGGCGATGGACCTGATCGTGGATGAAGGACAGCTTCAGTATGATCGTGGGGCTGAGAACGAACGGATAAAGATCGCTCAATCCCATGCTGCGGTTGATCGAGTTGAAGGCGAAGGTCAGCGGTAGCCAGGATTCGATCAGCCGCTCGATGCTGACACGATACGGGTCGAAATCGACCGACGTCGCGAGTTCCGTTCCTGTCGATATACGCGGACGAATCCGCACGCCGAAAGCCGACGCGGTCTCCAGCGTGTCGACGATATGGAAATAATGCGCCCAGGTTTCCGCGAAATCCTCCCAAGGGTGTGAGCTCGCGTAGGACGTGACGAACTTCTGCGACCAGTCGGCCGGCGCGCCCTGGGCATAGTGCCGCTGCAGGGCTGCATTGTAATACTCGCGCTCGTCGCCGAAAATGTTGCGGAAACGCTCGATGGCCATGTGGTCGCGCACGATCCGATCCCAGTAGTAATGGGCAATCTCATGCCGGAAATGGCCGAGCAGGGTTCGGTACGGCTCGCCCATCTCGCCGCGCTGCTTCTCGCGATGCGCGTCGTCGGCTTCGGTAATATTGATGGTGATGGTGCCATCAAGATGGCCTGTCATGACCGGCTGGTCTTCGGCAACGAGAAAATCAAAAGCCAGTCCGCTTGGATCCTTTGACTTCGTGACCAACGGCAACCGGAAGCGCAGCAGACTGTAGAACAGCCTGTGCTTCGCCAACTCGACTTTGCGCCAGAGCTGAAGATTGCGGACTTCGGAAAGATTCGGAATGGTGCGGTTATGGCGACAGGCGAGACAGAAATGCTCGTCGCTGTCGTCTGCAATCAGCCAGTTGCAACTTTCATGCGCGACATTTGCACAATGGCGATATTGCGCACCGCCATCTGCGAGAGCTCGCCATCTATCACCCTCGGGTTCAAGTGCAGACAGGGTTGCAAGGTTCGGCAAATAGCCGAGCTTTCGCCCGCAGCTCTCGCACAGCACATTTTCGAAATAAAGGGCCTGCCCGCATGCCTGACACTCAAAAAGCCGCATGAAAAGCTGCCCTAACTCAAGATCGCCAACGGATTAGAACGAACGAGCGGGTATCCAGTTCCCAGGCTTTCAGGCGGCCCGTTCGCGTGGCAGCGGGATCACATCAACCTCGACGTGCAATTCGTTGGCGCCGGACCCCACGAACACGCCATAGACCGGCGAGACATCCGAGAAATCGCGGCCGATGGCGAGTGCGATATGATCATTGCCGGTGTCGATCGCATTGGTCGGGTCGAAGCCGAGCCAACCGTCGTCGCCGCACCAGACGGAGACCCAGGCATGGGTCGCGTCGGCACCTTCCAGACGCTCCTTGCCAGGCGGCGGAACGGTTCTCAGATAACCGCTGACATAGGCCGCCGGCACCCCGAGCCCGCGAAGGCCTGCAATCATGATGTGAGCAAAATCCTGACAGACGCCCCGGCGAGCGGCGAAGGCCTGCGATAGCGGCGTCGATATTTCGGTCGATTCCGGCTCATAGGCGAACTCGCGCTTGATCCGCTTCATCAGATCGCGCGCCGCCTCGATGATGCCGCGGCCCGGCTTAAAGCTTTCGCGCGCATAGCGTGTCACGTCCGCCGACAATTGGATACGCGGGCTTGCGAACATGAAATGCGCGGGCGCCTGTGGCGACAGATCATGGCTGTTCAGGGCCGCATCCGCGACTTTTTGCCAGTCAGTCCCCGGCCCCGGAGGCGGTGGGGGATATGAGACCTCGACTTCGGCGGTGGCATTGATCGCAAGCTCGGTATGCGATTCCTCGATCGTTACCACGTTCACGGCGTTGCCATAGAAATCGCGTTCGAAAACCACCGATGCAGGCACCGGCGATACCTCGAGGTTATGCGCGATGGTCCGTTGCGCGGCGCTGTCGCGGGGTGTGACTCGCAAGGCAAGCGTCGCAGACGCAACGGGCGTATCGTAAGAATACGCGGTCAGATGCCGGATGCGATAGATCACGCAAGGCCGCTCACAGCGGGCGCCACCGTCATCTCAGGACGGCGAAGGAAATAGCGGCTTGCCACGGCCTGCCCGAAATTCGAGATTTTTTGCTCAAACGCGAGGATGATGGTGGCATCGAGATCGCGCGCCTCGGAGGTCGCGATTTCGGTCGCAAGCCGTTCGATCATCCGCTGCGGCTCGTCCGGAATACCGTCATTGCGCAGGCTCGGCAGCGTCGACAAATGCTGCTGAAGGGTCTGTACCTGGAAGCCGACCGAGCGCGGATTGTATGGATCGAGCAGTGCCATGTCGCGCACCGGCAACAGCGCCACGCCGGTGAGATATCGCGAGCGATAGGTGATCTGCGAATCGATCAGGTCGAGCATCACGTCGAGATCGTCGGCAGTCGCATCCTCGGGGGCGAAGGAGCGAGCGAGCCGGCAAGTATTGATGGCACGTTCGATGCGAAGGCCGGTATCTAGGAAACGCCAACCAGCACTGCGGTTCATGTTTTCCTGCTCGAGACCGGCAAGCGCCGAAAGCGTCTGCAAGGCACGATCCGCCGCCTCGTAGACATCAGCTACCGACATCAGGTTAGAGACATCGGAAAGCTGCAGGTCGAGCGCCCGCAAGAGCTTCGACGCATCGATCGAAATGCGCTCGCGGATCACCGAGGCGGCGTAACCCGCCATCCGCACACCCGACAGACCGGACCCGTAAGCGTCCTCGTCGCTCAGTGCCTGCCGCACGATGGTCAGCGTATCCGCATCGGCATTCTCCTTGTCGACCGCGCCCCACGCGACGAGCTGATGGCCGAGCTTGCTGATGGTGCGCGTGACATCGCCGGAAAGGTCCATTTCGAGGCTGCGCACGCACAGACACCGGATGACCCGGAGCGTGGCTTCGGCGCGTTCCAGGTAACGGCCATACCAGAACAAGTTATCGGCGGCTCGGCTCGGCAAATTGCCGAGGATACGGCGGATCGGCACATTATCGGTCGTGGGCAACAGCGTCTCGTGGCCAACTGGCTTCGACGACAGCACCCAGACATCGGCCGATTGCACGCCCTCGCCCATGGAGATGGCGCGCGCGTCGGGACGCGCCGAAATCCGGCAGAAGGCACCGGGCATGACATGCCAGCCTTCCGGCGTCGCCGCCGCAAATACTCGCAGCACAAACGGGCGTGGCACAATTGCGCCATCATGCCACACCGGCGTGGTCGACAATTGCACCACCTCCTGCCCGACATAGTCGAGACCACGCATCTCGACCGCCTCACGCAGCCGCGCCTGATCCGCAGCCGACAGGCTCCCCGGCAATATCTGCTGGCTGGTGCCGAAACCGGGTACCGCCCCGCTGAAGGCACTCGAAATCGACATAGTGTCGAAATCCTCCAGCACCTCCGCCCGCGCCTCGCGATCGCCGCACCACCAGGTTGCGATATTCGGCATCTGCAGATCTTCGCCCAGAAGATATTCGGCGACACGCGGCATAAAGCTCATCAGCGCGCGCGACTCGACGAAGCCCGAGCCCGGCGCATTCGACACCACGGTGTGGCCGTGACGCATCGCCGAAATGATGCCCGGCACGCCGAGGCGGGATGCACCGTTCAGTTCGAGCGGATCGATGAAATCGGAATCGACGCGCCGCCAGATCACGTCAGCCCTCTTCAGGCCCGCGATGGTGCGGACATGGGCGAGATTGTTATGCACCACAAGATCGTCGCCCTCGACCAGAAGAAAGCCGAGATAACGCGCCAGATAGGCCTGCTCGAAATAGGTTTCGCTGTAAGGCCCGGGCGTCAGCAGACAGATGCGCGGCTGCGAGCGGTCGGCGGCGTCTGCCAGCGAGGAGCGTAGAGCACGGAAGAACGGCGCGACGCGCTCTACGTTCAGCCCGCGATAGGCATTCGGAAGAGCGCGCGCCATCACCAGGCGATTTTCCAGCGCATAGCCGGCGCCGGACGGCGCCTGCGTACGATCGCCGAGAATCCACCAGCGTCCGTCGGGCCCTCGTCCGATATCGGCGGCATAAAGATGCATCCAGCGGCCGCCCGGCGGATTCATGCCGACCAACGGGCGCAGATAGTCCTGACTTCCAGCCACAACCGCTGCCGGAATCACACCCTCGCCGACCAGCTTGTTCGGACCGTACACATCGGCAAGCAGGGATTCCATGAGGGCGGCGCGCTGCGTCACGCCCTTGACGATGGCCTGCCAATCGCTTTCCTCGACCAGCAGCGGGAGCCGGCTCATCGGCCATGGCCGTTCGCGCGCCTCGCCGTGCACGCGATAGGACACGCCGATATCGCGCATGTGACGTTCGGCGGCCGCCAGCGAGCGCTCGCTGTCGTCGGATTCGAGCAAGTCGAAGAATTGCCGCCAGGCTCTGCGCGCCTGACCGTCAGTGCCGACGAACTCGTCCGGCACGCCTGGAAGCGGCGCGTAATTCGCGTAAGAGGCACCAGCGAGTTTTGCAGCAACCTTTGGCGCGGTCATCGGCCCGGGCCCCTGCGCAAGTCCAGCGTCAATGGAAATTCACCAGCAAGCTCCTCCGGCGGCGGATCGACAATCCCCGCCGTATGACCGTGATCCTGGAAACGCGCGAGCCGCCGCGCTTCGGCCTCGTAGGAATTGACCGGAAATGTATCGTAGTTGCGCCCACCGGGATGCGCGACATGGTAGACGCAGCCGCCCAGCGAGCGGCGATTCCAGAGGTCGACCAGATCGAACGTCAGCGGTGCATGCACGGGTATGGTGGGATGCAGGCCCGACACGGGTTGCCATGCCTTGAAGCGGACACCGGCGACAGCTTGCCCCGATTCGCCGGTCGAGGTCATCGGCATCCGTCGTCCATTGCAGGTCACAATGTGGCGTCCAGGGACAAAGCCTTCGGCCATTACCTGCAACCGTTCGACCGACGAATCGACAAAGCGCACGGTACCACCGCCGGCGCTCTCCTCCGCCAGCACATGCCACGGCTCGAGCGCTTGCCGCAGCTCCAGCCGAACGCCGGAATATTCCACCGCGCCATAGAACGGGAATCGGAATTCCTTCTGTGCCACAAACCATTCCGGATCGAAGGCATAGCCCGCACGCTGCAGATCGGCGAGCACGCCCGTGAAGTCCTCCCATACATAATGCGGGAGCATGAAACGATCGTGCAGCGTGGTGCCCCAGCGGATGAGCTTGCCGTATTGCGGTTCGCGCCAGAACCACGAAATCAGCGCGCGGATCAGAAGCTGCTGCGCAAGCGACATGCGCGGATCGGGCGGCATTTCGAAGGAGCGAAATTCGATCAGGCCCAGGCGGCCGGTCGGCCCGTCCGGCGAATAGAGCTTGTCGATGCAGATTTCGGCGCGATGGGTGTTACCGGTGACGTCGGCCAGAATATTGCGGAACAGACGATCGACCAGCCATGGGCGAATATGCGCTTCACCTTCGGGCATGAGATCGAGCGCGATTTCGAGCTCGTAAAGGCCGTCGTGGCGCGCTTCGTCCATGCGCGGCGCCTGGCTGGTGGGGCCGACGAACAATCCGGAGAACAGGTACGACAACGAGGGATGGCGCTGCCAATAAAGCACGAGGCTCCGCAGCACGTCGGGCCGGCGCAGGAACGGTGAATCCTGCGGTATCGCGCCGCCGATCACGACGTGATTGCCGCCGCCGGTGCCGACATGACGGCCGTCGAGCATGAACTTGTCGGTGCCGAGCCGGGATTGTCGCGCCTCTTCATATAATGTGGTGGTGGTGTCCACCGCCTGCCGCCAATTCACGGCCGGATGAACATTCACCTCGATCACGCCGGGATCGGGCGTAACCTTGATGACATTCATGCGCGGATCGTTCGGCGGCGGATAGCCTTCGATATGAACCGGCGTGCCAGTCGCGCGGGCGGCCTGCTCGATGGCCGCGATCAGTTCGAGATAATCTTCGAGTTTCTCTACCGGCGGCATGAACACGCAGAGCACACCGTCGCGCGGCTCGATCGACATCGCTGTGCGCACGGCGCCTTCGACTGCGACCTGCTCGATGCGGGTCTGACGATCGGCGTTCGCCTCGGCCGAACCGCCGCCTTCGTTATAGATTTGCGCAAACTGATCATGCGTCGGCAATGCTGCGCGCGGCTCGGTCGGATCCTGCGGATGGATATAGGGATAATCGGATTTCGGCAGCCAGGGCAGCGCGCCCAGCGGCAGCCTAAATCCCAACGGTGAATCGCCCGGCACCAGGAACAGCTTGCCGCGCCGCAAATTCCATTTCTCGCTCTTCCAGCGGTGATCGCTGGCCTGCGCATTCCAGCGCTGAATCGGCAGCACGAAACCGGACGGGTTCGACAAGCCACGCTCAAAGGTACGCACCATGCGCGCGCGCGTTTCCGGATCGTCGATCTTGGGATCGGACGGGCCGACATTGGACGGAAGCTCGGCTTCCTTCAGCACCCAATGGGTGGTGTCTTCGAAAGCCGGCAGTGCGAAATCCTCGCCGAGCCCCAAGCGCGTCGTGAGATCGACTGTGAATCTCTCGGCCCGCTCAATGTTGGCCTCGCGCGGACCCGCTTCCTTCGCCACCAACGCGGGATCGCCCCAGATCGGCTCGCCGTCTTTCCGCCAATAGAGAGCGAAGGCCCAGCGCGGCAAACTTTCGCCGGGGTACCATTTGCCCTGACCGTAATGCAGGAACCCGTCAGGCGCGAAGCGTGTGCGCAGACGCCGTATCAGTTCATCGGCGAGAGCGCGCTTGGTTGGACCGACCGCCGCCGTATTCCATTCCGCGCCTTCCAAATCGTCGACAGATACGAAGGTCGGCTCGCCGCCCATGGTAAGCCGCACGTCGTTTGCAACCAGATCGCGATCTACCGCGTCACCCAGCGCATCGAGCTTCTCCCAGGCATCGTCCGAAAACGGCCGCGTGACACGCGGCGCTTCGTGGATGCGATCCACCTGCATGTGAAAGGCAAATTCGCAATTCGCCGGATCGACCGTGCCGGTGATCGGCGCGGCGGAGTGATAATGCGGTGTCGCCGAGAGCGGGATGTGACCTTCGCCGCAGAGCAGGCCCGAGGTAACATCGAGGCCGATCCAGCCGGCACCTGGAATATAGATTTCGGTCCAGGCATGCAGATCGCAGAAATCCTTGTCGGTGCCTTTCGGGCCTTCGAGCGGATCGACATCTGCTTTGAGCTGGATCAGGTAGCCCGACACGAAGCGCGCAGCGAGCCCGAGATTGCGCGCGACCTGCACCAGAAGCCACGCCGAGTCACGACAAGAGCCGGACGCGAGCGACAGCGTTTCTTCCGGCTCCTGCACGCCGGCTTCCATGCGGATGAGATAACGGACTTTATGTTGCAGGCGGGCGTTCAGATCGACCAGGAACGGTATGGTGCGCTGCTCGCCTTTCGGCAGCGAGGCGATGAAGTCCGCGACCAGCGGACCCGTTGGTTCGGGCGTAAGATAGGCCGCAAGATCCACCCGGAGGTCGTCCGAATAAGAAAACGGGAAGGTCTCGGCATAAGCTTCGACGAAGAAATCGAACGGATTGATCACCGACATCGCGGCGGTGAGATCGACCTCGACGCGGAATTCGGTGGTCGGCTCCGGAAATACGAACCGCGCCAGCCAGTTGCCGTGCGGGTCCTGCTGCCAATTGATGAAATGCTGCTCGGGACGAACCTTGAGCGAATAGCTCTTGATGGCGGTACGGCTATGCGGCGCCGGCCGCAGCCGGACCAGCTGCGGTCCAAGCGAGACCAGCCGATCGTACTTGTAGGCGGTGACGTGATGCAGCGCGACCAGGATCGACACGAACGCTATTCCCCCGCAGGCTTCAGACCGACCGGCGCCCGGTTTGCCATAGCCCGCCTAGTAATGCCGCACCCATTGCCCAAGAAACCGCCGTCATGATCCCGTGCCGCTCGGAACTGCATCATTTTGTCACGTAAATTCAACAAGATACATCCCCAATCCCGGCATTTTGACGCTGCGCCGCCGGTCCGGCAATATCGAAAGCGCCAGCCTGTTAGGTTCGTGTTTGCAAGGCCAAGGCCAGTCCGACGCCTGTTTCGGAATTCTCAATGTATGGCGCCACCCTTGGATCAACGCGGTATACCTTCGGCGATCTGAAGACGTTGATGGCGAAAGCGACGCCGTTGCGGAGCGGCGACCAACTCGCAGGCCTTGCCGCACACTCGGGCGAGGAGCGGGTCGCAGCCCAGTTCGCGCTCGCCGATCTGCCGCTGACGACATTCCTCAACGATGCGGTCGTACCTTACGAAAGCGACGAGGTCACGCGTCTGATCTTCGACCGGCATGATCGCGCGGCCTTCAAACCGATCGCGCATCTGACCGTCGGCGCTTTCCGGAATTTTCTGCTCTCGGACGAAGCGACGACGGAGCCGCTCGCAGCGCTTGCACCGGGCATTACGCCGGAGATGGCCGCCGCGGTCGCAAAGATAAGCCGCGCACAGGATCTGATCGTGATGGCGGCGAAATGCTCGGTAGTCACGCGATTTCGCAGCACCATCGGCCTGCCAGGCCGGCTTTCGGTACGGCTGCAGCCCAATCATCCGACTGACGATCCGCGTGGCATCGCGGCGTCGATCCTCGACGGATTGCTGCTTGGGTCTGGCGACGCCGTTATCGGCATCAATCCTGCCACGGATAGCGTAGAACGAGCACACGCATTGCTCTCGATGCTGGATGACATTCGTATCAAGCTCGATATTCCGACGCAGAACTGCGTGCTCGCGCATGTTACGACCACACTCGCACTGATGCAGAAAGGCTCCCCGGTCGATCTCGTGTTCCAGTCGATCGCCGGAACCGAGGCCGCCAACAAAAGTTTCGGTATCGACCTTGCGCTGCTTGGCGAGGCGAGAGACGCCGCGCTGTCGCTTCGCCGCGGCCGCCTCGGCGACAATGTCATGTATTTCGAGACCGGACAGGGCAGCGCACTTTCCGCCAACGCCCATCACGGCGTCGACCAGCAGACGCTCGAAGCGCGCGCCTATGCCCTTGCCCGGCATTTCCAGCCGTTGCTGGTCAATACCGTGGTCGGCTTCATCGGCCCCGAATATCTGTTCGACGGCAAGCAGATTTCGCGCGCGGGGCTCGAGGATCATTTCTGCGGCAAGCTGCTTGGCGTGCCGATGGGCGTCGATGTCTGCTACACCAACCATGCCCAGGCCGATCAGGACGATGCCGACGCGCTGCTGGCACTTTTGGTTGCTGCCGGTGTGAATTTCGTCATGGGCGTTCCTGGCGCCGACGACGTCATGCTCGGCTATCAGAGCACGTCGTTCCACGATGCGCTGGCGATGCGCGATTTGTTCGGCCGCCGTCCGGCACCGGAATTCGAGGCCTGGCTGTCGCGGCACGGCCTGATGGATCACGCAGGCCGCATCCGGCCGCGCGAATTGCCGGGCAACTTTCGCGCGCTGTTGCCGAAATGAACGACATCCGCAAAGACCTATGGACCGACCTGCGGCGTCTCACCGCCGCCCGCATTGGCCGCGCTTCGCTTGCGACCGAACCACTGCTTGCTTTTCAGCTCGCGCACGCGCGCGCCCGCGACGCCGTATATCGGCGGCTCGACGTGAATCAATTGAAGAACGATCTCGCAGCGTTGGGCCTGCCGGTGCTCACGGTCGAGAGTGCCGCTGCCGACCGGCAGCTTTATCTGATGCGGCCCGATCTCGGGCGAAGACTGGCACCGCAAGCGGATGCAACATTGGCTCCACATGCCGGGCATTACGACTTGGCCTGCATTGTCTGTGATGGCCTCTCGGCACAAGCGGTGCAGCTTCACGCCGCTTCTGTGCTGACAAAGTTGCTACCGCTCCTGCGAGGCTTCCGCATCGCACCGCTGGTGATCGTTTGGCACGGACGGGTTGCGGCCGGCGACGCGGTCGCTGTGGCACTGAACGCCGACAGCGTCGTCACGCTGATCGGCGAGCGGCCGGGCCTCTCCTCGCCCGACAGCATGGGCGCCTACCTGACTTGGAAGCCAGGTCCCAACACCACCGATGCCGACCGCAATTGCATTTCAAACATTCGCTCGGGCGGGATTGGCTATGCCGACGCTGCCCTCAAGATCGCGCATCTGCTGCGGGCGATGCGAGCACGTGGAGTCTCCGGGGTGTTGCTGAAGGACGATTCGGACGCGCTCCTGCCCGGCGGCGCGCCGGAAAAATCGGATCGCTAACCGACCCGCCATTCTTCGGGATGCATGACGTTGTGCCGTGAGCCGATCGTAAAATTTTCGATCAAATC
>Ga0190274_10001951_pt1 | contig 12116 bp, 16 predicted proteins | sample Popmic531T_FD_133002 | JGI IMG/M metagenome (GOLD analysis project Ga0190274, IMG submission 133002) | Populus adjacent soil microbial communities from riparian zone of Yellowstone River, Montana, USA - 531 T | ecosystem: Environmental > Terrestrial > Soil > Riparian zone | place: USA: Montana...
CCGGTGCGGACAGCACTGTACCGGGTCCGCAGGGGCCGCAGGGAGACGTTGGACCGCAGGGTATTCAGGGTCCGGTCGGCGCGACGGGTGCCGACAGCACGGTGCCCGGCCCGGCCGGACCGCAGGGTGACGTCGGCCCGCAGGGGCCGCAGGGCGACACGGGCGTTCAGGGCATTCAGGGCGTGCCCGGTGCCGACAGCACAGTTCCCGGCCCCGAAGGTCCGCAAGGCGATGTCGGCCCGCAAGGGCCGCAAGGCGTGCAGGGTCCGATTGGCCTGACCGGTGCCGACAGCACCGTGCCGGGTCCGCAGGGGCCGCAGGGTGATCCGGGCATTCAGGGCATTCAGGGCGTGCAGGGCGATCCCGGCCCGGCCGGTGCCGACAGCACGGTGCCGGGTCCGATAGGCCCGCAGGGTATTCAAGGCGTACCGGGCGACCCCGGTGCAGCCGGTGCGCAGGGTCCGGTCGGCCCGGCTGGCGCAGACAGCACGGTGCCCGGTCCGCAAGGGCCGCAAGGCTTGCCCGGTGCCGACAGCACAGTGCCGGGTCCGGCAGGACCAGCGGGTGCTGATTCTACCGTGCCGGGTCCGGCAGGACCGCAGGGCGTACCCGGTGCTGACGGCGCACCCGGAGCGACTGGTGCTCAAGGTCCGCAAGGATTGCCCGGCGCGACGGGTCCAGCCGGTGCCGACAGCACGGTGCCCGGCCCGGCCGGTCCGCAGGGTCCGGTCGGCCCCGCGAGCACGGTGCCGGGTCCGGCGGGACCGCAGGGTATTCAGGGTCCGGTGGGTCCGGCCGCCGATACGTCCGGTCTTGTGAAGAAGATCGGCGACACGATGACCGGCGAGTTGGTCATCAACTATTCGAATCCGTCCACTGCTCGTGCGCTCACAATCGGAGGCGATCTTAGCGTATCGAGAGCCGGTCTCGGCGGGGCGGCTGGCGATTACGGGATGATCACGTTCTCCAACACCAACGGGAAATATCTCTGGTGGAGTGGGACACAGTATCAGCTTGGTGGCGGTCCGCTCACTGTCTTGGGATCAGTGGCTGTCAATAGCACCAGCGGCGCTGCGGCACCTGCTGGTGTTGGCTTTCACGCTCACCTTGGCACGGATCAGAATTTCGGTCTGCAATCTATCAGCGGCGTGCTGGCGCTCACGGCTCTCAACGATGCGAACAGCGCCTACGTTCCGTTCCGAATTTTCACGACGCAGTTCACCGTCAGCGGTCCGGAATTAATTCAAGGAGCGTTGACCGTCCAAGGCGACATCAATGTCTATCGTGCCGGTGGAACCACGGCTGCGATCTTCCTGAACGCTGGACAGACTCAGTATCTATACAACGACGGTAGCAGTTTCAATTTTGTCGGTGCCGGGATCTCATGCACTAACATCAACGTCAGTGGCACCGCGAGGGTCGGATCTGCCACAACATCAGGCTATTGTTATTTCGGCACTGGCACCAATTACGTCGGATTCGATGGTACGAACATCATTTTATACGGCGGCCCGGTGTTCACTTACAACACGCTCCGTGTCACCGCTGGTGGTGCTATCGTCGTTGGCGGAATCACGGCGTCTACCGGCAACATCGGCACTTCCGACGGCAGCCTCAATCTTTATAAGGCCGGAAGCACCCTTGTCGCCAATTTCAATAACAATGTTGACGATAATAGAATCAACTTTTTCTACAACGGCGTACCGAAGTGGCAGTGCGTTGGATCTGCCGAAAGCTATTATCTTTACAACGGCGCGTTCAGCGCAGGCACCTATCTCTACACACAGTCGGCGACATCGTGGTCAGCGATCTCCGACATTCGTCTGAAGAAAGACATCGAGACGCTGTCGGTACTGCCGATGCTCGAAACCTTCCGCGCCGTCCGCTACACGCAGACACTAACGGGCGCGAGAGAGATCGGCATCATCGCGCAGGAGCAGGTTAACAACTTCCCTGAACTGGTGCATCGCGGTACCGAAGGGGCACTGAGGTACGATGCGGAAATCGATCCTATGCAGGCGGCAAAGGATCGCTGGGGTGCATCCTACGACCGTTTCGGCGTCATCGCGCTGCAAGGCGTCAAGGAACTGCTCGCTCGTATCGAGACGCTTGAGGCAAAGATCGCGCAACTAGAGGCGCAAAAATGATATCGTCGCGACCACACAGCGGGAGTCGCTAATGTCTACGGGTATTTTTCCAGAAGATGTCGCTGGCGGCCTGCCGATCCGAAACCCGGATGGGTCACCGACCAACAATCCTGACATCCAGAACGCCTATGTGCCGGCGCCGGGCTACGTTTCGACGTGCGATCTGACGGCGCTGCCGACCGACTGCACGGCGCGCATCGAGCCGCGCCAGATCAACGCCATCGTTTCCGAATTGCTGTCGTTCGCCGAATGCCTCGACGCCGACGGGCCGTGGCATTGCGAACTGCCGAACAATCTGTGCGCTCATTTCGAGGTCTGGGTCGAGGCGTACAACGCCTACAACGATGCGCGGTTCGTGAACGTCACGGGCGACACGATGACGGGCGCATTGCATCTGCCGATCACCGCGCCGGTCGCGCCGGAGGAAGCCGCCAACAAGAAGTATGTCGACGAGACCATCGCAGCGGCCATCGCTGCCGACGATGCCGCTGAAGACGCGCGGTTTGTGAATATCGTCGGCGATACCATGACCGGGTCGCTGATCATGCAGTACCCGAACCCGTCGCTCTATTTGATCAAGAGCGGGTCCGGCGAGATGTCTCAGGTTCAGGGACAGATGGCTGGCTTCCGCCGCTGGTCGGTTCATCTCGGCAGCAGCGATCCTGAGACGGGTGCCAACGCAGGATCGAGCTTCGTTATCAATCGTTTTGCCGATGATGGTCAATTAATCGATCCTATCATGACGATTGATCGAGCATCCGGTGGAACGACTTTTCGCGGCCGAGTGACTGTCGAAGGTGGAAGTGCTGTCGCGGTTTTGAACAAGACCATCAATGGTGCTGGCAACAGCGCGTTCTTCGTCGGAGAATTCAACGGACTATTCCGTTGGGGTATCACGATGGCCAACGGGGATGTCGAAAGCGGGTCCAACAGCGGATCGAACTGGGATCTGCTGCGCTATACCGACGCTGGTGGTGTGATCAATCCTCCGGTTCTGCACTTTGACCGCGCCACCGGAATGGGCACGGTGCTGGCACCGCCGACGGCTCCGCTTGGTATCGCGACCAAGAGCTACGTCGACAGTGTCGCTGGCGGCGGCGCATCCGATCCGCCATTCCCGGCTGGCACCACGATGCTGTTCGTGCAGGCTTCGGCACCCATCGGCTGGACCAAGAGCGGCAGCGGCAACCACAACGACCGGGCGATTCGCGTCGTCAACGGCGCGAGCGGCGGCGGCGTCGGCGGCGTCAACGCCTTCTCGACGGTGTTCGCGCAGACCACGACCGGCAACCACACCACGACGGCGGCGGAAAGTGCTTCGATAAACGTCGTCGTCAGCGGCAGGACCAGCAACTACGCATCCGGCGGCAGCGGCAATATCACGCCGTACACCAGCGAAGCGATCTACACGTTGACAGTCGGGCAACTGGTCAGCGGATACACTGTTCCGTATATCGTAAACGCCAGTCTTTCCGCCGGATTTGACAGCGCCTCAGTTTACTGGGGAGACAACGTCATGAACGGCTACACCAACGGCAGCGGTGGCGGTGCTCACAATCATCCTGTCACGATGAACATCGCTTATCTCGACGTCATCGTCTGCATAAAGAACTGAACATGGTCAAAGTTCCGCACGCCGACGAAGGTTCGATTTGCCCGCTGCACAAGGTGGACACTTCGACCGTGTGCCACAAGTGCCCGTGGTGGACGATGGTCATGGGCAAGAATCCGCAGAGCGAAGAGATGATCCACGACTGGCGCTGCGCCATCGCCCTGCTGCCGATGCTGCTGGTCGAGAATTCGCAGATGTCACGGCAGACAGGTGCTGCCGTGGAAAGTTTCCGCAACAGCGTGGTACAAGGCGTCACCGAGGCCGTGCACCAAGCCAACGTTCAACAGATGAGGCTGACAGATGCGCGTGACAATCGTCGTTGAAAGCAATCAGGTGAAGGTCGACGACGGCCAGATGCGGTACGTCAACGTCTCCGCGCTCGCCGCCGACAGCGTTCACGCCATCCAGTGGTATGACACGTTCGGCGAGATCGAGTTTGCAACCTACTTCGTCGATTCTCCGGTGCTCGATCCCCACGGATTCGAGCCGACCGGGGCGACGGTCAAGGTGCCGCATCGCAAGATCAACGAAGTCATCACCGACTTCAGCCCGTACCAGCAATACGTAGATGCATGGTACGTCGAGGATGCCAAGAGGACGGCAGAAGAGCAGGCTTTCCTCGCCAAGATCGAATCCGACAAGGCCGGAGCTGATGCAGCCATTGCCAAATCGGAAGCCAGAAGGGCTGCGTTCAACAAGATCCCCAACCACGAGCGCCAGCACCTGATGGACGACATCATCGCACCGAGGATCGAAGCCGAACGTCTTGCCGAGATCGAGCGTGATCGTGCATGGCACCAGATGACGCAGGCAGAGCAACAGGTGATTATCAACGCCGCTAGAGGAGTTTAACGCCCATGACTGGAATGATGCCCGACAGCGGCGTACCTCCGCAGGACGCACGCAATACGATCCTCGATCCGAACACCATCAACTGCGAAGAGTTGTGGTATTCGACGTCGCGGTGCCAGCCGCGCTTCGATCCGGCGGCGGCGAACGCCGTGTTGTCGGAACTGATCAACGCGGTCAACTGCGCCGGCATCCCGTACGACTGCTCCAAGCTCACCAACCTGTGCGACGCCATCAGGTACATGATCCAAGGCGGCGACTCGTGGTGCCTGCCGCTGGCAGGCGGTCCGAACGATTACTTCGGCAACCTTGCGCCGCCGCTGCTGGCTTATCCGGCCGACTGCTGCATGGCGCTCAAGGTGATCCCGAACGTCAACAACGCGGGTGGCGGCACGCGCATCAACGTCAACAATCTCGGCTACATCCCGGTCGTGCGCAACGACGGCCAGCCGTTGAAACAGAATGACTGGATTGCTGGCATTCCGCAGCTTGTTGTCTATTGCGGCGGCCGGTTCATCCAGATGGGCCTCGTGCCCAGCCAGATGCCAGCCGGTCCGCTCGATCACCAGATCGACCTCTGGGTCAACAACGCCATCGGCAGCGACGGCCCGAACAATGACGGCCTGTCGAACACGGTCGGCCACGCGCTGCTGACGTTCCAGCACGCCATCGACATGGCCTTCGCCTACACGCCCGGTCCGTACCCGGTGGTGATCCACATCATGAACGGCGCTGGACCGTATCTCGGCGGCGTCACGCCGATCTATTCCGGTCCTTCGGTCCATGTCGTCGGCGAGAGCGCCAATACGATGATCGACGATCCACGTTTCGTTTTCTTGGTACAGGGACCGAATAACGCGGTCTTCAGGAACATCTCGTTCCGCTCAACGAACGGCGTACTCGGCGGCGGCGGCGCGGTCAGCGTGAGCAACGGTGCTTCGCTGGAAGTTGACCAAGTGTGGGGACATCTCTGCCCCGGCACGCATATACAAGCAGCGGCTGGATCGATGACTGTTGGCCGCGTCACGTTCTATGCCAACGGCTATAACCTGTACTGGATCAACTTCGGCGGCAATATCAGCTTCAACGGTCCCGGCTCTCAGCAGACCGTCGCCGCCGCGCTTTCCACTACCAACGCCACGGTGTTCTCGGCAGGCAACGGATCGGTCGGTGTTGCATCGACCTGCCCGCCGTGGATTGGTGGTGGTCTTGTCACTGGATCGAAGTTCAGCTGTTCGCTGAACGGCATTATCAACGATCAGGTCGGCGACAGCATCAATCCGTGGTTCCCCGGCAGCCTGCCCGGCAACACCGCCTTCGGCGGTCAGTACGTCTAACAGGAGACAACGATGGTTACTGAAGCGGAAAAGGACGAAGCGTATCTCAAGATTTCCGGCATTCCGAAGGATCTCTATGAACGCTGGAAAAGAGAAACCAACACTGGCGAGAAGCCAGCGTCAAACTTGCTCAATACCGCGCTGCTTGAATCGGCATTGAGACGCGACAAAGCCGTCAATCCGAATCTCGACCAGTACACGTTCCTGACACCGGAGAAGCGTGAGGAGATCCGGCTGCGTCACCACCAAGACCCAACGCCGACGCCGACGACGGAGTGACAGGTGCCCGAACTGAAGAGTTGGCTGCGCGAAAATTCGGCGCTGGTCTACTTCCTGATCGGGCAGGCGATCTTTGTCGCCGGCCTGACCTTCAGCGGTTATGGCTACATGGTGCGGCTGGAGGCGCGCGTCGCCACGCTTGAGATTCGGGGATCTCCGCATCTCGAAAAAATCGAGACGCGCCTGACCGTGCTGGAGGGCGCGACGGCCGACAACAAGCGCAGCATCGAACGAATCGTGGATGTGATGACCAAGGAACTGCACATCCCGCCAACAAGGGACAAGTGACATGGCCTTCAATTCAATCGTCGTTTCCAGCGGCCACGGCAAATACGTTCGCGGCGCGAGCGGCATTCTCGACGAGGTCGAGGAGGCAAGACGGTTTACCGAATCACTGGCCAAAGAACTGCGCTACCGCGGCGTTGATGTGGTCACCTACCACGACGATGTCTCGACCGGGCAGAGCGAGAACCTGAACCGGATTACTGATTTTCATAACGACCGGATTCGCGATCTCGATGTCAGCATCCACCTGAATGCCTACGAGCAGGTTTCCAAGCCGATGGGTGTCGAGGTGCTGTACGTGACGCAGGGGTCGCTGGCCGGCGAGATCTCGCTGGCGATCTCCAATGCCGGCGAACTGATCAACCGCGGTGCCAAGTATCGCGACGACCTGCATTTTTTGAATGCGACGGTCGAGAAAAGCGTGCTGCTGGAGCTATGCTTCGTGGACTCGGAGGCCGACTGCGAGGCTTATCTGGGCAATTACGACGCTATCGTCGAGGCGGTCGCCGATGTATTAGGCGGGCTTTCCGGGGAGATCGAGGTGCCGCCGCCGGTCCATGAGACCAGCGTCATCGGCAAGATCTCGTGCTTTGGGGGGCCTGACGATGAGGGCGTCTCGCCTGACGAAGGTCTGGCGTTCATTTATTCTGTCGACGATGCGCCGCAGCTATTCCTGCCTTTCCAGCCCGACGGCACAACCGGGCTGGCTCGGCGACTTAATCCTTACGTCCATTATTTCGCGATGCGTTTCGACTATGACGTGCATCCGAAGGAGACGCTGCTGGACAAGCTGGGGCTGATTCGGAACCTGCGGACCGGCGTGGCGCTCAAGGCCATGCCGGCCGACTGGGGACCGCACGGCGCCACCGACCGCGTCGTTGACGTCTCCCCGTCGCTGATGGACGACCTCCGCCTCGAAACTGATGATATGGTCGAGGTTGTGTTCCCTTACACGGAGGAAAGCTCATGATCGTCACCATCTGCCGGCCGCCCTGCGGCAACCCGGTCGTCCCGCTGCCGCCCGTCGTCGTCTACGTCCCAGCCCCGTAGGTAGCCTCTTGAAAGGAGAGCCTCAGATGTCACCGACCGACCCGAACGACCCTCCAGCACCTCCGCTGCCCGCGGACGTGCCCGCCAAAGAGCCGGCGCCTGCTCCGGTCCCGACACCCCCAGCGCCGGAGCCAGCGCCCGCGCCAGCCGCCTAGGAGGCCACTATGGGTGCGAATATCTGGTTCTGGATTCTGTTCGTCATCACGCTGGTGTTCGGCGTTTTCGTGCAGAGTCCGTGGCGACAAGGCACGCCTGTCTACCCATGGGCACCGTTTGGCTCGTGGCTGATCCTGTTCGTGCTGATCGGCATTCTCGGGATCGGGGTGTTTGGCTCCCCTATACGCTGAGCGGCGGTCCCGGGTGCTGATCGAGCACCCACTGCCGCCCATCGACACCGGGCCGCCGAAGATCTGCAAGGGTTGCTGATTCGTTTCACGTGAAACATTGACGCCCGGCACAGCCACGCCTACAAACGAAGCCTGACCGAAAGTCGTCATGACGGCCGATAGGTCATAAAGAAAACCCCCGGTGCGCAAGCGCCGGGGGTTTTCGATTCAGGAGTCGGAAAAATCGCGCAGATAGGATCTCAACTCGTTCTGCTCGCCGTGATCGCGCGGCACCAGCAGTTCCAGTGCCCGCGCTTCGATCTGCTGCACCCGCCCGCGGGATATCTTCATCTTCTCGCTGATCTCGGAGCCGGTCATCGGCCGCGTGTCAGGGTTGAGACCGAACCGCATCCGCATCACCTTCTGGGCACGCTTCGACAATCGTGACAGCCGCTCGTCCAGCAGTCTCCTGACGTCGGCCTTGTTCAGGTTGAAATCCGGTGACGCGCCGTGGTGCACCAGTTGACGCGCTTCATCGCCGGTCATCGGCAGTTCGAACGTGTTCTTGGCCAGTGCCTCGTGCCAGTGCGCCGCCGGAATGAAGTCTTCAGGCGCACAGTTCAGCGCATCGGCGATCTCGACGATGACGCCACGCCACTCAGGGCGCAGCTTCTTCATTCCGCTGACGCGCAAATTGACAACAGACTGCACATGCGTCTGGCCGAGATCGAACGCGCGGCAGAATGCTGCGACGGTGTCGTAGCCGGCCTCTCGCATCTTGGCGATCAGCTTGCCGTTCCTGACAATGATCTTGACGTTGTAGTCGGGTGTCTCTTCCATCGGTCACCTCCTTATGAAAATGGCCGGGGAGATCTTCCCCGGCCACTTATTTGTCCATCATCCACGCGACGATGTAGCCGATGATGAAGGCGGCCAGACAGGCCGCCACCATCGTTGGTACCCACTCAGGCAACGCGGAAAGCGTGACCCTCGCGACGGCGCTTGCGCAGTGCCAGACCGCCGACGCCGGCAAAGCCGACGATCAGCATCGCCCACGTCGAGAGTTCAGGCACGGCTGCCTGTACGGTCGGCGTCAGGAAGAACGAGTCTGGGCCGTCGTTGAGGCCGGTCATCCGCGCTGCGAAGATGATCTCGTCACCCGGATTGATGCCGGCGAGCGAGAGGCCCGACAGCGTGTAGTCAGGATGACCAGTTCCGTTGTTCGCCGACGGCACGGTGCAGTCCACGAGACAAACGTAGGAGGCGAGGATCGTCTTGGTCGTCAGGTTGAGGAACCAGAACGAGTTCAAGGTCTGCGCCTTGTTGGTGTCGTTGACGTCGATGCCAATCGTGAACGAGAGGTCCGTGTTGTTCGCCAGCAAGAGCGCCTTGAGCAACGAGCCGTCGCCGATGGTGTAGCCGCCGGTCAGGTTGTTGACGAAGGTGTTGTCGGCCAGCGTGCTCCGGCCGCCGTCGCCCTGATTTGAAAAGGCGGTCATCTCGCTGATGTTGCCGCCGTTGCGATAGTCGTTGTAGCCGAAGCCAGCAAGCTGGTTAGGCTGGTTCGCGCCGCAGATGATACAGGGCGAATTGGTGGGCTGATTACCGTCCGGCACCGCCGTCGTCAGGGTCAACTGCGTCCCGGTGCCGGTCCAGTTCTGGCCGCCAAGCAGGACGTCGGCGTTGGCGGGGACCGCCAGCGCAAGCAGAGCAATGGTACTAAGTAAGAACTTCTTCATTGATGATTCTCCTAGCTAGGGATGTGATTTTGTCGGTGTCGCCATAGATGCCGTGGATGCGTTGGATCGCATCCATGCGCTGCTGGACGACGTGGAGTGCGCGCAGAATCTCCAGTTCTTCCAACGCCAGTTTGTCGAGCTTCATCTGGTCCTCCGGCTTGCCGCCATGGACTCGATACAACTGGTCAAGCAGTTTGTCGTCGTCGATCTTCAAATTAAATACCGCGCGCAATTAAATGATATCAGGAGCAGTAGGTCTTGGTGACGCTGCCGGACTTGTAGCTGCGGCAGGTCGTAGAATTACTGTAGTGCCCGCTGTCGCTGCACGACCGGATCACGGTCGAGCCGCTCTTGCGGGTGGTGCACGAGGTGCCGGCGGATGCCGATACCGTCAGAAGGGCCAAAATGGCGGTGGACAGAATTGCGAATCGCATTGATAGTCTCCGTTTCCTGTTGCGTGTTGATATTTGTAGTCGCCGGCCTTCAACGCCCCCGCTGAAGGCCGGCTTTTTCGTTAGCGCCCGGCGTCGGCGACCGCGCGCAGCTGCACCAGACTGGCTTCCACCTCCGCCACCTTCGGCTCGACGTTCAGGATCTTCAGGTGGTGCGCCTGAAACGAGTCGATGATCGTCTGGCATGACGACACGTGCGCGTTGACGTTGTCGGACAGCGTGGCAGTGTCCTGCTCGAAATCCTTGATGCGCTCTTCGACGACAGCACGCATCTCCCGGGTCTTCTCTTCCGCCGCTTCCACCGCGGCCAGCATGGCCTTGATGGCACTCTCGGCCGTGGTCTTGACCGCGCCGGTGGTGAGCGACGCGATTCGATTGGTCTCTGCTTCAGTCATTGTCTTTTCCCTTTTTGGTTTCGAACATTCTACGCATGCTGGGGCTGAGCCTGTTCATGATCTCCTGCCCGGCCGGGCTGTTCGCCCACTCGTCACTCTCCTCCTTCGTTGCATCGAACTCGCCGTCGGCGACGCGCGCTGCGAACTTCGTGAAGCCTGCCTTCGACAACTCGCCGTGAAGCTGCGTGATCGGGCAGGCGTAGGTGTCGGCATAGTCGTCGAACTCGCCGGTCAGGGCGCGCACGGCGAACGCTTCGCACTTGGCGGCGTTCGCCTTCGACGCCGTCGCAGCCACCTTGCGTAGCTCAGCTGCCAGTTTGTCCCGCGTTCGCATCGTACACCTCCACTATCCTGTCGATCACCGCACCCACGATGGTGCGCGGTTCGCCGTTGAGCCAGCGTGCGACCGCGCGCTGTATTGTTGTCAGCGGCACGCCGTGCTGCAACGCCATCGATATCAGCACCGCGCCATCGCCAGCTATGGCGTCCATCTCGCTGCCGGCCTTGGCGCCGTCGATGAAGACTTCGCCGACCCGGTCATCCGGGTAGAAGCCGACGGTGATCGAGAACACCGTGTTCTGGCCGCCGAACTGGATCTCGAAAGTCTCGTTGCGCCGCCGCTGCGGCAGTAGCTCGCGTCGTGTCATATCTTCATTGTCCTTCGTAAATCAGGCTGTCCCACACCGTCAGCGGCGCGGCGTGCCGCGACCGGCGGCGTGACGATTGTCCAAGCACGTTGGCTTTCTTGCACAGTCCTTCCTTGGCAACGCGCGACATCACCGGCCCCATGGCGCGAAGCTCGTGCGTTGTCGGCTTGCCTTCCGGCGCTTCGTCGTACAGGTCGAAGACGTCATCCGTGGTGAACTGCTTCTTCATGCGGCAGACGTCCCACACCAGATCCGCCATGAACTCCAGCCAGAGTTCGTTGGCGTTTTCCTCGACCTGATCCATCGCAGATTTTTTGGCCTTCTCCGCATCGTCAGAATTGCTCATACAATCCACTCGCGCCAGTTGTCGCCGGTGATGGCGTTGCTCAATTCCATCTTGTCGCGCAGCGCCGAGATGATCTTCTCCTCGACCGTGCCGGGCGTCACCAGATCGAAGATGCCGACGCTCTCGGTCTTGCCGACCGCCTGCGCGCGTTCCTCCGACTGCATCCGGTGCTCCAGCGAGAACGTGTTGGAGTAGTATATGATGGTGCCGGCCATGTCCCACGTCCGGCCCCGGCCGCCGGCAGCCGCGGTCGCCACCATGAAGCGGCACTTCGGGTTGGTCTTGAACTCGCGCTCTTCCGCCTCCCGGGTCTTCTCGTTGCCGCCCCAGAACCGGGCGACCGATCCTGCGCCGTACTTCTTCTCCAGCGCCGCGGTGATCCGCTTCACGTTGGCGCCGTAGGCCGCCCAGATGATCACCTTGCCGTCCACGTTCTCGATGATGTCCATCATCTCGGCGGTGCGGTTCTCTGGGATGTCGACCTCGACCTTGTCGTCCGACATGGTGACGCCGCACAGGATCTGGTGCAGCCGCAGCATCTGCGTCAGCACGATGGTCGCGGTGACGCGCTCGGCATTCTCCAGCTGCGCCACGGCGAACTGGTGCATCTCGTCGTAGGCGGTCTCCTGCTCGTCCGTCATCTCGACCTCGC
>Ga0190274_10001952_pt1 | contig 12102 bp, 11 predicted proteins | sample Popmic531T_FD_133002 | JGI IMG/M metagenome (GOLD analysis project Ga0190274, IMG submission 133002) | Populus adjacent soil microbial communities from riparian zone of Yellowstone River, Montana, USA - 531 T | ecosystem: Environmental > Terrestrial > Soil > Riparian zone | place: USA: Montana...
CGGCCGCCTCGGCCAGCGCCTCCCCCATCCGGTTGGGGTCGGCGTACGGCCGGCCGGCCGGGTCGTGGTGCAGGTAGTGGAACTCCCCCACGGCACAGATCCCGGCCAGGGCCATCTCGGCGTAGGCGGCGGTGGCCACCTCCAGGTAGGCGTCCGGGTCGAGGGCCCCCGCGACCCGGTACATCAGCTCCCGCCAGCTCCAGAAGTCGCCCCCGACCCGGTGCGTCCGCCCCCGCAGGGCCCGGTGGAAGGCGTGCGAGTGGCCGTTGGCCAGCCCCGGGATGGTCACCCCGGCGAGCCGGGTCGCCCCCGCCGGCGGGTCGACCCCCTCGGTCACGGCCGCGATCCGGTCGCCCTCGACCTCGACCAGGACCCGCTCGGCCATCCCCCGCTCCGGCCCCAGCCAGGCCCGCTCGGCATGCCAGGCGCTCACTGGCGCACCCTCCTTCCCAGCACCGCCTTGTATGCGCCCGCCGGGCTCAGCGGCACGCCAGGTCCTCGATCACCGCCATCAGGGCCCGGACCCCGGCCAGGCAGTCGTCGAGCTCGGCCGTCTCGGCCGGGGTGTGGCTGGCCCCGGTGGGGTTGCGGACGAACAGCATGGCGGTGGGGACGGCGGCGGCCAGGGCGCCGGCGTCGTGGCCGGCGGCGGTGGGCAGGGCCGGGGGCTCCAGGCCGGTGGCGCGCAGGCGGGCGTCCAGGCGGGCGGTCAGGTCACGGTCGAGCTCGACCCCGGGGCTGCGCGACTCCGGGGCCAGCTCGGCCGTCAGGCCGTTGCGGCCGGCCGCCTCCTCGACCGCCGCCTGGAAGGCGGTGACCAGCCAGTCCAGGGTCTGGTCGTGCTCGGCCCGGGCGTCCAGCCAGGCCGACACCCGGGCCGGCACCGAGTTGGCGGAGTTGGGCTCGACCAGCACCCGGCCGACGGTCGCGACCGCGTCCAGCTCGGTGGCGGCCGCCCGGGCGGCCAGGACGGCCGCGGCCAGCCCGAGCATCGGGTCGCGGCGGTCGGCCAGCCGGGTCGTGCCGGCGTGGTTGGCCTCGCCGGCCAGGGTGAGCCGCCAGCGGCCGTGCGGCCAGATCCCGGTCCCCAGGGCGACCGGGTGCCCCAGGTCGACCAGCCCGCGGCCCTGCTCGACGTGCAGCTCGACCAGCGCGGCCAGCCGCCCGACCCGCGCCGGGTCGGGCCCGAGCCCGCCGGGGTCGATCCCCGCGGCCGCCAGGGCCTCGGCCACGGTGACCCCGTCCTGGTCGGCCCGGTCCAGCAGGTCGCTCGGGTCGAGGGCGCCGGCCAGCACCCTGCTGCCGAAGGTGGGGACCCCGAACCGCCCGCCCTCCTCGTCGGCGAACGCCACCACCGCCACCGGCCGGGCGGGCTCGACCCCCCGGCCGATCAGCTCGCCCACCGCGACCAGGCCGCTGACCACGCCCAGGGCCCCGTCGTAGGCCCCGCCGCCCCGGACCGTGTCCAGGTGGCTCCCGACCGCGACGGCCCCGCCTGCGGCCGCGCCTGACCCGGACCCGCCGGCGTCGGGTCCCCTGGTGGGGGAGCGTAGCCGATCACCGCCGGAGGGGTCCGCGGGTATCCCCAGCCCCCCACCCCACCAGGCCCAGAGGTTGCCGGCGGAGTCCCGCTCGACGGTGAGGCCGCGGGCGGTGGCCTCGGACTCGAACCAGGCCCTGGCCGCGCGGTCCTCGTCGGTCCAGGCGAGGCGGGTCCAGCCGCCGGTCGGGTCGCGGCCGATGGCGGCCAGCCCGCCGAAGCAGGCCTCGAACTCCTCCCGCAGCCGGTCCTCGCTCATGCTGGCCCTCCCGACCCGGCCCATGCGGATGCCGGCAGCAGCCGGTCGATCCGGTCCAGCACCCAGGTGGGGCGGGCGGCGGCCGGGGTCGCGGCCAGCTGCTCGGCGGTGGTGTCGCCGGTCAGGACCAGCGCCGACGGCATGCCGGCGGTCAGGGCCATGCGGATGTCGGTGGCGAGCCGGTCGCCGACCATGACGCAGTCGGCGGCCTCCAGGCCCAGCAGCTCCATGGCCGCCTCCAGCATCAGCGGGTCGGGCTTGCCCGCGTTGACCTCGCAGGCCACGCCCGTGCAGGCCTCGATGGCGGCCACGATGGCCCCGGCGTCGGGCTCGCCGCGGCCGCCCGGGAACGGGCACCAGCGGTCGGGGTTGGTGGTGACCAGCCGGGCCCGCCGGTGGTACCAGATGGCGTCGAAGGCGATCTGGAGCTTGCGGTAGTCGAAGCCGCGGTCGTAGCTGGCCACCACCAGGTCGATCTCCTCCGGCTTGTCCGAGGTGCGGATCCCGGCCTGGGCCAGGGCCCGCAACAGCGGCTCCTCGGCGATCGGGAACACGGTCGCATCCGGGTGGTGGCGCCGCAGCCAGCGGGTCATCGTGACCACCGTGTTGAGGACCTCCGGCACCGCGGCCTGCACGCCCAGGCGGCGCAGCTTGGCCACGTACTGCTCGGGGTCGTGGGTCGGGTTGTTGGAGACGAACACGACCCGCCGGTCCAGCTCGCGCAGCCTGGCCAGCAGCCGGCCCGCCCCCGGGAGCAGCTCGTCGCCCAGGTAGATGGTCCCGTCGAGGTCGAACACGTAGCCGTCGAAGAGGGACTCCGGACCGGCCATGGCGTCGTCGCTGTCCCGCACCCGCGTCTCCTCCAGCCGTGGTCAAGCCCGCATGCTACGGGAGATCGGGCGGCGGCACCTCAGGTCGTGGCCGCGGGCGCGACCGGGCGGCCGTCGGCCGGGGGCGAGGCCGCGGCCCGGCCGAACTGGGTGGCGTACAGGTCGGCGTACAGGCCGCCGGCCTCCAGCAGCTCGGCGTGGGTGCCCTGCTCGACGATGCGGCCGCCGTCGACGACCAGGATCCGGTCGGCGTGGACGATGGTCGACAGCCGGTGGGCGATGACCAGGCTGGTCCGGCCTTCCAGGGCGGCGGCCAGCGCCTCCTGGATGTGGACCTCGGCCTCGGAGTCGAGGTGGGCGGTGGCCTCGTCGAGGATGACGATGGCCGGGTCGGCCAGCAGCAGCCGGGCGATGGCCAGGCGCTGCTTCTCGCCGCCGGACAGCCGGTAGCCGCGCTCCCCGACCATCGTCTCCCAGCGCTCGGGCAGGCTCTCGATCAGGTCGAGGATCCGGGCCGCCCGGCAGGCGTCCTCGATCTCCTCCAGGGTGGCGTCCGGCCTGGCGTAGCGCAGGTTGGCCAGGATCGAGTCGTGGAAGAGGTGGGGATCCTGGGCGACCAGCCCGATCGCGCCCCGCAGGCTCTCCAGCCGCAGGTCGCGGACGTCGACCCCGTCGACCCGGACGGCGCCCTCGCTGACGTCGTAGACGCGGGCGACCAGCATGGCGGTGGTGGTCTTGCCCGCTCCCGACGGGCCGATCAGGGCGATCAGCTCGCCCGGCCGGACGCTGAAGCTGACGTCGCGCAGGACGGGCTCGCCCGGGCTGGCCCCGACCGCGGCCGCGCCGCCGGTGAGGCTGGCGATGGTCGACTCCTCGGCGGTCGGGTAGCGGAAGCCGACGTGGTCGAACTCGATCCGCCCGGCCGGGTTCTCCAGCGGGACCGCGCCGGGCCGGTCGCGGATCGGGCTCTCGAAGTCGAGCACCTCGAACACCCGCTCGAAGGACACGAACGCGGTCATGATGTCCACGCGGGCGTTGGTCAGGGCGGTCAGGGGGCCGTAGACCTGGGTGACGAGGGCGGCCAGGGCGACCACGTCGCCGGCCTGGAGCTGATCCTGGAGGACCTGCCGGGCCCCGAACCAGTAGACGGCGGCCGTGCCGACGGCGCCGACGAGGCCGAGGACCACGAAGAAGGTCTGCCCGTAGAGGGCAGAGCGGACACCGATGTCGCGGACCCCGGCGGCCTTGTCGGCGAACCCGGCCAGCTCCCGGTCGCGGCGGCCGAACAGCATCACCAGCAGCGCCCCGGCGACGTTGAAGCGCTCGTTCATGGTCGTGTTCATGGACGCGTTGAGCTGCATCGACTCGCGGGTGATGGCCTGCAGCCGGCGCCCCACCCGCCGGGCCGGGAGCAGGAACAGGGGCAGCACGGCCACCGCCATCAGGGTGATGCGCCAGTTCAGCAGGAACATGGTCACCAGGGTGGTGACCAGGCTGATGAGGTTGGAGAAGACCGACCCGAGGGTGCCGGTGAGGGCCCGCTGGGCGCCGACCACGTCGGTGTTGAGCCGGCTGGTCAGGGCGCCGGTCTGGGTGTGGGTGAAGAAGGCCAGGGGCTGGCGCTGGACGTGGTCGAACAGGCTGGTCCGGAGCCGGTAGATCAGGCCCTCGCCGATCCGCGAGGACAGGAACCGCTGGCCCAGGGCCAGGCCGGCGTTGGCCACCGCCACCCCCACGGCGGCCAGGCCGATCAGGTTGACCAGGGTGAAGCTGCGCTGGGGGATGGCGGTGTTGAGCAGCTCCCGCACCAGCAGGGCCGGGACCACCGCGGCCAGGGCCGACAGGGCCAGCAGGAGCAGGTAGCCGGCGATCTGCCAGCGGAAGTCGCGGGCGAACCCCCAGACGCGCCGCACCACGTCGCGCGACACCTTGGTGCCGGGCGGGAGCGGCTCGCGGCGGGCGTGCCAGTAGTAGCTCATCATCCTGCTCGACCCAACCCGTCGGTGGCCGCCGGCATTCCGCTCCCGGCCGGGGCCAGGACGGGGCGGCGCAGGCGGGCCAGCCCGACGGCGGCCGCGACCCCGCCGGCGGCGACCAGGAACGACCCCTTGCTGCCGGCCAGCTGGACCAGGCTGCCGCCGAGGGCGTTGCCGGCGGCGAACCCGGCCGAGAAGGCGGTCGTGACCCAGGTGAAGGCCTCGGTCACGGTGCCGGTGGGGGCGAGGCGGTCGACCAGCAGGTAGAGGCAGGCGATGGCCGGGGCGATGCCGAGCCCGGCCAGGATCATGCCCGCGGCCAGCTGGACCAGCCCGGCGGCCACGGCGAGCAGGGCGATCCCGGCCACGAGCAGGGTCAGCAGGCCGATCACGCGCTGCTCGGGGCCGCGGCTGGAGAGGCGGCTGCCGAAGGCCAGGCCGCCGGCCATGCTGCCCAGCGCCCACAGGGCCAGCAGCGGGCCGGCCAAGGTTCGCGAGCCGAGCTGTTCGGCCTCGGCCACCACCGTCACCTCGACGGTGCCGAAGGCGGTGGCCAGCAGCACGATGGTGGCCAGCACGGCCCGCACCCCGGGGCTGCGCAGCGGCCCGGCCCAGTCGGCGGCGCGGCGCTGGGGTCGCCAGGCCCGCGACGCCGGGGTGGCGGCGAACACCCCCACCCCGACCAGCAGCAGGGCGGCGGTGCCGAGCACGGCCGCGGCCGGCGAGAAGCTGGCCGCCAGCAGGGCGACCAGCGGCGGGCCGACCACGAAGATCAGCTCCTGCACGGTCGACTCGACCGCGAACGCGGCCTGGAGCTGCCCGCTGTCGCCGAGCAGCTCCGACCACAGCGCCCGCATGCACGCCCCCACCGGCGGGATCGACGCCCCGGCCAGGGCGGCCAGCCCGGCCAGCGCCACCGGGGAGGCGAACCCGCCGGCCGCGGCCAGGGCGCCGAAGCTGAGCGCGCTGGCCACCGCGCACCCGACCAGCACCCGTGTCTGCCCGACCCGGTCGACCAGCCGCCCCAGCAACGGCGAGCTCAACGCCAGCGCGGCCGAGTAGGTCCCGGCCACCATCCCGGCCACGGCGTAGGAGGCCCCCGCCTCCCGGACCAGCAGCACGATCGCCAGCCCGGCCATGCCGGTCGGCATCCGCCCCACCACCGCCGACGACAGCAGCCGGGTCACCGAGGGCACGCGAAGCACATCGAGATAGATCCGAAGACGCATCCTCCGATGGTGCCAGACGCCCATGACGGTCCTGTCCCGGCGATCGGCTACGCTCCCCCACCGGGGGGACCGAGCGCCGAGGCTCGGGGTGGCGGCCGCGCCGCGGCTGGAGGTGAGCGAGTGGCCAGATCCGACGGCAACAGGACCGCCGACGTCGACGCCTACCTGGGACGGCTCGACCACCCGTTCAAGGCCGAGGTGGAGGCGGTGCGGGCGATCATCAAGGGCGTCGACCCGCGGATCACCGAGCAGGTCAAGTGGAACGCGCCCAGCTTCAGCTACAAGGGGTACATGGCCACCTTCAACCTCCACGCCACCAGGCACCTGCACCTGGTCTGGCACAACGGCGTCGTCCTCGAGGACCCGGACGGCCTGCTGGAGGGCTCCTACCCCGACCGGCGCATGACCTACTTCACGAGCATGGCCGAGGTGGAGGCCAGGCGCCCGGCGCTCAAGGCGCTGGTACGCCAGTGGGTCGAGCTGATGGACCGGGAGGGCTAGAGCGGGCGGTCAGGGACGGCCGTCGACGGTGATGGCCGACAGGGCGGCGCGAACCCGCTCGGGCGGGACGCCGTCGGCCAGGGCGGCCAGCGCAGCGCGCCAGGCGGCGGCCAGGAGGCGGCCGAGCGGGGCCCCGCCCGGCCCGGTGAGCCGGTCGAGGAACGACTCGACGGGGTCGGCGGCCGGCTGCGGGTGCCGCTCGGCGAGCAGCCGGGCCAGGCCCTGGCCGGCCACGTAGTCGAAGCCGACCAGCAGGGCAGCGCCGGTGGCGGCCGCCGGCCCCTCGCCGACGCGGGCCGCGGCCGCCCCCTCCATGCGGTCCAGGACGCGGCGCTCGGCCTCCTCGCGCACGACCGCGTACAGCCCGAGCTTGCTGCCGAAGTGGTGGTAGAGCGAGCCGGTGGTGACGCCGGCCCCGGCGGCCAGGTCGGTGACGTTGACCGCCTCGTAGCCGGCGGCCCCGAACCGCTCGAGCGCGGTGTGGACCAGCCGCGCCTTCGAGGAGCCGGGAACCGGGATCCACTCGCGCATGGCCGCCCAGCATAGTACCATTCTGCTCTTCCATAACAAGATTACGGAGGAGGGGGAATGAAGCTCACGTTCTTCTACCTGCCGGTCGCCGACCTGAAGGAGGCACTGGCGTTCTACCGGGACACCCTCGGCTGGCCGGAGTCCTGGCGGGAGGGCGAGACGACCGCCAGCCTGCGGCTCCCCGGCACCGAGATCGAGCTGATGATCGACAGCGACGACGGCTCCATGACCCCCGGCCCCGTCTTCGAGGTCGACAGCGTCCAGGCGTTCTGGGCCCAGCACCGGGACGAGCTGCGGTTCCGCCTCGAGCCCAAGGAGATCCCCGGCGGCTTCTGGTCCGCCTTCGAGGACCCGTCCGGCAACCTCGTCTATCTCCTCGACCAGTCCACCGCCGAGCCGGCCGGCTAGGCCCAGCGGCGCAGCAGGCGCTCGGCGCCTTCGGCGAGCTCGTCGATCACCTGGGCGGCGGGAACGACCCGGTCGGTGGCGCCGACGCCCTGGCCGGCGTAGTGGACCATGGCGGCGATCTCGCCGGTGGTCTCGCGGTTGGGGCAGGGGACGCCGAAGCGGGGGACCGGGAGGGTGCGGGAGCCCATGCGGGTCTCCCCCACCACCTCGGCCTCGAGCGCCTCGGCGGCCTCCAGGGCCGAGCGCAGGGTCCGGTGCGGCTCCGGGCCGGGCGGCCACATCACCGAGAAGGCGTCGGTGAGCACGGCGTCGTCGGCCTCGGCGGCCACCAGGGCGGCCTGGTACCGGGGGTGGGCGCCGGACTCCTCGGTGGCCAGCAGCCGGGTCCCGACCCGGACGGCGGCGGCGCCCGCGGCCAGGCAGGCCGCGACCCCGCGGGCGGTGGCGATCCCGCCGGCGGCCACCACCGGGACCTCGACCGCGTCCAGGACCTCGGCCAGCAGCGGCAGCAGGGCGACCCGCCCGCGGATCCGGCCGCCGCCCTCCATCCCCTGCACCGCGACCAGGTCACAGCCGGCGTCGGCGGCCGCCCTGGCCTCGGCCACCGACCCGGCCTGCCAGGAGGCCAGCGCCCCACCCTCGTGGACCCGGGCCACCAGGGCCGGGTCGGGGTCGCCGTAGTAGAAGTCGACGAGCCGGGCCCCGGCCGCCGCGACCTCGACACAGGCCGGGTCGGCCCCGAACGGCAGCAGGAACGTGACCCCGAACGACCCGGAAGTTCGTGTGCCAAGGCTGCCGAGGAGCTTCTCCAGCTCGTCGGCCGCCAGCATCTGCGCCGGCACCATGCCGACCGCCCCCGCCCCGGCCACGGCTGCCACCAGCTCCGGAGTGGTGACCCCACCCATCGGCGCCTGCTGCAGCGGCACCCGGCAGCCCAACAGTTCGGTGAATGAGGTAGTCAGCACGGCAGCCACCTTATCGTCGAGCATTGACCGCGGCCAGCTCGACATCGGCCGCGTCGAGGCAAGAACGGCAGCAGGAAGGTCACTGTGCGCAGCTTCCTTGCGGACGCTGCCGTGCCGGCCTCACGCCCAACTCGGGCCGCCGGCTTCCCGTTTCAAGGCCACCTGCCCAGCAGGCTGGGGCTTATGGTCGGCTCCACAGGCGTTTTTGTCTCCCGGCCACTCCGGGCGACCTGGTGGGCAAGCTTGGCGAGGTTACGGGCGGCGTGCAGGTCCCGGTCGAGCCGTGGCCCGCAGGTCTCGCAGGCGAAGGTGCGCTCGGCCAGGGTGAGCTTGGCTTTCACCCAGCCGCAGGCCGAGCACGTCTTGGACGAGGGATAGAACCGGTCGGCCGCGATCAGCTGGCTGCCGTACCAGCTTGTCTTGTAGGTGAGCTGGCGGCGCAACTCGGCCAGGCCCGCATCGGCCAGGGCACGAGCCAGGCGGCGGTTGCGGATCATGCCGGCCACGTTGAGCTGCTCGATGACGACGGTGCCGTGCTGGGTGGCGAGCGTGGTGGTGAGTTTGTGGAGGGCGTCACGGCGCAGGCTGGCGGCGCGGCGTGAACCCGCGCCAGCTTGCGCCGGGTCTGGTCGCGGCGTTGGGAGTGTGGTCGGCGGCGGGCTAGTTCTCGGTTGAGCCGCCGCAGGCGGCGCTCCGAGCGTTGCAGGGCGTGAGGGTTGGGGACCACCTCGCCGGTGGAGAGCACAGCCAGGTGCCGTACACCCACCTCCACACCGATCACACTGGACGCACCATTGTGGGTGGGGACAGTCCTCTGCACCTCGACGGTGAAGGAGACATACCAGCGGTCGGCGGTGCGGCTGATTGTGGCGGCCAGGATGCGGGCGGTGCCCTTCTCCAGGCGGCGGGCGAGCCCATCCAGCCCGCTGCTATAGGCCTCCTTGCTGTTCTCAGCCCACCAGGGAGCGACCTGGTGCTTGGCTCGGTTCCATTCCCGCCGGAGAGCCGGCAGCGTCCACGGAACCTCGACGTCTTCGCCGGCCCGTCGCTGCTCCAGCCGCTGCAGCACCAGCTGGAGGCCCCGGTTGTGGGCATACCGGGCGGCGCCAAAGTGGGAGGCCAGGGCGCGCCGTTGCCTTGGGGTGGGGCCGAGGGCGAACCGGTAGGCCTGGATCACCGCGCCCATCGCGGCACGTCCTGATCCGAGCGAGCGTAGTCCATGTGCGTAACGGTATGGGTTGACTGAGACAGCGGCCGGCGGGATTGCACCGCCGGCACCGTCACGTCGGCTCACTCGTCGACCTGGCTATCCTGCGGCCATGACCAGTCCGCCGCGCTATGACGGCCTGGCCGACCGGTACGACCGGGAGATCGGCGGGCTGGAGGTCACCACGACCGCGATCGACGCGCTCGGCCGGCTCGTCGGCCCCGGACCAGGCGTCTGCCTCGACCTCGGCTGCGGCACCGGCGTCGCCATCCCCGAGCTGCTCGGGCGCGGCTGGCGGGTGGTCGGGGTCGACCTGTCCGGCGACCAGCTCCGCCTCGCCCGACAGCGAGCCGGTGCGCCCGGCGCCTCGCTGGTCGCGGCCGATGCCACCGCCCTGCCGTTCGCTGACAGCTCCTTCGACGCGGTCGCCTCGCTGTTGACCCACACCGACTTCGACCGCCCAGCGGCCGCCTTCGCCGAGGCCGCCAGAGTGCTGCGTCGCGGCGGACACCTCAGCTATGTGGGCGTCCATCCCTGCTTCGTCACCCCGTTCGTGGAGCGGCACCCCAGCGGGGCGCATCTGCTCCATCCTGGCTATCGGCGGCGGGGCTGGCATCATGCCGGCCCCGGGTTCGGCCGTGGCATCCGCCCCCGGGTCGGCGTGCACCATCTTCCCTTGGCCGACCTGATCGGCGTCGCCCTCGGAACCGGGCTCAGGCTCACGCGGCTGGAGGAGCCGGGTGACGACGACTACCCGTTCCTTCTCGCGCTCCAGCTGCGACGCTACGGTCGGGTGAGGGGGGCGTAGCGGAGCAGCAGCCGCTTGCGGCCCAGGCCGGGGAAGTCGACCTCGGCCATGGCCCGCTCGCCCTGGCCGGAGACGTTGGCGACCACGCCCTTGCCCCACTGGCGGTGGACGACCTCGTCGCCGGGAGCCAGGCCCAGGTCGAGGGCGCCCCGCTGGCGGTCGGCCAGCCGCTCGGCCGGCAGGGGCTGACGGTCGAAGGAGCCCGGCGGGGCGCCCGGCCGGGCGTTGAAGCTGCTGCGCCCGGCCCCGAACGCCGGGCTCGAGTCGCCCCAGCTGGCCGGGCCGGACCGGGCGGCCGGCTTGGCCTGGCCGGGAGCGACGGTGACCAGCTCCTCGGGCACCTCCTTGAGGAAGCGCGAGGGCAGGTTGTAGCTGGTCGAGCCGAACAGGGTCCGGCTCCAGGCGTTGGTCAGGTACAGGCGCTCCCGGGCCCGGGTGATGCCGACGTAGGCCAGGCGCCGCTCCTCCTCCAGCTCCCGGGGCTCGCCGATGGAGCGGACGTGGGGGAACACGTTCTCCTCCAGCCCGACGATGAACACCACCGGGTACTCCAGGCCCTTGGCCGTGTGCAGGGTCATCAGGGTGACCGACTGGCTGCCCGCCTCGACCTGGTCGGCGTCGGTGACCAGGGCGATCGACTCCAGGAAGCCGGCCAGGGTCGGCTCGGCCTCCTGGCCCTCGCGGAGCTCGTACTCCTCGGCGGCCGACTGGAGCTCGCGGACGTTCTCGACCCGGCCCTGGCCCTCGATGGTGGTGTCGGCCTCCAGCTCCCGCATCAGCCCGGACAGGGTCCAGGCGTCCTGGACGAGCACGCTCGGGGAGCGGCCTTCCTCGACCCCGGCGGCCAGCTCGTCGAGCACGGCCACGAAGTCGGCCACCGCCCGGACCTGGCGGGCGCCCAGGCCGGGGACCTCGCCGGCCCGGCGCAGGGCCTCCCCGAACGGGATGCCCTCCTCGGTGGCGAAGCGGTCGATGGCCCGCTCCGAGGTGTCACCGATGCCGCGCCGGGGCACGTTGAGGACCCGGCGCAGGCTGACCGTGTCCAGCGGGTTCACGGTGACCTTGAGGTAGGCCAGCAGGTCCTTGACCTCACGCCGGTCGTAGAACTTGACCCCACCGACGACCTTGTAGGGCAGGCCGGCCTTGACGAACACCTCTTCCAGCGGGCGGGACTGAGCGTTGGTCCGGTAGAAGACGACCACCTTGCCGTAGCCGAGGCCCTGGTCGTGCAGGCGCTCGACCTCCTCGACCACGAAGGCGGCCTCGTCGTGCTCGTTCTCGGCCTGGTAGCGGACGATCGGGTTGCCCCGACCGAAGGCAGTCCACAGGTTCTTGGGCTTGCGCTCCAGGTTGTTGGCGATCACCGCGTTGGCCGCGGACAGGATGGTCTGGGTGGAGCGGTAGTTCTGCTCCAGCAGGATGACGTTGGCCTCGGGGTAGTCGGCCTCGAAGTCGAGGATGTTGCGGACCGTGGCCCCGCGGAAGGCGTAGATCGACTGGTCGCCGTCGCCCACCACCGACAGGTTGCGGTGCTCGGCGGCCAGCAGCTTGAGCAGCTCGTACTGGGCCACGTTGGTGTCCTGGAACTCGTCAACCAGCACGTAGCGGAAGCGCCGCTGGTACTCGGCGAGCACGTCCGGGTGCCCCTGGAACAGCCGGACCGTCTGCAGGATGAGGTCGTCGAAGTCCATCGCGTTCGACTCGGCCAGGCGCCGCTGGTAGAGCCGGTAGGCCTCGGCGGCCTTCTTCTCGAACCAGCCGAGGGCGCGGTCGGCCGCGGCCTCCGGGTCGACCAGCTGGTCCTTCCAGGCGCTCACGGCGTTGCGCATGGACCGGGCCGACAGCCGC
>Ga0190274_10001953_pt1 | contig 12099 bp, 11 predicted proteins | sample Popmic531T_FD_133002 | JGI IMG/M metagenome (GOLD analysis project Ga0190274, IMG submission 133002) | Populus adjacent soil microbial communities from riparian zone of Yellowstone River, Montana, USA - 531 T | ecosystem: Environmental > Terrestrial > Soil > Riparian zone | place: USA: Montana...
AGGAACATGGTTACACAAATTATGCATTGGGCAAGTGGGACCACACTCCCTTGTGGGAAGTTACGAGCAGCGGACCGTTTAACGGTTGGGCAAGTGGTGAGGGCTTCGACCATTACTATGGTTTTATGGCGGCTGATATACACAACTTTCAACCCGTAATGTTCGAAGACCACATGCCTGTAAATCCCGCGATAGGCAATCCTGATTATCATTTAAATACTGATATGGCTAATCGGTCTATCTATTGGCTTACAGCCCACCAATCGATTACACCCGACAGGCCGTTTATGATGTTTTGGGCATCAGCAACTTTGCACGCACCCCATCATGCATCGCAAAAATATTTAGATATGTATAAAGGTAAATTTGATATGGGTTGGGATGCTGCCCGCGACCAGATACTCAAAAATCAAATCGAAAAAGGAATATTTCCTGCGGGCACTAAACTAGCGCAACGTGCAGGCGATATTATCCTTTGGGATAGTGTGCCTGCCGAAAAGAAAAAAATGTATGCCCGCCAGATGGAAGCCGCTGCTGCTGCACTCACACAAGCCGATTTTGAAATCGGCCGCATCATTGCAACCCTTGAACGCACAGGTCAGTTAGACAACACACTTATTTTTGTTACATCTGACAATGGAGCTAGTGCAGAGGGTGGCTTAGAAGGTTCCCATAACGAAATGCTTGTGGCTAACGGAGTTGCAAAAACTCCCTATGAAGAAAATCTAAAACATTACAATCAATGGGGAACTGCCGAAACCGACAACCATTACCATGCAGGATGGGCGATGGCCGGTAATACGCCATTCAAATATTTTAAACAAACCGAACATAATGGCGGTATGACTGATGACTTAATTGTAAGCTGGCCCAAAGGCATTAAAGCCAAAGGAGAATTGCGAACACAAAATCATCACCTTATTGATATTATTCCCACCATTATGGATGTGAGCGGTATTGGGTTTCAACCGGAAGTAGATGGTGTAAAACAAATGCCTTTTGATGGTGTGAGCATGAAATATTCTTTTGATGATGCCAAAGCCACCACCAATCACCCACTTCAATACTATGAGATGTTTGGCAACCGTGCCATTTACGACCATGGATGGAAGGCAGTTACTATACATGGTAACCGGATGCCCTGGGTATTTGGAGGAACATTTGATTTTGAGAAAGACGTTTGGGAATTATATAACCTCAACGAAGATCCTACTGAAACGAATGACCTTGCAGCATCCAATCCTCAAAAATTAGAAGAGCTGAAAAAGAAATTTGATGAAGAAGCATGGAAATACAATGTGTATCCGCTTTATGATGATGTTGCAAAACGCATATCAAATGTTACCCTGCGCCTCTATCCTCTAAGCAAAAAAACATTTACTTACTTCACTCCGGGTGCAGAGTTTATTGCCGAATCGTCAGCGCCTCCCGTTAAAAACCGAAGTCACATTATTATAGCAACCATGGAAACTGATGGTAAAACAGATGGCGTTATAACTGCATGTGGAGGATATTTTGGTGGATTCAGCCTATACATAAAAAACAATATTGTTACTTATGGTTACAATTATTTAGATGAAAAATATTTTTCCATCAAAGCAAACAAACCACTAACAGCCGGCAAGCATGCAGTTAAGTTTCAGTATGAAGCCGTTAAAGGAGCTACACCTTATACACCAACCGGTAAGGGAACTATTTATATCGACGGTGTTAAAGTTGGTGAAGGAACTATTGATAATGTAGTTATGTCTAAATACTCCATCTCCGAACCCTTTGATGTTGGAGTTGACAATGGGGGTTCAGTAATCCGTTCAGCCTATTCATCACCATTTAAGTTTAGTGATAATTTAGATAAAGTAGTTTTTGAATTGCTTTAACTAAGTTTAGACATATCGTTCTACAAATAATAAATGTAGACCTGATAGACATCAGGCTTTATTCGATTCCGTAAGGATGCTGATGGAATAAATAAACGGTGATGCTTCTAATTATTAATTAACCGGCTGAATCCTGAAAAAGTTAGCCATACATTTCTTCATCTCCGAAAATAAAACCAACTCGAATAGTACGCTCGTGCAATGAAAAAATAAATTTCAAAAAGGCAACCAATTAAAAAATGTTTGTACTACTTTTGATAATTATGAGAGGTTGATAATTTTTTCAACACGGAGATTTTGTGGAGCCGAAAATAAAATGAGTACAGGCATGCCATACAAAAGCTTTTTTCTCCTCTATGCTGCAGCAATATTGCCATGTGTGGCAACTTTTACCGCTTGCAAATCCAACTTAAAAAATGAACACATTGCTGCTGCGTTACCCCCTGTTCCCTCCCACATGCCCGATTGCTGTAAGCCCACAGGTCTCACCGGAAGTGACAGCACACTGTATATAGAAGGCGGGGGAACCGAATTCAGAGTCACGCAGTTAAATAATGTGCAACAGCTTGTTGTTTTACAACAGGGAATGGTATTCATACCAGGTGGAGAATTCAGCATGGGAGGCATAGATCCCGTCGGTATTTCTGATGGCGGAAATGAAAACATGCACGATACACGGCCGGTTCACCGCGTATATGTGGACGGCTTTTTAATGGATGCGACAGAAGTTACCAATAAAGAATTTGCTGCTTTTGTAAAAGCAACCGGATATGTTACAGTTGCCGAAATGAAACCCACGAAAGAAGAATTTCCAGAAGCTCCCGAAGAAAACCTTGTTGCAGGATCTGTTATTTTTTCTCCTGCCTATGTGAACGACCTAAGCAATCATTACCAATGGTGGACCTATGTGCATGGAGCAAATTGGAAGCACCCCTTAGGGCCAGGTAGCGATATCAAAGGAAAAGATAATTATCCCGTAGTTCATATTGCATGGGAAGATGCTATGGCCTATGCAACATGGGCAGGAAAAAGATTGCCTACCGAAGCTGAATGGGAATTTGCTGCACGCGGTGGTACTGGAGGAGAAATTTATTCCTGGGGAAACAAATTTAAACCCGGTGGAAAATGGATGGCAAATACTTACCAGGGAAAATTTCCGCAACACGATAGCGGCACTGATGGATTCACTGGTATTGCTCCCGTCATGCAGTTTCCTCCCAACCCTTACGGTCTATATGACCTTGCAGGAAATGTTTGGGAATGGTGCAGCGATTGGTACAGCAGTGATTATTATCTATCCTTGAGTAGCACCGGCGTTTCAAATAATCCGAAAGGTCCTGCCGAAGCGAATGATCCCAGTGAGCCTGGAGTAAAAAAGAAGGCGATGCGCGGAGGTTCATTCTTATGCACCGATCAGTATTGCACCCGTTACATGATCGGCAGCCGCGGCAAAGGTGAATATCGTTCGGCAACCAGCCACGTTGGTTTCCGTTGCGTTAAAGATTTCAATAGGGAAAAAACGGTACTGCAAAAAGGAAGCTGAAGTCGCATCTTTGTCTACATACCCTTTTTATACATTTAACTCCACTGGCACCTATCTACTTTAATTGCAGAGTTGATATATTGAACGATTGTCGATAACAGCATTCTGGTTTCCCCTCACTATTGCATTGATTACTACTTTTACCTGGATCTTCTGGTTGGTATATGGCATCAATATTAAGCATGAAGACTTGAATTAAAATATCTCGCTAGAAAAATAACAATGACAGATCAGCTGACATCAGACATTATTCAATGGGACGTTAACTCATGGTCTGAAGCTTTAAAATACTGGGACAATAAAATTGACTGGAGTAAAATTCAAACCGGCCTGGAACTGGGCGGTCGGGAAGGCGGCCTATCACTTTGGCTGGCATTAAAAGGTATTCAAACTGTTTGTTCTGATCTAAATGATGTACGAACCTCTGCTGAGCCGTTGCACCATCGTTATAAGGTGAATGCATTGATTACTTACCAGGACATTGATGCCACAAATATTCCTTACGAAAATCATTTTGATGTAATTGTTTTCAAATCTATTATCGGAGGGATCGGAAGGAATAATAACATTGAAATGCAGCAAAAGACGTTTGCCCAAATCCACAAATCCCTAAAGCCCGGTGGAAAATTATTGTTTGCTGAAAACCTGACGGCTTCACCGTTTCATCAATCGTTGAGAAAAAGATTTGTCCGGTGGGGTGGTTCTTGGCGTTATGTTTCAATCGAAGAAATGAAAATGTTTTTAAAAAACTTCACTTCAGTTGAAATAAAGGCGACGGGATTTCTTGGCCTGTTTGGCAGAAACGAAAACCAGCGGAACATGCTTTCATCAATTGACAAGTTAATCCTGAATCGTATGTCTCCTGACAGTTGGAAGTATATTGTTTATGGGGTGGCTGAAAAGTAATTTTATAAAAATAAAATAATTACACCCGAATGAGTAAGCAATATTAAATAAAATAAATATGAATTATAAAATCGCAGCAGTTACTTTGTCACTATTTTCAGTAACAGGATTAGCATATTCCCAAACAACACTGAAAGATTACACAGTAGGTCACCAATTTCATATCAGCATTCCAGATTATATGAACAGGACAATTGGATTGAATAATGCCGCGATTTTCCAATTTAAAAATTCTGTCAAAGATATCGCTGGATTTATTATTGAGGATGACAAGGAAGAACTTCGCCTGGCAGATTTGAATTATTCCTCTATAAACGAATTTTATGAGGACTTCATAAAGGATTTTTTGAAAGACGAAGAAAAGAGAAATATATCCAAACCTTTAAGTCAGACAAAAGATGGAATAAATTTTATTGAATGTGATGCTACCTATTTTGATAAAGACGCAGAAATTGAAATCTACTATTTCGTTGGCATCGCTGAAACCAAGACAACTTATTACAAATTTTTGTGTTACGGAGCATCAGAATCTAAAGACAAATTCAAATCTGACTTTCAAAAAGCATTATATAGTCTAAAAGATTAAATAACGAACGGCCATTAAATAAAGAATCTAATTATAATATTTTTATCAGTTTTTAGGAATATAAATGGAAGTCGACGTACCTCATCACCGCGAAGCAAAAAGTAAAAAATGGAAGAATTACTTCTTCGACTTTTTGATGTTGTTCCTGGCTGTCTCCTGCAGCTTTATTGCAGAAAATCTCAGGGAAAGTTGGGTGGAAAATGAAAGAGCGGAGGTGCTGGCGAAAAATTTATATAAAGAAATACTGGCCGACTCAATTTTAATTCAAGAGATGATTGCAGTGAGGCAATTGAAGGAAAGCGAATGCGCTTATTTTATCTCTTACGTAAAAGACAGCAACTTAACTGCACTCAGCAACCGATTTTACCGGGCTTTCTCCTGGGCATTCGTTCAAACAGGGAGAATTTTATTTGAGCCCAACGATGGAATCCTCAACCAACTCAAGAACTCAGGCGAGCTGCGCTATTTTAAAAGTGCTAAGATGCAGTCTGCAGTTGGTGAATTAAGTGTATCGATAGCAAATATCAGGGCCCGGAACGAAAGGGAATACGGTATGGTGGAAACGTACATCAGGCCGTTTACATTAAAATATTATGATTTCGAATGGCTCAATGCTTTGACAAGAAATGGAGAATATGAATTCGCTGATGCAATGATTCAAAACCTGGATGTTCCGATCAATGGAAAAATTCCCAACGTAGAAAAATTTGACAGAAAAGATGCTGAGAATATTGCCTCCTACTATCTATTAATGCTTCGTTCAACAAGGATGGCTCAATACGCTAAGTATATCAGCAACAATCATAAGCTATTGAGCATTCTTAGAAATGATTTTCATTTAGAGTAACAGCATACTTAAATAAAAACCTTGCGGATCTGGTCATTACATCCTAAACACCTCGATGCCAAAGGGCTTGTCGCCTTATGGAGGGAAACACTTTTGGCGAAACATGTTCTTGAAGGTAAGACGAAGGGATATAAAAATCATCCGCAGCTGACCAGGTTCATGAATCAGGAAGAACCCCTTGAAGCGATCAACAAGTACCTGATGATCATTTATCATGAAGCATCTCTCAGGGGATATAACTTCAATGAGGAAAAATTCAAAGCCTGTACTTCGAAAATAAAAATCACTGTTACAAGAGGTCAGTTCAATTATGAAATTGAACATTTACAGGCAAAGCTTAAAAAGCGTGACCAGGAAAAGTTCAATGAGAACAGGCTTGGAAATAATTATGACCCCCACCCTATCTTCAGGCTTGTAAAGGGCGGAATTGAGAAATGGGAAAAGCAATGAAAACAACCATACTTCTTCTAATAATTTTCTTGCCTGCATTTTATTCATGCAACAGCCAAAACGCCTCCCAACTGACCAATGGAAATTCAAGCGGGAAAAATTCCTCCATTGCAATCGGCGACACTGTTGGTGGTTTGAGTGATTCCATCATGATTATTTTCCAGGACAAAAAAAACATTTATTGGTTTGGCAGCAGAGGACAAGGCGTATTCAGATACGACGGTAAGGTCATGCAGCATTATACAATGAAGCAGGGTTTGGTCAACAATGATATCTGGGGCATCCAGGAAGACAAATCAGGAAACATTTATTTCGACACACAGGAAGGCGTAAGCAAATTTGACGGACAAACATTCAGCACCTTAATGGTCAGCAATTTTTCCAACAATGACTGGGCTGCCGCAGGTCCTGATGATTTGTGGTTCAAAGGTAATTGGAATAAAAATGGTGCGTATCGTTATGACGGTAAATATTTTCACCAGCATTCATTTCCAAAAAATAAAATTGCAGAGGACGTACGTGGGAATTCACCAAATATGACTTGGAGTCCATATGGTATCTATTCTATTTACGAAGACAGGAAAGGAAACGCCTGGTTTGGAACTTCAAACGTAGGCCTCTATCGGTGCCATGTCCCTCCCGGCAACTCATCCACTTCGGGAAGTTCTTTAAGCTGGATGTATGAAGATCAATTGACGAACGTACCGGGTGGCGGCTCCTTTGGCATTCGTTCCATATTTGAAGATAAGGATGGTAAATTCTGGTTTTGCAATACGCACTATCGTTACACAATAGAACTTGAAGACTCAATAACGAACGATCAGCGATTTATCCGTTACAAAAGAGAAAAAGGAATTGACAATTTTAAATCTACAGAAGGAAAAGATCATATTTACTTTTTATCCATCACTGAAGATGACAAGCACGACTTATGGATGGTCACCTATAACGAAGGCGTATGGCATTACGACTGGAAAAATATGACTCAATATGTTATTCATGAAGGAGATAAAACGATTACGTTGTTTTCCATCTATAAAGACAACAATGGTGTGTTATGGTTAGGAACGCATGCAAATGGTGCATATAAATTTAATGGAACGTCGTTTGAAAGATTCAAGCCGTAAAACCTTACCCCTCCCCTCTGAAAAAGCGAAAGATTGAAGCCTGCACTGGAATGAACAGAAATTCATTAACATTACACTGCTAACTTTCCGCCTGCATACGGATTTGGCACTTCGTCGCTTAGTCATTTAGTCACTTAGTAACTTAGTCACTTCTCTTTACCATGATCCAAATCGCAATTGTTGAAGATGACAAAGAAATCCTTCAATCGCTGATAAATTTATTGAAAGGAGATCCTGAGATTGCTGTGGTCAAATCTTTTTTGAATGCAGAAACTTTTATCAATGCATTCACCGATTTGAATGTCGACGTAGTATTGATGGATATCGGGTTGCCGGGCAAAAGCGGGATACAGGCCATTGCAGAAGTAAAACCCAAGCGGCCGAATGTGCAATTCATCATGTGCACTGTTTACGACGACGAAGAAAAAGTTTTCAATGCATTGTGTGCCGGTGCCATTGGCTATATCCTGAAAAATTCTTCGACAGCCGAATTATCTGATGCGATCAAAACGGTTTACAACGGCGGTTCTATGATGTCGGCAAGCATTGCGCGGAAAGTGGTTCAGTCGTTTCAAAATCGTACAGCTCAATCTACCGAAATAGAAAACCTGACACCAAGGCAGTGGGATATTTTAAACTACCTGGACCAGGGTTTCCGCTACAAGGAAATTGCCGACAAGATGAACCTGTCGTTTGAAACCATCAGAACTTATTGCAGGAATATTTATGAAGTGCTCCAGGTACATTCACGAACCGATGCGCTGAATAAAGTATTCCCGAAAAAATAATTCTAGAACATATCTCTGAATTAGATTTATAGATTTTTCAAGTATTAGGCTTTTATGCAAGGCGCTTTTCGACGCTCATAATGGAAGTTGTCTGAGCAAGAAAAGCAACGTAGCAGAAAGGCCTAAGACGCAGAAAAATGCATGAATATAATTCTGAGATAGGTTCTTACCCACAAAAGTGGGGTTTTAATGATATTACGATTCGTTTGATTTGCGTCTTTAAATAATCTCTCCGGTCATAAACATGAATCTTCGGGCAGGAACCATTTTTATTCTTCTGCTGTTGTCAGCACCAATGCTTGCCCAGGCGCAGGAGAAAACTCTTGACGACATTTTAAAACTAAGTGACGACACAAACAAGGTGAACGAGCTGGTTGATGCGTCAGTAAAAATTTACGAAAACAATCTTTCCCTGGCTGATTCCATTTTAGACGTAGCGATGGGTATATCTGATAAAATAGATTATGATTTTGGCCGGGCACGTGTTTACACCAATCGGGGCGTTTATCTTCAGAAACAGACGGAACATAAGGCTGCAATGTTATGGTTGGAAAAAGCTGCGGAGATTTTTCAACGTTTGGGAAGAGAAAAAAAAGGGTATGGTGTCCTTCACGGATTGGGCAATTCATATTATCGCCTGGGCGATTATAAAAAATCAGACAGCTTGTTCAACCGCGTGTTAATCTATGCGGAACAAACCCATGATACAGCATATATAACAGCAACCCTTCATTCCCTGGCGAAAAGCTATGATGACCGCGGCATGTTTGCGGAATCGCTTACCTATTTGTTGCGTGCTGCTTCCCTTCGGGAACAAAGCGGGAACAAAAAAATGCTTTCCACTGATTATGGATCCATTGGAATCCTGATGCGAAAGCAAAAGCGATATGAAGAATCAATCAAGTATTATAAGATGGGGATAAAACTGGCCGAAGAAACCGGTTACCGCAAGCAGGAAGAAGTGCTTTACAAGCACCTTGGAGTTACTTATCAAGAGAAAGGAGACTATAAAAATGCAATGAAGGTTTTCCGCAAATCGCTCGAGATCAATAGCCAGATTTCACCTGAAGGTGTGGCAGGTTCGTATCAGAATATTTCGACTTTATTCAACAGCATGCATTTAATGGACAGTGCATTCTATTATGCCCGAAAGTCACTTCAGATAAGCACGTCACACAATGACGAGCGCACAATGGCTGTCAATTACTATAATATGGCGGAATGGACGAGCAATGACAGCGACCTTGTACGGGGTCAGCAACTGCTTGATTCAGCAAACGTGCTTGCCAGCAAGACGAACTACAAGGAATTGCTTGCCTCGATCAGGGAATTGCAGGCAGAAATTCATTCCCGGAAAAATAATTTTAAAGAGGCCTATTCTGAACTTCAGAAATCTGTTGAAATTAAAGACAGTATTTACGGTATTGAAATGTCGAAACAGCTCACTGAGTTGATGACGAAATATGAATCACAGAAAAAAGAAATTGAAATCACAAAGCTGAACGCCGATAAATTACTCGATGCAGAAAAAATCGCCAGGCATAAAACATTGAATTATTCCCTGCTGGCAATTGCAGGATTATTTTTGATCTCGGGATTTTTGATTTTTAAAAATGTGCAAAAGAAAAGGGTTGCTGAAAAACACGTCGCCATTCTAGAAAAGCAAAATGCAATCGAAAGCATGCGTAGCAAAATTGCCAGTGACGTGCATGATGATGTAGGTGCAAGTCTCACCAGGCTTGGGTTAAACGCACAGCAGCTTTTAGCCAGCGGCGCCGTTCCGGAAAAGGAAAAACAATTGGCGGAAAAAATTTCTTTGCAATCGAAAGAAGTGATTACGGGCATGCGCGAAATTATCTGGGCAAGCAACCCGGCCAATGATAATTTAAAAAGCATGCTGGGTTTTATGCGACACTATATCGACCGTTTCTTTGACGGAACAAATATCCGTGCAGTTGTAAATTTTCCGCATGATGTCGGCGAAATAACATTGCATCCCGAAGTACGCAGGAATTTATTTCTGATCCTGAAAGAATCGCTGAACAATGCCATAAAATATTCCGGCTCTGATAAAATAGATATTGATTTCAGCAACGAAAACGAAAATTTTAATCTGAATATCAGGGATTACGGCAAGGGCATGGACGACCAAATCAAAGATGAATTCAGCAATGGGCTCCGCAACATTCAAATGCGTGCTGAACAAATACAATCGCTTTTCAAATTGATTACTGCCCCTGGCGAAGGGGTACAAATTGCAATTGAGGGAAAGCTCTACTAAGTAACTAGGTGATTAAGTGACTAGGTGACTAAGTAACAGCCATCTCCGATTCTCCATTTCCGTTTCCCTTTTCTCCCCTTTCCTATTTCCCATTTTCCCATTCCCCTTTTCCCTTTTTCCCCATTCCCCATTCCCCTTTCCCCCTTTCCCGTTTCCCTTTTCGTCCTTCAGCATTCCCCACAAATGTGGATTGTACTGGAACTCAGCGCTTCCCTTCTTTGCATCATCAAATTTATAAGCTAACATTCTAAACCAACATCAAAATGAAAAAGTTAAGTATTCTTATTATGTCATTCGGACTGCTTGTTTCATGCAGCAAAGAATCGGATGATTTAGGAGCACCTGCATCTTCAGCACAAAGCCAGACGACTTCAGGTGCCAAGGCTTCAAAAATCTTCAAGGCAAGTTTTCAATCTATTGTAGATGTAAACCCTGCCATTCCACCAACACAATGCTCAGGTGATTTACCAACCTTGGCCAATCCAGGTTATTTTCTCACCGGTAATGCAACACATTTGGGTGAGATAATTTCATCGCAAAGCAGGGGTCAGGATCTTACCTGCGACCTGAGCTTTACAACCAAGCTGCTTATTACAAGCGTGAGTGGTCAGCTTACCGCTGCCAATGGCGATGTGATATACTACACAGGAAATGACGTGATCGATGCTTCAAACTATATAGATGGTGTCGGATACGACGGTACCATTACGGGAACATGGACGATCACAGGTGGCTCCGGAAGATTTGAAGGAGCAACAGGTTCCTTCGATATCAACGGTCCTGCTGATTTTTCTACAGGCACTTTTAGCTTTGAAGCTATCGGAACAATCAATTATTAATTGTCATCAAAGTAATATTTAACCCATTAAAAAAATAACAAAATGAAAACAGCAAAAATTTTAGTTACGTTACTTTTCCCGATCCTTAGTGTGATGGTGTATCAAACAGCAGATGCACAAGGCAATTGCCCGGGCGGTAAAGTCAGAATTTCATTTGGACTGAAAGGAAGCCACTGTTCATGCCAGAAGAAATGTGTTAATTCTTCCGAAGTAGCGGGTTACCAGGCAACCGGATGGCGAGTTGGCGACTGCCCTCAGTATAACTGTAATTGGGGCGGAGGCTTCAGAAGAATCGAAGAAGATGATATGTCAACTGAAACATTTCTGACCGACATTTATCCAAATCCTTCCACCAGTTCAACAACAATTTTCTTTTCCCTTTCCCAGGCACAGCAGGTCTCCTTTAAAGTATTTGATATGTCAGGCAGATTGATCACAACAATTACAGATCAGGAGTCAGGAGAAGGCGAGAATCAAATTACCTGGAATACATCGGATGTAAAGGCAGGGATATATTTTTTAAGGATGGAATCAGGATCTTATAGTGAAATGAAAAAAGTATCTGTTCTCAATTTATAACAGGAAAACAATTTCTTTAAACTTCGGGGTTGTCATTATGACACCCCGATTTTTTTTGGAGGAGAGTCTAGTTTAGAGTTGAAAGTTGAAAGTTGAGTGTGAACAGCCATATAGTAGCTGGTACTGGTACTGGTACTGGAAACTGATTTGCGTGCTGAACAGCCTTTTTTATTTCCGGCACATGGCGTTTCTTTACAAAAACTATAAATTCAAACTCTTATGAAAAAACTATTTTTTGTTCTTGCACTTGCAGGATCTGTCATTACAACTTATGCC
>Ga0190274_10001954_pt1 | contig 12092 bp, 12 predicted proteins | sample Popmic531T_FD_133002 | JGI IMG/M metagenome (GOLD analysis project Ga0190274, IMG submission 133002) | Populus adjacent soil microbial communities from riparian zone of Yellowstone River, Montana, USA - 531 T | ecosystem: Environmental > Terrestrial > Soil > Riparian zone | place: USA: Montana...
CCATGGGCCGCTCCCACTTCCTTCGACCACGGTTGAGGTCGACGTATTGGTTCGGCCGCAACAAAGGGAGAGGCATCGCGGCCATGGGCCGCTCCAACCTGCTTCGGCTAGGATCACTCAAGCTTCTGCGCTCTCACTTCGAGTTGGGAAAGGAAACCAATGCTCGCACTCATCTTCGACCTCGACGGCACGCTCATCGACACCGTCTACGCCCACGTGTTCGCGTGGCAACGTGCGCTGGCGGAATCGGGACTGCCGGTCGATGGCTGGCGCATCCATCGCCGCATCGGCATGAGTGGCGGGCTGCTCGCGCGCCAGCTCGGTCGCGAGCTCGGGCGCGATGTCAGTGACGCCGAAGGCGAGGCGCTGCAGGCGCGGCACGGCGTGTTGTTCCGCGAGTTGCTGCCGGTGCGGCATCCGCTGCCCGGCGCGGTGGAGCTCATGCGCTTCCTGCAGGAACGCAAGGTGAAATTCGGGATCGCGACATCTGGCCGCCGGCCGGAGATCGACGCTTCGCTCGATGCGCTGGGCATCGGCCCCGACGTGCCGATCGTGCAACGCACGGACGTCGCGCGCGCCAAGCCCGAGCCCGACCTGTTCTTCGCGTGCCAGCGCAAACTCGGTGTCGAGCCGCGCGACTGCTACGTGATCGGCGACGCCGTCTGGGACCTGCTCGCCGCGCGCCGCGCGGGCATGCTGAGCATCGGGCTGCTCACGGGTGGCTACGGCGAGGACGAGCTCAGCAAGGCCGGTGCGTATCGCGTCTATCGCGATGCCGCGGAGCTGCATCGGTCACTCGATGAGTTGGGCGTGCTGCCCTGACGCAATCGAAAACCGCTGCTTCCAATCCGGGCAAGTCGCTGTCGGAGGAAGCAGGAGCGGCCCATGGCCGCGATGCGAAAGCGCCACGATTTCGATGATTCATTGGCGGCGCCGCGCACGCTCCACATACATGAGCTGGTCCGCCCGCGCGATGGTGGCGGCAATCGCCTCGCTGCCGTGGCGCAGCGCCGAGCCCATCGAGAACGCGCACGGCGCGCGCGCCGCGTCCTCGCGCAACCGGTCGAGCAATGCCGACAGCGCCGGCTCGCCCGCGTTCGCGAGCACGATCAGGAACTCGTCGCCGCCCGAGCGCACTACTGCGTCGCCTTCGCGCAGGTTGGCCGTGAGAAATTGTGCGAAGGCGACGAGCACGCGGTCGCCTTCTTCGTGGCCGCGCGTGTCGTTGATCTGCTTGAAGTGGTCGAGGTCGAACACGACCACCGCCCACGTGCCCGCGGCCGGGACGCGGCGCTCGAATTCCTCCAGCCAGCGGCGGTTGCGGCAGCCAGTGAGCGCGTCCTGCAGGTTCTGCTCGCGCAGCGCGACGGCCTGCGCGATCTGCTCGGTGACGTCGACCGCATGGCCAATGACGTACGCCCGGCCCGGCTCTGCCTGCGACATGCGGTTGCTGTAGCGCCAGTGCAGCTTCGCGCCGGGCCCCGTTTCCATGGTCAACGTACCTTCGTCGCGCAGCTTCTGCGCGACGCGATCGAGGTAGTCTTCGAACTCCTGGGCTGCATCTCCCCCCATGAACTCGCGCAGCGAACGGCCGACCAGCTCGTGCGCCTGGTGCCCGAGTGCTTCCGCCGTCGCGGGGTTCACCATCAACAGCCGGCCCTCGGGGTCGTGCAGGAACACGAAGCCGCTCGATAGCCGCAGCAGGTCGGTGGCACGCGCCTCGGACTCGCGCAACGCCGACATCGCCTCGCGCATCCGCCGGTTCGAACGCCGCTGCTGCACGAAGAACGCGCCGAGCACGACGACGGTGAGGAGGCTCAGGGCCACAAGCAGGCGCGTGAGGCGGTTCTGCTCACCGAGCGCGCGCTCGCGCTCGGCCGCGAGCTTCGCCTCGGACTCGAGCCGCAATACGTTCTTTTCCTGTTCCGCATACTTCAGTCGCGCGTCGAAGTCATCGGAAGCCTGCGCGCGCTCCGAGGTATCGATCCCGGTTTCGAGGTCGATGTAACGGCGCACGAGCGGAACGACTTCGTCGTGGCGCTGCATCAGCGTGAGCACGCCGAGCAATGCGCGCGTGGCGCGCAACTCGTCGCGCGGCAGCTTGAGGTTGCGGAAGGAATCGACCGCACTGCGCAGCTCACGCGCCGCGTCCTCTCTCCGACCCGCATCGAGTGCGGCCAGCCCCAGCACCTCGTGGCCCAGGCCGTTCAGCTGCGAATTGCGCAGGCGCAGGCCGAGCTCGATTACCTTCTCGCCATTGCGGCGCTGGCCGTCCTGGTCATGCGCGATGCGCGCGAGCCGTGCATCCTCGAGGTACAGCTCGGCACTCAACTTGGGATCGACCAGCTCGTCGGCGAGCACGAGCGCGCGTTCCAGCACCGCGCGGCCCTCGTCGATGCGGTCCAGGTACGCGAGCGCGCGTCCCTGGTTGCGCATCAGGCGCACGCGCAGAGCCGGCGCCACGCCCGGGCCGAGGTGCGCGATGCCCTGCTCGGCGTACTTGCGCGCGAGCTCGTGCTTGCCCAGCGAGTAACTCAGCGATGAATACGCGAGGTCGACGTCGGCCGAGAGCTCGGCCGATTGCACCGTGCGCAGTCGCAACTCGGCCTCGCCGAGCAGGCGCTCCGCGCGCGTGTAGTCCTGCAGGCCGATGTCGGCACGGCTTTCCAGGATCAGTCCGCGGATCGCGAGTACGCCATCAGCGGCCTTTTCGGCAGCGGCGCGCGCGAGCGCAGCGGACTGCCGCTGACAGCCCCAGTCGGCCACCACGCGGCAGGCGTTCGCGCGCGCGAGAAGCAGCAGCGCAGCGTCGCGCGAACGGCCTTCGCGCTCGGCCGCACGCAGCAGCGGTGGGATCTGGGCGAGCACGACGTCGGGCTCGACGAGTGCCTGCTGTTCCAGCGGGTGATAGGGCAGCGTGGAGCTCGCGTCCTGCGCGCGCGCGGCCAGGCCGACGGCGAGCAGGATGAGTGCGAGCAGCGCGTTGCGCATCAGGGTTGCGACAGCACCGAGATGCCGCGCTTCTGCTTGTCGGCGGCAACCATGGCGCGCACGTCGGCGAGCAGCTTCTTCGCGTCGAACACGATACCGTCCTTGATCGTGATCTCGACGCCGCCGACGCGCGCGAGCTCGTTGTCGTCACCGAGCCGGATGTGGCCCGTGCCGTACAACACCTTGAGGTTCGCGAGCGGGTTCTCGCCGACGACGACGAGGTCGGCCAGCTTGCCGGCCTCGACGCTGCCGATGCGGTCGGCGGCACCCAGCGCCTCGGCACCCGACAACGTGGCGGCGCGGATCACTTCGAGCGGGTGGAAGCCCGCTTCGCGCAGAAGCTCCAGCTCCTGGATCGTGCCGAAGCCGTACAGCTGGTAGATGAAGCCGGAGTCGGAGCCCACTGTGACGCGCCCGCCGCGGTTCTTGTAGTCGTTCACGAACGTCATCCAGCGGCGGTAGTTGTCGCGCCACGCGACTTCGTCTTCGGTTCCCCAGTCGAAGAAGAAGCTGCCGTGGTTGTCGCGGTTCGGCGTGTAGAAGTCCCACAGCGACGGCAGCGTGTACGCCTCGTGCCAGTCGGCGCGCCGCGCGCGCATGAGGTCACGCGAGGCGAGGTAGATCGTGAACGTCGGGTCGAGCGTGAAGTCGAGCGACAGCAATTCGCCCATCACCGATTCGTATTTCTCGCTGCCGGGCTGCGCCGCCTGCTGCCACAGGCGCCCGGCCTGGCCAAAGCGGTTGGCTTCGTCGTTGTAGTTGTAGTCGGCGGGATAGTCCTGCACCACGCGATCGTCGAACAGCGCCTCGGGCAGGCCGTACCAGTGCTCCATCGAGGTGAGCCCCCAACGCGCGGTAGTGAGCACGTTCACGCGCGACACGTCGAGCTGCGCGTGGTGGCACGCGCTGCGCATGCCGAGCTTCTTCATCTCGTCGAACGCGGCTTCGAGGATGTCGGGCCGATAGCCGAAACACTTCACGCCCAGCGCACCCTTCGCGTGCACCTCGCGCACCCAGGCGCGCGCGTCGTCCGGTTCCGTGATCGGCCCCTTGTGGCCCTGCGCGAAGAAGACGTACGGGTAGATGCGCGGCGCCGTGATCGCGTTGCGCGCGCTGCGCTTCTGCTCGCTGACGCACCAGTCGAGGCCATTGCCGCAGCCGGGGTCGCGGATCGTGGTGATGCCGTGGCCGAGCCAGAGCTTGTAGACGTACTCGGCCGAAACGCCCTGCTCCGCACCGCCGATGTGGCCGTGCATGTCGATGATGCCGGGCATCACGTAGCGGCCGGTCAGGTCGATCTCGCGGCCGCCGGCCGCGAGCACCGGACGATCCGGGTCGGCCTTGCCACCGCCCGGCGCGCCGACCGAAAAGACGTCGGCGATGCGATTGCCCTCGATCACCACGTCGGCCGGCCCGAATGCGGGCGCACCGGAACCGCGGACGACGACGACATTGCGCAGGATCAGCTGCGAATACGGTCCGTCACCTTCGGCGCGTGGCGGTGCGGGGGCAACCTTGGGGGCGGCAGGTGTGGCGGGTGTGGCTGCCGCGATCGCGGCGCCAGCCGTCAGCAGCGGCAACAGCGTTCCCAGACCGAACGCGATCCTCGAATTGCGCATGCGCCGCCTCCCTGCACCCTGCCGCGATCATGCCAGAGGCGGGAGCCACCGGGAGGCGCACAGCCCGGAAGTGCAATCCCACCGGCGCGGGTGGGCGGGTGCGCGAGGCAACCGCGATCGGTCAGCAGGAACCCGCGCTGCGACGCGGAGCGCCGTTGCGCTTGGCGCCGCGCAGCGGCTTGATCAGGCGGATCTGTGCGCCCTTGCTCGAGCACACGCGGTTCACGTCGAAGTTCGCCTGGCATTCCAGCCACCAGTGCGGATCGACGCCGAAGTAGCGTCCGAGCCGGACCGCGATGTCGGGCGAGATCCCGTGGCGACCTTCGCAGATCGCGTACATGCGCGCGGCCGCGACGCCGCACGCGCGGGCAACAGCATTCGCGTTGAGGCCGTTTGGACGGATGAAGTCGCGGAGCAGGATCCGTCCCGCGTGCGTCTGCGAGCGACGCACGCGGGCGGAGGCAGTAGCGGAACGGGTGGCCATGGCTGTCCGACAAGTTTGCGCGCCGATGGGCACGCTCCGCAGGGTGATGTGCAATCGCCGTGCACAAGAGCCCCTGCAATTGCTTCGCCTCGTGACAGCGCGAAGCAACCTCGGCACATCAGGCAGTTAGCGGCGGGACTTCACGTCCCGGCGCGCTTGCGACGGGCCGTGCCAGCGTTCATCCTGCGCGTGCCCTGCCTTGCGGAACGCACGAATGCCCACGACGATCACGATGACCCTGGTGCTGGTCGCGATCACGGTCGCGATCTCGATCGCCGGCTTCAACAACCTGCGCGTCATCGAATCGCTGATCTTCTCGCCGCTCGCGGTGCTCAGGAACCGCGACTGGCATCGGCTCGTTACCTACGGCTTCATCCACGCCGACGGCACGCACCTGCTGTTCAACATGGTGACGCTGTTCTTCTTCGGCCCGCAGGTCGAGGCGGCGCTGGTCCCGCGCATCGGCAGCGCGGGGTACATCCTCTTCTACCTCGCGGCGCTCGTCGTCTCGATCCTGCCGTCGATGTGGCGGCATCGGAACGATGCGAAGTGGCTCAGCCTCGGTGCGTCCGGGGCGGTCACTGCCGTGCTGTTCGCATTCATCCTGCTGCGGCCGTGGGCGATGATCGTGGTGTTCGTCGTGCCGATGCCGGCCATCCTCTACGCCGTCGTGTACGTCGCGTATACGATCTGGGCCGATCGCCGCCAGCGCGATCGCGTCAACCACAGCGCGCACCTGTGGGGCGCCGCTTTCGGCGTGCTGTTCATGGTCGCGCTTTCGCCGCGCATCGTGCCGGCCTTCCTGGACGCGCTCGCGCATCCGCGCTGAGCCGGCGCGTCAACGAGGTGCAGCAAACGCGGCCGCGACGACCTGGCCGGCAATATCGTCGGCCCAGCGCGCCATGCGGGGATCGACGGGCGAGATGCGCAACGCCAGCACGACGAGCCAGTCGCGCAGCAGGCGGCGGCAGGCCACCGCGTCCGCGCACTGGAACTGTTCCATGTGCGCGTGGCCGCCAGCGGCCGAAGTCGTCGTGACCGTGATCGACAGGTATTGCTCGTCACGATGCGCCACGATTTCGAACACCGGCTCGGGCGACCACCCGCTGCCAGCGCCCACGCGCACGAGCTCGCGGGCCGGACTCCGGTTGCTCGGATTCATGGCGGAATACAGTCGGGGCGCAGGCATGCGCTGTACGCAACGCGAGGTGCAGCATGTGTGCCAGCGGTGCGCGGTCAGCGCGTGAGCTCGACCGCGCGTGGTGCCGCTTCGACGGCCGCCACGTGCGCGAGCCACAGTCCGTAACCACCGAGCGCCACGAGCAGCGCCGCGAAAGCCCACGCCAGGCGACGACGTCGCTGGCGCGCGTCGCGCACCGCCGCGAGGTCGTGCTCGCTGCCGTCGAGCGTGGCGCGTAAGCGCCGGCGTAGTCCGCGCAACGGCGAGGAGCGCGACACTCGATGCACCGGCCCAAGCGCGAGCGCAACCGCGAGCGCTTCGACCAGCGCGCTCGCACTCGCCGGTCGCTTGCGCGGCGACTTCGCGAGGCCGCGTCGCAGCACGTCGGCGATCGGCGCCGACAGGCGCGCGAGTGCCTGTGCCGGCAACGGCGATTCGACATGCTTGAGCAGCACCGCGGCCGGCGTGTCGGCGTCGTAGGGCAGCTGGCCGGTGAGCCACTGGAAGCAGATCACCGACAGCGCGTAGACGTCGGTGCGCGGACCGACCACTTCACCCAATGCCTGTTCCGGCGCCATGTACGCGGGCGTCCCGACGAAACCGCCGGTGATGGTGCGCAGGCGCGACGAGCCTTCGAGCAGCTTGGCGACGCCGAAGTCGGCGAGGTACGCGGCGCCGTCGCTCGAGACCAGCACGTTCTGCGGCTTCAGATCGCGATGCACGACGCCGTGCCGGTGCGCGTAGTCGAGCGCCGCGGCCGTCGCGCGCAGGATCGGGAGCGCGTCGGCCGGCGACAGCGGCTTCGCGAGTCGCGTCGCGAGGTCGCCGCCATCGACGTAGCGCAGCGCCATCCACGGCACGCCGCCGTTCACGCCGAAGCGATACAGCGGCACGATGCCGGGGTGGTCGAGGCTGGCGATGATGCGCGCCTCCTGCTCGAAGCGCGCGCCGAAATGCGCATCGTCGACCAGGTCCTCGGGCATGACCTTGAGCGCGACGTGGCGATCGATGCCGGGCTCGCGCGCGAGGTAAACGGTCGCCATGCCACCGCGCCCGAGGCGCGATACCACGGTATAGCCCGCGAATTCGTCTCCGTCGGCGAGGCGCATGGCTTTGCTTCGCGTTCCTGCTGTTGCGAGGACGCGCCGCGTGTGGCGCTCGTCGCGGTTCGCGGATAAGCGAAACGCGCTACGCGTGGATCGAGCGCCCATGACGGCGCAGCCTGACGATAGTCCCTGCGCGGCGTGCGACGGTTACGGTGCTTGCGTGCGTCCTTCGCGCGCACGCGGGATCGCAATGTTCGCAACGGGACTCGTGTCAGGTCCCGGCGCGCGCGAGCACGAGCGCGCGCTCGAGCGCCTGCGCGGCGGGCACGACGACATCGGGCGCGACGCCGACGCGCTCCCAGCTGCCCGTGGTGGAGCGCCATTCGGGCACGACCAGCGCGAAACCTTCGCCGACCGATTGCCTGGCACCGCCGTTGCCTGCGCCGGACGTCGTTTCGCCCACGATGGTCGCGCGGTGGAGCCGCTTGAGCGCGAACGCGAACATCTCCGCGGCCGACGCCGTGCGCGGGCCCACGAGCACGAACAGCCGCGCGTCGGCGAGCGCGGCGACCGCACCTTCCGGATCGGTGGACACGACGTCGTGCACGCCGAGCGCGCGGTTGTCGGCCGCATGCAGCGCGACCGCGCCGCGGTCGGCAGCGAAGAACGGGCTCGCGAGCATGGCCACGGCGTCGGGCGATCCGCCGATGTTGCCGCGCAGGTCGATGACGACGGCATCGCTGTGCGCGATGAACGCGATCGCGGCGCGCAGCGTGTCGCCCGAAAGGTCGGCGGGCACGAAGCGCGAAAGCGAGAGGTATCCGACGTTGCCGTCGAGGTGTTCGACGCGATCGACGCCGAAGTTGGTCTTCGCGATCTGCTCCACGCTGCGGGCGTCGAGCCGGCCCGTGCGCATGACCATGCGCGCGCCACCGGCGTCCTGCCGCGCGACGCGCTGCTCGCGCTGCGTGCCCGGCACGAAGTCGGTGCCCGGCTCATAGCTCAACTGCAGGTGCTGGTCGGCGACGGTCGCCCGCAGCGCCGCTTCCACGGCGTCGGCCCACGCCTGTGGTTCGCGCGCTGCGTCGAAGCGATTGTCGTGCGCCGCGCTGCGCAGCATGGTGGCAAGCTCCCTGCCCTGCGCCTCGTCGACGTAGCGCTGTTCGAGCAGCGTGGCCATGCGCTCGAGCACCGCGTCGCGGGGATCGGGCGCGGCGGCGAAGGCCGGGGTGACAAGGAGGCAGGAAAGAACGAGGCATACGGCACGCATCGCGATTGCTCCGTCGGGTTTCGGAGCAGGATGCGACGGGCAGCGTAAACGTCGCGCGCGCCGCTTGCCGCGCGGGAACTGCAACGCAGGTAGCCGCTAGCGAATCGTCTCGAAGTCGCCGACGAAGCGCCGGTCGCTGTCGGCCATGATCGCGCCGAGCGCGATCCAGTCGTGCATGAGTGCCTGCAATTGCAGGAACGGCGGGTCGATGGCGCCGCCGGGGTGGCCCGGTGGCATGCGGCCGGGTGGTGAATCGTCGCAATGGATGCGCTGGTAGACGAGGCTCAGCTCCGGCCGCCCCGGGACGATGCGCTTCCCGGGCGGGAAATTGAGGCTCTCCTGGCCGCTTTCATCGGCGCCGAGCCACGCGAGCCGGATGTTCGCGGGCGCCACGTTCATGCCGCCCGACGACGACAGCACGTGGCAGGATTGGCAGTACGGCGTCGGCGCGCCGGGCACGCCGCCGAGCAGCGGCTGGATGTCGGTTTCGAACACGATGTCGTAGCGCGCCGGGATGGCGGAAATATCGTCGCACTGCGCCTGTGCGTTGGCGCTCGCAAACACGGCGACGACGAACGCAAAGCTGGCGGCGATCTTCGGCATGGAGTGCAAGCGTAGTACGCGCCGCCGCCGCGGAACACGACGGACGGCTCATTCCGCCCAGCGGTGCGTCAGCCGTCCACCACGTCGACCAGCTTCTCCCCACCGTCCCACGCATCGGGGAAGCTGGGCGTGCCACACACCACGCGTCGTGGCTGCTCGCGCGTCTGCTTCTCGATCACCACGATGCTGTCGTAGAAGTGCATCGACGCGGCGGTGTGCGTGAACTTGCTCGGAGCGAAGCTGTTGGGATCCTTGGAACAGAACGCATTGAGGTGGTCGATCAGCCCCTTCATCACCTCGATGAACGTGTTCTGCTGGCGGAAGCCGCCGCCGAACTCGCGCCAGTAGCTGGTATGCACGTCCTCGCACAGGTAGACGCCGTTCGCGTCGACGTACGGGAACAGCGCGCTGAAAGTGGCGAGCTGCTGCTGCATCGTGTGGCCGCCGTCATCGATGAGCATATCGATGCGCCCGATCCGCTGCCGCAGCGCATCGAGGAAGCGCGGGTCGGCCTGGTCGCCGATCACGATCTCGATGCCGGGCGCCGCGAGCTCCTGGCAGCGCGGGTTCACGTCGACGCCGATGATGCGCGCGCCCGGACCGAAGTAGTCGCGCCACATCTGCAGCGAACCGCCGTGGTAGACGCCGATCTCGAGCAGCGTGAACTCGCGGCCGCGGAAACGTGCGAAGTGCCGGTGGTAGACGTCGAGGTAGTGGAACCACTTGTCGACCAGCCGCCCGCTGTCGTTGCGGAAGTAGGCGTGCAGCGGATTGTTCGGATCGAAGCGCATCCGGGGTGCCCCCTGTGGCAAGGCGCCTACTTTCGCATTCTGCCGGCCGGCTTTGCAGCCCCCGGCGAGGTTTCGCGCGGCGGCGCGTTGGCGGGCGCATCGCGCGACGCACATGCCGTCGCGACCCCTTCGCGCAGCAATGCGCCGAGCCGGCGCACGCCGGGACCGGCGCCTTCGCTGTCCGCGTACACGAGGTACATCTCGGCGTAGCGCTCGGCGTTCTCGACCATCGGCAGCGGCAGCAGTGCGCCGCTGTCGAGCTCGCGGCGCACGCGCTCCTCGACGAACCACGCGAAGCCGTAGCCCGCGACCACGGCCTCGATCGACGTGGCTATGTGGCTGACAGTCCAGCGTTGCTTGACCTCGAGCCACATCGACTTCGTCGTGCGCCGCGAGCCGGTGTCGCGCACCACGATGTTGCGGTGCGCGCGCAGGTCGCGCAACGTGAGCGGACGGCCGAGCGCATGCAGCGGATGCCCGGGCGCGGCCATCGGCCGTGCGCGCATGCGCATGAGCGATTCGCCGAGGAAACCCGGCGGCACCTGCGGCGCGATTGCGAGCTCGGCGCGCCCTTCGAGCAGTGCTTCCGACGTGCCGCCGAGCACCGATTCCAGTACTTCGATGCGCGTGTTCGGTGCCTCGGCGCCGAAGCGGTCGAGCACGCGCAACAACAGCCAGCTCGGAAAGACGATCTCGACGGCCAGGCGGATCTCCGCTTCCCATCCCGCCGACAGCGTGCGCGCCGCCTGTTCGGCGTTCTCGGCTTCCTCGAGCAACGCCTGGCCGCGGCGATACAGCAACTGCCCGGTGTCCGTGAGAACGGCCTTGCGGCCTTCCAGACGGAACGCCTGCACGCCGAGCTGCGCCTGCAGCTTCTGCACGGCGTAGGTGACCGCGGACTGGCTCTTGTGGATGCGCTCCGCCGCCTGGGCGTAGCCGCCGGCGTCGACGACCGCCACGAGCGCGCGCCATTGTTCCAGTGAAATCCGTGGGTTGGCTGACACCTATCTGATTTCCTGCTCGGTATTTGCAGATCTTTGCGCTTTTTCATCGATCCTGCAAATGCGTCAATGACGCCACCCCAAAAAGGAGTGCGCCATGAACATCCTCCAGATCAGCAGCAGCCTCTTCGCCGGCCAGGGCCAGTCGAGCCAGCTCGCGGAGCAGTTCGTCGCGACCCTGCGCCGCGCGAACCCCGGTGCACAGGTGGTGCGCCGCGACCTCGCCGCCGACCCCGTACCGCACCTGACGGCCGAGCGCTTCCAGGGCTTCGGCCTGCCGGCCGGCGAGCGCACGCTCGAACAGCAGCGCGCCGCAGAACTGTCCGACACGCTCATCGATGAACTGCGGGCGGCGGACGTGATCGTGCTCGGCCTGCCGATGTACAACTTCGGCGTGCCCTCGACGCTCAAGGCGTGGATCGACCACGTGGCGCGCGCCGGCCAGACGTTCAAGTACGGCGCGCAGGGCCCGGTTGGCCTGCTGACCGGCAAGCAGGCGTACGTATTCGCGACACGCGGCGGCGCCTACGCGGGTACGCCGCTGGACACGCAGAGCAGCTACATCCGTGACTTCCTGCGCTTCGTCGGCATCGCCGACGTCGAGATGGTGTACGCGGAAGGCCTTGCGATGGGCGACGAGCGCCGCAATGAGTCGCTGGCGCAGGCGGCATCGCGAATCGATGCACTGGGCGGCGCGCAGCGCGCGGCCGCGTAAGGAGACCACATGAACACCCGCAAGCTTGATCGCGTCATCACCGCCATCGACACCTCGGATGGCGCAGGCGTACGCCTGCGCCGCAGCCTCGGCGCACGCCAGGGCCTGCGCCTCGACCCGTTCCTGATGCTCGACGAATTCTCGTCCGACGATGCGAACGACTACATCGCCGGTTTCCCGGCGCATCCGCATCGCGGCTTCGAAACCGTCACGTACATGCTCGACGGCCACATGCAGCACGAGGACCATCTCGGCAACCGCGGCGACCTCAAGCCGGGCGGCGTGCAGTGGATGACGGCCGGCCGCGGCATCATCCACTCGGAGATGCCGCAGCAGCAGAGCGGCCGCATGCGCGGCTTCCAGCTGTGGATCAACCTGCCGGCGAACGAGAA
>Ga0190274_10001955_pt1 | contig 12085 bp, 15 predicted proteins | sample Popmic531T_FD_133002 | JGI IMG/M metagenome (GOLD analysis project Ga0190274, IMG submission 133002) | Populus adjacent soil microbial communities from riparian zone of Yellowstone River, Montana, USA - 531 T | ecosystem: Environmental > Terrestrial > Soil > Riparian zone | place: USA: Montana...
GGTGGTCACCGGGACGGCGCCCTGTTGGCGATGGTGGGGAACCCGTTCTTCGGCAAGATGAGCGACCGCACCACGTCGCGGCTGGGCATGCGGCGGCCCTGGATGGTGATCGGCCTGGTGGGCGGTTCGCTCGGCATCCTCATGGTGGCGTTGGCACCCAGCATTCCGGTGGTCCTCGTCGGCTGGTGCATCGCCCAGCTGCTCTTCAACGCGCTGCTCGCCGCCCTGGTGGCGGTGCTGCCAGACCAGGTCCCGGCCAGGCAACGGCCTGGTCTCCGGTTTCCTGGGTGTCTGCGTGCCCATCGCGTCGGTGAGCGGCACCTTCCTGGTCCAGCTGTTCACCGGCAACCGGCTGGCCATGTTCCTGGCCCCGTGCGCGATCGGCGGGTTCTTCATCCTGCTCTTCGCGGTCAGGCTGAGCGATCGCCGGCTTGCCGAGGCGGACAAGCCGACCTGGTCGCTGCGGGAGTTCGCCAGCACGTTCTACGTCAACCCGCGGAAGAGCCCTGACTTCGCCTGGGCGTTCGCCAGCCGCTTCATGTTCGTCCTGGCCTATGCCGTCCTGACGACCTACCAGGTCTACTACCTGCTGGACAAGATCGGCACCGCCGAGGCCGACGTGCCGCGACAGATCTTCCTCGGCACCCTCGTCCAATCCGTGGTCGTCGTCGCCGCCTCCCTCATCGGCGGCAAGCTCTCTGACCGGACGGGCCGACGGAAGGTCTTCGTCCTCACCGCGGCGGTCGTGTACGGCCTGGCGATGTTCGCGCTCGCCGTCGCCAGCGACGTCAACGGTTTCCTGGTCGGCATGGCCATCGGCGGGCTCGGCTTCGGCGTGTACGTGGCCGTCGACCTGGCGCTCGTTGTCGACGTGCTGCCGGACCAGGACAACGCCGCCAAGGATCTCGGTGTGTTCAACATCGCCGGCGCGCTTCCCTTCTCCGTCGCGCCGGGGATCGCCCCGGCCATCCTGGCGTTCGGCGGTGGTAGCTACGGCGTGCTGTATGCGGTCGCCGGGGTCTGGGCCGTCATCGGAGCCCGCGCCATCCTGCCCGTGAAGGGTGTGCGGTAAGGAGCCACAAAATCACCATGCCGCTCACCACATGTGGTGATGCCTGCTCACCACATCGACTCCTGCCTTGCGGTCGTCCTAAAGATCCGCCAGGCCCGGAGGAGCGCCGTGAGCGACACGTCAGCCGGCCACTCGCACGACCCCGGTCGGTACGAGATCCGCGTCAAGGGGCGCCTCAGCTCCCGCTGGGCCGCCTGGTTTGACGGGCTGACCCTCACCCACGACGGCGACGGCACGACCCTCATCCATGGTCCCGTCGTCGACCAGGCCGCGCTGTACGGCTTGCTCGCGAAGGTGCGCGACCTCGGCCTGCCGCTGATCTCGGTCACTCAGCAGGAAGGAGACCCCCAGAGCGATCACCGTCCACACCACCCCAACCACAGGTAGGAAAGGAGTCCCGATGGACTCGAGCAGAAGAACCTCGCTCGTCACCGGCGGGTTGTTCATCATCACCTTCGTCACCTCGATCCCGGCGGTGTTCCTGCTCTACCCCCCGGTGCTGGACGACGCCAGCTACGTCGTCGGCGCCGGCGCCGACGCGGGCGTGGCCTTGGGCGCGTTGCTCGAGGTCCTCCTCATCATCGCCAACGTCGGCACCGCCGGGGCGCTGTTCCCGGTCCTCAAGCGGCAGAACGAAGGGCTCGCCCTCGGCTATGTCACCGCGCGTCTGGTTGAGTGCACCTTCATCGCCATCGGCATCGTCAGCCTCCTGGCGGTCGTGACCCTGCGACAGGACTTCGCGGGAGCTGCCGGCGGAGATGCGAGCTCGTTCGTGACGGCCGGCAAGTCGCTGGTCGCGGTCCATGATCGGACGTCCCTGCTCGGGCCGGGCTTCATCGTCGGCGTCGGGAACGGGCTGATCCTTGGCTGGCTGATGTACCGGTCCGGCCTGGTGCCGCGACCCATGGCCCTGCTGGGGCTCATCGCCGGTCCCGTCCTGTGCGCCGGAGGGATCGCCGTGCTGTTCGGCGTCATCGGGCCAGACTCCGCGCTGAAGGCCCTCGCGGCCGCCCCGGAGTTCGTTTGGGAGTTGTCGCTCGGCATCTACCTCATGGTCAAGGGCTTCAGGCCATCTGGGATCGAGCGGCTCCACGCCGATCGCCGGGCGGTTCCAGCTCGCGACGTGGTTCCGGTCCCCTAGCCGTGACGTTGCCGACCTGGAGGGCGGCCCCCGGTCGCCCTCCAGGGTCGGCCTTGATCCAGGGCATCCCGGCGACGCCAACCGTCCATGATCGAATTGGAGGGATCGAGTTGAGCAACCGTCACCCCGACCGAGCCCTGACCCTCACTCGGAGAGGATTGGTCATGAGGGCGTTCATCTACGAGAAGTATGGGCCGCCGGAGACACTCCGGATGGCGGAGGTCGACAAGCCCGCCCCGAACGCCGACGAGGTCCTGGTCAAGGTGCTGGCGGCATCGGTCAACGCCGCGGACTGGCATGTGCTGCGCGGCAAGCCGTTGTTCTCGCGGGCCACCCTGGGGTTGCTGCGGCCGAAACACAAGATCCTCGGTGTCGACATCGCCGGGCAGGTGGAGGCGGTCGGCAGCGGTGTCACCCGGTTCATGCCCGGCGACGAGGTCTACGCCAACCTCCTGGACCACGGGTACGGCGGCTTCGCCGAGTATGTCGCGGTGCCCCTGGACGTGGTGTCGTTGAAGCCGGCGAGCCTCTCGTTCGAGGAAGCGGCCGCCGTGCCGATGGCGGCGGTCACCGCCCTCCAGGGCCTTCGCCACCACGGGGAGCTCCAGCCGGCACAGCAGGTCCTGATCAACGGGGCCACCGGCGGCGTCGGCAGCTTCGCGGTCCAGCTCGCCAAGGCCTCCGGGACCGAGGTGACCGCCGTGACCAGCACCGGCAACCTGGACCTGGTCCGCTCGCTTGGCGCCGACCACGTCGTCGACTACACCACCACCGACTTCACCCGCAGCGGACGGCGCTACGACCTGATCCTGGACACGGTCGGGAACCGGTCGGTGCCCGATCTCCGACGGGCGCTGGCTCCCGGCGGCAAGGCCGCCGTCACCGGGTTCACCAGCATGCGGCGGCTGCTCGGCGTCTCGCTGCGCGGCGGCAAGGACATCGCCCAGGTCCAGGCGCATGTCACCACCGAGGACCTGGAGCTGCTTTCGGAGCTGATCGCGGCCGGCAAGGTGCGCCCGCAGATCGACCGGCGCTATCGGTTCGCCGACATCCCCGCGGCGATCACCTACCTGGAACAAGGCCACGCCAGGGCGAAGGTGGTCGTGGCGATGACCTGAGCCATCACCATATGCCCCGGTTCGCAGGACCAACACGTGCTATCCATAGCAAGTACAGGGCGTCGAGGGTGAGATAGAGGTCGACCGGCCTCAGAAACCCAACCGAGGGGATCCTGACCTTCCACCTCCAGGGCTGAGTGGCCTCTCGCCTCCTAGGGGGCGCCGCCCACCGGTGGTTCCTTGGGGACAATGATCCACATGGCGATGTAGAGCACGATGCCCGAGCCGCCGAAGATCCCCAGCAGGATGAACAGCACCCGCACCAAGGTCACATCCACGTTGAAGCGCTTGGCCAGGCCGCCACACACCCCGGCCACCTGGCGGTTGGTCCTGCTGCGGTACAGCTTCTCGGTCGGGTCCATGGCGCCGCCTTCCTCGAGGATCCTGCCTCCGGCCAGCCGCGCGCCGAGCCTACTCGGTGGCGGGACCTCAAGGAACAACCAGACGGTCAGGAGGAACCCATGCGTGGCAAGGGGATCTGCTACGACACCGGCTTCGTCAACCGGGGCGTCAGCACCCACCTCGGCCGCACCTACCCCGACATGGCCTGGGAGCCCAAGGCCGCCTGCACCGCGCTCGCCGACTACTGCCGCGGCTGATCGCATCGGTGCGCGAATGGGCAAGGAGCGTGCACGGCAGGAGCAGCCCGGTCCGCAACGGCGTCGCGACACTGACCAGGACGGCAACGGAACCTGGAGGTGTCCGTGTACGACTACATCATCGTCGGCGCCGGCAGCGCGGGAGGCGTGGTCGCCGCTCGCCTGAGCGAGGACCCGTCGACCAGGGTCCTGGTGCTCGAGGGCGGGCCGCCCGACGACCTTCCCGAGATCGCCATGCCCGCCGCCGCCCCCACCCTGTGGAGCGGTCCGCTGACCTGGGACAACGTGACGGTCCCCCACCGACACGCGGCCCGGCGGGTCATCCCCTGGCCGAGCGGGCGGGCGCTGGGGGTAGCTCGTCGATCAACGGCATGCTCTACATCCGCGGCAACCCGCTCGACTACGACGCCTGGCGCGACGCCGACGGCTGCCCGGGCTGGAGCTACCTGGACGTGCTGCCCTACTTCCGCCGGGCCGAGGACCAGCAGCGGGGCGAGTCCCGCTTCCACGGCACCGGGGGGCCGCTGCGGGTGGAGGACCAGCGCTACGAGCACCCGCTGAGCCGGGCGTGGCTGGAGGCGGCGGTCGCGTCGGGGCTGCCCCGCAACGAGGACTTCAACGGCGCCCGCCAGGACGGCGTGGGCCACTACCAGATGACCCAGCGGGACGGGCGACGCTGGTCGGTCGCCGACGCCTACCTGCGGCCGGCCATGCAGCGCCCCAACCTCACCGTGGAGACCGACGCCCACGTCACCCAGGTGATCATCGAGGGCGACCGGGCGACCGGGGTCCGCTACGTCCGCGACGGGGCGACCCGCGAGGCCAGCGCGACCGGCGAGGTCGTGGTCGCCTGTGGGGCGGTCAAGACGCCGCAGCTGCTGATGCTGTCGGGGATCGGCCCGGCCGACCAGCTACGCGCCCACCACATCCCGGTGATCGTCGACGCCCCGGCCGTGGGCGCCGGCCTGCAGGACCACCCGATGTGCCTGCCGGGCTGGCGGACGCCGACCACCCGGAACCTCTGGGAGGAGATGACCCCGGAGAACCTGGAGCGCTGGCGGCGGGAGCGGCGCGGGCCGATGGCGTCCTTCGGCGCCGAGGCCGGAGGCTTCACCCGCAGCGGCGACGATCTGCCCGCGCCGGACCTGCAGTTCGGCGCCATCCCCGGGCCGCCGCCGCTGCCCGAGCTGGGCCCACCCACCGAGCGAGCGGTCGGGACCCTCGTCGGCGCCGTCCACGCACGCAGCCGAGGCCGGGTCATGCTCGCCTCCGCCGATCCCGCGGCCAAGCCGATCGTCGATCCCGCCTACTTCACGGACGAGACCGACCTGGAGGTGCTGGTCGCCGGGGTTCGCATGGCCCGCGAGATCGCCGCCCGCGAGCCGCTGGCGGACATCACCGCCGGAGAGGTCGCGCCCGGCGAGGACCTCGACGACGACGAGCGGGTCCGGGACTGGGTCCGGGCCACGGCCGGCACGATGTTCCACCCGACCGGGACCTGCGCGATGGGCGGCTCCGCCGAGGCCGTGTGCGACCCGGAGCTGCGCGTGCGGGGCGTGGAGGGCCTGCGCGTGGTGGACGCGTCGGTGATGCCGGCGACGCCGCGGGGCAACACCAACGCCCCCACCATCGCCGTGGCCGAGCGCGCCGCCGACCTCATCCGCGGCGACACGCCCCTGTCCCCGGCGGCCCTGGAGCGCGAGCTCGTCTAGGGCGCCGGTCGGGTGATGTCGCCGAGCCGGCGGTACTCGACCGGCGAGGCGCCGTATGCGGCCCGGAAGGCGCAGCTGAAGTGCCCGGCGCTGGTCAGGCCCCAACGGGCCGCGATGGCGCTCACCGGCACGGCGGCGAGCGACGGATCGAGCAGGTCATGGCGGCATCGCTCCAACCGGCGCTCCTTGATCAGGCCGGCGACGCTCGTGCGCTCTCCCTCGAACAGCTTGTACAGGGAGCGAAGGGAGACATGGTGGGCGCGGGCGACGGTCGCCGGCGTGAGCTCGGGGTCGGTCAGCTGGCCCTCGATGAAGGCGCGCACCCGCAGGAGCAGCGCCCGCTGGGAGATGTCCGCCGGCACCTCGCCGTGGCGGTCCAGCCGGCCGGCGAGCGCCACCGTGAGCAGGTCGAGGGTGGCCGTGCCCACCCGGGCCCCGCCGGCCGGGTCGAGGCGGTCGACCTGGCGGGCGAGCTGGCGGGCCGTCGAGGAGAAGAGGGCGCCGGTCCCGTCGTCACCGGTCATGCCGACGGCGGTCAGCTGGGCGGCGTCGTCGGCGGGCAGCGGGAGAAGCTTGCGCGGGAAGGCGATGGCCACGACCCGGGTGGACCACGCGTTCGTCCAGTGGGCGGGGCGGGAGAGGTCGACGAAGGCGAAGTCGCCGGGATGGAGGCGGGCCTGGCGGCCGACCTGCTCGACGACGACCTCGCCGCGGGCGACCACGTCCACCTTGCAGAGGTCGGCGTCCATCATCTGGATGTGCCGCCGCCGGCGGTCGGCCCCGCCTGGCCTGGACGCCGACAGCTCACCGACCCGGACGACGCCCAGGTCGGCGGCGCGCACCTGGTCGGGCGGCTCGCTCCCGTCACCGGATCGCACGTCGAGCGGCCCGAAGGCGGCGCTCACGACCTCGTGGACGTACTCGCAGCGAGCGGCGGCGGGAACATCATCGGCCCGTAGCACGACGGTCATGGCCACATCCTCAGTTTTCTTCGGCCATCGTAGCGAGAGTTCAGAAACTGTCCTAGGCGGCGCCGGCCGTCTCCCACATCATGGCGCAGGCGGGGAGGAGGGCGACGGGCAGATGGCACCACGGACGGTCATGGACGCTGTGGTGGTGGGCGCCGGACCGGCCGGGCTGGCCGTCAGCGCCGCGCTGAGCGCGCGCGGCGTCGAGCACGCGGTCCTGGAGCGGGGCCGGCCCGGTGAGAGCTGGCGAACGCAGCGCTGGGATTCCTTCCGGCTGAACACCCCCGGCTGGATGAACCGGGGGCTCGGGGAGCAGGCCCGGAACGCCTACCTGACCGGCGCGGAGGTGGTCCAGCGGTTGGAGGAGCTCGCCGCCGACCACCTGGTCCGCTTCGGGGTCCGGGTCGAGCGGCTGGCCCCCGCCGGTGACGGGTATGCCCTGGACACCAGTGACGGCGCGCTGCGGGCCCGCACCGTGGTCGTGGCCAGCGGCGACCAGAACCTGCCGCGGGTGCCTCGGCTGGCCAAGGCCCTGCCCGGCTGGGTGGCGCAGTGCCACACCGCCGGCTACCGCAACCCCGGGAGGCTGCCTCCCGGTGGGGTGCTGGTCGTGGGCAGCGCCCAGTCCGGCTGCCAGATCGCCGAGGACCTCCTGGCCGCCGGGCGGCGGGTCGTGCTGGCGACCAGCCGGGCCGGGCGTTTGCCCTGGCGCCACCGGGACCGCGACACCGTGGAGTGGCTGGCCGAGGCCGGGTTCTTCGACCAGCGGCCCCAGGACCTCCCCGATCCCTCGGTGATCCACGACCCCCAGGCGATCGTGGCCCCGGGCGGCCGCAGCCTGAGCCTCCAGGCCCTGGCCCGGGCCGGGGCCGTCCTGGCCGGCCGGCTGGTCGCCGTGGCCGGCGAGCGGGTCAGCTTCGACGACAGCGCGCCGGCCAACCTGGCCGCCGGGGATGCCTTCGCCGCTCGGATCCGCGCGACGGTCGACGACCTGATCGACCGCCGCGGCGTGCCGGTCCCGCCCCCCGAGCCCGACCCCACCGACGACCCGGTGGCACTGGACCCGCCGCGCGCCCTCGACCTGCGCGGCGAGGAGATCGGCAGCGTCATCTGGTGCACCGGCTTCGGCGGCGACTTCTCCTACCTGGACCCCGCCCTGCTCGACGCCGACGGCCAGCCCCGCCGCCACGGCGCCGCCGGGGCCGCCCCGGGTCTGTGGTACCTGGGGCTGCGCTGGCTGACCCGCCGCTGCTCGGGTGTCTTCTTCGGCTTCCCCGACGACGCCGCGGCCGTCGCCGACGCGATCCGGGCCCAGTTGTGAGTGGATTGACACCCCGACGCGGGAGCGAGCAGAGTCCGGGCGGCCAGTGCCCCGTGACGTCTACTGAGGAGGCAGCCGCGTGCTCATTCTCGGATTGATCCTGATCCTGATCGGGTGGCTCACCGGCATCGGGATCCTGACGACGATCGGGGTCGTCCTGCTGGTGATCGGCGCCGTCCTGTGGATCCTGGGGTCGACGGGGCGCCCGGTCGGCGGCCGTCGGTACTGGTGGTGACCTACCGCTCGGACTGGGAAAGGTAGGCCTTGGCGTCCTCGTAGGTGGCGTCGCCGGCCGAGTCCCCGGGCCCGTAGACGAGACTCAGCACGCCGGTGCTGAAGGCCTCCGACGAGAGCAGCTTGAGCGGGATCGGGGGCTCGCCCTCGTCGAACAGGCGCATGCCCTTGCGGACGGCGATCGGGTGTACCAGCAGGCGCAGCTCGTCCAGGAGTCCCGCGGCCAGCAGCTGGCGGACCACCGAGATCGACCCGCTGATGGCGATGTTGGCGTCGCCCGGCTCGCTCTTCAGGGCCGTCACGGCCTCGACGAGGTCGCCTTCGAGCTGCTCGGAGTTCCGCCAGGTGAGCTCCAGCTGCTGGCGCGACACGACGATCTTGCGGGCGTCGCCGAGCAGCTTGGCGAACTCGGCGTCCTCGCCGCCGGCCGCCTCCCGCTCCGGCCACGCCCCGGCGTGGTCGTCGTAGGTCTTGCGGCCCAGCAGCATGGTGTCGGCGCTGCTGAGGACGGTGTCGACGGCGGCGCCCATCTCGTCGTTGAAGTACGGGAAGTGCCAGTTCCCTGGCTCCTCGACGACGCCGTCGAGCGAGATGAACAGGTTGGCGACCAGCTTGCGGGTTGAGCCCATGGGCACCGCCCTTCTAGGGTGACGATGGCCCAAGCCTACGTGAGGGGGGCGATGGACAGCCCAGACGGCGCCGCGGCCTGGCTCCTGACCGCGGACGAGCGCGGCAACCCGGCGACGGCCATCGACCTCGAGCGCGGGGACGGGCAGGCCTGGTCGGCCGGCAACCGGGTCAGCGTCCACGTCGACGGGGCCGCCTACTTCGGGCGCCTGCACCAGCTGCTGTCCGCCCTCGACGTCGGGGACTGGATCTATCTGACCGACTGGCGGATCGACGCCACCCGCCAGCTGGCCGGTCCCGGGAGCGAGCTGGGTCCCCTGCTGGCCGGGCTGGCCCGGCGCGGCGTGGCCATCCGCGGGCTGCTGTGGCGCTCCCACCCGGCCCTCATCCACTTCAACCAGGACGCCAACCGGGTGCTGAGCACGCTGGTCAACCGGGCCGGGGGGCAGCTGGTGGCCGACCAGCGGGTGCGCCGCTTCGGCAGCCACCACCAGAAGCTGCTGGTCGTCCACCGCCCCAACGACCCCGACCGCTGCATCGCCTTCGTCGGTGGGATCGACCTGGCCCGCGGCCGTTGTGACGACCCCCAGCATCTCGGCGACACCGACCCGGTCCGGATCGACCCCCGCTATGGCCGGCGGCCGCCCTGGCACGACCTCCAGCTGGAGCTGCTCGGCCCGGCCGTGCTGGATGTCGACCACACCTTCCGGGAGCGCTGGGAGGACCGCACCCCCCGCGACCATCGCAACCCGCTGCGGGCCATGTGGCGGCGGATCAGCTACGAGCCCCGGCGCCTGGAGCTGCTGCTGCGCCGCCGGCCGCCGCCCCCAGAGGCCGGCTCCCATGCCGTGCAGGTGCTCCGCACCTACCCGGCCCGGTACCGGAGGATCCCCTTCGCGCCCGACGGCGAGCGCAGCATCGCCCGGGCGTACCTGAAGGCCCTGGGACGGGCCCGCTCCCTGGTCTACATCGAGGACCAGTACCTGTGGGGGACCCTGATCGCCGACGCCCTCGCGGCCGCCCTGCGCCGCGCTCCGGAGCTGCGCATGATCATCGTGGTGCCGCGGTACCCGGACCGTGACGGGCGGATCTCCGGTCGGGCCGCCCGCGCCGCCCAGTGGCGGGCCATCGACAACCTGGTCGGCGTCGGGGGGCCGCGGGTGGCCGTCTACGACCTCGAGAACGAGCAGGGCACGCCGATCTATGTCCACGCCAAGGCGGTGGTCGTCGACGACGTGTGGGCGATGGTCGGCTCGGCCAACCTCAACCGCCGCTCCTGGACCCACGACTCCGAGGTCGCCTGCGCCGTGCTCGACCAGGAGCGCGACCCTCGCCCCCCGGTCGACCCGGGCGGCCTGGGCGACGGCGCCAGGGTGTTCGCCCGCCAGCTCCGGCTCCGCCTGTGGCGGGAGCACCTCGGGCTCGCCGACGCCGACGCCGACGACACCCGGCTGCTCGACCCGGTCGCCGGCTTCGAGGCCTGGTCGGCGTCGGCGGCCAGGCTCCAGGCCTGGCACGACGGCGGCAACCGGGGCCCCCGGCCGCCCGGACGGATCCGGCCGCACCAGGTCGAGCTGGCGGCGGCCCTCAAGGCCCGCTGGGCCCAGGCGCTGTACCGGGTCGCCATCGACCCCGACGGCCGCCCCCTGCCGTTGCGACGCGACACCTCGATCTAGCCGCTGCGGTCCGACGCGTACGCCGCCTGGGCGAGGATGCGGCCGACGCTCCGCTCGGAGAAGAACTCGGCGGGCGAGGTCACGCCGGCGATGACCCGGGCGAAGCCGTCCATCGCCTGCTGGTTGCCATGCGCGGCCGCGAGCAGCTGCTGCAGGTCGGGCGGTGGGGGCTCGAGGGTGGCGAGCTGGGTGGTGAGCTCGTACATCGGCAGGACCTGCCGGTCGCGGGTCGCCTGGTAGGCGCCCATGGCGGCGTCGAAGGGGCGGGCGCCGGAGAAGGCCGCGTCCAGGGCGGTGGCGCACAGCTCGGCGTCCCGGAAGGCGTCGTGCATGCCCTGGGCGGTGATGAAGTCCTTGTTGTAGCCGGCGTCCCCGACCAGCGCCCAGCCAGGCCCGTACGGCGTCCGGAAGTAGTTCGGGACGGCGGCCCCGACGAAGCGGGCCTGGCGGGTGGCGCCGTGGACGCGCTCGGCGAAGGCCGGGGCCATCTCCAGCATCTTGCGGAAGTTGCCTTCGATGTCGCGCTTGTTGGCCTCGAACTCCGCGTACGGCCAACCGCCGATGACCAGGGTCAGGTCGTCGTGGGTGGGCCGGCGGCAAAGCCGCGGTCGGGGCGGACGTAGTCCTCGAAGCGGCCGTCCATGGGCAGCCCGCTCCAGTAGGAGTAGTAGGCGGCCAGCAGCGGTGGCTTCTCGCGGTACTGCTCGGGCTGGACGGCGCGGGCCACCAGCGAGTGGCGGCCGTCGGCCCCGACCACCACCCGGGCCGCTTCGGTGACGGGCCGGCCGTGCCTGCTGTGGCCACGAACGCCCGTGACCCGACCGCCGTCGACGACCACCTCGGTGACGGTGAACCCCTCGCGGACCGCGGCGCCGGCCTCGGCGGCCGCGTCCAGCAGCAGCTTGTCCAGGACGGTCCGCCGGGGACCGTAGGCGACGGGGGTGTCCTCGGTGCCCGGGGACCCGGAGAGGGTGAAGGGGCCGAAGTCGAACCGGTAGGTGTCGATCGGCGGGCAGGCCGTCGCCACCAGCCGCTCCAGCAGCCCCCATCGCGCCAGCGTGGCCACGCCCGGCGGGTGGAGGAGGTGCGTCGAGACGGTGTCGCTGGGGAAGGTCGCCCGGTCCACGAGCAGCACCTTGTAGCCCGCGCGGGCCAGCAGCATCGCCGTCGGGGAGCCGGCGCAGCGGGCGCCCACCACGATGGCGTCATATGGATCCTTGGCCATGTCCCTCTCCTGCCTGGTCGACTGGTTGGCAGGATGCGGGCGGCCGCGCCGGGAAGTATCGGGGAGCTCCCCGATCTATCGGCTGAGCTTGTGCCGGGTCGCGTAGGCGGCCGCCTCGGCCCGGTTGCGCAGGCCGAGCTTGGCCAGCAGGTTGCCGACGTGGGTCTCGACCGTCTTGCGGGTGATGTACAGCCGGTCGGCGATCTCGGGGTTGGAGAGCCCGGCCCCGATGAGCTGGAGGACCTCGGCTTCTCGTCGTGTCAGGGCGCCGACGCCCTTGGGGCCGGTGCGGATGGGGGCGCCGAGCGACCGCAGCAGGGCCCCGGCGGCGTCGGCGTGCCGCGCCGCCTCCAGCCGCTCGAACTCCTCCAGGGCCGCCTTGGCCTCGGCGA
>Ga0190274_10001956_pt1 | contig 12085 bp, 6 predicted proteins | sample Popmic531T_FD_133002 | JGI IMG/M metagenome (GOLD analysis project Ga0190274, IMG submission 133002) | Populus adjacent soil microbial communities from riparian zone of Yellowstone River, Montana, USA - 531 T | ecosystem: Environmental > Terrestrial > Soil > Riparian zone | place: USA: Montana...
ACTCCACCTACTTCTACTGTTTGTTCTGTTTCCGTAGGGGCATTAATGGGATTGGCTGAATTTGATAATGAATAAAGACCCGGAATAACCAAGCCACCATTGGTGGATGCGGCGATAGAGTTAACTCGGTTCTGGCGAAGATTACCACCCACCAACGCTTTGAAATTGAAATCATCGCTAATGTCCTTATCATAATTTGCGATCAAATCATAATTGTATTCGCGGAAACTAAGATTGGCTCTTGAATAGCTGGCGATATTTACCGAGCCAAATCCATCTCTCTCTTCTTGTAATTGATCATAAGAGTCCAGCGAAACCCTTCCAAGTATATTAAAGCCACTGCCTATTGCATAATTTAAACTGATATTAGCAAAATAGCGGAAACGTGAATCGTTCTGATAACTTTCGTAACGAACAAAATAGGGATTGTCCCAATAGATCGGACTTAAGTCATCGGGTGGACCCGACATATTCCAGGTAATATTATCCTTTGTCAAAAAATAGGCATCTTTCAATTCTTTCACATCTACATTCATCTGCCACCATTGGCGGAAGTGGCCTGAAAGGCTTCTTGCATCTCCATAACCATTACCGTATCTTCCCAAACCTTTGATCTTTGAGAAATTAACGGTGGCCGCTGCCGTTAGTTTGGATGTAATATTGTAGGAAGCTTGTAGGTTGACAAGATCTTTCGCGATCTGGCTATTGGGAAGTATACCCTTATCATCCGTACGGGTATAACCCAATTTATATCCACCCTTGTCGCTCGCGCCATCTAAAAAAACACTGACATTGGTAGAGTAGGGGGTTTCAAAAAAACTCGTTGGATCGTTTGGCGCCGCAACCCATGGTGTTGCTTTCAGATAATTAGGCAAGCGCGGGTCAAATGCGCTCCAATGATATACCATTAGGTTTGGATCGAATTTTCCTCCAAACGATGCATCTTCTGTTGTCGGAACAACAAGGTCTGGAGTGCCATCTCCGTTAGCATCAAAATAATAAAAATAACTATTTGGTGAAGGAGGGTCAGAGTAAGTATAATAGTCCGGATCATAATAACCACCTCCATATTCTTTTTGATATTTTACCCATGTACTCTTGTCCATAGAGCCCGTGCTTCCTCCAATGTTAACGGTAACACCCATTCCTCTTCTTCCTTTCTTAGTGGTGATCAGCACCACGCCATTTGCAGCTCTCGAACCATAAAGAGCGGTAGCGGCAGCGCCTTTCAAAACGTTAACTGATTCAATATCGTCGGGATTAATATCAGCGCCCGCATTACCATAATCGAATCCCCCGAATCCGTTTTGTTGTGTGGCTGTATTAACATTCGAGTTGTTGGCGGGCACACCATCAATTACTATTAATGCCTGGTTGTCGCCCGTAATTGATTTGTATCCGCGTAAAATGATATTTGTCGATCCTCCCAGGTTATTATTGGTCTTTACCTGAAGACCCGCGACTTTACCTGAGAGCGAGTTGACAAAATTGTTCGTGCGGGTTTTTACAAGTTCTTCGCCCTTCACTTGTTGCGAAGCATAGGGCAATTCATTACGTACCCTTCGGATGCCAAGGGCGGTTACGACCACCTCTGCCATCGCATCCCGCATTGCCAGTACCACGTTAATAATACTATCAGCAGTAACCGTAACCTCGGTGGTTTCATAACCGGCTGCGCTTACCTGTAACACGTTGCCAGTAGCCGCTTGAATTCTGAAGGCGCCGGAGGCATCGGCACTTGCTCCTCTGTCGGTGCCCTTCACCCGAACAGATGCAAAAGAAATAGGACCACTACTGTCTTTTATGATTCCAGTGATGGTCCTATCCTGTGCTGATAAATAAGTAAGAGAAAAAATAAATGCTATAGAAAGAAATGTTTTCTTCATAGCAGTAGGTTCCAGTAATTGCACTAGTCTTCTTTTCATATTCTCATGTGTTTAGTAAAGGATGTGATGTCTCAATCCTGACGGAGTAGCGAAGAAGGGGAGTTATCTGATAGAGTACGATTCTTATGCTTGGAAACTTGAGAATTGAACAGTTAATTACTGTTTGTGAGTTATTGTAAGAACGCAACAAAGTGTATGCCTGTTAACGTAAAATGCAGATTAATTTGAAAATCTGATTTTGATTTAAAATTCAACTTATTCTTTTAGTGGCTTTTATTTGACTTATTTGGATAAGTAGAAAAGTAGCGGTCAATTATAAATTGTAAAACAGAACCATGTATTTTTTTCCCCAACTAATTACTTATCTGGCCCCGGTTTTTTAAAAATGCTTCATTTGAGATTTTGAGGTGATGGGTTAAAGATTGTTCACTTTAAAGTATTAAATGATATAGAAAATTTTTCCGCTGCCGCGATTTTGTTCGGCTTTGCCGGAAGAGTTTGGTAAGCTCCAACGCTTAACGTTGCTTTAAGAAAATGCGGAATGATTTTTCATAATTTTGTTTTCTTTTCCAATCCATTCTAAACTGCTTGCACCATTTCTCCTGCTGATTGAGGTTTATTAATCATTTTAAATACATAATACACATGAATTTGTTTTTGAGCAGGTTCCGCCGGAGCCTTATTCCGGTATTTGGGATGATAGCGATTGCTGTATTGTTTACAGCCTGTTTGAAGAATAAGGATGAGAATCCGTCCATCCCGGTTGCAGGTTTAATGGCCTTTAACCTGGCACCCGACCAGCAGTCGGTTGTATTTGGATTGTCGGGAAACAGCCTTACCCCTTCACCACTTGCATACACAAGTTATTCAGGAGGATATCTAAATATTTACGCTGGAAACAGGACCGTAAATGCCTTTGATTATCCGGAGAATGTTCCTTTGGCGACTTTGGAGCGGAATTTTGAACAGAATAAATATTATTCCGTATTCCTGCTGGGATCATCGGATAAATACAAGAATGTTATTTCTGTTGACAACCTGGATAGTTTGCCTGCCACCACCGGCAATGCTTATGTTCGTTACGTGAACGCGATCGGAGATTCAACGATCAACCCCACAGTAACTATAAATGCAGGCGCAACCAGTATTGTAAATGACAATGCCAATTTTGGTGATGTCTCAGAATTCAAAGCTGTTAGTCCTGGGGAAATTAGTATCGCCGCTAAAAATGCGACAGGCGTTGATGCAAGTCGTTCCATTACAGTAGAGGGCAGAAAAGTATACACTGTTCTATTGGTGGGAACTCCGGGTGCGACCGACGACCTTAAAAAAGTTCAGATCCGCTATATTCTGAATGGCGCGGTTACGGAAGATTCAAAATAATGATCAGTTTGGATAGTTGATGAAAGTTATTTGAATATTCAAGTGAAAGACCGCAAGTAGAACACAGGGGAAACATTTTATTCATGTTAATCCTCTGTGTTCTTTTTTTTTGAATCCATTTCGGTATTGTATAAAATATCTCGCCCAAGTTTGTAATTAGTAATTCCTCCGCCTGGATTTATTCTTCTGATTTGTTACTCATCTGGAATCCCTGGTAAATTTTTCCTTCTTTTATTCAATTGGTGTTTTTGTTTAGCAGTGGACGGTTGGCATATAGTTTGTGTCGGAACCGAAGAACTGTTATTACGAAAATTAGCTAATTCACATTCCATTGCATTAATGCAAGTGTGGCACTGGCCTGATCTCCCAACTCATAAAACTATTATAGCCTGTATTAAGACAGATGGTAGCAATCATTGTTACCAGCAAACTATGCTATAACCATTATTTAAAAACTTAATTATGAAAGCCAAGATCATGTTGCTTGCGACGGCAATCCTGTTGACTTATGCTTGTAAGAAAGAGGACACGCCAATTCTTCAGACAGATGAGGAAATGCTCAATCACTCCCAAAATCACGGTAAGAAGCTTCAAACACGCGTGTTGGTAAGTCAACTAAATTTTCCCTGGGAAATATTATGGGGTCCGGATAATTATATCTGGATGACAGAGCGCCAGGGTAAAGTAAGTCGGGTTAACCCGCGTACCGGTGAGGTTATTCCCGTCGCTACTATCGCGGATGTTGCATCTACTACCAATTTCAACGGGTTATTAGGGATGGTGTTGCATCCAGCATTTCGTTTTCGGCCTTATGTATATGTCATTTATAATTATTTCGGTAGTTCGGGTGCTTACCTGGAGAAAATTGTGAGGTTTACTTATAATGGGTCAACGCTTGTTGAGCCAATGGTATTGGTAGATAGCATCGTGGGAAAGGTTGGGGGTGATTTTATCCATAATGGGGCGAGATTGGTAATAGGACCGGACTTTAAATTATACGCAGCAACCGGTGATGCAGATCTAAGATTTGAATTACCACAGGATCCAAAATCACTGAATGGAAAAATTCTAAGGATAAACCTCGATGGAACCATTCCATTTGGTAACCCTTACGGTAATGCGGTATGGGCAATTGGACAAAGAAATCCACAAGGATTGGTTTTTGCGAAAGGAAGGTTGTATAGTTCTATGCACGGGGAAACCACCGATGATGAAATAAATATTATTAACCGCGGTGGAAACTATGGATGGCCCTATGTTGAAGGATTCTGCAATTTGCCCGCGGAAAAAACTTTCTGCCGCGCAAATAATGTAATTGAGCCAATTTATGCATGGTCGCCTACCATTGCACCAGCCGGGCTGGATTTTTATAATCATAAGGAGATAGGACAATGGGAAAATTCATTATTGTTGGCTGTCCTCAAGGATATGAAATTGATCCAGTTAAAGCTTAATGAAAATGGAACGCGCATAAAATCAACAAGGGAATTTTTTACCAATCAATTCGGCCGCTTACGTGATATTGCAATATCCCCGAGCGGAAAAGTATATATATGCACCGATAACGGAAATAACCAGGATATGATTATCGAAGTAACGGAGGAAGGGAAAAGGGGGCAGGGGCAAGAGAATTGACTTATTTCAATATATAGAATGCAAAAAGCGCTAAAATTATTTTAGCGCTTTTTTGAAACCTTCCCGATTCAGATGAATCGGGAAGGTCTATTTAAATGAGTTACGTGGTGATGAACCCGATTAATCGATGATCGTGTATTTAATATTACTAAAAGTTCCAGCCGTAATTGTAATCTCTGAACGATCCATCAGGTCCGTTAATTCTGCCTGGAAGGTTCCCGAAATTGTAGTATTTGCTTCATTGCAGGAGCTTATGTTAATGGTGCCGTTTTCTGAATACTCATGATACACCGACCAACTACTACCTACTTTCTTTCCAAGGGTAAGATTACCATCCAGGCTATCCTGGCTTTCATCTTCAGGAGTTGCCGGATCATCTTCGTCAGATAGTCTTATGATATAGCTCTTAACACTTATCCCGCCTCCAACCGAGGTAGCCTCCCAAAGAGTGATAGTAAGCTTTGTTATGCCATCGGTAGAAGTTCCAGCAATAATGAGACGTTTTTCACTGGTAGAGGGCGATCGCAACAGGACGGCTGCTTCTACATTAAAGGTATAACTGGTGCCATTTAACTTTGCGCTGAATGTATCTGTATTCTTTGGCTCTACATGATCTGCCTCTTTACTGCATGATGCGAAGAACACAATAGCGCAGGTAATAAATGAAGAAAGTTTTTTCATGAAAGGTTACTAAAAAGTATAACTAATTTCAGATGGTTAAAAATAGATAGAAACCTTCATATCTCATATAAGCGTAAAAGTATTAACAAATCCAAAATAAGTATGTTGCTCTGTATAGAAAGCACAAAAGCACCAAAGTAAACTTTAGTGCTTTTAATGTGACCCCGTCAGGATTCAAACCTGAAACCTTCCCGACCTGATAGGTCGGGATGCTCTATTCAATTGAGCTACGGTTAATATCAATAAAAAAGCCTCACCTTTCAGTGAAGCTTTGTGACCCCGTCAGGATTCAAACCTGAAACCTTCCCGACCTGAATAGGTCGGGATGCTCTATTCAATTGAGCTACGTCGTCCCTAAAACAAAAAAGCACCGAAGTAAACTTTAGTGCTTTTAATGTGACCCCGTCAGGATTCAAACCTGAAACCTTCTGATCCGTAGTCAGATGCTCTATTCAATTGAGCTACGGGGCCAATATTTTTAATCAACTGAGGATTCAAACCCTGAAACCTTCCCGACCGCGGTCGGGATGCTCTATTCAATTGAGCTACGGGGCCGTTCCCGTCAAACGGGCTGCAAATATATGACCTGAAATCCTAATTCCGAAATCGTAAATTCCAGATCCCGGCACTCATTATCGGTATCTCAAATAAGCTGCCATTGCCTGCCCAATCGCATTTTCCAAAAACTCCCGGGTTGACGCCCCTCAATAAGTGTAAACACCTTAAAATGATCGCAATAAAAGCAAGTGTTCATTGTTAAATAGTATCCAACATCAACTTCCCCAAACTCTAAAACCATGAAACTAATACTAACTTTTTCTTTATTGCTTTATGGACTTATTTCAACTGCACAGTCAATTAATGTTTCGCTCGAAGATGGCCTGAAGTACCCGGTGATCGCCGAAAAGGCGATTCGTAAAGGCAAGGAAGCATTTAACGTAGGGACCGATAAAATTGAAATTGAAAATGCCGGAGGGTTCTACGCCCTGCCTCATTCGTTGACCATTCGTAAACTAGACGCATCCGGTAAGGAAATTGGTATAAACAAACTGGATGGAGGAGCAAAGTCGTTTGGGGCATTGCCAAGCCAAGCCGCCGAGTTTGACGGAAGAATATTATTGTTTTACGTTTCGATCAAAGATGAAGATTGTAAATTATTTGTTTCAGAAATAAACAAAAACAGTCTTGAGCTCAGCAGCACCCTTCATTTATTTAGTTTCCAGGCGAGAAAAAAGGGGCTGATCGCCAACATTCAATCGGGTGACAAACATATCATGCTCTATAAATCGTCGGATAGCTCAAAATTGATGGTTTTGGTTCAAGGTGAAAAAGAGTCGTTGTTTTCCTGCGTATTTGAAAAGGGTTTAAAGATCAAGCGACAAAAGATTTCAACTTTAAAGGAGACAAAAGGATTGGACATAACAGACATAATTATCGACAATGCTGCTAACAGTGCCATCGTTTTTTCTGAAAAGAAATACTCTATGATGCAGTTGACATATGATGAAGCGAAATATGTTTACTTCCAAAAGTCCGATAATTCAGACCGGATTATTGACGTGTTGGCTGCAGGTGCCGGTACAGCGATATATGAATTGCGTTTTGAGATCACAAAAGATCAATCGAAGACTTTTGCTATCGGGTCCTATGCAGGCCCGGTATTTTGCGACGGTATCTGGACGGCAGAGTTACGCCTTGGTGAGTTTAAATTTGCGAATGCCCGCAAGCATCAATATCCCGAGGAATTTAAAAAGAACATCAATAAGCTTGGATTTGGCGACAAGCATAAAGGTGTGTACGGTGTATTTGCCATTCAATATAACTTATTCGAGTTTGGCGACGGTGATGTCGTTTTAAGTGGTAATCCTGTACTTTACGATTATAAGACTTCGACTTCGGGTCGCCAGTCAAGTGATTGGTTTGCGGGGCCCATCGTGATGGCATTTATAAATCGAAAAAATGAAACTGTTTTTTCAATGATCCCCCGTCATCAGAATTTCGGGAATGGGAGTAAGGCAATACTAGTGCCCTACAACGATAAGTTGGTCGTAATTTATAACGATTACGAGAAAAATATTAAAGGAGAGCTGCAACCCGACCAGGTTCATCAAAAAGGAAGGTTTGGTCTTACCGAACTTACACTTGCCTATGCAATCGTAAAGAAAGATGGCACTATCGAAAGCAGAAAGCTACTTTCAGAGGGGATATCAAAAAAGAATTATTTCAATACCGGCTTTCGGCAATTTGTAACAGATCGAAAATTATTAATTCCTACAGCAGTTTCTGAAAAGGAAACAGAAGTTCCCAAAGTAGCAGTTGTTACCATTGACTAAGTATTGATGAAGCTACTACTAAATTGCCCTGGCCTTAAAACCGGGGCAATTTCATTAGTGGAATAAAGTAGTGGGAACTTATTCGATAAATAATTCAATAAGACCATCTCACAAAAGCCTCCATAGCCGCATATTGTGTAAGCCCCAATTGGCCATACAAATCCGCGGTATTCGCGTTTCGTTCTTCAGCTCGTTGCCAGAATTCTCTCGCATCACTTCCCTGGAAAGGAACCATATCTTTCTGCGATTGGTGAATAAATATGCCAAAGCGTTTTTTCATTACTTGTTCCGGGCTCATTGGAATAGCCATTTCAATTTCACTGATATCCCATTCTTGCCAGGCTCCTTTGTACAACCATAACCAGCAATCTTCAATCCATGGATCGCCGGCTGCCTTGCAACGACGCAATGCTTCGAGTACAACATTAAAACATATGATATGTGTACCATGCGGATCAGCGAAATCACCCGCGCAATAAACCTGTTGTGGTTTTATTTTGCGTAAAAGATCAACCGTAAGTTTGACATCGGCTTCTCCCATCGGATTTTTTTCAATCGTGCCGGTTTCATAAAAAGGGAGGTTCTGATAATGAATATTCTTATCGTCGATTCCGACATAACGACAGGTGGCTTTCGCTTCACATCGACGTATCAATCCTTTAACTGCACGGATATCCGGCGTATCTACCTGGTTGGATTTTTTTTGTTTTAAATATTTTCTCGCTTCATCCAATACCTCTTTTGTTTTCTTATTATCCATCTTAAACATCTCTTCAAATCCAACGGCGAAATCCATGAAGCGGGTAACAAATTCATCCGTTACCGCGATATTGCCGCTTGTTTGATAGGCCACATGAACCTCATGACCCTGGTCGTGCAAACGTTGAAAGGTTCCTCCCATAGAAATAATATCATCATCGGGATGCGGAGAAAAGATTACGCATCGTTTTGGATATGGCTCACTGCGTTCGGGATGATTCGGGAGATTAAAATTGGGTTTACCTCCGGGCCAGCCCGTAATACTATCCCGCATCATATAATATACCTGCAGGTTGATTTCGTAAGATTCACCTTTCTCAACTAATAAATCACCTAATCCATTATCGCGGTAATCATTATTAGTCAAACTTAATATGGGTTTGTTTACTTTAAGCGCCATATGCACCACCGCTTTTCGGATCATTTGAGGGGTCCATTCACATTCTCCCGTAAGCCAGGGTGATTTGAACCGGGTAAGTTCGGCCGATGCCGTTTCATCCAGTACGAATAAAGTATCGTTATGTTGTTGTAATAAAGAAGCGGGAATCTGTTCCGTTACATGACTCTCTACTGATTTTTGAACAACCGGCGATTTTGATTGACCCCATGCCATCAATACAATCCGCTTAGCTTTCATAATAGTGAGAATACCCATTGTGATTGCTAAACGAGGCACTTCTGAAATATTAGCGAACTCGTAAGAGTTGGCGATGCGGGTTGAATTATCCAACGTAACTAAGCGGGTCCGAGAATTGATGCTGGATCCGGGTTCGTTGAACCCAATATGTCCGTTGTTTCCGATTCCGAGAATTTGCAGATCAATACCGCCGGCTTCTTCAATCATCTTTTCATATTCAACACAAAACGATTTCACCTTATCCTTGCTGATCTCCCCATTTGGAATATGTGTATTCTTCGGGTCTATATCCACATGATCAAACAACTGCACTTTCATAAACCGGTTATAACTCTGCAGCGCATCGTTATCTATTGGATAGTATTCGTCGAGGTTGAATGTAACTACATTTTTAAAACTCAACCCTTCTTCTTTGTGAAGTCTCACCAGTTCTGCATACACGGTTTTAGGAGAAGATCCGGTTGCCAATCCCAATACACATTTTTCTTTTTTTGCTTGTTTCTCTTTAATCAGTGCAGCAATTTCCCGCGCGATAAATGTAGAACCTTCGTTCAGGTTGGGGTAAATCTTAACTGGTATCCGCTCAAATGAATCTGTAAGATCAATGTCGAAAGTTGGGTTTGGCATAATAAGAAATCGTTTATGGTTGTATCCTGAAACACCAGGCATATTGCCCGGGCGATTGTGCTTGTGTTTTTTTGGGAATGCTGATGCGGATATCGTTACCATCAGCCTGCCACTTTAAATTTGACGGAGTCGTAAAGATAGAAATTTTTGCTCCTTTGGCCAGTGAAAAGTTTTTGATGATCACCGTTGCTGGTAAATTTTTTTCGTTTTCTTCCGCAAGATAGAACGCGTAAATAGTTTTATCCGTTTTGCTTTGCGTAAAATAAATATTGGATGATGAATAAGGTGCAACCGGTTGCGTTTGATAAATTCCAACACTATTGATCTTCATCCAGTCTCCGATCGCTTTCAATCGTTCGTAGGCTACCGGGTCAAAATCCCCATTGGGACCAGGTCCAATATTTAATAAAAAATTTCCTCCTCGTGATACAATCTTCACTAATAATTGAATCAATTGGCGGGGCGATTTATATTCATCATTCGGTACATAGCTCCAGGAATTACCCATCGTCATACAGGTTTCCCATGGAAAGGGGAGTGGCTTTTCGGGAACCTGTTGTTCGGGTGTTGTATAATTTTCAAATTCACCGGTAACTGTTCTATCAACAATCAGCATACCGGGATTATAAGTTCTTGCCATCGTTGCGATGCGTTTCATATCAATATCCTGGTCATCTTTGATTCCGCGCTGCCATTCTACGCTGGTATCAACAGTTGAAAGTGGACGAACCCAACCACCATCCAACCATAAAATATCCATCTTACCATATTCACTCATCAATTCCTTAACCTGGTTGTAGGTAAAATCTTTGAACGCGTTCCATCGTTCAGGATGCTTTTTAGGATCATAGTTTACATTTCTATCCTTCGGTGGAAAATAGGGCCACCAATAATTTTCATTGTTCCAATCGGGCTTGCTGAAATAAGCGCCGGTCATAAATCCTTCTTTGCGAAACGCGTTGAAAATTTCTTTTGCCACATTGCTTCGCGGATTACTGGCAAACGGCGATTTGTTGCTGGTAATCTTATAATCCGTTTGTTTGGTATCGAACATGCAAAACCCATCGTGATGCTTCGTTGTGAATACCACATATTTCATTCCCGCTTCTTTTGCTGCGGCTACCCATTTCTCCGGATTGAATTGTGTTGGATTGAAGGTGGTTTGTAAATTTTCATATGCCTTCTTGTATTCAGAATAATTTTTAGCGTAGGGCCCGCGGCGAACGGTCCAACCTTCATCCTCTGGGCAAAGGCTCCAACTTTCTACAATACCCCATTGACTATAAGTGCCCCAGTGCATGAAGAGCCCGAATTTCAGATCCTGCCATTGTTGAATTTTTTGCAAAACAGCGGGGTCGGTGGGAGCGACGTAATTGTGGTGTTGCGCGTTTGTTGTTATTGCTATAATAACAAATGCTATTGAAATAATCCTTTTCATAATATTTTTTTTGAGCCAGGCTGTATATCTTTTCCTGGCGTTTGTTCCCGCCATCGGCGGGACTCTTGTACGACAACAATTCTATTCAGCTGCGATGCTTCTTTCATTATGCATTTTGTAATTTCTACCCACAAAATATTCCTACGGAACATAAAACTTATTATTTTCAAACCTACCCATGAGATGTTCCTACGGAACATAGAAACCTTAGAAGGACGATCCCCTTTTACATTTTATATTTTACATTCTACATTTCGATCACCTTGATATTTATTTGCATGAAATGTACCTACGGCACATAAAACCTATTATTTTCAAACCTACCCATGAGATGTTCCTACGGAACATGGACACCTTAGAAGGACGATCTCCTTTTACATTTTACATTTTATATTTTACATTCTACATTTCGATCACCCTGTTATTTATTTGTATGAAATGTTCCTACGGAACATAAAACCTATTATTTTCAAATCTACCCACAAGATGTACCTACGGAACATGAAGAGGGTTACGGCGAGGACCCTTTTACATTTTATATTTTACATTCTACATTTTACATTTTCATTCCACCTGTATTTCATCAACATACAACCACGCCTCATTCCCCGCCCCCGGCATTCCATCCGGTATTTTTCCGAAGTTTTTCACTTTCACTTTTATAAACCGGGTTGTTGTTGGGTTAATATCGAGTACAAATCTTCCC
>Ga0190274_10001957_pt1 | contig 12084 bp, 21 predicted proteins | sample Popmic531T_FD_133002 | JGI IMG/M metagenome (GOLD analysis project Ga0190274, IMG submission 133002) | Populus adjacent soil microbial communities from riparian zone of Yellowstone River, Montana, USA - 531 T | ecosystem: Environmental > Terrestrial > Soil > Riparian zone | place: USA: Montana...
CTTCCGCTGAAAGCGAGTTGCAGCGCCGGCATCCAAGTTTCGTTTGTTGCGACCAAATGATCCGGCGTTAGGTTCACTCCGTCCAGATTGATCGTTGATCGTGTACCCCTTGCCAGCAGTCCGCAATGCGTCACCCATTCTACACCGTCCCAGAGTTTGTCGTTTGAAGTTACGTCGATGATGTTCTTGATACCATGATCTGTCAGCACGCGCGTGTCGGCCGCAAAGCAAGCGAGCACTGCTACCTTGCCACGCTGGCGGTCGTCCTTCGAAACATCCATCGGATCGACACCCATCATGCCGCCGGCAGACACCCGGTACAGGTCGGGCGCTTTGGGGTCTCTGTCAGAACGACGGAAACTTTCCAGCAACGCCTCGCCGCCTTTCGATTTACTGAGCCACGGCAACACCCTTGCCTCGATCTGTGAATAGTCCGCTTTAACCAGCGTGCGATTCCCCGACGCGCAAAACGCCGGCCGAATCGTCAGCGCCAGCTTGCGCGCCGCACATTCGCCACGCCCGTGCGCCAGCAATTCTTCCAGCGAACAACCATCCGTGATCATCGCGACCGTCGGTTCCTCCCAGAAGCCGTAGTCGTCGTCCTTGTCCAGTGCCAGTGTGGTGCGTGTCAGGTTCTGGAGTTGAACTCCGCGCCCCGAAAACCGCCCGGTCTGGCCGGCACCGGCAAAAGTGAATTGCCCGTACAGGCGGCCGTCCACGTGCTGGTCGAGGATCGCACCGAACTTCTTTGGCGCAGCCGATGCACCGAACTCACGAAGCTCCAGCACCTCCAGCAACTCCGCATCGTTGCAGCCCTTCGCGCGCAACATGTCGAGAAGCCGCTCGACGATGCCGCGTGCGATGCTCATCTTCACCGTCTCGACCAGCGAGTCGTCGTCCTCGCCGTCGGCCTCTTCCTTGATGATCGTCGTCATCATCTCGCGTCCCTCGGCGTAGGGCAGCCGGTCATGCACCCACTGCGCCAGCCGGACGTTCTGGTTGATCGAAGTGACTCGCCCGCCAGTTAGTGCGGCGAGCCGGATGCCGATGCGCTCAGCCTCCAGCTTGGCCAGCCGGTCGGCCTCCCGGCAGAAAGCAAGGTCGACGCCGGCACCGTTGTCGTTGACCTGTTCGTTGGCGTGATAGGCCGCCCACTCGTAAGCCGTCAGTGCCGGCAGCATGAGACGGAACACGCGCTTCAGTTCGTCGGTGTCGATCACGGCGTAGGAACAGAACCGCTTCCACTCCTCCGGGTAATCCTTCGGGTCCACCGCATTCTCGCCGCAGAACATCGCGATCAGCTTCTTGCCGTCCTTCTGCTTTCCCGGGCCGCCCAGCCGTTTGGACAGCGACTCCAGATCGTCGGGGAGGTTATGCGTCAGCGCCGTGGCGCGTGCGTCGATGACCTGCGGTGGCCCGAGAAACGGCGCGCCAGCAACCGCATAGTTCCACACCGCCCGGTCGAACGAGGTGTTGAAGGCGCAGAACACCCGGCCGTCCCGGTAAGCCTGCTGGATGTCGTCGGGGAAGTCGTCCCACGTCAGCGCAGCGCCGTTCTTCTCGACGAGCTTGGTCGGCCCTAGGCCGATGCTGTAGGTGAGGATGAGCGCGCGGGCTTCGGTGCTGTAGCGGTACGCGCCCCACTTGATCGGGACCGGGCACTGCGATTCAAAATCCATAAAAATCAGGTTCTCGGCGGCGTAGCGATTTGCGGCCGCAATTCGGGCGTGGGCATTCATGGCATTCTCCGTGGTTCTAGGAACCCATAAAGGAAAACCGGCCCCGCGAATGCGGGGCCGGGGTCGAGGTCGAGTCTTAGGCTGACGGCTGGGTCCGCGAGGACGGCCTGCGGCGGCCCGCTGGTGCGGGTGCCGGTTCGGGAGCCTTCGCTGCCGCTGCCTGTGCCGCAGCGCGCCTGCGAGGCGCGGGAGCAGCAGCAACCGGCTCCGGTTCGGGTTCCGGTTCGGGAGCAGCAACCTGCGCCGTCTGCGGGGCGTTGGTCTTCTCGAAACCGTCGTACTCGTCGAACGACACCCAACGCTGGATCTGGAGCACCGGGTTGTAGATCGTCTTTTTCCATTCGTTGTGGAAGTACGAGCGGATCTCCAGCACCACAATCGGGCAGAGCCGGGACGGGTCGGTCTTGGCCTGCTTGCGCAGTTCCTCGACCAGATTCTGCACGATCACCTTGGCGCCGTACGAGCCGTTCTTGTAGAGCGCCATGGTGCCGGCGTCTTCGCCGGACATGCACAGAAGCTCAAACGCGAACTGAAGCTGGTAGGGCTGACCGACGTCGGGCAGCGACTGAAGCAACGGCAGCGGCGAGTTTGCCGGCACCATCCGCTCGCCAAGCGGCTTGCGGTCCTTCGACTTCTGGTCCGGCCACGCGATGTAGCCGTGCTGCATGGTGCGGCAGTCGATGCCCCACTCCGAACCTTCCTCGACTTCAGTCCGTTCCTGACCGTAGGACCAGATGCCGTCGCCATTGATGCCGATGAAGGGGAACGCTGACGCGACACCTCCCGCTTCAGCAATCGAGTTGGCGACGTTCGCCAAACCGCCAAGCAGATCCTGCATGCGGCCGGCGGCGTCGGGGAGGTTGTTGGAGGGAGCGGCAGGTACGTTTCTATCGTTCATGGTATCTCCATTGAGGTATACGTTTTGGTAAACAGCGCCGTGGCTGTGCGCGCACGCTACTCGTCGTCGCCGAGAACTTCAAGCAGGATTTTCGACATTTCGTTCGGGTCGCCCGTGATAGCAGGACGCTTGTCGTCCTCCCGGGCAATCGTGGTACCCGACGACACCGTGGTAGCAACACCGTCCGGCAACTTTGTCTTCTTCGGCAACAGCTTCTCGACCTGCGCCGGTGACTTCAGCGTGGTCTCGTACAGATCCTTCTTCGGCAGCTTCAACAGTTTCGGCAGCTTCTCTTCCGGCACCGCCCACTGCCGGGTGCCGCGCTTGGCCACCAGCTTCCAGCCCTCAAGCTTCTCGCCGTTGCCCAGCAGGATGTGCGCCTGCGCGCGAGCTTCCTTGATCAGTGCTTCCACGGCCGGCGCTGCGTCGAGAATGTCGAGCAGCGAGATTGTGTGCGCCGTGACGTCCTTGCCAATCATCGCCGGTACCTTCATTGACAACTCCTCCAGATTGAACAACGCGCCAGTATGTTCAGGACAGATCGAGCGGCACGGCTGAAACTCGCACCAGTGGCCCTTCTTGACCGGGCCGTGCGTCCCCACCGCCAGCTTCAGTTCTTCGGCGAACGCATCGAGATCTTCCAGCGTCACCGTTGCCGACGTGATCGGCTCTTGGCCGCGAGCGCGCGGCTGCACGATGTCCAGCTGGATCTTGCAGCCCGGCGGAAACATTTTCGGATGCGTGTAGCGCGCAGCGGTGGCGTAGAACATCAGCTGTTCGTTGACGATGTCGAAGGCCAGATCGGATGGGTCGGGATACAGCGCCAGCACGCCCTTGCCGGCGCCGAACTTCCAGTCGGTGAGCCGGGTGATGTTCAGTTTGTTGTTGCGGCCGAGCACGTCGGCGGTGCCGAACGCGCCTTCGATTCCGGGGAATTGGACCTGCGCTTCCAGCTGGAAGGTATCGACCTCGGTCAGGAATTTCTTCCAGTAATCCATCGCCGGAGTGAGCGCGTCGTGCACCAGCGTCTCGGTGATGATGACCGGGCCGGACCGGGTCTGGATCACCTTGCCCTTGAGCTTGGCCAGCGTGGTCTTCTTGTTGATCAGCATCTCGGTCGCGGTGTGCAGCGCGGTACCTTCGATGGAGTAGACCGAATCGCGATTGATGATTACGGGCAGCTGCGCCAGCAGTTCTTTCGAACCAAGGCAGTTGATGACCCGGGCGGCGGACGATCCGCCGACTACGGAGGAGTGAAGTTCAGGCATGGTAATTCCTTATTCTGTGAGGTATACGGTTCAAGACCTCCGTGATATCACGATGTGAGAGATATGGAAAGCCCGCTCCGCGACCTCGCCCGCAAACTCCGCACCGTCGCCCGCGAGCACCTTGCCTATTCGCAGGTCGCGGACTTCATGAACCATATTGACGACCATCTCAGCGCACTGGCGTTCGCAGAAGAGACCAACAGGAGAGAGCATGAGCGTGAAAGGCAGGTTGGTGGCGGGGGACAGCGCGTACCGCAAGGAATTTCCGATGGCGACGGGCCTGCTCGACTACTTCCCTGACGCGCTCGCCGCCGTGTCCCGGCTGAGCTATCTCGGCAACAAGAAGCATAACGCCGACGAGCCGCTGCATCACGCGCGGGGCAAGTCGACCGACCACGCCGACTGCATCATCCGCCATCTGACCGAGCGCGGCGGCTACGACATCATCACCATCGACGGCACCGACCACCGGGTCCGCCACAGCGTGGCGCTGGCATGGCGCGCACTGGCGCTGGCGCAGCAGGAGATCGAGGACGAACTGGGCCTGACGCTGCCGCGGGGCGCGCGGCCCTAGCCCATCAGGAACGCGACAAGGACAAGCGCGACGAGAGCAAGCCCGACGAGCGTGATACCAATGGACATGGCGTGCTCTCCGAAAGAATCTTCTTGATCCGGCTGCGCTGGACGTCCTGCCGATTCTTCTCCCGCGCCACGATGACGCTGCATTCAACACACCGTCGGCGCTTTCCCCGCTTCGGCTGCGTGATTCCGCAGCCACATCTTTCGCAATTCATGCAGCGACTGCCGTTGCCGCCGCCTTTGCCTTGGCGTTCTCCAGCCCCCAGTTCACCAGTTGCCGAATCGCCTCCGGCCTTGATAGTCCGGTGTCGGCGATCCACTCGTCAAGCGCCGCGATCTGCGGCTCGTGCATTCGCACCACCATGGGCGCCCCGGCGCCGGTGGACTTCGGCCGGCCGGTCTTCACCTTGGCCTTTTTCTTTTTCTTCGGGGGAGACTTTTTGATAGCTCGTTTTGCCATGTTGACTTTACTCCTTGATGCCTGATACCACGAAGCTCAAATCAAAGGCAAGACAATGCTGAGAGAGCGACCGTTTCCGTTGCAGCCGCAGCGCATGTACCTGCCGCCGAACCTGATCCGGCCTTGGCGCAACCTGTCCATCGCCGTGATCCCGGTCGCCATCGTCGCCATCGGGTTCGGTCTGGCGGCCCGGTCCTCGACACCGGAACCGGCGCCACCGATGCCGGAACCCGTGATGACGAACATCATTCAGCGTAGCGACAAGCTCTACGTTGAACCCGCTCCGGCGGTGGTCCGCACGATACCAATCGTGCTGGCCCCGCCAGAACCGCAGTCGTCGCCTCCCCCCGCCCCCCAGCCAAGGCAGGCGGCGACTGCGGACGAACCGCCCCGCAGGGGGGTGCAAAAAACCCGGGATATTTGCACCCGGCACGGAATGCGGAAAGTGACGACCCGCGGCGGAAGGAGTTGGCGATGCCGGTGACCACGAATCAGGCCCGCATCGAACAACTGGAAGCGGCGCTGCGGCACATTGAGGATGCGTTGGGCTACGACAAGAACGAAGGCAAGTCACCCGCGGTTCGCGAAAGTAACGCGCACATCGCGTGGAAAATCGCCCGCGCCGCCCTCGCACCGGAGCAGGACAAATGATCGACCTCACCAAAGACGAACTGGACAAGCTCTATGAGGGGTCAAAGAATGATCGCTTCATTGTCGTCGCCAGTGAAGTGCGCCAGATGGTTGGCATGATCCGTCGCGCCAACGACCGCATCGAACAACTGGAAGCGGCACTGCGGGAGATCATTGAGAACAACGACCACGGATCATACGAAAGCACGGGTCAGGCCATCAACGATGCCCGCGCCGCTCTCGCACCGGAGCAGGACAAATGAACAAGTCCGAGCTAGAGCATGTCTGGCACAGTGTCACGTCTGCTCTGGAAAAAGAGTTTTGGACACGCGGCTGGTTTTCGCCACAAGCCAACCGCATCGAAAAACTGGAAGCGGCGCTGCGGGAGGTTGCTGATTTTCCATACATCGGTGAGAAGGCTGCACAGCAGATGGCGCTGATCGCCCGCGCCGCCATCGCACCGGAGCAGGACAAATGATGCGCCGGCCATGTGAATTCTGCGGTTGCCAGCCGGGTGAGAAGGTCGGCCCGCCGGGCATGGCGCGCTGCATCACGCCTAACTGTCCCGGCACCAAGCTCGCCGCCAAGACGATCTCCGGCTGGAACCTGCCGCCGAAGCAGTACGCGATGCGCGAGGCGATCAACGCCGTCGAGCTTGCACTGAGCAACATGGAGATCGACGACTTCGTCAGGAAGTGGGAAGGATCGTCCGACCGGATAAAACTGAGGGTGTCGCTTGGAGACCTGCGCCGGCTGGCCGCGTGCTACCCGGCACTGAACCGAATCATCAACGACCCGGAGTACGAACGTGGATAACATCAGCAGGGAAATGTTCGACGACGCGATCCGCATCGGCAATCACAGCGTCACGCAGGCGCATCACTACCTGCGGATCAACCGCGTCGCCGTCAACGCCATGTCGCTGGCATTGTCGTTGCTCAAGACCGGCCGCGCGGACAAGGCGCGCGATGCGCTTAGCAAAGGCATGGAAGCCGTCACCCGGATGTCGGCACCACAGGAGGTCAAGTGAAAAATATGATGGGAGATTTCGACGTCAAGGTGATCGGCGACATGCCAGAGCACTGCGATATCCAGTTCAACACCACTGGTACAATGGGTGGTGACGCCGGCCACGGCGGCAATAGCTCAATCCGCATCTCGCAGGAAGGCGGCGCGAGCCAGATCAACATCGACAAAAACGACGTCGAACTTTTCACCAACGACGATAACGGCATCGACATCACGTTCACGGTGTCGGGGGACTGGGAAATGTACGGACTGGTAGCGGCGCTGATCCGGCTTGGCGACAAGCTGCGCGAACGCTACGGCGATCCGGCAGACGACGAGGACGACAATGGGTAAGCGTTCCGATTTCAAGCGCCGGCCGCGGGACTTCTACCCGACGCCGCTCGCCGCTGTGCAGCCGCTGATCCCGCACCTCAACGGCACTCGCCGGTTCGCGGAGCCGTGCTGTGGTAACGGTGATCTCATAAACCATCTTGAAGGTTTTGGGCTGGAGTGTATCTACGCTGGCGATATCGAAGCGGGTCGATCTGGTGACGCACTGGCACGCGACCGCTACGGTCGCAGCAAGTACAGCATCATCACCAACCCGCCGCACACGCGCGAGATAATGCACGCCATGATCCTGCACTTCCAGCAGATCGCGCCGACGTGGTTGCTGATCGACCTCGACTGGGCCGCCAACCTTCAGGCCGTGCCGTACCTGAAACGATGCAGCGATATCGTGGTGATCGGCCGGGTGAAGTGGATCAAGAACTCCAAATTCACCGGCAAGGAGAACTATGGCTGGTACCGCTTCGACGCCGGCTTCCGTGGCAAGACACGCTTCCATAACCGCCGGGCGAAGCCGTGAAGCGGCTCGATTTCAAGCAGGTCGCTGCGCGCGATCTCGCCGATCACATGAGCCTGCGGCTGGCGACCATCGCGCAGGATTTCATGGATCGCTGCGCCACGGTCGACATCCCCGGCGACGAGGCCACGCTGCTGGCGCTCAACGCCATGCTGTCCTACTCGGCATCGGCCGCCGATGCGCTGAACCTGAACGAGCGCGGCTTCCTGTTGCTGTGCAGGCGTCACTTCCAGAAGGAGAAGGAAGATGAGACTACCGGATGAAGTCGCCAAGGTCTGGTTCAAGCTGCCGCTGCCGCTGCGCCAGCGTTGGTGGGACGAGACCAAGTTCGGCAAGGAACAGCCCAGCGAAGAACTGCTGAAGGCAGTGCAGGAGGCCGTAAGTGCAACTCCGCCCGTATGAGCGCGTCGCACTGGAGCAGATGGTGATCACGGTGCGCGCCATTGCCGGCGTCATATCCAAAGATCCCGATCAGGCGAACCGGATGAAGAACTGGGCGCAGATCGTCGAAGAGGCGCTGGAACGCGAGCCGGTGTCCGCGCGCCAGATCGTCGCCGAAGAGTGGCACGCGGCGGTCAAGGAATATGAGCTTCGCCCCGGCAGCGTCACCGAGACGGTGATCGCGCGCATCGTCAACCGGCTGGATGGCGATCCGCCGCGCCCGGAGCCGTCCGTTCCGTTTCGCAAGGGGTGATCATGGTAGACATTGCACTGGCACAAAACAACGACACCGGCGAGATTACGCTGCACAAGGCCGACTGCCCGGCGGTGCGCAAGATGGCCGACGAGGGCCACCCGGTGATGACGATGTTCGGCTGCGACGGCCCACTGCCGACAGATTACAAGATGCACGAATGTCTGAAGCATGAGTGACGGCGAACTCCGCAAGATCTTCCGCAAGCATCTGCGCGGATTCGATTTGCTCGCGGTCGAGACCGGCGGCACCACCAGCGGCGTACCCGATTTGAATTTCGCCAAGAACGGAATCGAGGGCTGGTGCGAAATGAAGTCCGCCGATCACTGGCGCTGCACGATTCGGCCGATGCAGATCGGCTGGTGCGAACGGCGCCTGCTGCATAACCCGCGGGTGTTCTGCGCGGTGCGACGGGATGAAACTGAGTTGTGGTTATTCCACGCCAGTGAAATGCGCCGGCTCAAGCACGAGCGCGTCAGCGTGGTGCCGTGTCTTGGTCACTGGGAAGGCGGCGCTGCCCGATGGGATTGGGACCGCATCGGGCAGCTTCTGCTCACCGGGCCTGAACGAACCTGACCCAGACTCGACCCGCAACACCTAGCCTGCCTTACCCAGCCGAGAATTACCCGGACAGACCACACCGCACGCGCCACCCGGGCCATGCCTGCCTTGCCTTGCCTGATCCCGACAAACGAGACCCAGCCGTGCACCACCTTGCCTGCCCTGCCGAACGCGCCGCGCCTAGCCCAAACCGAACGGACCACGTTCTACCCTGCCTGCCGTGCCTGACCGCGCCGCGCCCCGCCGCACCGAGCGACACCTAGCCTGATCCCGCCTGCCGCGCCTCGCCGTGACTAGCCGGAACGCACCCTACTAACCGTTCCACGCCTGCCCCGCCTCGCGTCATCATGCCTCGCCTAGCATCGCCTGCCATGCCTCAACGCGCCCCGCACTGCCGCGCCTGACCATGACGGAACAAGCCTTGCCTGCCACGCCGCAACTAGCCGCGCCTTGTTCGACCCAGACTCTGCACCCATGCCTGCCGCGCCAAGAGCTACCCGGCACCGCCCTGCCAAACCCTGACGGGCCACACCCAATCCCGCCTGCCGTGCCTAGCAGCGTCCCACCCGGACCTGCCAATCCCCGCCTGCCACGCCTGAACCGGCCCAAGTACGCCGAGCCAAACCAACCGCGCCTGCCCTGCCGCGCCTAGCCACACACGCCATAGCTGATCGAGCCTGTCCATGCCTGCCCAGCCTAGCCATGGCGAGCCGAACAACGACACACCAAGCCTGTCCGCGCCTGCCTGTCCGCGCCTAATCCTGACGCGCCCAGCCATCCATGCCTGCCGAACCACGCCCTAACAGGACTAACGCTTCCACGCCCAGCCTTGCCTGCCATAACGCGCCTCATCTCGCCCAGCCTCGCCGCACCCTGCCGTGACAAATCTGTCCTTGCCTGCCGGGCCACACACAGCCACGTCAAAACACGACTTGCCTAATCCTTCCTGCCTCATCCCGCCGGGCCGCGACCAGCCGTACCATTCGCTCCTGATCACACCGCGCCTGCCAAGCCCGACCATGCCTGATCATGCCGCTACAAACCCCGCCTGCCGTGCCATGTCGTGCCGCGCCCCGCCGTGCCATGCCAGTCGCGCCTAGCCAACACTTGCCTGCCCTTCCATACCTTACACCAACACGCCTAGCCATAATTCGGCCAGACCCGCCTGCCTTGCCTGTTGTCTCACTCTGCCGCCTGCGCCACCTCCACTTCGATGTCGATGATATCCTGCAACATCATCTCGAATTTCTGGTGCAGACCGAAAACCATCGCCAGTGCTGTTGCGCGTTTGATAGCTGCCTTGATGCGTGCAAGCTCAGCTTCCAGCGCCAGTTTTTTCAGACCTGCGTTGCGTGCGATGGAGACAGTTTCAGCATAGGCGCGATCAACTTCGCGCGGATGGCTGACGTAAGTTGGAAAAATCAACTCGCGTTCTTCGTACTGGATGATGCTCCGGCACTGCCGGATCAGTTCAGCCGCTCTTAGTTCAAGCGCCTGCTGCACCAGCTTGTCTTCGTTCCATTCGAACTCGCCGTGCAGGATGTTGTCGGGATCTCGCGCAGCGGCGACGACGTCTTTCGGACGGATGATACCGCGGGCATCGCGGCACGCAGCAATCGCGTTGGCGATTTGCTGCTTCTTGGTGACGCGGGCTTTCGCCCACGTCCCCTTGCCCTTCGGCTTCTTGCTCACGCCTGTGCAGCCCGGCCGTTACGCTTGGCAGCAGCCAGCGATTTCGGCTGTTCAAGCGGCGTGCCGTCCTGCGATGCCGACGGCAGGATCTTCTCGCGCCGTGCGACTTCTTCAGTGAACCAGCCATAAAGTTCGGCACTGTCATCGTTGAAGAACGACGGGCTGGCCAGTGCGGCTTCCTGCGCGGCACGTCCCTGCTTCAGGATACGCACCACGTCCTTGTCGTCCGGCGGAGCGCAGATGAACTTGCCGAACTGACCGCCCTTCTGCGGACGATAGTCGCCGAGACCGACGATGACACCAGCAGCGCCGATCAAATTAAAGATCTGAGTCTGCGTGATCAGCGTCGAGACATACTCGATGTCGATGGAGCAGCACCACTCTGGAAAATAGGCGCGGGTGCGAACGTCCGGCGTGCGGTTCATGTCGGAATTTCTGACCATGTCCATGCCCAGCTGCGGCACGCCAAAGATATTGACCTGCGTGCTGGCGATGGAGACCAGCCGCAGCATTTGCGACTTGGTTGCACCGGGAACGTCGAGCGCCGCGGCGGCAATCGCCTTGCTGAACGCGCCGGCCGGGAAATGCACGGCGGTCGACTCGCTCTTGTCGCGGTTGCGGTAGCAGCACTCGCGGAATTCGGTCAGCGGATCGTGCTTCAACGTCTCCGCCTTCTCCGCCTTGTTCTTCTCCTGCGACGGCAGCAGCAGTTCACGCCACGACTTCGAAGAGAAGCGGTGCATGATCAGCGGGCTGGTGCCGAGCAGATAGATGCGCGCACGCGCCATGGTGATCGGCTTGATCTCCAGTGTTTTGGTGGTGGGTTTTTTAGCCATGATGTCCTCATAAAGACGACAGTCGGCGGTCTTGCCAACTGTTCGTACTTGGTGTATACGCACATTATGGGTAAATATGCAAGAGGGAATCAGGTGTCGGACAAACGATTGAGCGTGCTCATCTCCGCGGAGCAGCAAAAGAAGGTCGACGACTGGAGACGGCGGCAGCCTGACCTGCCTAGCCTGTCCGAAGCGATTCGCCGGCTTATAGATCTGGCGCTAAAGAAGTAGCCCCCGGGTTTCCCCGGGGGTTTTTCCTTCAGGCCGCCTCATTCAGTACGAGGCCGAAGCGTTGCAGCAGTTCCTGCTCCATCTGGGCCTGCAACCGCTCTTGGATCTTGCGGTTGGCGTCGTCCGGCACCCAGAGCGCCCGGAGGCCGGAGATCAGGAGGGCGAGTTCCTCCTTCTTGACTGACTGTATCTGCATTTCAAACTTCCTTTCGTTCTTGGTTTCAACACAGGCATCATAGCACAGTGCCAGGAGAAGTCAACAACTAATTTTCTTCTTTTTGTGAAAATAACCTGTTGACTTCTACGATGGCTGTGCTATATTGCAGATATTGAAACGGAGAACGAAGATGAGATTCTACTACGTCGACAGCGGCGACATGTCGCCCTACCACACCACGCTGGCGTCCGCCAAGAAGGACGCCAACGAACTGATCAAGGGCAGGAGCAGCGGCAGCGACATCCCGGTCAAGATCGTCGAGGTCTCGACCGACAAGGAGAATGTGCTGAACATGCTCAACAACGCTGGCGGACACACCATCTTCGGCGAGGTCGTTTACACCGCCAAGATCAAGAGGAGGAAGTGATGCGCGTACAGATCCCAGCCTACACTGACCGCTGGATGC
>Ga0190274_10001959_pt1 | contig 12077 bp, 8 predicted proteins | sample Popmic531T_FD_133002 | JGI IMG/M metagenome (GOLD analysis project Ga0190274, IMG submission 133002) | Populus adjacent soil microbial communities from riparian zone of Yellowstone River, Montana, USA - 531 T | ecosystem: Environmental > Terrestrial > Soil > Riparian zone | place: USA: Montana...
AATTGGGTTCAAAGAAAGCTTCAAATCGTTGCCCCTGGTATTGATCTCCCATGTGCAAATTGGTAGTATTAGAGGCTGAATAACACTCTACAGGCGGTAGGTCATTTCCTGAAATAATAATCTCATAATGGTTTTGCGAATTCAACGTTGGTGTTGGTAGCGTACCGGCAGTTTGATCCCAGGTAAAAACTGTAGATGAAATGTTTGCACTAGGAATAAAACTAACAATACCTGAAAATAAAGTAATATGATCAGTGGTGTAATTATCAGGAACAATGAATTTCCATTGCTTTGGTTGAAGCTTAGGTTCCCTGAATTCATATTTATAGTGATCTTTCTCAGCACCTTTACCCATGACTGTCCAGGCGCCGTAATTATATGTATACTTTCCACAATGATCACCCCATGGTTGAGGGGCACCATTATAATGCCTTCCCCAAGCCCAATTCCTGTAGAAATAATGTCGGCCGCCGAATGTCTCACATCGGAAAATATGATTGTCAGCAAATGTCTGATCATAAATTTCACTTGCATCACAATTGTTAGGCATGAGCGGTGCACTGTTGTTGTAGGTTAATGGATTTCCACAGAGCCACATATTGTTGGCGATTTCGGCATCATACACGTATGGGTCATTATGCTCCCCTCCAATCAGGTTTCCACAAATATTGTATTCAACATACAGCCTGTAACCCTGATTCTCTTCAAACAATCCAGGATAGGCAATTTCAGAAAATGAAAGAATTGTTGAAGTTGCAGGATCTAATTCATCATCTCTGAAAGTGAAGAAGAACTGATCGCCATGTTTTTCAAAGTTCAGTCCGTTGGTTATCTCTGTTCCTGTCAGTTCAACTATCCTGATGGTGTGAAATTCTGCGGCAGGATGCTCGAGCCCTTGATATAAATTGCAATCCTTACAGTCATAAGTATTACCATTTGGTGGACCCATCCATTTGTCTATATATAATTTTATTAATGTAGGCGTTAAGTTCATTGCGGCATCATTCGCAAATCCTATTTGCCTGTCAAGTTGCAATGTGTGAAGAATGCCTGAACCTCGTGGAAGATGAGTATCTGGTGGGCCGATTGGCAATGGATAATCGTTTGAACAGTCAGCTAAAAATTGTGGAGGATTTCCTGTATACTGATATCCATAATCGGTTGGTTCGCTTACATCTCCCGGCTCAAAGTGGGCGGTCAGGTAATCAGCTACTACATCTCCATGCATAGAATGGTTTAATTCAATATTCTGACCATGTGCATTCCAATAAGTGTTATTGCCTTTTACAATTGTGGTTAACGGAGCATCAGCTATTCCATCATTATTATCATCCTGGTAGCCAAATGTCTGCCGATCCATCCGGTATGCGTCTGCTATGATACCAGGCGCCCTGCATCCGGGACAATGTACATTAATTTCATCACCCACACTTGACAATGGCAGATAACAACAATCAGTGCATAAGAATGGATTAAAAGTGATGTTATATCCGCAATCATTGACTGGGGTTCTCATAAGTAAATTGAACCTGACTTCGTATGGCGTCGGATGAACAGCTTCGCAACACGACTGCATCTTGAAATGAAACCGTCCATGATTGAACAAATTTTGAATGTCAATGTTAACTGCACTCAGGTCGTAAAAAATATGAGTTTCTGATGCTACGCAACCAGTTTGGGTTTGATAGAATCCGGCAGGTGTAAAGATGAAAGATGTTGAATTGGATTCGAGTTTTAAATCTGTAGCAGGATTTTCAATCCTTAAGCCTTGTCCGCAGTCTACAACAATCTCAAGGTACCCCTTAAGATCTCCAATGCATTGAGTGAAGTCATTGTCGCTGCAACCGAGAAATTGTAAATCATATTTCGAATTTATTACTTTGTCAATGTCAATGAAATTATCAACGTGATCTCCAAACACAGGCGATGGGCCGCTTGGAACTCCCATATCTGTAACTGAAGGAGCAAATTCAAGTAGCATATCAAATGCAGTGCTAAGAGATTGGGTGCTGATCCCTTTATTAACTGCAACACCCACAAACGCATTAGGGCTATTTACCCAGCCGGTTGGTATTGCAGCAGCATGTGAGACATCACATGCATCATTGGGAATCAGTTTTGTAAAGCCCCAATAATTATAATATTTGGGTGCTTCATACAATGCATCCGACTGGTCACAACATTTAAATATATCGAATGTCAAAATCACAGACTCTCCTAAATTTAGCTCATTAATTTTAAAATTAATTTCCCCGACCGGTAGGCTCGAAGCAAAATATGGAGAAGATGAACATGAATAACTACCTGCCCATTGAACATTACTTTGGTCAGTGATTGTACAGCTTGCGCATGATGGAGTAATACTAATAGTATTTGCTCTTATTAATGATAGACCATAAATGTCCTGACCTGCCAGATATTTAAGCTGGACTTCCACTTCTTTGATTGTTCCGGCGGTTCCAGTTCCAGCATTTGTGATTTTATACTTCCAGGTTGTTGTTTGGCCTGGACAATCTGGATCAACTGTGGCATCTGCTAATGAAGGTTCCAGACGTTCAACTAGTAATTGATTTTGGTCGGGTACCGGATTTTGAACCCGGAAAGAGCTGAAGCTGGTGTTAGCCGTCAATTCACAAGACTCACAAAAAGTATTGCCGGAAAAATTGGTACATTTATATGTAAACTTGACCTCTTCTGCAGCTGGACCGCAGTCTGCAAGACAACCAATTACTTCTATTAATTGCCGGATAAGGATATGAGGAAATGAGGCTCCATCGGTAATAGTAATGTTTTGCCACGGCTGGGTAACTGGGTCCCATGTAAGTCCCCCATCTGTTGAATATTCGGTGCTGTTGGGAATGACTGTGTAACTTGCGCAAGGATTAATGTTTTCAAAATGAAAAGAGATGTTTGCAGGATCACTGAGAGTTCCTGAAGTGCCCAAATATTGGTAATCAAACTCAATTTGTTTTTCCTGCTTATAACTTGCATATACAGTTTGAATTACTCCATTCATATTGTTATTGAACTTAATAAAATCAAGTCCATTGATCTCATCAAGAATTGCAAGTGTGCTTGTTGTCGGGAGAGCATCAAGGATAATTTCAAATTCATTTCCGGCACCGAGAGAATTCGTCCACTCCTGCCATAAATCAGTGGATGCAGTTACCCTGCAATCGATCCTTAATGTATATTCAATTGTAACTTGTTCACCCGGTGTATAACTATTGTCTATATCTAATGTCCAAATATTATTTGAAACCTGGGTTGTTATATTAATTGACCCATTGCTGACAGTATATGCACCCATTTCAAAAGTAATAGGGTTGTCGGATGGTCCTCCTCCTGCACACGGAAGTAAAAATTGAATACCATTAATATTTAATCTTGTATCAACAAAGACCTGGAAAGCAGTACCAGTGCTGGGCAGTTCGAACGTAGCTTCGAAGACACTTGCTTTACATGAACTCAAATTATTTCCTGGCACCGGAGAATTAATGTTTAAATTAATTTGGGCCTTTAATGTATGACCATGAAAAAACAAGAACAAGAGAAGTAAAGAAAATAATTTAGCACTCTTAAAAAAAATGTGAGGAATTCTCGATGCCAAGCATTCCATTTGTTGCATTTTGGTTTTCATAGATTGAGTTTTTGAGGTTAAATATTTTTATAGAATGGTTAATTGCAGTATGGTTAAAAAAAATAATTGGGAAAGCGATTCACGTCAGAGTTTGAAAACTAAAGAACCCCTATGTCAATTGAACTGGCAATACTCAAAAAGGGTGATTTTAGTGACCGGAAAAAATCTTGACGATAATTTTAAATAAGTTTCGATTTGAGAACTTAAAATCTCAATACATTATCCCGATAAGAAAACCTCAAAATAAATTACTTACAATCTTGGTTTTTCCCTCTTGATTCCTGGTTAAAAAAAATGCCCCTGCCGAAGCAGAGACATTTGGTTAGTAGAACCCTAGGGATTCATGGTTATTTTAAAATGAAAGTCTAGTTACTTCAGAATTTAAAACAAAGAACCTATTTGATTTATAACCTGGCAATACTCAAAAAGGGTGATTTGGATCCGTTAATTAATTTCAAGGTTTAAATGACTCCCAGCTTCCGTAAAAGAAGTCTGTTTTTGTAATAACTATTCCGCGATTGTCAGTTTGCAGTAGGGAAGGCAATCCTATTCCAAGGGCATATTCATTCATAAGCAAGGTTGAATCAATAAGACAAGTATAATTCTGTTTTACCGCTACGATATTTTTTTGACGGATGCTATCTTCAGTTTGTCCGACCAACAAAACAGTCCAATCAAATTTTTTGATCGCTAAATTTTGTAATGCAGAATCAACACACTCAGAACAAGAGTTTAACGGAACCACAAAATATTTGCTGTTTTTTTGTAACTCGAGATTGTAGGTGTCCTTAAAATAAGCTTTGAAATCGTTGGCGTATTGATAAGGTGGTTCCGGCGCCCGGCTTTCCCGGTTACAACTCAATGAACTAACCAATAATAAGATAAGTGCAAACCTCATTTTATTTTTAATAATTTAAATTCTATTCTACTTTCATCCTGGTTTGATGTGTCAGTTGCTAAAAAATGCAAACCGTCATCATCAGAAAAGTGTTTGTAGTAATTTATGATGTGTGGCGGGAAAACGATTTCGTCAAGAAAATTCAGACCTATATCCAGTACTACCAATGACAAGGGCGAATCTTTGGCCTTATTTAATTTCATTGAAGATTCCTTTTTAGTGCTTTGCTTATGTTTAGCTATTCTATAAATGCAATTGTGTTTTTTGTCGTGAATGATATCAAGATAATAAGCTTGACCGATAACGTAATCTATTGCCTGTTGAAAATCGTTCAGTTCATCTCTGTCGATTCCTTCAATTATTTTTATATGGCTTGACTTTGCACAATAGCTTCCGATTTTATCTCCTGTTCTATTATTGTAAGCTGAAATGAAATGTTCGGAACCAAAAGATACAAGGCTTACTGAATCCAGGTCAAGTTTGAATGGCATTTCAACTCCGGGAAAGTTTTGCTTTTCGTAAATTTCCGGAATCGTGGTGAAACGTCCGGTTACTTTTTTTTCTTTGAGGTCGTAGCAGGAATAATATTTGAATTCTGAAGATGCATCGTTGCGAGCAGCCGTTTCGGATGAGACTACTATAAACCGGTTTTTAATTAAGTGCAACTTTGAATTTGGAAGGAGATTAATTCTGTCCTGTAATTCGTGATTCTTACTGCTTTTAATTTTTGAAATGTCAAATCTTTGATTGCCAAACACGGAGGCATATTTGTAAAGTGTTGGAAAATGCCCGTTCGATAGAATAAACAAATCGTTGCTATCGATATAAAAATCTGAAGGAGTAAATCCTAAATTTATATTTTGTTGGATAACTACTTCTGAAGTATCTTGATTTTTTGGTGATATATAAAACTCATAAAATGCTTTTTTGTCTTTATCAATATTATAATAATAGCCGTTATGAAATGTCAGCGTATTAAGATTGGCTACGAAGGAATATTTTGATATGTTGTTAAGAAAAAAAATCTCTTTACTCAATTCGTAGGATAATCTTTGGTGAGGTGCCTGTTCGCCACAGTCGTTACTCTTATTTATGCAACCTGACCAACATAAAATAAAGGATATTAAAAAAGATAAAATGAATGTTGGCTTCATACCTAAAAGGAATAAGGCATTGCCCTGTATCAAGTTAAGCCGGGCAATACCTTATGCACAATTAATTAACTGCAGGTTGGAATAAATGTTTTTGGGTTGCACATGTATTGTCCTGAACCTGGAACACATAGCGTGCAGTCTCCTCCATAGAATTGAATGTGATACGGAGGTATGGCTTCTGCCTTTTTTGTGTTTGTTAGTGCCCATGTAGCTGCTACACCAACAATAAATGTTAATACTGCAATTTTCTTTTTCATAACAATAAGTTTTATAATTTTTGCTTACTCTATTTTACGCTTTTCAGCTTCCGCGTTTTTGAGACTCAAAGGTGTGAGACAAGCAAGGTGTCCACAATACTCAAAAGAGACGATTTTGGTAAAAGGCAAAAAAATAGATGTCAATAATTGGATTGAAAGAAATCAGAACCGTTTCTTCCCAGTCTTGTTCAATGCTTCAACCCGGGATTGCACTTGCAGCTTTTCATATATGTGCCTGATGTGCGTACGAACCGTATTTATTGAAATGGATAGTTTGTCAGAGATCTCTTTAACACGAAAACCATTTGAGATGAGATCAAGAACTTCATTTTCCCGGTTGGATAAATTGCTTGCTGCAGAGGAAGGCTTTTTCTGAAAAGAGGCGACCACCTTTCTCGCAATCACCGGACTCATTGGTGATCCGCCGCTATAGAGGGATTTTATTGATTCAAAAATTTCATTGATGGCTGCACGCTTCAGCAGGTAGCCATTCGCCCCGGCCTTTAGCGCTTCAAATATTTTTTCGTCATCTTCATAAACAGTGCACATGATCACCTGCACATGCGGGTACTTCTCTCTTATTTCCCTTGTGCATTCGATTCCGGACATTCCCGGAAGGTTTATGTCCATTACAACAATATCGGGGATTTGATCCTCTAAACTTTTAAGTGCTGACTCAGCATCTTCAAAGGAGATGCAATCAAATGTGTCTTCAGAGTTCAACAGGAAGTGAAGACTGTGCCTGAATTCTGCATGATCTTCAATTAATATCAGCTTGATCTTACCTGTATTCATAATTGCACAAACATCTCAATAATTTTAGATATCTGGGATTTTTGTTTTATCGTCCAAATGGATGATATGTTATTTCAGTGGGATCAGTAAGGAAACGGAAACACCCTGGACTCCATTGATTGACATGCTGCCATTCAATTGTTCAATCCTGATCCTGATATTTTTCATTCCCCTTCCATTTGTATTTTCAGGTTCTGAAATAAATCCTTTTCCATTGTCGGCTATTACAATTTTGAGTGTCTTGTTGCCGTCAACCTGGAAATCAAGTTTTACCTCTGTAGCCCCTGAATGCTTATGAATATTATTTAAAAGTTCCTTGACAATTAAAAAAATATTTCGCCTGTCGACTTCGTGAATAAATAGTTCTGAAACATGCTCAGGCACTGTAACTGTATGCCTGATACCGCGTGTGTCAAGAAAATCCTTGGCGTAGCGTTCAATAAAATAAATCACGTTTGCAAACTTATCGTTCACCGGGTTCAGCGCCCAGATAATTTCATCCACTTTTGTAATCATTGTTGTTGCAGCATATTCAATTCTTTTCACCCTGGCTTTGTCCAGGTTATCCATCGTAGAACTGCTTCCGGAAATTCTTGATAATAGGAGAAGGTTGCTAAGGTCAGCGCCGATGTCGTCATGCACATCTGCGGCAATCCGGTTTCTTTCAGTGATTAAAGCTTCACGTTGCTTAAGCTCCTGGATTTGTTTCCTGTACCGTCGTTGTACAATTCCGCGGATCACGAAAAATGCTGCAAAGGCAATAAGAAATGATAAAAGAATTCTGAACCATGTCATTTTCCAAAATGGAGGATTTACAATAAATGTAAGTACCGTAGATTCACCCCAACCGGAATTGAATTTGCGCGCCCTGAGTTCAAATTTATATTTTCCCGGGATCAGCGAGGAAAACTGGAGATTTGTATTCGGGGTTTCTTCCCATTTGGGATTTCCATTGAGCCTGTACTGATAAACCACTTGTTCAGGCCTTTCAAATGTGATTGCAATGTAATTTACCAGGAGATCATGCTGGTTGTAATCAAGCGTAAAATTTCCATTCACTGGAATTACTTTGGAAGATCCGGAATAGATGGATGTAAAATAAACAGGCGGAACAACAGTAACATTTCTCTTGAGATTTTTATTTACCTGGCACAAACCTTCAGACGTAGCCAGGTAGATGTATTCACTGTCGCATGCTATTTGATAAACATCATCGGAAATGATTCCATCGCGTGAAGAAAAATTTTCAACGTTACTCACCTTTCCATTTTCGTAATTGAACACGCTGAATCCTTTGATTGTCGCCACATAAATGGTATTGCCATAAACATACAGCCGGCGGCACAGGTTTGTGGAAAGTCCCTCTTTATCAGAGAGCCTGCCTGTTATTTTGTTATTCTTGAGAAAGAGGATTCCATTACCGAAAGTTGAAATGATAAGGGCGGAATCATTTGTCCCGGAGATGTGACTGATTTTGACACCGAATTCTTTGCCTGAATCAGGAAATGGCCATAGTTTTTTTCCATCGTATGAAAAAAGCTGCTCGAAGTTTTCGAACCAAAGACGATTTTCAAAATCAAAATACATTGTATAACAGCGTTTCAAAGGGAGCTGTGGATCCGGGGGATCTATGACGATGTTATCCGACTTTCGCGTAAAGCCACTGATGCCGCTATGAGAGCTGGCAAATAATTTTCCTTTCCTGTCAAAACTTAAATATTTATATGAAGCCGGCAGGAGGGTTCTTCTTTTAATCTCAACCGGTTTCAAATATTTCCCCTTGCTGATTCTCTTTAATAAAAATAAACCTATGTCTGTGGCGCAGAAAATATTTCCCGAAGAATCCGGCAGTATGTATAATACCCGGTTAATGATTATATCATTGTTTAACAGTTTGAAATTTATTTCCTTTCCTTCGTTTATACAAGTGATCGTGCCATTGCTTAATCCGCACCATACATTTTTATCGGTGTCGATTGATACCGACATAACCTGCGGCCTTGCTTCTGAGTCATAGTGCGCGAAAACCCTGATGTGCCGGTCTTGCGGAGAAACTTTATAAACCCCATTTCCGACTGTACAAATCCAATTGTTCCCTTCGGTATCAGTAAATGCACGACTCACAAAGACGCCCGGCAAAAAAAACCTTGGAGGATCATAGCTTTTTCCATTTCTCCTGAAATATAAAGTTTGCCTGTTTAATGTCGTAATCCAGACATCTTTGTTTTCGTTGATTGTAGCTGACTGGATTTTGTCATTCATTTGATATGGGATTGAATCAGCCGGTATTTTAAGTTCCACTTTATTCCCATCCAGGTCATAAATTCCATCAGCGGTTACCGCAACTGCTTTGTATTCTCCCGTATTTTCAAGTGAAAAAAATTCTGTGTTTCCAAATGTTTCCGTCCATACACTCATGTTATCATTAACCTTGGTGTTTTTTAATTTCAACTGAAAAGTCATTGATGGGACCCAGATTTCACTTGCGGCAGGTTCATACAGATGAATCCATCCGATTTGATTTTTCAAACTGTCAGCAGTTAAATGGACATCATATTTAAATCCTTCGGTTTCGGTAATGTTAAGCACCTGGCTTCCCAGGGTTCCGAACCACAAATTATGCTCGTAGTCTTCAAGGAATGATATGAGACCATCGTCGGTTCTGAGGTTGGTAAGCCTTGGGTCATTAGTACCATTATATATCGTGTCATTATAAAAATAACTCAGCATGCCTTTCAGACTCAGGAACCATATCCTGCCTTTCGAATCTTTATTCATCCTGAGAATTTCGTTGTCAGGCAGACCATCGCTGGTTGTAAACAATTTGAACGTCCTGCCATCAAACCTGCATACACCGGCATCAGTTCCAAACCACATATACCCCTGGTTGTCCTGTATTGCACAATAGATAGTCTGGCTTGGAAGCCCGTCTTTGATGGAGTAGTTCTTATAAATAGCTTCCCCGCCAAAAGACAAACTGATTGAAGTAAAAAATAAAATTACCAGGACGGTGAGCTTTTTCTCCATGCCCAAAGATGAAGAAAATAATTTACTGCGAAGGTTATATATTATAAGTGAGAGGAATTAACGCAGGCAGTCAGTAAAGCGTGAATATTTTATTGCTTTATGATTAGGTGTCTGAATATATCGTCTTTATGACCTTTGACTTCTATGAAATAAAGTCCTGATGGAAATGGATTTGAAAATCTAATCGTGTGATGATTATCAGGTAACTGTTCAGTTTCAAAAATTAATTGTCCAACGGAATTATATAATTTCAGGTGGATCTCCTCGTTCTCGATTTCTCCGGGAATTGTGATATTAAAATCAGAAGTTGATGGATTAGGAAAGACTAGGAGATCAGGTTGATTGCTGACTTCATTAATTTCCAATGCATGACCCATCCAGGTTTTAATCGTCATTATGATATATCCCGGATGTGCACCGGGAGTATTATAAATATCCTGGAAACGAATACTGTCTTTCGTACAACAATAATTATAAACCGGCAGGGTGGTATCAGTGATAAGTAAAGTGTTACTGGTTGAGCATACCAGGCTGTCGTTATTATAAGCTCCTCCAAATGTTCCCATCTCAAAATACATTTCCGCCTGGGCTATTGGTGCCTGCGGCTGTGATGAGAAAGGTAAACTGTCACTTCTCAACAATGAAACATCCCAGCTGAATTTTAAAGGATAAGTTGCATGTATAAAACCAAGCGCTCCAACAGAAGGTTCCGGGAAAAGGTTGTATAAGTTCAAAGAGCATACGATAACTTTTAAAGCTGTATCAGCATACATTGCATATCTCCAGCAAGCATTGAATTTTGAAGAATCAATTTCAATATTGCGAACGCCAAAAATAGAGTCTTGAGGTAACCATCCGTCGGAACTTGCTGTACTGTCAAAACCTATATAAAGAGTATCCCGCTGGCCATCTCCATTTTCAATCCAAATTGGAAAGACCCATGCAGGTTGTTGGATTGCTCCGGGAATAGCGTATTGACTTTTTGCAGAAACTGTTGAGAAGATAAAACAGCAAAACCAAAAAAACTTTTTCATTCTTATAAATGATTTTTCACCTTCCGAACGATTCGCCAATTCGAAACGTAATGCTGTAATCATCTTTACCTGCTCCTACATCAATACCGATATTTACTTTTTCTGTGGGAAGCATTTTGAAACGAATTCCTGCACCAGCTCCGGGAAGGATAAGTTCATCTGGAATGTCGGCAAATTTTTCAACTGCACTGGCCACACCTGCAAAGGCCACAAGGCCCCAGCGGTTATAAAAATTCCAGCGATATTCTGCCTGCAGCGTATAGACCTGGTCGTCGCGGTATCTTCCCTGTGAATATCCGCGAATGTCATCTCCGCCTACAACGGTTTGTCCTTCAAAAGGAACATCTCCCGTGGCTATGTTGAAGGTTGCGCGCATTGCCAGCACCTGGGTTTCATCTTTCTTACTAACCTTAAAGAATTGATTATAGCTGACCATATATCTTACAAATTCAAAATCGCTGTTCACCCAGTTTCTGTAAAACTGGTTTTTAAAATTCAGGAACATGCCACGAGTGGGATTCTGAACATGGTCGCGTGTATCGTTGCTGATAACATATCCCACGTTGTTCAGCTGGCTGATGCTTACCGAATCTTCGCCTGATTCACCCGGCAAATCGAATGTAGTGGTTGATTTTACAAATGAGCCTGTGGGTCCGAGGTATATCCTTCGGAAAATATTTCGTTGTACCTGTAATACGAAGAGGTTTGCTTTTGAAGAATAGTCATAAAATTTACCCATCGACGCCACAGGCTCTTCCAGGTAAAATTGAAAGTTGATATCCATTGTGCCTGCTGCTGCTGTAACACGCCAGCGGTCCCTGGTAAAATATAGCTTCGTAAAGCCAAGGACCATATAACTATTCTTGGCAGTGTACATCCCAAAAATACCTGTGTTGGAAGAAGGCGAAATGGTATCGTTCTTATTCACTTTATAGTAGTAAGATACAAGTGCACCCACAATCATTCCCTGGGTGCGGTTGTAATTGATAAGGGGAATGGCTGCAATGTTGGTGATTTTCTTTTTTTCTTGTACTGCACTGGAGCGCTGTGCATTCACAGAACGGGAAACAAAAATTGAGATGAAGAGGATTTTAAAAAAACTTTTGATCATAAAATCTTGGTTGAAGATTCATAACTCTAAATTATTTTGATGAGGCTTCATCTCAGAAAACAATGCAAGTACAGAAAAAAATCAATTGGTTTTTTTATAACTCAATATTGCCCAGAGGTTAAATATGGCTGCAAAGCTTGCAAGTGCTGCAAATTGTGTAG
>Ga0190274_10001960_pt1 | contig 12073 bp, 17 predicted proteins | sample Popmic531T_FD_133002 | JGI IMG/M metagenome (GOLD analysis project Ga0190274, IMG submission 133002) | Populus adjacent soil microbial communities from riparian zone of Yellowstone River, Montana, USA - 531 T | ecosystem: Environmental > Terrestrial > Soil > Riparian zone | place: USA: Montana...
CTGGCCGACGTAGCCGAGCAGGGTGCCGGCCTGGGCCCCGGCGATCGCCCTGGTGCTGGTGCGCATGGCCGTCGGCACCGGGCCGCTGGCCTTCCAGGCCTTGCGCTCGGCGACCTTCTCGGCCAGGGGGCGCAGGATGCGGCGCAGGGTGGCCAGGTTGGCCTCGACCCACTCGCCGCGGTCGAGTGGCTCGGCCACCGGCGGGGGCAGGTCCCCGCCCAGGCCGGTGAACTCGGCCACGGCCTGGTCGGCGGTGGTCGACAGCTCGGTGAACTGGCGCGACCAGGCGGCGCGGACGGGCAGCTCGGACCCGCCGGCCACGCGGCGGCCGACCCGGGCGGCCAGCTGCCAGTCGACGAGCTCGGGAACGTCGGTGGGAAGGGCGGTCGAGACCACGGCTGCTCCAGGAACGAGGCGACGTGCCGTTCCAGGCTACGCCAGCCCGCCTGGTTCGGCGGCGCCGGCGACTGCTCAGGACTTGGGCCGGCTGAAGCCCGGCCAGAAGCGCACGTACAGCGCGATCAGGACCAGCGCCAGCAGCGCCCCCAGGGCGAACAGGCCCCAGCCGGCCCAGTAGATGGCCGGGCGGCCCGAGGAGGGCGGGGCGGCCGCGCTGGGCGGCTCGACCACCGAGCCGGCCTCGCCACCGGTGGTGGTGGTCGCGCCCCCGGCCGAGGTGCCGACCGTGATCACGCCCTTCATGCCCTGGGTGACGTGGACCTGGCAGAAGTAGGGGTAGTTCCCGTCCTCGGGGAACTTGACCTGGCAGGAGTCGCCCACCTTGGACATCTGCTGGAGGCCGCAGTCGGAGGCGTCGAAGCGGTCGTCGCCCTCCGGCTTGGACCCGTCGCCCGACACCACCGGGTGGGTCACCCCGCCGGTGATCCGGAAGGTGACCGTCCCGCCCGTGCGGACGGCGGCGTTGGCCGGCTCCCACTTGTTGGCCGCGGTGCCGTTGATGGTGACCTTGCTCTGGGGGGCCTGGGCGGCGGCGGGGTTCCCGGCCAGGACCAGCCCGGCGCCGAGCAGGGCGACGGCGATGGCCAGGGGGAGGAGGCGGGGCAGGCGGCGGGCGGCGGCGAGGTGCATGGGCTGCTGGGCGCTCCTGTCGGGATCCGGGGCCTCGAGGCCGGGCCCTGCGGTCGTCGGACCGTTTGGCCGGGCGGCGGGATTGTAGCAAGCGATGCCCAGGTCAGGGGGCCCCGGTAAAGCCGGCGGCCGCTCGCGCCGATGGTGATGAGGACCATCAGCGCTTCCGACTAGCCCACCCCGCATCAACGCGGTCGCCAGACCGAGAAAGCTGGGCTCGTGTGTCTTCTCTCGCGCAGCCCGTCCGGGGGCGCGGGGTCGGTAGCGGCCGGCCTGCCCTGGTAGCGGGTGTTCTCCTGCTTGTCGCGTCGCTTGCGCTGCTGGCCCCGCCGCCCGTCACGCCCGATCTCCCCTCCCTCTCCTTCCCGAGCTCCCTCCCGCTGGTCGACGTCCTGGTCCAGGGCGGCGGCGCCGGCCGCCGCCGTGGCCGCCGTCGGTGGCACCTCGCTGGCCGTCCTGCCGATCGTGGACGGGCTGGTGGCCGGGTCCCGGCGGCCGGGGCAGCTCAGCTCCCCGACCATCCCGGCGTCCGGGCCGTGACCGACGCCGACCGCCCCATGCATGTCAGGGCCGCCGCCCCGGAACCCACCACGGGGGATGTGGACAATCCGGCGCACCCAGATTCACCGTCGGCTAGTGTCCCCCACCGGGGGGCCTCGCACCGGGAGGCCGGGTTCTCGCACGCCGACCCGCCCGAGCTCGGGGTGGCCGTCGGCGTGCTCGACACCGGCATCGCCGCCAACGGCGACCTGGCCGGGCGGGTGGTGGCCAGCGCCGACCTCTCCGGCGAGTGGAGCTTCGACGACGCCTACCGCCACGGCACCTTCATGGCCGGGCTGATCGCCGGCAGCGGCCAGGGCGGCGGCCCGGCCGGGGTCGCCCCGGCGCCGGCCTGGTCGACCTCAAGGTGGCCGGGGCCGACGGCTCGACCACCCTCGGCCAGGTGCTGGCGGCCATGCAGCTCGCCGACGCCGCCCGCGACCGCTGGAATCTCAAAGTCCTCAACGTCTCGCTGGGCGCTCCGGCCGATGACCCGGCCACCGCGCCCCTCACCGAGGCGCGCCGACCCCTCTGCCGGAGCTCCTAGCGGGCGCGCCGCGGGTGTCGCTGTCGCGGGCCGTGGTGCACAATCCTCGTCGTGGACAGAGCCGGAGGGCAGCGGGGGGCGACGGGCGTCACCTACGCGGTGATGGTCGCGATCGTCGCGTTGCTGCTGGTCGGCGGGGTGTTCGCGCTCGGCGGGAGCATCGAGGGCGTGCTCACCGACGCCGGCGGGTGCGTCGCCAACATCGGCGACTGCGGCGGCAGCGGCGGCGGGGGCGGCGGAAGCGGGGGCGGCGGAGGCGGCAGCGGCGGCACCACCACCACCACCGGGGCGGGGGCGACCACGACCACGGTCGCGCCGTGAGTCGGTGGCTACTCCCGGGCCAGGCGGCGCAGGCCGGTCGAGGCGACCTGCTGGAGGCTCTCCAGCTGGGCGGCCAGCACCTTGGCCCCCTGGTCGGACAGCCGGTAGGGGCGGCGGCGGTCGTCGGCCGGCAGGGCCTCGATCAGCCCCTGGTGCTGGAGCCGGGCCAGCGCCCCGTACAGGGTGCCCGGGCCCAGGGTCACGCCCGCGAACCGCTGGATGTCCTTGGTCATGGCGTAGCCGTGCTTGGGGCCGTCGGCCAGGCTCGACATCACCAGCAACGACGGGTCGGAGAACCGATGGTCACTGAGGTCGCCGATCGCCATGCACCCCTCCCCCATGGGAACGACAGGCCCAGTGTCGGGCCGGCGCCCACCCCGGTCAAGGCTCCCAGGTTTGGCCGCGAGCCTGGCGGTCAATCTGGCCCAAGCGACCACCATCGACGTCACCAGGCGAGGTAGGACGATGAAGATCAGAAAACGGCTGGCACAGCTCGGGCTCCTCATGGTGGCCCTGCCGCTGATCGGCTGGGGACTCGAGCAGCTCGCCAAGCGGGCCGACGAGCGCAAGCCCGGGTCGGGCGCCGGCAAGTGGCTGCGCCAGGGATCGGACTTCGCCCACGGCTTCGGCCGCGGCCCCCTCTCCTCCCGGCTCCGCGCCTCCCGCCGGTAGCTCCCCTACAATTCGGCACCGCGGGCCGGAGGGCAGTGGGAGGAGCATGAGGACCGCACCGCGCATCGGCTCGGGACTGGTGGGGTGGCGCCGGCTGGCCGTGGTGGCGGCGCTGGCCGACGCGGTGGTGCTGTTCGGCTACGGCCTGGCCAGGGGCGACCGGGAGGCGCTGGGCTTCGCCGTGGTCATGCTGATCGCCCTCGGCCTGCTGCGGGTCGGCCGGGGGCTACTCGGCCTGCTGGTGATGGCGGCGCTGTTCGTGAACATCGAGTTCTGGATGTTCCCGGCGGCCAACGGCAACGCCACCTACCGGGTCGGGCTGGTCGACCTGCTGGTCCCGGGGGCGCTGGTCGCGTTCTCCCTGGCCGGCTTCATCGGGGCCGTCGGCGCCATCATCCACCTCCGCGACCCCGAGGCCGGGCGGGCCGCGGCCGGCCCCACTGGCATCCTGGCGGTGGTGTTCGTGGTCGCCAGCCTCGGGCTGGTCTGGGGCATGACCGACGCCAAGGCCCAGGTTGTCCCCGAGGGCGCGACCGAGGTCGAGACGATCAACGTCGCCTTCGTGCCCGAGACCTTCCAGGCGGCCAGCGGCCAGGTGACGGTGGCGGTCCGCAACCGCGACCTGTTCTGGCACACCTTCACCATCGACGCCCTCGGGGTCGACGTGCGGGCGCCGGTCGGGCGGCTGCGGTCGGCCACCTTCGAGGCCCGGCCGGGCACCTACTCCTTCTACTGCCGCATCCCCGCGCACGCGACCCTGGGGATGCGCGGCACCCTCACCGTCACCTGATCTGGTATCGCGTGGCCCGGTCCGGGGTATCTCTCTGCTGGCGCCTCGGCTCTGATCGCTCCCCCGGGCAGGGCCGGGGCGTCACTCGACCTCGCACGGGAACTACGGCGATGGGGGGTGGTGGGCCGACGCGGGCCGTCGTCCAATGAGGAGAATGAGCGATCACCCCATCCCACATCCGCGGCCGCACACGCCCCGCCTGCGCGGGCTGCTCCACCAGGTCGCGTTCCTGGCCTCGATCCCGGCCGGGGTGGCGCTGCTGCTTGCCGCCGGGTCGGCCCGGGCCCGGCTGGCCGCGCTCGTGTACGTGGTCAGCGTGGCCGCCATGTTCGGCGTCAGCTCCGCCCTGCACCGGCGACGGTGGTCGGCCCGGGCGTGGCTGCGGATGGACCGGCTGGACCGGGCGATGATCTACGTGCTGATCGCGGGCAGCTACACGCCGGTGATCCTGCTCGCCCTCCGTCCCGGGTGGCGGGTCGGCTTCCTGGTCCTGGTCTGGGCGGTGGCCGCCACCGGCATCGTCCTGGTGCTGCTGCGGACCGAGAACCAGGTCGTCGGCCTGACCCGCATGCTCCTGTACCTGGGGCTCGGCTGGATCTCGGTCCTGCTGCTGCCCCAGCTGATGGACACCCTCGGCCTGGGCATGGTCAGCCTGGCCATGCTCGGCGGCCTCTTCTACACCGTCGGGGTGGTCGTGCTGGTCCGCCGCCGCCCCGACCCGAAGCCGACGGTGTTCGGCTACCACGAGGTCTGGCACGCGCTCACCGTGGCCGCCGGGGCCTGCCACTTCGCCTTCATCTGGCTGCTGGCCACCGCCGGCTGAGGCCCGCCCCGGGGATGTCCCTGAGGCGCGGCCGCCGAATCCAGGGACAGGTCCAGGGTCGACCCCGATGGCGGCGTCCTCCCGTTCGGAGAGGCTGCCCGGAGGAACCCGGACCGACGGCGGGAGGGACCATGGGGCAGCTCGCGGAGGGTCTGCTGTCGCTGTCCGGGTGGCCGGCCCTGGCCCTGCTGTTCGCGCTGCCGGCCCTGGAGGCCCCGGCCTTCCTCGGCCTGGTTCTGCCGGGCGAGCTGGTCCTGGTGCTGGGCGGCGTGCTGGCCCATCGGGGTCGCGTCCCGCTGGGCGCGGCCCTGGCCGTCGGCATCGCCGGCGCCCTGGCCGGCGACTCGGCCGGCTACTGGATCGGCCACCGCTGCGGGCCCCGCCTGCTGGCCTCCCGGCTCGGCCGCCGGGTCGCGCCGGCCCGCCTGCACAAGGTCGAGGCCCTGCTCCTGCGGGGCGGTGGCCGGGCCCTGCTGGTCGGCCGGGCCACCGCCGGCGCCCGGGTCATGCTGCCCGGCCTGGCCGGCGTGCTCGGCCTGCGCTACCGGACCTTCGCCCTCTGGACCGGGGCGGCCGCCACCGTCTGGGCGGCGGCGCATGTCCTGCTCGGCTACGCCGCCGGGGCCGGCTGGCGCCACGCCCACCACCTCAGCGGCCGGGCCGGCATCGCCGTGGCCGTGGCCGTGGTGGTGGCGGCGGCCGTCGCCTGGGTGGTGCGCCGTCCCCGTCGCCGGCGGCGGGAGACGGTCGGCTGCCTGGACCGCTGACCGGATCAGCCGCCGGCGCCCGCCGGCCGCCGGGCCCGGGCGAGCGGCCACGCGGCCAGGGCGTCGGTCCGCTGGGTGAACCCATGGCCCTCCAGGCACCAGGTCCGCGCGTGCTCGACCGGCCCGTCGGTCGAGGCCAGCGTGAACCGGTCGACCACGCCGGCCGGCACCCCGCAGCCCAGCTCCGGACAGGCGACCAGCTTCGGCAGCTCGCCCCGCGTCGCTTCCAGCTCCATCTTCCCCCCGCCTTTCGCGTCGGATCCGCCGCCAGTCTGCGACGGCGGGCCCGGCCGGGCTGTGCCATGCGGCACCGGGCCGGGGTGCCGTCGGTCACGCCGGTCAGCCGGGGATGCGCTCGGTGCGGAGCTCGTGGGACTCGTCGGGCAGCCTGGCCTCGTACCAGATGCGGTAGCCGCCGTCGTCCAGGGGGAGGACGTCCAGGTAGCGGACGTCGACCACCGGGGATTCCTCGACCTGGGTGAAGCGGCCGTCCGCCGAGGCCACCGCCAGGCCGGTCCGCTCGAACCAGTTCTCCTCGGCCGAGGCGCGGCCGTCGTAGGCGGCCCGGCCGTCGGGCAGCACGGTGGTGAGCCGGGCCCCGCGGGCGTCCCAGGCCCCCGGTCGGCCGGTCAGGACCGTGCCCCGCCAGTCCCAGGTCCAGCCGTCCTCGCTGGTCGCGTAGGCGGAGCTCATCCGGTCCTCGGCGCCGGGCACGTCCAGCGGGTGGCAGCAGATCCAGGCGTGCCAGCGCCCGTCGCGCAGCCGCACGATCGGGTCCTTGACGGCCGTCCGCTCGTCGCCGGGGAAGGCCGGGCGGGCCTCGGCCGTCTCGAGCCCGGCCGGGTCGTCGGCCTCCAGGACCTCGATCCACCAGTGCTTGCTCTCCGGGGTGCCGCAGCAGACGTACAGCCGCCAGCGGCCGGCCGGGGTGCGCGCCACCGTCGGCCGCTCCATCCACTGGGCGCCGAACCGCCGCTGGTCGAGGACGGCCACGGTGGTGAAGGTCTCCCCGTCCGGCGACCGGGCCACCACCGTCTGGTCGATCCCGTCGTGCCCGTTGCGCACCCGGTACCCGACCACGAACCCGCCGCTCCCGTCGGCCGCCGCGCTGGACGCGCCCGCCCAGTACCCGGGCCCGGCCCCGGGCGCCGGCACCGCGACCACCGCCCGGCCCATCCCTGGAAGTGGAAACTCGCTCATGCTCCAACCCTATACGAGAGTGCGGACGACCCCGTGGCCTCATCGGGCGATCGGCTACGCTCCCACCGGGAAGGAGGGTGGCGTGCTCGAGGTGGCGGCGGGGCGGTTGGCGGAGTTCGCTCGGACGCGGCTGGCGCTGCCCGGGTTGGCGGTGGGGCTGATCGGGCCGGGTGGGTGGCGGCGGGAGTTCGCGGTCGGGGTGGCCGACGTGCCCTCGGAGCGACCCATGGAGCCTGGGGCGCTGCTGCCGATCGCGTCGGTCAGCAAGGCGATGACCGCCGTGGCGCTGCTGCGCGAGCAGGAGGCGGGGCGGATCGACCTGGATGCGCCGGTGCGCGAGTACCTGCCGTGGCTGCCGTTGCCGACCCCGTTCGGGCCGATCAGCGTGGCCCACCTGCTCGCCCATACCAGCGGGATCGTCTCCGGCATGGACGGCTCCCCGTCGCCGGCCGCGGAGGCGCTGGCCCTGGGCGCGACCGCGCCGGGATGGCCGCCCGGGGAGCGGGCCCACTACTCGAACGTCGGCTACGCCGTGCTCGGGCTGGTGCTGGAGCGGGTCGCCGGCTGCTCGTACGCCGAGGCGATCCAGCGCCACGTGCTCGACCCCTGCGCCATGGCCGGGTCGGAGCCGGTCACCACCGCCGAGGCCCAGGCCCGGGCCGCGACCGGCCACCTCCGGCTGGCCGGCGGGGCCCTGGTCCCCGCCCCCTGGGTGCCGACCACGGCCGGCTCCGGGGCCGCCCTCTGCACCGCCCCCGACCTGGCCCGCTTCCTCCGCGCCGTGGTCGCCGGCGACCCGCCGCTGCTGGCGCCGGCCAGCCGCGAGGCGATGCTGACCCCCGCCCTCCCCCTCCCCGAGGGCCCCGGCTACGCCTACGGCCTGGGGGTCGAGATCGACACCGAGGACGGCTACCGGCGGGTCGGCCACCAGGGCGACTGCCCCGGCTACTGCAGCTACGCCTACGGCTGCCTCGAGACCGGGGTCGGGGTGGTCGCGCTCGGCAACGGCCCCTGGCGGGCGCCGGGCCCGGCCAGCACCTGGGCGGTGGTCGAGCACGGCCTGGCCCTGCTGCGGGCGGCCGCCCTGGGCCAGGAGCTGCCCGACGACCCACCGCCCGATGTCCCCTCGCCCGCCACGACGCCCACCGAGCTCCCCGGCGACCTGGCCCCGCTGGTCGGCACCTACGCCGCCTGGAACCCGTGGGTGCCGCAGCTCCGGGTCCGGCCCGACGCCGAAGGCGCCGGCCTCGTCCTCGTCTACCCGGACGGCGACGAGGCGCCCCTCACCCCCCTCCCCGGCGGCGGCTTCCGCATCGGCGACGACCCGGACAGCCCGGAGCGGGTCGAGTTCACCACCCTGGTCGAGGGCCGCCCCATGCGGGCGGTCGTGGCCGGCTGGCCGTTCGACCGCCTCGACTGAGCCCGGCCGATATTCGCTCGGCCGGCGGCCCGGCGCTGTGCCATCCTCGGCCCATGACCGACATCGACGCCGGTCGGCTGTGGCTGCGGCTCATCGGCCGGGAGGCCGCCCGGGCCGTGCTGGACGGCCGTCCCCCGGACGGCGTGACCCTGGCCCCCGGCTACCCGTCCCAGTTCTCGCTCGAGGTCATGGAGATGGTGGCCGGGGCCCGGTCGGGCGCGCCCGGCGGCTACGGCCCCTACTTCATGGTCCGCAAGGTCGACGACGCCGTGGTCGGCGAGATCGGCGCCGACCTGGACGGGGCCACCGCCCAGGTCGGCTACACGGTGGTCGAGCCCAGCTGGGGCCAGGGGTACGCCACCGAGGCCCTGCGGGCGCTGCTGGCCCACCTGCTGGCCGACCCGCGGATCGACCGGGTGGTGGCCGAGACTCTGGTCGAGCACGCGGCCAGCCGCCGGGTGATGGAGAAGGCCGGCATGCGCCTCCACGGCCGGCGGGTCGGCGAGGTCGACGGCGAGCAGGCCGAGCTGGTCGTCTACCAAGTCCTCGCCGACCCGCTACGATCCGGCGATGGACGAGTCGGGGCGGGACCTCAGCCGGCGGGAGGCCTCTGACGCGGTCACCGGGCTGGGATGGCGCTACGTCCTGGGCGTGCTGCGCGCCAACCTACCGGTTGGGTCGCTGGCCGAGGCCGCCGACACCGCCGCCCGCATCCTGGCCGCCTGCCATGACGACGCCGACCAGCGGCTTCTGGTCGACCTGCGCCGCGACCACGTCGTCCTGACCGTCCAGCACCCGGCAGGCGGCCTGGTCGGCTCCCGCGAGGTCGACCTCGCCCGGCGGATCACCGAGATCGCCGGCGGGCTGGGCCTGGCCACCGGCGCCGGGGTGGGCGGCGGCTCCCTACGGTCGGCCCAGGTCGTGGAGATCGCCATTGACGCACTGGACATCGCCGCCGTCCGGCCGTTCTGGAAGGCCGTGCTGGCCTACGTCGACGAGCCCGGCCGCTCCGGTCCCGAGGACGCCCTGGTCGACCCGCTCGGCCAGGGCCCGGCGGTCTGGTTTCAGCAGATGGACGCGCCCCGTCCCCAGCGCAACCGCATCCACCTCGATGTCTCGGTCCCCCACGACGAGGCCGAGGCCCGCATCCAGGCCACCCTGGCCGCCGGTGGCGCGCTGCGCTACGACGCCGAGGCGCCCGCCTTCTGGGTGCTGGCCGACCCCGAGGGCAACGAGGCCTGCGTCACCACCTGGCAGGGCCGCGACCCCTAGCCGGCGGCGATGTGCTTCAGCATGGCCTGGGGCTCGCGCAGCTCCTGCTCGCGCTCGCCGAGCAGGACCCCGGCCCGCTCCAGGCCCGGCCCAGCTGGCCGAGCACGTCGCCGGCGGCGGTCGCCGGCAGCGGCGGCTGCCCGCCGGCCAGGCGCTCGGCGTTACGCTCCAGCTGGCCCACCCGGCGGGTCACGCCGGAGGTGAACAGCAGCACGGCCGCGATCCCGCCGGCCACCCCGAGCAGCACGCTGAGCCCGATCGCGCCCAGGGTCAGCGTCCAGGTCCGGCGGGCCTGGACCTGGCGGCCGGCGAGCAGCCGCTGCTCCTCGTTCTTCATCGCCTGGAGCTGCGCGATCAGCGCGTCGGCGACCTGCTTGTTGCGGTCGAGCAGCTCGACCCGGCTCTGCGGTGGCCGGTTCGCCTGGACGTTGGCCACCAGCGCGGCCAGGATCGCTCCCCGCTGGTCGGTGAGGCTCCTGATCTCCCGCACCCGGTCCGCCTGGCCGGGGTTGTCGCTGACCAGGTCCCGAGGTGGGCGACGGCCTCGGGCAGCTCCCGCCTGGCCTGCTCATAGGAGGTCAGGTACTGCCGCTCCCGGTCAGCACGTAGCCAGCAGCAGGGCCAGCAGCGGGATGGCCACCACGACCAGCCCCTGGAGCGCAGCGGCAGGTCCGCCCTCGCCCGCCCGACGCCGCGGGGGTGGCGTCGCTCCGGTTGGCGCGCAGCGGTCATGAACGAAGTTGTCGGAACGGCGCCAAGCCGACTTGAACCCACCGGACCGTCGGGAGCGGGCTCTAAGCTCGGCCCCAACCTGACGCGAGGAGACGGACATGCCCAGCTACGCCCAGCTCGGCGAGGTGCGGACCTACTATGAGGAGGACGGGAGCGGGCCGCCGCTGGTGCTGCTGCATCCGGGGGGTGCCGACTCGCGGGTGTTCGGGGAGGTCGTTCCGGGGCTGGCCGGGCGGTTCCGGGTGCTGCGGCCGGACCGGCGGGGGCATGGGCGGACGCCGGACGTGGAGGGGCCGATCAGCTACGAGCTGATGGCGCGGGACACGATCGCCTTCCTCGAGGAGGTCGTGGGCGGGCCGGCGTTCCTGGTCGGGCACAGCGACGGGGCGCTGGTGGCGCTGGTGGTGGCGTTGCGGCGTCCCGACCTGGTGCGGCGGCTGGTGTTCGCCTCGGGGGTGTTCCACCACGAGGGCTGGGCGCCGGGGGTGATCGACCTGGACGAGGAGACCACCGCCTTCTTCGTCGAGTTCCACGGCCAGGTGTCGCCCGACGGGCCCGGGTACTTCCCGGTGGTCGCGGCCAAGCTGCACCGGATGCACTCCGAGGAGCCGACCCTGACCGTGGCCGACCTGGCCGGCTACCCGGGCCCGAGCCTGGTCATGGTGGGCGACGACGACCACGAGATCCCCATGGAGCACACCCTGGCCCTGCGCGGTGGGCTGCCGCGGTCGCAGCTGGCCGTCGTGCCCGGCGCCGGCCACGGGCTGTTCAACGACAGGCCCGAGCTGTGCGCCCGGCTGGTCGTGGACTTCCTCACCGAGGGTGATGCGCCGCCGGGCGGGCCGTCGTAGGCTCTGGCCGGTCGGCAGGGCGGCGGGAGGCGGCGTGGGCGACGAGCAGTGGCAGGTGACCGGAAGCGCCGCCGAGGTCTACCAGCGCGAGCTGGTGCCGGCGATCTTCGGGCCGTGGGCGCCGCGGGTGGTGGCACTGGCCGCCCCGGCCGCGGGCGAGCGGGCGCTGGACGCGGCCTGCGGCACCGGGGTGGTGGCCAGGCTGGTCGCCGAGCGGGTCGGCCCGGAAGGCCAGGTGGCCGGCCTTGACCTCAACCCGGGGATGCTGGCGGTGGCCTCCGGGCTGCCGGTGGCGGGGGCGCCGATCGGGTGGGTGCAGGCCAGCGCCGTCCGCATGCCGTTCCCGGACCGGAGCTTCGAGGTGGTCTGCTGCCAGCTCGGCCTCCAGTACTTCCCCGCCCGGCCGGCCGCCCTGGCCGAGATGGCCAGGGTGCTGGCGCCCGGTGGGCGGCTGGCGGTGATGGTCTGGCGGTCGATCGACCACAGCCCGGGGTTCGCGGCCCTGGCCGAGGCGCTGGACCGGCATATCGGGCCGGAGGCGGGCGCGACCATACGGGCGCCGTTCGCCCTCAGCGACGAGGCGGCCCTGCGCGGCCTGGTCGAGGGCGCCGGCTTCCGCGACGTCCGGGTGGACCGGGAGGCCGGGGCGGTGCGGTTCGGGTCGGCCCGCGAGCTGGTGATCGCCCAGGGCGCGGGCTCGCCGCTGGCCGGCCCGATCGGGGCCGCCGATCCGGCCGCCCGGGCGGGGCTGCTGGCCGAGGTCGAGGTCGCGTTGGGACCGCGGCAGGGCCCGTCCGGGCTCAGCTTCCCCATCGAGGCCCTGCTGGTCAGCGGCCGCCGCTAGGGCGCCGGCGCGGTTGGCTGTGTTCGGCCGGGTTTGCGCGGTCGGGGCCGGAGATGCGATCTTGCTGCCTCGCGGGCCAGGGACGGGTCCCGCGCGATCGCCGACGGAGGGTGCCATGAGCGTGTACCAACCAGAAGCGGGGGCCGTGCGGGACGGCGTGGAGGGACCGCCGGCCTTCCGGGTGGTCCGGCGCGGGTACGACCGC
>Ga0190274_10001962_pt1 | contig 12073 bp, 10 predicted proteins | sample Popmic531T_FD_133002 | JGI IMG/M metagenome (GOLD analysis project Ga0190274, IMG submission 133002) | Populus adjacent soil microbial communities from riparian zone of Yellowstone River, Montana, USA - 531 T | ecosystem: Environmental > Terrestrial > Soil > Riparian zone | place: USA: Montana...
AGCAAGGGCGGCGTGCGGCTCATGGGCTTCGGCCACCGCGTGTACAAGAACTTCGACCCGCGCGCGACCATCATCCGCGAGATGTGCCACAAGGTGCTCGCCAAGCTCGGCCAGAGCGACAACCCGCTGTTCGAGCTGGCGCTCCGGCTCGAGGAAGTCGCGCTCAAGGACGATTACTTCATCAGCCGCAAGCTCTATCCGAACGTCGATTTCTATTCCGGCATCATCTACCGCGCGCTCGGCATCCCGCGCGAGATGTTCACCGTGATGTTCGCGATCGCGCGCACCGCGGGCTGGGTCGCGCACTGGTCCGAGATGATCTCGGACCCGCAGATGAAGATCGCGCGCCCGCGCCAACTCTACACCGGCGCGACGCGGCGAGACTACGTCTCGGTCAAGAAGCGCTGATCGGACCGGAGGGGACGCCCACCTTTCAAAGGTGAGCGTCCCTTCCGGTCACTCCTGCAGCAGGCACTCCACTTCGGCAAGCGTCGCGCGGCGCATCGGCCGGCCGTCCACCGGGCCGGGTGGGGCCTGGCGGATGCCGTCCTTCGGGAAGATCGTCGCGTACACGTCGTGGCTTCCCGCCGTGAAGCGCACGGCGGGGTAGGCCTCGACCTCGTCACGCTGCGTCCGGAAGCGCCGCTCCGCGAATTCGTGCGGGATGCCGCGGTCGATCAGGCAAACCGCGACGGCTTCCGGCGTGTCGGCGAAGAGGTGCAGCGTGATGTCGTTGTGCGGCGTGGCGGTACCCGAAAGCAGGGGCCCGACCAGCCGCGGCTCGAACTGCTCGAGCAGCCGCATCGCCTCGAGCGCGACCGTTCGCATCGCAACCAGGTCGCTGGCGTGCTCCTCGGGCCCGAACAGCCGCTGGTGCTCGGCCAGCGCGTCCTCGATCTCGGTGTTCTTCGGCAGCACGGCGAGGTCGGTGACCCCGAAGCGCTCCGCGGCCTTGCGCTTGGCGACGCCGTAGTCCTCGTGACCGTGCTCGATCATCAGCCGCGCGGCCTCGCGGGCGATGGCCTGGCGCATCATGTCGCCGCGAACCGATCGCCTCGCCATCGGAATCCTCCGTCGTTTCCTAGAAAATAGGCTCTTCGTACCGCTGCGGCGGCGGCTCGCCGGGGACCTCGCCTTCGCCCGCGATGCCCGGGGGCAGGTGGTCGGCGAGGAAATACTCGAACTCGGCCGGGGCTTCCTCGCTCAATACGCTCGGATCGGCCGAGATGCGCGCGGTGACGACGCCGTCCGGCATCGGAACCGGATGCTCGGGGACGCCGCGGAGCGCCTCGCGCATGAAATAGATCCACATCGGCAGCGCCGTGCGCGAGCCTTCCTCGTCACGCCCGAGCGGCCGCTCCTGGTCGTAGCCCACCCAGGCCGTCGCGACCAGGTCCGCGTTGAAGCCGGAGAACCACGCGTCGCGGCCGTCGTTGGTCGTGCCGGTCTTGCCGGCGATGTCGTCACGTCCGAGCGCGCGGGCGCGCTGGCCCGTGCCGCGGCGGATCACGTCCTTGAGGAGATCCGTGATGATCCAGGCGTTCGCCTCCGAGATCGCCCGCGGCGCGGTCTCCTCCGGGACCGGCGGCGGCAGGCTGCCGCCGACGTCGGCTGCGCGCACGAGTCCCACCGGTCCGTCGCCCGGGACCACGACCGGCGGGTCGCCCGGGAACGGCGCGGGCGTTGCGCCGCAGTCGGCGCAGGCCACGGGCGCGTCGGTCTGTTCGAGCACCGTGCCGTCGGCGGCAAGGATCCGGTCGATGACGTGCGGCTTCACGAGCGAGCCGCCGTTCGCGAACACCGCGAAGCCGTCCGCCATCTCGAGCGGCGTGAGCTGGGCGGTGCCGAGGGCCGCCGTCAGGTCGGCCGGGATGTGCTCGGCCGGCAGGCCGAAGCGCTGCACGTACTCGCGCGCGTAACCGACGCCGATCTGGCGCATCACGCGGATGGTCACCAGGTTGCGCGAGCGGGCGAGAGCGTCGCGCAGGCGCGTCGGCCCGTAGAAGCGGCCCGAGTCGTTGCCCGGGCGCCAGTCTTCCTGCTGCAGCGGCTCGCCCTCGACCGGAATCGAGCCCTGGCCGATGCCCACCTCCGCGTCAGGGGCCTCGTAGACGACCGGGGCGTCGAGCACGACCGAGGCGGGGGTGAAACCCGCTTCCAGCGCCGCCGAATATATGAAGGGCTTGAACGCGGAGCCCGGCTGCCGGCGCGCCTGGATCACGCGGTTGTACTTCGAGGCGTCGTAGTCGAAGCCGCCGGACAGCGCCACGACCGAACCGTCGCGCGGGTCGAGCGCGACGAAGGCGCCCTGCACCTCCGGGATCTGCGCGAGCAGCGCCTCGCCTTCACCCGCGGGCAGCACGTAGACGATGTCGCCGATCTTCACCACGTCGCGCGGCGACTTCGGCGTCGCGTCGCCGACGCGCGCCCAGCGGATGCCATCCATGCCGAGCCGATAACGCAGGCCGCTCCGGGCCACCACCGTGGCCTCGTCGGCGTTCGTGCGCACGACGATGGCGGGAATCAGCCCGCCGATCACCGGCCGCTCCGCGATCAGCGCCGCCAGCGCCTCGTCGGAAACCTCCTCGACGTCCACGTGCCCGGCCGGGCCGCGCCACCCGTGACGGCGGTCGTACTCGAGGACGGCGCTGCGCAGCGCCACGTCCGCGGCACGCTGCAGGCGGCTGTCTACGGTCGTGACGACCTGGAAGCCCTCGGAGTAGATGCGCTCGCCGAACTTCTCGAACAGCACCAGCCGCACCATCTCGCCAATGTAGGGCGCCTCGACCTGGACCCGCGGGCCGTGCTGGCCGCGCGCGACGGGCTTGTCCATCGCGGCCTGCCAGGCCGCCTCGTCGAGGTAGCCGAGCTCGCGCATGCGCCGGAGCACGTAGCTGCGACGCTCCGTCGCGTTCTCGGCGCTCGCCACCGGGTTCAGCCGCGAGGGGGCCTGCAGGATGCCGGCGAGGAGCGCCGCTTCGGCAGCATCCACCTCGCCCAGCGACTTGCCGTAGTAGGTCTCCGCCGCCGCGGCGAAACCGTAGGAACGCTGCCCGAGGAACTGCGTGTTCACGAACAGCGTGAAGATCTCCTCCTTGGACAGCTCGTTCTCGAGCGACAGCGCGAGGAACACCTCGCGCAGCTTGCGCCGCAGCTGCTTCTCTTTCGTGATGAGCGTGGTGCGCACGAGCTGCTGGGTCAGCGTGCTGCCGCCCTGCGACGCCTCCATGGTCGTCGCGGCGACCATGAGGGCGCGCGCGATGCCCTGCCAGTCGACGCCCGGGTGCTGGAAGAAGCGGTCGTCCTCGGCGGCGAGCACCGCCTGCACGACGACTGGCGGAATCTGCTCCCAGGACACCGGCACGCGCCGCTGCTCGCCGATCTGCGCCAGCAGCTTGCCGTCGCGGCTGAAGACGCGCAGCGGCACCTGCAGTCGCACGTCGCGCAGCACGGCGACGTCCGGGAGCGTCGGCTTCAGGTAGTAATAGGTCGCGAGGAATGCGAGCCCGATCAGTCCTGCGATCGAAACGATGACAGTGGCTGCGATGCGCAGCCGTCGGTTCAGGGTCGTGACCACCGTGACCGATTATGCATAGTAATGCCCGCCACTGCCGGGGCCCGGGGGTCGCGTCGCCGCGACGCCGGGACCGTGACGCCAGACACGGTTGGCCATCCCGTTCGAGTGCAGCATCCCGTACGGATCCGGTTCCGGAGGCCCGTGGGCGCGAAAGGCCGGTTCCGATGGTCGGGACCGGGGGACTTCCCCGGCCGAGCCCGTGGATCCGGGAGTTCGGGTTGAAATGCGGGCGATTTGCGAGTCGGGTCACGTTCAATTTAACAGTTGCTTGCTATATAGTTGGCCGCGAACTTGACCCAGAATAGCGATTGGCCGCGTAATAGCCTGACCTGAAAAGGAAATTTCTGTGCTCAAGCTGCCTAAAATCTCACTCGGACGCAGCTACTCACCGCTGATCGGGCTGGACATCACGACGTCCTCGATCAAGCTGATCGAGCTCGCCATGTCGGGCGGCCAGTACCGGGTCGAGGCCTACGCCGCCGAGCCGACGCCGCACAACGCCATCAACGAAAAGGCGATCGTCGACGCGGCAGCGGTCGGCGACGCGATCCGCCGGGCTGTCAAGCGCTCGGGGGTGCGGTCCAAGGAATGCGCCGTCGCGATCTCCGGCGACGCGGCCATCACCAAGGCCGTGCAGATGCCGAAGAACCTGTCCGACGCCGACCTCGAGCAGCAGATCGAGATGCAGGCGGACCAGTACATCCCCTTTCCGATGGAAGAGGTCAGCTACGACTACCAGGTGCTCGGCCCTTCGGAGAAGGACCCGGACATGCGGGAAGTGCTCCTCGTCGCCTCGCGTTCCGAGAACGTCGAGCAGCGCGTCGCGGCAGTGAACGCCTCCGGGCTCGTCGCCAAGCTGGTGGACGTCGAGGCCTTCGCGCTCGAGAACGCCTGCAAGCTGCTCACGCACCAGATGCCGGACGGCGGCATGGACCGCACCATCGCGGTCGTCGACTTCGGCGCCAGCACCACGACCTTCAGCGTGCTCAAGAACCTCGTGGTCGTGTACACGCGCGACTTCGCCTTCGGCGGCCAGCAGCTGACCGAGGAAATCATGCGCACCTACGGCCTCTCGATGGAGGAAGCCGGGCGCGCGAAGAAGGAAGGCGGCCTGCCCTCGAACTACCAGCCCGAGGTGCTCGACCCCTTCATCGACGACATGACGCAGCAAGTCAGCCGCTCGCTCCAGTTCTACCTGGCGTCGGGCAGCGGCCGCAGCCAGCCGGAGCAGATCCTGATCTGCGGCGGCTGCGCCAACATTCCCGGCGTCGCGGACGTGATCGCGAGCCGCGTGGGCATTCCGGCCGAGCGTGGCGACCCGCTCGGGCAGATGAAGATCTCCTCGAAGGCCAAGGCTCTGGGAGTGACTCGGGACGCGACGGCGCTGCTGCTCGCGTGTGGTCTGGCACTGCGGAGTTTCGACGAAGATGCCAAGTATTAACCTGTTGCCCTGGCGGCAAGCGCTCCGCCAGCGGCGTCGGAAAGAGTTCCTCTATGGGATAGTCGGCGCGCTCGTGCTCGCCGGCATCGTGACTCTGATCGCGAGCCTCTGGGTGAGCTCGATGATCGACGCCCAGAACCGGCGCAACGACCTCCTGAAGGCGGAGATCGCGGAGCTCGACAAGGCCATCGAGCAGATCCTCGCGCTCGAGAACCAGAAGGCGCGGATGATCGCGCGCATGGAGGTCATCGACACGCTCCAGGCGAGCCGGCCGGAGGTCGTCAAGCTGTTCGACCAGATCGTCTCGACGCTGCCCGAGGGTGTGTACCTGACCTCGGTCAAGCAGAGCGGCAAGAAGCTCGAGTTCAACGGCGTCGCCCAGTCGAGCACGCGCGTCTCGGCGTTCATGCGCAACATCGACGCTTCCGAGACGCTGTCGTCGCCCGAGCTCAAGGTCATCCAGACCGGCAACACGTCCGGCCCGGGGGCGCAGTTCACGCTGTTCGCCTCCCAGCGCTCGGCCGTGGCCGAGGACGCCGAGGCGCCCGCGAAACGCACCGCGCGCGCGGCGGAGGCAGGTAAATGAACTTCGTCGAACAGCTGCAGCAGCTCGACTTCAAGGACATCGGCCGCTGGCCGTTCCTGTTCCGGGCGCTCGGCGTGCTGCTGGTGTTTGTCCTCGTGACGCTCCTGCTCGTGTGGTACTTCGTCTGGGGCGAGAACGGCAACCGCCCGGAACTCCTGAAGGCGCGCGCGGAGCAGCAATCGCTGTGGACGACCTTCGACCAGAAGCAGCGCAAGGCCGCGAACCTCGAGGCCTACCGCCAGCAGCTCGCGGAGATCGAGCGTACCTTCGGCGCCATGCTGCGGCAGCTGCCGGGCAAGACCGAGGTGCCGTCGCTGCTCGTCGACATCTCGCAGACGGGCCTCGCGGCCGGCCTGCAGGAGCGGCTGTTCCAGCCCGGCACGGAGACCCAGAAGGACTTCTACGCCGAGCTGCCGATCAAGATCCAGCTCACCGGCGGGTACCACGAGTTCGGCCTGTTCGTGTCCGGGATCGCCGCGTTGCCGCGCATCGTGACGCTGCACGACATCGAGATCACGCGCGGCTCGTCGCGCGGCTCGAGCCGCCGCGGCGCGCCCGCGCCGTCCGACTCGCTGACGCTGAACCTGACGGCCAAGACCTACCGTTACCTCGACGAGGACGAAACGGCCGCGCCCGCCGCCAACGACAAGGACGCCAAGGGCGGGAAAGGCAAGTCGCGGCGCGAGCGTGCACAGGAAAAGTCGACATGAGCCACGAACGCATGCGCAAGCTCATCACCGCCGGCGGAATCGCCGCGACGCTCGCCCTCACCGGTTGCGGGGACGGCCTCGACGGCCTGCGCGGCGAGATCGAGAAGGCCAAGCAGCGCCCGGGCGGTCGCATCCAGCCGCTGCCCGAAGTGCGGCCGTACATGAGCCACGAATACATGATGGCGGACCGCCGTTCGCCGTTCCTGCAGAGCCTGGCCGGGGAGAACCCGACCGGCCCGCGGCCGGACGTGCAGCGCCCGCGCGAATACCTCGAACAGTTCCCGCTCGACACGCTGAAGATGGTCGGCACGCTCCGGCTCGGAGGCGGGAACTACGGACTCGTCCAGACCAAGGACGGGCTGATCCACCGCGTGCTTCCGGGCAACCACCTCGGCCAGAACGACGGCCGCGTGATGGCCGTGGCCGACGCGAAGATCACCGTGGTCGAGATCGTGCCTGACGGACTTGGCGGTTACCTCGAGCGCCCCGCGGCGCTGGCCCTTGCCGACTGATTTCTGGGAGAACGTCTGATGGCTGGCAACAACCGGAACACGGTGTGGAACATGGACACGGCACGCGGCATCTCGCGAAGGCTCTGCGGCGCGTTTGCCGTCCTGGCCGTCGCGGCCTGGGCGCAAATCGCCGTGGCCCAGGGCACGGCGCGGCTGACCGCGGTCGAGGTACTGCCGATGCAGGGATCCACCCTGCAGGTCAGGCTTCGGACCGACGGCACGGCGCCACAGCCGCTGACCTTCACGATCGACAAGCCCGCGCGGCTCTCGGTCGACCTGCCTGACGTCGGGCTCGCGCTCGAAAACCGGCGCATCGACGTCGGCGCCGGCGGCGTCGACACGATCGTCGCGGCCGAAGCCACCGGCCGCACGCGCGTCGTCTTCAACCTCGATTCCCTGGTCTCGTACACCGCGGTCGCCGAGGGCGACAGCGTGCTGGTGACGCTGGGCGGCGCCGCACAGGCCCCGGCCGGTTCGACCCCGCCGCTCGCCGTCTCCATGCCGGCGACGGGCCGCGCGATCACGGGCGTCGACTTCCGCCGCTCGCCCGAGGGCGCCGGCCGCGTCGTGGTCCAGCTCTCGGACCCGGCGACCCCGGCGAGCCTCAAGCAGGAAGGCAACCGCGTGATCGTCGACTTCACCGGCGTCACGCTCGGCGACGACGTCATGAAGCGTTACGACGTCGTCGACTTCGCGACGCCCGTGACGATGTTCGACGCGACGCGCCTCGGCAACGGCGCCCGCATCATCGTGACGGCCAGCGGCGACTTCGAGCAGCTCGCCTACCAGACCGACAACCAGTACGTGGTCGAGGTCCGCCCGCGCGCCCGCGCCACGGCCGCGGTCACTGAAAAGGACAAGGTCTACACGGGCGAGCGCCTGACGCTCAACTTCCAGGACATCGACGTGCGGCCGGTGCTGCAGCTCCTCGCCGACACCAGCGGCCAGAACATCGTGGTGTCCGACTCGGTCAAGGGCCGCGTGACGCTGCGCCTGCAGAACGTCCCCTGGGACCAGGCGCTCGACATCGTGCTGAAGACCAAGGGCCTCGCCATGCGCCGCAAGGGCAACGTGATCCTGGTCGCCCCGCAGACCGAGCTGGCGGCCCAGGAGAAGGCCGAGCTCGAGGCGCAAAAGGACATCCAGGAACTGGCGCCGCTGCGCACCGAGTTCCTCACGGTCAACTACGCCAAGGCGTCCGAGATCGCGCGGCTCGTCAAGTCGGCGGGCGGCGGCTCGCTGCTTTCCGAGCGCGGCAACGTCACGGTCGACGAGCGCACCAACACGCTCCTCGTCCAGGACACGGCTGACAACCTCTCGGCGATCCGCTCAATGGTCGCGACGCTGGACATCCCGGTCCGCCAGGTGCTGATCGAGTCGCGCATCGTGATCGTCGCCGACGACTTCAGCCGCGACCTCGGCGTGCGGGCGGGCTTCACGCGCGTCTCCGACGACATCAAGGACCTGATGGCGGTCAGCGGCAGCGCGCAGGCCACCGACACGATCATGGGCTCGGCGCTCGACAACCTGCAGACCAGCAACTCGCCGTTCCCGGTCAACGTGCCGTTCGGCCCGGCCTTCGAGCGCTACAACGTGAACATGCCGGTCGCGAACCCCGCGGGCCGCATCGCGCTGTCGATCCTCGACTTCGACGACTTCCTGATCGACCTCGAGCTGTCGGCCGCCCAGAACGAGGGCCGCGGCGAGATCAAGTCGACCCCGCGCGTCATCACGGCCAACCAGCGCGAGGCGATCATCGAGCAGGGCGTCGAGATCCCGTACCAGGAATCGGCTTCCTCGGGCGCCACGACGACGCAGTTCAAGAAGGCGGTGCTGTCGCTCAAGGTGACGCCGCAGATCACGCCGGACGATCGCGTGATCCTCGACCTGATCGTGACCAAGGACAGCGTCGGCCAGCTGGTGCCGAGCGCGACCGGCGGTTTCGTGCCCTCGATCGACACGCGCAACATCCAGACCCAGGTGCTGGTCAAGGACGGCCAGACGGTCGTGCTGGGCGGCATCATGGAGACGGAGCGCCGCGATTCGGTCAAGAAGGTCCCGGGCCTCGGCGACGTGCCGGTGGTCGGCAACCTGTTCAAGACCAAGAGCAAGATCAACAACCGCGACGAGTTGCTGATCTTCGTGACGCCCAAGATCCTGCGCGAGGGTTCCACGGTCGAGTGACCGCGGGACGCTTCGCCCCCGACCCCACGGCCGCCTCCGGGCGGCCGTTTTCTTTCGGTGCCGGGTCGCACTTATCGAACTTATTGACGGCACGCTCGGGGACGACCGAAGCGGTCTAGAATCAATAAGTTCGATAAGTGCGACCCGGCACCCATGAAGCGCAGCGTTTTTCTAATCGGCCCGATGGGTTCGGGCAAGACTGCGGTCGGCCGGGCCCTGGCCCGGCGGCTCGGCCTGCCGTTCGCGGACAGCGACGCCGAGGTAGAGACGCGAACGGGCGTCGACATCGCTTATATATTCGAGCGCGAGGGCGAGGAGGGCTTCCGCATCCGCGAGCGCGACGTGATCGACACCCTTTCCGCGACCCCCGGCATCGTCCTGGCGACCGGCGGCGGGGCGGTGCTGCTGCCCGAGAACCGCGAGCGGCTCGCCGCGCGCGGCACGGTCGTGTTCCTCGACACCACCATCGAGCAGCAGCTCGAGCGCACCCGCAAGAGCCACCACCGCCCGCTGCTCGCGGGTCCCGACCGGCGCGCCCGGCTCGAGGAGCTCGCGCTCGTGCGCGGGCCGCTCTACCGCTCGATCGCCGCCATCACCATCCGCACCGACGGTCGCCCGCCGACCGCGGTCGCCGGCGACATCGCGCGCGCGCTGGAGGAGGCCTGACGTGCAACGCCTCGAGGTGAAGCTCGGAAAGCGCGCCTACCCGATCCTGATCGGTCCGGGGCTGCTCGGGTCGCGCGAGCTGCTCGCGCGCCACGCGGCCGCGGCGAAGCTCCTCGTCGTGACCGACGACGCGGTGGGGGCTCTATGGCTGCCGAGGCTCGAGGAGGGCCTCGGTGGGCGCGACTACACCGTGTGCGTCCTGCCGGGCGGCGAGCAGCAGAAGACACTCGGCAACGTCGCCACCATCATCGACGCGCTGGTCGGCGCCCGCGTCAACCGCGACGGCGCGGTGCTCGCCCTCGGCGGCGGCGTGATCGGCGACATCGCCGGCTTCGCCGCCGCGTCCTACCAGCGCGGCATCGCGGTGGTGCAGCTGCCGACCACGCTACTCGCGCAGGTGGATTCCTCCGTCGGCGGCAAGACCGGCGTCAACCATCCCGGCGGCAAGAACCTGATCGGCGCCTTCCACCAGCCGAGCGCGGTCCTGAGCGACATCGACACGCTGTCCACCCTGCCGGAGCGGCAGCTGCGCTCGGGGTTCACGGAGATCGTCAAGGCGGCACTGGTCGCGGACGCCGCGTTCTTCGGCTGGCTGGAGACGAACGGCACGAGCGTGCTCGCGCGGGAACCCGCGGCGGTGGCCGAGGCGATCCGCCGTGCCTGCGAGATCAAGGCCGCGATCGTCGCGGCGGACGAGCGCGAGGAGGGCTCGCGTGCGCTCCTGAACCTCGGCCACACTTTCGGGCACGCGATCGAGGCGGGCGCGGGATACGGCAGCGTGCTGCACGGCGAGGCGGTGGCGGCCGGGCTCGTGCTCGCCGCCGAGCTGTCGGCGCGCACCGGCCGGATTCCGGGCAGCGAGGCCCTGCGCGTGCGCGAACTGCTGTCCGCCGCGGGGCTGCCGGTCGACCCGCCCCGGATCGGGCGGGCCCGCATGCTCGAACTGATGGCCATGGACAAGAAGGTGAAGGACGGTCGGGTCCGCCTCGTGCTGCTCGACGGCATCGGCCGTGCGACCGTCACCGCGGACTATCCGCGCGATGCGCTCGAGGCCCTGCTCGAGGAACGGACCGGCGCATGAGGCGCGGCCGCGATCCGGACGCGGGCCTCGCGCCCTGGGCCGCGCTCGAGCGGGGCTCCCGCGGCCGGCGTCACCCGGAGCCGCCCGCGGACTGGCGCGGCGAGTTCCAGCGCGACCGCGACCGCATCATCCATTCCAACGCCTTCCGTCGCCTGGTCTACAAGACCCAGGTCTTCATCAACCACGAAGGCGACATGTACCGCACGCGGCTCACGCATTCGATCGAGGTCGCGCAGATCGGCCGCTCGGTCGCGCTCGCGCTCTCGCTGTCGGAGCCGCTGACCGAGGCCATCTGCCTCGCGCACGACCTCGGCCACACGCCCTTCGGGCACGCCGGTCAGGACGTGCTGAACGACTGCATGCGCGCTTACGGCGGATTCGAGCACAACCTGCAGTCGCTGCGCGTGGTCGACGAGCTCGAGGAACGCTACGCCGAGTTCCCCGGGCTCAACCTCACGTTCGAGACGCGCGAGGGGATCCTGAAGCACTGCTCGCTCGCGAACGCGCGCACGCTCGGCGAGCTCGGACAACGCTTCATCGAGCGCCGCCAGCCGGGCCTCGAGGCGCAGATCGCGGACCTCGCCGACGCCATCGCCTACAACAACCACGACGTCGACGACGGCCTGCGATCCGGCCTCGTCACGCTGGACGAGCTGCAGGACGTCGCGCTGTTCGCGCGCCAGCACGATGCGGTCCTCGCGCGCTACGGGGAGCTGCCCGGCCGCCGCCTCATCCACGAGGTCATCCGGCGCATGATCCACGAGGTCGCGAGCGACCTGATCGAGGAGTCGGCGCGGCGGCTCGAGGCGGCGCGGCCCGCCGACATCGAGGCGGTGCGCGCGCACCCGGGCCCGCTCATCGGCTTTTCCGAGGCGCGCGAGCGCGAGCACCGCGAGATGAAGAAATTCCTGCGCAGCCGCCTCTACCGCCACGAGAAGATGCAGGCCGCGCGCGTCGGCGCCGGCAAGGTGCTCGAGGACCTGTTCGCGGGCTTCATGGCCGACGTCTCCCGCATGCCGCCGGAGCACCGCGACGCGGCGAATGCGATGGAAGCGCGCTCGGGCGAGGCGGGGCGGGCGCGCGCGGTGGCCGACTACATCGCCGGCATGACCGACCGCTACGCGTTCCAGGAGCATGCGAGGCTGCTAGCATGAGGACCGCATGACCCGGGCCGTCATACCCGCGCGCGAGCGCCTGATCTTCGCCATGGACGTGCCGACCGTCGACGCGGCGCACGAGCTCGCGGACCGCCTCGGCGATGCCGTGTCGTTCTACAAGCTCGGGCTCGAGCTCTTCATGTCGGGCGACGCGTTCAC